>Ga0214472_10000939_pt1 | contig 34405 bp, 34 predicted proteins | sample RVTome_6_FD_207662 | JGI IMG/M metagenome (GOLD analysis project Ga0214472, IMG submission 207662) | Soil microbial communities from uranium-contaminated site in the Upper Colorado River Basin, Wyoming, United States - RVT140D175 | ecosystem: Environmental > Terrestrial > Soil > Contaminated >...
CGGGTGGTTGCCGATGATAGTCACGACCTTGGCGACGTCTGCCATGCCTGCTCCTTTCCGCCGATAAATACTGGGAATAGCCGTAGCTACACTTTCCGGCCGGCCCATGTTTGACACGCTTTCCGACAAGCTGCAAGCGACTCTCGGCGACCTGAAGGGTCGCGGACGCCTCTCCGAGGAGGATCTTTCCAAGGCGATGCGGGAGATCCGGCTCGCGCTCCTCGAGGCGGATGTCAATCTCGGCGTGGTCAAGGAGTTCGTGGCCAAGGTCAAGGAACGGGCTGCAGGCGCGGAGGTTCTCAAGAGCCTCACGCCCGGCCAGCAGGTCGTGAAGATCGTCCACGAGGAGCTCACGGCGATCATGGGCCAGGGCGGCTCGAAGCTTGCATTTGCGGGCCGGCCGCCGACGGTGATCCTGCTCGCAGGGCTCCAGGGCTCGGGCAAGACGACCGCGGCGGCGAAACTCGCCCTCCTGCTCCGCAAGGAGGGCCGCGCGCCCGCACTCGTCGGAGCAGATCTCCAGCGCCCCGCGGCCATCGACCAGCTCGACCAGCTCGGCAAGCAGATCCAGATCCCGGTCTACCTCGATCGCGGCACCAAGGACCCGGTTGCGGTCGCGCGGATGGGCCTCGAGCAGGCACGGGCCCAGGGGCGCGACGTCGTCATCCTCGACACGGCGGGCCGCCTGCACATAGACGAGGAGCTGATGGCGGAGCTCGCGGCAGTCCGCAAGGAGACAAAGCCGCACAACGTGCTGCTCGTCCTGGACTCGATGACCGGGCAGGACGCGGTGTCGGTGGCGGAGGCTTTCGCCGAGCGGATCGCGTTCGACGGGATCGTGCTCACGAAGCTCGACGGCGATGCTCGCGGCGGCGCCGCGCTCTCCGTCAAGGCGGTCACGGGGAAGCCGGTGAAGCTCGCGTCGGTCGGCGAGAAGCTCGACCAACTCGAGTATTTCCATCCCGATCGCATGGCGTCCCGGATCCTCGGGATGGGCGACGTCATGACGCTGATCGAGCGGGCGGAGGAGGCGGCGGAGGAGGACGAGCAGGAGGCCCTCGAGCGGCGGCTCCGGCAGGGCCGCTTCACGTTCGACGACTTCCTCCAGTCCTATCGAATGATGCGCAAGATGGGCCCGCTCAAGAGCATCGTGTCGATGATCCCGGGCATGGGGAAGCAGCTCCAGGGCCTGGAGGTGGACGACCGGCAGCTCGCCCGGGTCGAGGCGATCGTGCTGTCGATGACCCCGGACGAGCGAGCGCGGCCGGAGATCATCAACGGCCAGCGGCGAGCCCGGATCGCACGCGGAAGCGGGACGACGGTGCAGGAGGTCAACCGGCTGATGGCCGGGCGCAAGCAGATGGAGAAGCTCATGAAGCAGATCGGGAAAGGCAAGATGCCGAATCTGCAGTCACTCGTAGCGCAACAAAGAAAGTAAGGAGGCCGTTTGGCGACGAAGATCAGATTGGCTCGGGTCGGGTCGAAGAAGAACCCCGTCTACCGGGTCGTCGTAGCCGACTCGCGCTCGCCGCGCGACGGCCGTTTCATCGAGATCATCGGGCGGTACAACCCGCAGACGGACCCGTCCACGATCGAGCTCGACGAGGCGAAGGTGAAGGACTGGATCTCCAAGGGAGCGCAGCCGAGCGACACCGTGCGCCGGCTCATGAAAGCCAAGGGGATCTAGCTGGCGGAAGGACCGGAGGAACTCGTCGAGTACCTCGCGCGGAGCCTCGTCGACCATCCTGATGAGGTTCGCGTCGAGCGCGACGAGCGCGACGGCGCGACCGTGATCCTGCTGCACGTGCACGAGGAGGACCGAGGCAAGGTCATCGGCCGCGGGGGGCGCATCGTGCGGGCGCTGCGGACGCTCGTCCGCGCGAGCGGCGCCCGCCGAGACGAGCGCACGCTGCTCGAGATCGCCGAGTGAGCCAGGTCAGCGTTGGGCGGGTGGGGCGGCCGCATGGCCTCGACGGAGCGTTCGTCGTCGAGGAGGCGAGCGCGGAACCGGAGCGATTCGCGGTCGGCGCGACCGTCTCCGTGGACGGCGACCCCGCGGTCGTCGTCGAGAGGAAGCAGGCCGGAGGCCGGCTGGTGATCCGGTTCGACCGCGAAGTGCGCCGAGGGCAGCTCCTGACCGTTCCCCGGGCGGCGCTAGGCGATCTCCCGGACGACGAGTACTACGTCGCCGACCTCGTCGGCTTGGAGGTCTCGGAGGAGGGAGGGCGGCCGCTCGGCCGCGTCGCGCAGGTCGTCCCGGGCGTCGCCAACGACGTCCTCGAGCTCGACACTGGCGCTGCGCTCCCCATGGTGGAGGATTGCGTACTCTCCGTCGACAGGGACGCGGGGCGGATCACGGTCGCGCCTGGGTTCGCGGACCGAGGCTAGCTTTCGGCGAATGCAACTGGACATCTTCACCCTGCTCCCGCACGCCTTTGCGTGGCTTACCGAGCAACGGCCGCTCGCGGCTGTGCTCGGGTCGGAGCTGGAGCTGCGCCTGTGGAACTACCGCGACTTCACGCCGCTTTCGGGCGGGCAGGTGGACGACGAGCCCTATGGCGGCGGCGCCGGCATGGTCCTTCGCGTAGACGTCGTCTGCGCGGCGCTCGAAGCGGTCTACGGAGATCACGAAGGCCGCCGCATCGTCGCCCTCACCCCGCAGGGCCGCCAGCTCGATCAAGCAGTCGTCGACGAGCTCGCCGAGGAGGATGCGCTGACGATCCTCTCGGCGCGCTTCGAGGGCTTCGACGAGCGCGTGCTCGAGCACGTCGCGACAGACCGGGTCTCGATCGGGCCCTACGTGCTCTCGGGCGGCGAGCTGCCGGCGATGGTCCTCCTCGATGCGGTCGCACGCCGCCTCCCGGGGGCGATTCGCGAGGAGAGCGGCACCGTCGAGAGCTTCTCCGCCGCCCTCGAGGGGGGACTCGAGTTCCCTCAATACACCCGGCCCGCGGAGTACCGTGGCTGGAAAGTTCCCGAGATCCTTCTGTCCGGGGATCACGCTCGCATCGAGGCGTGGCGGAACGAACAGAGCAGAGAAAGGTCCCTCCAGACGTGAGAAGCCCCGTCGACCGCATGACAGCATCGCTGCCGTCGCCCTGGCCGACGGTGATCGACTGGATCGTGACGATCGTCGTCGCCGTCGGCGCGGTCCTCGCGATCAAGCAGTGGGTCGTGAACCCCTACCGGATCCCGTCGGCGTCCATGGAGCCGACCCTCCACTGCGCGGAGCCGATGCCCGGCTGTCTGTCGGGCTTCTCCGACCGGGTGCTGGCAAACCGCTTCATCTACCGCTTCCGCGATCCCGAGCGCGGCGAGATCGTCGTCTTCGAGACTCCGCCGGCAGCCTTCGAGCGCTGCGGCGCCGGCGGGACGTTCGTCAAGCGCATCGTCGGCTTGCCGGGCGACCACCTTGTGCAGCGAAACGGGGTTCTGCGCATCAACGGGACGCGCCTGAACGAGCCGTATCTGGCCAATCCCAGAAACCTCGGCCGGGATTTCAATAAGGGCTTACAGGAGGACCAGTACTTCATGATGGGCGACAACCGGACGTCCTCCTGCGACAGCCGCGACTGGGGGCCCGTGAGGCGCGAAGCTCTCATCGGCCCGGTTTTCGCCGTTTACTGGCCGCCCCAGAGGATCGGGTTTCGCTAGCATTGGGCGGCTGGCCGAGCCGGCGGCCGCCTTCCTCATGAGCACCCCGATCGAAATCATCGAGCGTCGTCAGCTGCGCGACGACTTGCCCCGCTTCAAGGCGGGCGACACTGTGCGGGTCCACTTCCAGGTGATCGAGGGGCAGCGCCGGCGCATCCAGGTGTTCGAGGGCATCGTCATCAAGCGCCAGGGTGCGGGCGCGCGCGAGACCTTTACCGTGCGCAAGAACTCCTTCGGCGTCGGAGTCGAGCGGACGTTCCCCGTGCATTCGCCGAAGATCGAGAAGATCGAGGTGCAGGCAATCGGCGACGTGAGCCGCGCGAAGCTCTACTACCTGCGCTCGAAGGTGGGCAAGAAGGCCCGCGTCCGCGAGCAGCAGCGCGAGCGGCCGCAAGCGGCCGTTGCCGAGGACACGCCCGGGTCGGAAGAAGTGCCTCCAGAGTCCGAAGAAATGCCTCCTGAGTCGAGCGAGCCCGTCCCGGAGGACGCGCGCGCCTGACGGCGTCGCCGGTCGGCGGGCTATCCTCCGGCGCGGTGGTGCGCCGTACGGGAAGGAAGCTCCTCGCCTTCGACCGGCGCCTCGGGGTCCGCTTTCTCGCCGGCGCCGACGAGGCGGGTCGAGGGAGTCTCGCGGGCCCGCTCGTCACCGCGGCCGTCCTCTTCGACTATGAAGGCCTACGCGACCACCGTGTCCGTCCGCTCGGGCTGCTGAACGACTCGAAGCAGGTAGCGCCGGACGATCGAGAGGCCCTCTTCCGCGCGGTCGCCGGGTGCGCGACGCGGATCGCGGTGCGTGTCATTCCCTCGAGCGTGATCGACCGAGACGGTCTCCACCGCTCGAATCTGCGCGGCCTGCGCGAGACGCTCGCCGATCTCTGCCCGCCCGCCGAGGCCTGTCTCGTGGACGGCTTCCGCCTCGGCCCGCTCGCGCCCGAGCATCAGGCAGTCGTGGACGGCGACGAGCGGAGCGCCGTCATCGCGGCCGCGTCCATCGTCGCCAAGGTGGTGCGCGACCGGACGATGCGTCGGATGGACGCCCTCTACCCGGGCTACGGCTTCGTCTCACACGTCGGCTACATCACGCCGGGGCATTCGGCGGTCGTGCGCCGGCGGGGTCCCACCGAGATCCACCGTCGTTCCTTCGAGGCCCGCTGCTATGCAGAGCAGTACGCGGGCGCTCGGGACTGAAGCCGAGAAGCGGGTCCGGCTCCACTACCTCTTGCGCGGCTACCGCGTGCTCGCTGCGAACGTGCGCGCCGGAGGGAACGAGCTCGACATCGTCGTCCGCCGCGGCCGTCGGCTTGTCTTCGTCGAGGTAAAGGCCCGCTCGGGGGAGCTCTTCGGCGATCCTCTCGAGGCGGTCGGGCCGGAGAAGTCCCGGCGCCTTCATCGTGCCGCCGAGGGTTTCCTCGCTCGCAATCCGGAGCTCCTCGAGCTCGAGATCGCGTTTGAGGTAGCTGCCGTTCGAAAAGGCCGAATCGAGCGCGTTCGGCTCTAGCGCAGCTCGACGACCTCGTCGAACGGCTTGCGGTTCGCGCCTGCCACCCACTCCTCCGGGGAACGAGCCTCTGGATCGCGGGGCTTCGCCGGATAGCCGAAGCTGAGGATGTTGAGCGGGCGCTCGCCGTCCTGGAGGTCGAGGACCTCGGCCGCCCGTTGCGGCTCGGGCATTCCGTTCGGGCATGATCCGACGCCCTCGTTCCAAGCGGCGAGCATCATGTTCTGAGCCGCCCGGCCGCAGTCGAAGCCCGGGCTGTCGGAGACGACGATGGCGACGGCGAGCTTTGCGCCTCGCAAGTTGTCCGAGGCGTACACGGTGTCTGCCAGCCGGTCGAGCAGGTCGCGATCGCGCACGGCGAGAAAGCGCCAGGGCTGGCGGTTCACCGCGCTGCCGGCGAGGCGACCTGCCTCGAGGATCCGGCGCACGACGTCGTCCGGCAGGTCGCGATCGGCGTACTCGCGCACCTCGCGCTTGCTCACGATCGTGAGGAAAGTGTCGATGAGGGCAGCCTAACGGCGCGTTCCGCGCGGAGGGTGAGCGGTTTCCGGCCGTAGCGTCAGGCCGTGCTCGCGCGCGCGGTCACGCACGCCCTCGTGGGCCTCGAGGCCCGCACGGTCGAAGTCGAGGCGCATCTTCAGCGCGGTGTGCCCGCGTTCGCCATCGTCGGACTTCCCGACAAGGCGTGCCAGGAAGCGAAGGAGCGCGTGCGGAGCGGAATCGCGAGCGCGGAGCTCGAGTGGCCGCTGCGCCGCATCACCGTCAACCTGGCGCCGGCGGGTCTGCGCAAGGAAGGCTCGGGCTACGACCTTCCCATCGCGCTCGCGGTGCTCGCGGCCTCGCGGCAGGTACCGCCCGAGCGGCTGGCCGAGCACGCAGCGTTGGGGGAGCTGGCGCTCGACGGGCGTCTTCGGCCGGTACCAGGGGCGCTCGTCGCGGCGGAGGCGGCGAAAGGCGCCGGCCTCACCCGACTCATCTGTCCCGCGGAGTCGGCCGCCGAGGCCGCTTTAGCCGGCATCGAGTCCATCCCCGTGCGCCACCTCGCCGAGGCGAGCGCCTATTTGCGCGGCCGGTTCGAGCCGGCACCCGTCGAGCCCTATGCACCCGAAACGCCGGGCCGCCAGCCGGATCTGCGGGACGTGCGCGGCCAGGAGCGGGGTCGCCGGGCCCTCGAGCTCGCCGCCGCGGGCCGCCATAACCTGCTGCTGGCAGGCCCGCCGGGCACGGGCAAGACGATGCTCGCGCGGCGGCTGCCCGGCGTCCTTCCGCGGCTGACGCTCGAGCAAGCGCTGGAGGTCACCCGAATCCACTCCGTGGCGGGACTGCTTCCGCCCGGCCGCCCGCTCGTAGACCGGCCGCCGTTTCGGGCACCCCATCACACGGCATCGACCGCGGCCGTCGTCGGCGGCGGACCCGGGCCGCGACCTGGAGAAGCAAGCTTCGCGCACCACGGAGTGCTCCTCCTCGACGAGCTCGCCGAGTTCCAGCGCCCGGCGCTCGAGGCGCTGCGTCAGCCCCTCGAGGAAGGCACGATCGCGATCGCACGCGCCGCCGGGCAGGCGGTCTTCCCTGCGCGTTTCGTCCTTGTCGGAACCATGAATCTCTGTCCCTGCGGTGGGCGTGGCGATCCGGCGGCCGAATGCTCCTGCTCGCCGCAGCGGCTTGCCGCCTACCGGGACAAGCTCTCTCGCGCCCTCCTGGACCGAATCGACATCGTCATCCACGTGCCTCGAGCGCGTGCCGGGGAACTGGCCGGGAGCGCGGGGGAGGGCTCGGAAGCCGTCCAGGCGCGTGTCGAGGCCGGCGCCGAGCGCCTGCGCTCCGAGCCGCCCAGGCTCGGAAAGGCCGCAGCCGAGCTCCTCGGCCGCGCCGTGGACACGCTGCCCCTGTCGGCACGTGGACGCGCGCGCGTGGCTCGGGTGGCGGTCACGATTGCCGCACTGGCCGACGCGGGCGAGGTGGGGACGGAGCATCTCGCAGAGGCTCTGTCCTACCGTTCGCCCTCCGAGCTCGAGACGTGGCGATAACCGTCATACGGCGGCGTGACGCCGACTACCCGCCGCTCCTCGCCGAACTGCACGACCCGCCGGACCGGCTCCACTTGCGGGGACACGAGATCGAGCTGCTGAAGCGGCCTGCCGTCGCGGTTGTCGGCGCCCGCAGCTGCTCGCCGTACGGTCGCGAGGTCGCGCGTGCACTTGCCCGTGAGCTGGCTGCGGCGGGTCTCGTCGTCGTGAGCGGTCTCGCGCGCGGCATCGACGGCGAGGCACACCGCGGCGCACTCGACGCCCGCGGCTCGACCGTCGCCGTGCTCGGCTGCGGCATCGACCGCGACTATCCGCGGGCGCATGCCGAGCTCGCTCGGCGGATCGCCGCGACGGGGGCGATCGTCTCTGAATACCCGCCTGGGGTCGAGCCGGCTCCGTGGCGTTTCCCAGCGCGGAACAGGATCATCGCCGGCCTGGCGCTCGCGACCGTCATCGTCGAGGCCCGCGAGCGCTCGGGCGCACTGATCACGGCGGACTTTGCGCTCGAGCTCGGCCGGGAGGTCTTCGCCGTGCCGGGAGAGATCACCTCGACTCTTTCCTCGGGCACGAACGGGCTCATCCGCCAGGGCGCGGCGCCTCTGCTCTCGTCCGACGACGTCTTCGGAGTCCTCGGTGTTGAGGTCTCCCGGCCGCAGCAGCCTTCCGTCTCACCCGCGGCCGGGACCGTGCTCGAGCTCGTCGGCGAGACCCCGCGCTCGGCCGACGAGCTCGTGCGGGTTTCCGGCCTACCGAGCCCCGAGATTTCGTCGGCCCTCGTCGAGCTCGAGCTTGCGGGTCTGATCGGCAGCTCGGACGGCGTCTACCGGGCGCGGCTTGACAGCGGGGCCTGAGCAAACGAGACTCCGGCCGCCCGGGATGAGAACACCTGCGGTCGCCTCACTCTTCGCTGCCGTACTCCTCGGCATCTCGGCATGCGGTGGGGGCGGCGGCGGGGACTCCGGAGGCGGGGGAGGATCCGAACGGCCGGAAGCGGGAGAGCACAAGAGTCCGCCGGCCGATCTCAGTCCGCCCGCGGCGTCGATCTACGGCACGGCCTACAACATCTGTCTCAACCGGGACGAGGGGGACATCGGCGACGATCCGACCGCGTTCGCGACCGAGCTGGCCCAGCAGTATCCCGCTCCCTTCCGAGACGAGGGCATCCAAGGGTGCCTGGGCGCGTTGATCGATCGCGGCCTCGCGCCGGGCCCCTAAACACCCGCATGGACGCGCCACTCTGGCTCGGTGAGCCGGCTCGCCGGTACCCCGTCGCTTGCGGCCGACGAGCACGTCGACGTGTGCGTCGTGGGCGGCGGCGTCAGCGGCCTCTCCTGCGCCCGTGCCCTCGCCGAGGCGAGGTTGCGCGTGCGTGTCCTCGAGGCACGTCAGGTGGGAAGCGGGGCGAGCGGTCGAAACGGCGGCTTCGCGCTCCGCGGGCTGGCGAGCGCGTACTCCGCGCGGCCGAATGCGGAGCTGTGGCGGCTGACGGAGGAGGGAGTGGAACGCTTAGCCTCCTTGGCCGAGGACACCTTCCGCCGCGTGGGCGTGCTTTCCGTCGTCGAGGATGAGGAAGGCCTCGAGTTGGGCCGCCGCGAGCTGGCCGCTTTGGCCGAGGAGGGCTTTGCCGCCGAGTGGGTGGAGCGTGAGGCGCTACCGCCGTCCTCCGGCCCCATTACCTCGCTGGGCTCCTCGACCCGACCGCAGGGCTGCTCGATCCCGGGCGCTGGGCGCGGGGCCTCGCCGAGCTTGCCGCGGGGGCCGGCGCCGAGATCGCAGAGGAGACTCGGGCGCTAACGCTGGCGGGGACAACGGTTGGAACGGAAGCAGGCTCGGTCACGGCCGAAGCCGTCGTGCTCGCGACCGACGGCTACACACGCGGGCTCGTCCCCGAGCTCGACGAGCTCGTCACCCCCGTGCGAAACCAGGTGCTGGCGACGGCGCCGCTCCGCGCCTCGGCCCGTTCAGTCCGGAAAGGTTTCCGGCGCTTCGCGCGCCCGAGTGAACAGTTCGTCGTCGATGTTGCGGCCCGTCACGACAAGGACGAGCGGGTCGCCGACGTCGTCGAGCTGCGGGACCGCGGCCAGCGCGGCAGCGGCCGCACCTTCCACGCGGAGTCCCGCGTCCGCGTAGGCGCCGATCGCCTCCGCGATCGCACGCTCTGAGACGAGCACCATCCGGCTCGCCACCTCGCCGAGGACGTCGACCGCCAGGGGAACGGCCACGCGCACGGCGAGCCCGTCGGCGATCGTTGCGGAGCTCTCGCTCTCGACCGGCTCTCCCGCTTCCCACGACAGCGCCATCACCGGCGCCTCCTTGGGGACGACGCCGATCCGGAGCGTCTCGGGCGAGCGGTCGCAGACGGCGAGAGCAATGCCGCCGAGGAGCGCGCCGTTTCCCACAGGCACGACGACCGCCGTAGGAGTCTCGTCGGCCTGGTCGAGGATCTCGTCGCCGATGGCCCGGTAGCCCTCGTACTGCTCGGGCTCATCCCCGTCCACGAAGAGAAGCCCGTCGACCTCGGCGACCGCCTCTGCTTCCGCCTTGGCCTCGTCGAAGTCGGATCCGGCCAGGCGGACTTCCGCGCCGAGGCTCTGGATCAGCGCGACTTTCGCGCGGCTCGCGCTCTCGGGCGCGTACACGATGGCGCGCAGGCCCAGTCGCTGCGCGGCCCAGGCAGTCGCCGCACCCTGGTTGCCCGTGGATGCCGTCACCACGGTGGACGCGCCTTCGGAGCGGTAGCGCTCGAGCGTCGGCAGCGCGCCGCGCCACTTGAAAGCACCGAGCTCGTGCAGGTCCTCGCGCTTGAGCAAGAGGCGCCGGCCGGGCGCGAGTCCCGCCGGGGCTTCCTCGAGTGGGGTCATCGCTTGCCGAGCAGCCGTGTCGGGTTCTCGCTGCATACCTGGTGGGTCACCTTCTCGCCGAGCTCGCGCAGGGCCTTCAGCGTTTCTCCGGGATCCAGCACGGGCGCGTCGCTGCCGAAAACTAGTCGCTCGGCTCCGAGAGAGTCCAGGCAAAGCTTCAGGGCGTGCGGGCCGTAGGAGGACGGCTCGAAGTAGATGTTGGCGATCGCGGCCAGCTCCGCGTCTCCGCCGCGAGCTGCGAGGCGCTCGAGCTGGAAGGGCGCACCGCCGGCGAGGAGCGCGAAAACGACCGGCAGCTCTGGATACCGGCTCGCGCCTCCGGCGAGCCAGGCCGCGTACGCCGCCTGCATCTGCGTGGTGTAGTCGACGACCGCGGTCCACCATGATGGCGCGGCGACGGGTACCGGTGCGGGCAATCCGGGGTGGACGAAGAGCGGCTGGCCCTGGCTCTGCAGGGCCCCCGTGAGCTCTTCGAGATCGCCCATGAGGCGGTACGAGGAGACGCAGGCTCCGAGGAAGCCGGGCCGGTATTCCCCGCACGCGAACGCCTCGATCCTCCCGCCGGACGCGGCGATGACCTCGCCGATGCCCTCGTCGAAGGCCTCGGCGAGCTCCGGCTCCATCTCCCAGCCGAGCGTCGGCTGCAACGAGACCACGGCGACGTCGATTCCGTGGCGGTCGTTGAGCTCGAGCCGCCGCTCCAGGCGGTGCTCGTCGAGGTCGAGCTCGAACGTGCCCTCGGGAAGCTCGAGCTGAGTCCCCTTCAGCCGCGGCAGCTCACGGCGGCGGGAGAGGAGCGAGAGGAGCTGCTCCGGCCAGAGGTGCTGGTGGAAGTCGTAGTTGGTGGCCACTACGCAAGCTCGATGCCGAGCCCCGGCCGATCCGGCACGGAAAGATAGCCGTCCGCATCGGGCCGAAGCGGCTCGGCGAGCATGAAGTCGCGCCGCTCGGGCGTCCAGGTAGGTGGGTCGTAGGGAAACTCCAGGTACGGCCCGGCGCCGACCCCGGCTGCGACCTGGAGGTTGGCGAGGAGGCCGATGCCGTTCGTCCATGTGTGCGGCGTGAAGCGCCGGCCGCTTGCGAGCGCCCGCAGAGCGAACTCTTTTGCGCGTAGGAGCCCGACGGCGAGAACCGCGTCCGGCTGGTACACGTCGAGGGCGTCCGCCTCGAGGCAGGCGTCGAGCTCGGCGACCGTGCGCGTCATCTCGCCGCCGGCGAGTGGCACGCGGCTCTCGGCGCGCAGCTCGGCGAGCCCCCGAGGGTCGGAGGTCGGGAGCGGCTCCTCGAGCCACAGCACGTCGAGCTCGCGGAGCTTGCCGGCGAGCCGTCGAATGACTTCTCCCTCGAGCGCCGGCCGCGTATCGCCTGGCATTCGCCAGCCCTCGTTCAGGTCGACCGCGATCTCCATCGTGTCTCCGACCGCGGCACGAACCGCGCGGACGCAGGCGAGCCCATTGTCGACGCGGGCGCCGTCGATCCGCAGCTTCAGCGCCCGGAATCCCTCTTCTCTAAGCGCGAGTGCCGTTTCGGCCCGCTCATCCGGGGAAAGGAGGGCACCCGTCGATGCGTAGACGGGCAGCCGCTCCTGGGCGGCACCGAGGAGCCGGGCCGTCGGGACACCTTCAGCTTGGCCCGCGAGATCCCAGAGCGCGGCCTCGAGCGGCCAGTAGCGTGCGGCGTGGAACGTGATCGTCTCGAGGACGCGCACATGGCGCTCGAGGTCGAGCGGATCGCGGTCGACGAACAGGTGCTCGTAAGCCTCGAACCCTTCCATCGTGTCGCCGGAGCCGATCCCGGTAAGGCCTTCGTCCGTCTCCACGAAGACGAGCGTCGCCTCGAAGCGGCGGCGGGGATTCGGATCCCAGGCGGCGGGAAAGGGCGGGTCGAGGTCGAGCGCGCGCCGCTCCAAGCGGATCGCCGTGATCCGCATCTATTTTGGCGGCCGGAAGAATTGGCTCCAGGGGTCGCCTGCCGCCAGCACGCTCTCGGCCAGCGGCAGGCCCCTGGCGCCCGCCTCGAGCGCGAGCCGCGTCGCCTCGAGGTTGTTCTCGTAGACGGCATCCTCGTCCGCGGCGTTCCAATGGACCCAGACGGCGGCGATGAGGAGGAGATCGTCCAGCTCTCCGTTGGGGACGAAGCCTTCGCGGACGGCGGCGATGACGCCCTGGGCGACCCCCGCCTGCGCCGCTCCCCAGGTCAGCCTCGCATGCGAGTCGCCGCGAATCTCGGCCTTGTTGACGAAGAGGGTGAGCGGCTTCACGGCCAGGCCGGGGCTGTGCACCACGACGAACGAAGCGTGGCCCTGCCGGGGGGTTGCCAGGGCGGTGACCCACGCGGTCTCCACGGGCCCGCCTTTTGCGCCGAGGACGGTATTGAGGTGAGCCGCGTCGGGCGGTTCGCCCACGAACGCTTCGCCGAGCTGTGTAGCGCTCAGAAGGCGATCACCGCCCGTGCGACCTCGCCCGCGTTCATGGCCGCGAAGGCCTCGTTCACCTCGTCGAGGGGATACGTCCTGCTCACGAGCCGGTCGAGCGGCAGGCGGCCAGACTTGTACAGACCGAGAAGATGCGGCATGTCCACGTGCGGCCGGCAAGAGCCGTAGAAGCTGCCCGTGACGACCTTCTCCTCCCGCGGCAGGCTCGGCCCGGGGAGGCGGACTTCGGCGTCGAGGGGCGGTATCCCGACGGCGACGACCGTGCCGCCGCGGCGCACGGCCTCGTACGCGAGGGCCACGAGTCCGGGCGCGCCCGCGGTATCGAGTGCGTAGTCGGCGCCTCGACCGTCCGTCAGTTGCCGGATCGACTCCACGGGATCGGCGGCGGCCGGATCGACGACGTCCGTCGCCCCCAGCTCGCGGGCGAGCTCTCGCTTGAGCGGGACGGGGTCGACGGCGATCACCTTCGCCGCGCCGGAGAAGCTCGCGCCGAGCACGGCGGAGAGACCGACCCCGCCCGCGCCGAAGACGGCGACGGAGCTTCCCGGCTCCACGCGCGCGCGGTTCACCACGGCGCCGAAGCCCGTCATGATCCCGCAGCCGACGAGTGCGGCTACGTCGAAGGGCACATCAGGATCCACTCCGACGCAGCAGCCCTCGGGAACGACACAGCGTTCGGCGAAGGTCGAGAGGTAGGAGTAGTGGTAGAGCGGGGCGCCGTTCTGCGAAAGCCGCAGCGCACCGCCGGGCAGCGTGCCGTCGAACATCTCCTCGAACGCGTTCTCGCACAGCACCGGTCGCCCCTCAGCGCAGAAGCGGCACCGGCCGCACTCCGGTAGCCAGGAGAGGACGACGTGATCCCCCGCCGCTACCTCCGTGACTCCAGCTCCAACCGCCTCGACCACACCGGCGCCCTCGTGCCCGAGCACCGCGGGCATCGGGTTCGGCGTCGCGCCGGTGACGACGTTCCAGTCGCTGTGACACACGCCGCTCGCCTGCAGCCGGACGAGGACCTCGCCCGCGCCGGGCTCTTCGAGCTCGACGTCTTCGATCGCGAGAGGCTCGTTGACGGCTCTGAGGACGGCTGCCCGCACGGCGGCGATTCTACGCCGTGCTCCCAGGTACGCTCGCAGCGTGCGCATGCAGGCGGCCGTCCTCTGGAAGCCGAGGAAGAAAGTCAAGATCCTCGAGGTCGAACTGGCTCCGCCGCGCGAGGGCGAGGTCCTCGTGAAGATCGCCGCCTGCGGCGTTTGCGCATCAGACCTCCACGTCGTCGACGGGCAACTGCCCCAGCGGATGCCGCTCGTCCTCGGGCACGAAGCGTCGGGCGTCGTCGTCGAGACGGGCCCGGGCGTCGAACGGCTTCGGCCGGGCGATCACGTCGTCCTCGCCCTCGCCCCCTCGTGCGGGCGCTGTCAGGCGTGCCGGACGGGGCGACCCAACTTCTGCGATCTCTTTGCCCAGACGGGCGCCGCCGGGATGCTCGCCGATGGGACCAGCCGTCTGAGCGTTGACGGCACCCGACTCCACCACTTCAACGCCGTTTCCTCCTTCGCCGAATACGCGGTGGTGCCCGAGTCGGCCGCTGTCTCGATCCCGAAAGACGTCCCTCTCGACGTCGTCGCTCTCGTCGGCTGCGCGGTCATTACGGGCTACGGGGCGGTCTTCAACACGGCCGGGGTGGAGGAGGGCTCGAGCGTCGCGGTGTGGGGTTGCGGCGGAGTCGGGCTCAACGTGGTGCAAGCTGCGCGGCTTGCGGGCGCCCGCCAAATCGTTGCCGTGGACACGCGTTCGGAGAAGCTCGAGGCGGCGCGGCGGCTCGGCGCCACCGATGTCGTCCACGCGCGGAGGGTCGACGTCGTCAGTGCGATCCGCGACCTCTCAGGCGGCGGAGTCGACTACGCCTTCGAGGCCATAGGTCTGGAGAGCACGGTCCGCGAGGCCTGGGACGCTGCCCGGGCGGGCGGCACGACGGTCGTCCTCGGGCTCATGCCGAAGGGCGAGCTGCTCACGATCGATCCCTGGCACTTCATCTACGAGAAGACGCTCAAAGGTTGCTTCCTCGGCTCGGCCCGCATCGGCACCGACATTCCCCGGATCGTCGACCGCTACCACGCGGGCGAGCTCGAGCTCGACGAGCTCGTCAGCCACCGCATCGCGCTCGCCGAGCTCCCCGAGGCCTTCGACCGCCTGCGAGCGGGTGACGTCGTGCGTCAGCTCGTCGTATTCGACTGAGTCTGGAGCCTTTTCAGCTCATCCAGGGGGATGTGGCAGCGCATGAAGTGGCCGCGGGCGACTTCCTTCAGCGGGGGCTCCTCTTGCTCGCAGATCTCGCCCCACTTGCGCGGGCAGCGCGTGTGGAAGACGCAGCCCGACGGCGGGTTCGCCGCGCTGGGAATCTCGCCTGCCAGCTTGATGCGCGGCCGCTCAGTCCCTTCGACCGTCGGGACTGCGGAGAGAAGCGCCTCGGTATACGGATGGTGCGGCGGCTCGAATACCACCTCCGCGGGCCCGAGCTCCATCAGGCGTCCGAGGTAGAGGACGGCGATCCGATCGGACAGGTAGCGCACGACGCCGAGGTCGTGGGAGATGAAGAGGTAGGTGACGCCCTCGTCGGCTTGGAGATCGGCGAGAAGATTCAGAATCGCGGCCTGGACGGAAACGTCGAGGGCCGAGGTCGGCTCGTCGCAGACGACGACACGCGGCTCTCCCGCGAACGCGCGGCCGATCGCCACGCGCTGCTTGAGCCCGCCCGAGAGCTGCACGGGCTTGGCGCTGAGGAGGCGTGCGTCGAAGCGCACGGATTCCGCGATCTCGCGCAGCCTCTCCTCGCGCGCATCCTTCCGGAGGCCGAGGAGCTTCTTGAGCGCTCGCCCGATGATGCGCCGCACCGAGAAGCGCCGGTTGAGCGCGGAGTCGGGATTTTGGAAGACGATCTGGAGCGAGCGCACCTGCTTGCGGCCGCGCTTCACGATTCGCGCCGCAAGCGGCTCTCCCGCCAGCTCGACCGTCGAGTCCGCGTCGGGGGCCGTCAGGCCGAGCAGGATCCGGGCGAGCGTGGTCTTGCCGCTGCCCGATTCGCCCACGAGCCCTAGCGTCTCGCCCGGCGCAATCGTGACGTCGATGTCGACGAGGGCGGGAACCTCCTGGCCCTCCTGGCGGAAGGTCTTGCTCGCGTGCTCGATCCGCACGACCGGCTGCTCGCCGTTGCTCGAGACGTGAGCACCGGCGACTCGCGCCGGTGTGGCCCGCGGCAGCTCAGCGGCCTCGTCGTGGAAGTGGCAGCGGCTCGTGTGCTCGTCGCCGACCCGGTAGGGAGGGGGCGGATCCGTCCGGCAGACCTCTCGCGCGATCACGCAGCGATCTGCGAAAACGCAACCGGGGAGGTCGGCCCCGAGCTGCGGCAGGTAGCCGGGAATCGTGTCCAGGCGGTCGCGGTTTTTGTGCAGGCCGCCGCGGGGAATGCAGCGCAGGAGCCCGACCGTGTAGGGATGCCGGGGGTCGGAGAAGACGTCGTCGGCCCGGCCCTCCTCGACGAGCTTGCCGGCGTAGAGGACTCCGATGCGCTCGCAGATCCTGCGGATGACCCCGAGGTTGTGGCTGATGAAGAGGACGCTCGTCCCGAACTCCTTGCGGAGCCCCGCGACGAGGTCGAGCACCTCGGCCTCGACCGTTGCGTCGAGACCGGTTGTCGGCTCGTCGAGGATGAGCAGGGTCGGGTCAGACGCGAGCGCCATCGCAATCACGACGCGCTGCTGCATGCCCCCGGAGAGCTGATGCGGGTAGCGCCGCATGACCCGGGCCGGGTCCGAGATCTGCACCTTGTCGAGCATCGCCTGCGTTCGCGCGCGGGCCTCGGCCTTCTCCGCCCCGAGGAGCCGAAAGACCTCAGCGACCTGCGAGCCGACGCGGATCGACGGGTTCAGCGCCGAGGCGGGGTGCTGATAGACCATCGAGACGGTCCTCGCGCGGAGCCGGCGGATTCCGCCCTCGCCCATGCTCAGGAGGTCTTCGCCGTTGACCCGGATCGAGCCGGAGACCACTCGTCCGTTGCGCGGCAGGTGGCGCATGATCGCGAAGGCCGCAGTCGTCTTCCCGCAGCCGGACTCGCCGACGAGGCCGTACGACTCGCCCTGGTCGATCGTGAGCGAGACTCCCCGGAGAACGCTACGGTCGATCCCGCGGACGCGATAGACGACCTCGAGGTCCTCGAGCTCGATTGCAGGGGCTGTAACGACCTGTGTGCTCATCGTTCGAAAGTCTGCGCGATCGCGTCCGCGATCAGGTTGATGCCGATGACGAGGGTGGCGATGGCGAGGGAGGGGAAGAGGACGGCCCACCAGACGCCGCCGTTGATGAACTGGTAGTGCTCGGCGATGTCCTTGCCCCAGTCGGGGATCGACGGGTCGGCGCCGAAGCCGAGGAAGGAGAGGGTCGCGATCGCAAAGATCGCGAACCCGAGCCGTGCAGTGAACTCGACGATGATCGGTCCCATGACGTTCGGGAGGATCTCCGCGAACATGATGTAGGGCGAGTGCTCGTTCCGGAGGCGCGCGGCCTGCACGTAGTCGAGCTCTCGCTCGCTCAGGACTGCCGCTCGCACGGTCTTCGCGATGATCGGGGCGAACACGATCCCGATGACGAGGATGAGGCCTAGCCGCGACGGGCCGAGCGCGACCACCGCGAGGAGTGCGGTGATGATCACGGGAATCGCGAGGACGGCGTCCACCAGACGCATGACGGCCTCGTCGATGAGGCCGCGGTAGTAGCCGGTCAGCAGTCCAAGCGCCGTACCGACCACGGTGCCGAGGACCGTCGCGAGCGGTGCCATGATCAGGATCTCGCGGGCGCCGACGATCGTCCGCGAGAGCACGTCGCGGCCAAGGCGGTCGGAGCCGAAGAGGTGCTCGCCCGAGGGCGGCGCGAGCTTGTTCAGGATGTCGTCTGCCTGCGGATCATGTGGCGCGATGAGCGTTCCGAAGGCCGCGCACAGAGCCCAGGCGCCGAAAAGCAGGCAGCCGAGGACGAAGGTCGGCGAGCGAAGCAGCAGACGCAGTCGCTCCCTGCGCGCAACTCGCGCCTCGTCGGGGCGAGTTGGAACGACGATCGCGGCGGCGGAAGTCGGGTCCTCGAGGATGGTCATTCGACACCGGCGTAGCGAATACGCGGGTTGAGGAGCGAGTACAGGAGGTCGGCGATGAGCGTCGCGAGCAGGACGGCGATGCCGACGATGAGGACCCCGCTCTGGAGCAGCGGGAAGTCCTTCTGTGTGGCCGCCGTGAAGATGAGCCGCCCCATGCCGGGATAGTTGAAGAGCGTCTCGATGACGACGAGCCCACCGAGTAGATAGGCGCTCTGCGTGGCCACGACCGCGATCGTGGGGAGCAGCGAGTTTCGGAGCACGTGGCGGCGGATGACGACCCGGCGGGGGAGCCCCTTCAGGACGGCCGTGCGCGTGTAGTCGGCCTCGAGCGACTCGATCGTGCCGGCCCGGGTGATGCGTGCGATGTAGCCGAACAGGAGGATGACGAGCGTCAGGGCGGGCAGGAAGAGGTACCTGATCTGAGTCAGCGGGCTGCTCCCGTCCGGCGCCCGGGCGCTCACCGGCAGGACGTCGAGCCAGAGCGCGAAGACGAGGATGAGGATGATCCCCGTGACGAACTCGGGGATGACCGTGAGCGAGAGGCCCCCGATGGTGATGACGCGGTCGACGATCCTGTCGCGCTTGAGCGCCGCCACCACGCCGCCGAGGATGGCGAGGGGGACGACCATGAGGAAGGCGAAGCCCGCGAGCTTGAAGGAGTTCCCCAGCGCGCTGCCCATGAGCTCGCTCACCGGGACGCCGTAGGCGAGCGACGTGCCGAGGTCGCCTTGGACAAAGCTCGAGATCCAGTCCCAGTACTGGGTCAGCAGCGGACGGTCGGTCCCCAGATCCTTGTTCAGCGCCTCGACCGCCGCCTGATCGGCAAACGGGCCGAGAATCCGGCGCGCGACGTTTCCCGGCAGCACCTGGGCCCCGAAGAAGACGATCACGCTGAGGAGGAAGAGCGTGATCCCCGCGAGGCCGAACCGCTTGAGGAGGAAACGTGCGATCGCTCGCTCCTACGCCGTTGGCGGCCGGAGCCCGCCGGCCCCGGCCGCCTTGATGGCTTCTCTCAGGCCGTGAATCCGGCCTTCGAGAGGTCGAACTGGCCCGTCGCTGCGGAGACGGCTCCCGAGAGGTTCTTCTTCGCCGCGCTGAGGAAGAAGTAGAAGTAGGGGAAGATGATCGGAGTCTCCTCGAGCAGGAGCTCCTGGATCTGCCCGGCGACGGCACGCTGGGAATCGAGGTCGAGCGCCGCGACGTACTCGCGAACGAGCGTGTCGTACTGGTCGTTCTTGAAATGCGCCGAGTTCCACACCCCGATCTTAGGATCGCCGGAGAGTGCGGCCGTGAGGTAGACGTTCGGCACCGGCCTGTGGCCGTAGTCGGTGATGCCCATGACCGAGTCCAGCCAGGTCGACTTCCCGAAGACGCCGTCGCCGTAGTACGTGCCGGCGTCCGTGATTTTCAGGTTGATCGTTACGCCGATCTCGGCAGCGTTGTTCTTGACGAGCTGGGCGAGGTCGGGAATCTCGAAGCCGTTCCACGTGTCGAGCTGCACTGAGAACCCGTCCCCCATGCCCGCGTCGGCGAGGAGCTGCTTCGCCTGGTCGATGTCCTGCTCCCGCTGCGGGACGGAGGTGTCGGTCGCGGGGTAGAGCGGGCCGAAGGGGCTGTCGTTCCCGATGTCGGCCTGGCCCTCCCAGAGCCCGTCCACGAGCGCCGGCCGGTCGATCGAGAGAGCGATCGCCTGGCGCACGCGGTTGTCAGTGAACGGCTCCTTGTCGGTCCGCATGTGGATCTGCCGGTGCGTCGCGGCCTTGACCGCGATGACCTCCACGTTCTCGTCGGAGAGGAGCGGCGCGCCGCCCGAGACCGAGAAATGCTCGACGAAGTCCACCTCGTCGCCCTGGAGCGCGAGGATCATCGGCGCCTCTTCGTCGTAGAACTTGATCTCGACCTTGTCGGGGCCGGCCTTGTCGCCCCAGTAGGCGTCGTTCCGCACTACCGACAGCCCCACCTTCGGCGTGAAGCGTTCGAGCCTGAACGGGCCCGTGCCCTCAAACGTGCTGCCCCAGTCGGCCGGGTCGAGGTCGGCCGGGATGATGATTGCGTTGTAGTTCGCGGAGCTGACAAGGGTCGGGAAGTTGCCGTTCGGCGCGTCGAGGTTGAAGACAACGGTTGCGTCGTCGGGAGCCTCGATGCCACCCGGCGACAGGACGCCGCCGAGCGCCGACTGGGCGTTGGCCGAGCCGCCGTCGGGATCGATGAGCTTGTCGAAGGTGGTGACGACGTCGTTCGAAGTCAGAGCGGCGCCGTTGTGGAACGTGACGCCCTGACGGATCTTGAACGTCCAGGCCGATCCGTCCTCGTTCGGTTCCCAGCTCTCGGCGATCCGAGGCTGAAGCTCGAGATTCTGATCCGAGAAGGAAAGGAATTCGCCGGTCGAGCCGAGCAGGCCGGCTCCACCCTCGTCCTGCACGAGGAGCGGATTGGGCTCGGTGGTCGGCTGGATGAGCGCGACGCGAACGGTGCCGCCCGGCTGAACGTTCCCGCTAGGCTCCGCTCCGGTCGTCGCCGGCGCGCCCTCGTCGTCCCCTCCGCAGGCGGCCGCGAGGAACGACACGAGGGGAATCGACATGCCGACAACCGTGCCGCGCCGGACGAACTCCCGCCGGCTGATCTTGCCGTAGCTGTACTCGTCGATGAGGTGGTTTTCTAGCTCGCTGCGCTGCCCGCGAATCTCGTCGACTCGCCGCTGTACTTCGTCCATTCGTCTCTCTCCTTCCCGAAGGCGCCCAGGACGCCGCTTATAGCTCATCCCAGAGAGCCGGTCAATGAGGTCCAGACGCTCCCCCGGGAGGGAAGTTGGCCAGCCGCGCCAGCAGCAGCTCCCTGAAGGCTTCCACGTTCACGTCGACGGCGACTCGTGCGTTGGGCTCTGGGAGAGCGGTGCGGCGCCTCATGTCCACCACTGTGCGGCCTCGGCAGAGGCCCGGCCCGTGATCGATCTCGACGTGGCGTTCGAGCGTCTCCAGTAGCTCCGGGCGAATGACGTGCGAGACAGCGACGGCGTCGTGAATCGGAGCTCCCCCGTGGACGTACGCCGCGAGGTAGAAGCCGAGATAGAAGTCCAGCATCGCGGCGACGGCCGCCCCGACTCGACCGGCCTCCCGGAGACGGGCGGCGTGCTCGCGTGTGAGCACCGCGCGGTTGGTGACGTCGAGACCGACCATGGTGACGTCGAGGCCGCTCGTGAACACGCGGTGGGCCGCCTCAGGATCGACCCAGATGTTGAACTCGGCCGACGGCGTCATGTTCCCCTCGGCGATCGCGCCGCCCATGAGCACGAGGCGTTCCGGCCGCTCGGCCCGTCGCTCGAGAAGGAGGGCGACGTTGGTCAGGGGCCCGAGGGCGATGAGGGTCGCGCCCTCGGCCCGTTCTGCGAGGAAATCGACCGCGTGCTCGTCCAGCGCCTCACGGCGAGGAGGGGGGAGGTCCGGCCCGTCCAGCCCCGTCTCGCCGTGGGCATCGGCCGCGGTCACGAGCTCCTCTTCGAGCGGCCGATCCGCGCCTGCGGCGACGGGGATGTCCTCGCGCCCGGCGAGCTCGAGCACCCGGAGGGCGTTCGTCGTGGTCTTGTCCAGCGTCTGGTTCCCGGCCACGGTGGTCACACCCCGGACGTCGAGCTCGGGGCTCGCGAGCGCGAGGAGGAGGGCGATCGCATCGTCGTGGCCCGGGTCGCAGTCGATCAGGACCGGGATCACGCGTGGATCGCTTGGGGGATCTCGACCGGGACGGGCGCACGACCCGCCGCGCTCGCGAGGAGCGCGTCCAGGGTAAAAGCGGTGACGACCGACTCCGCCAGAGTCGGAACGGGGGAAGCCTCTCCCCGCACCGACGCCGCGAACCGCTCGAGCTGGAGGCGAAAGGAGTCTGCCGCAGGGACCGGGAGGTGCTGGGTCTCGAACTCCGCCCACCCTCGGCTGCGGCTGAGGACGACCTCCGTCGGGCCGTCCCTCATCCACGCGACCGGCAACCGCAAGTGGCCACTCGCGCCGCCGAGCCTGAGCTCGTAGCTCGCGTCGCTCCGCTTGCTTGACTCGAGCAGGCCCACGATGCCGCTCTCGTATTCGATTACCGCGTACAGGCGGTCGACCGTCCCGTAGCGGGCACTCGTGCCCCCCACGGCGAAGACCTGCCGAGGCGCAGAGCCTGCGAAGCGGTTGCAGGCGTCGACGCAGTAGCAGGCGAGGTCGAAGGGGACGCCGCCGGCGCATTCCGCTCGCTGGCGCCAGTCCCGGAGCGGGTCGTCGCGCGAGGCTTCCTCCGGGTCGAAGAGGTCGAAGGCCGCCGAGACGCTGTCGAGCGCTCCGATCTCTCCGGCGGCGAGGAGCTCGTCGGTCCGGGCGATCGCCGGGTGGTGGCGGTACATGTAGGCCTCGACGAGGAGCGCATCCGCAGCGCTCGCGGCCGACCAGAGCTCGAGCGCCTGTGGGCCCGTCAGCGCGAGTGCCTTCTCGCAGAGGACGTTGCGGATGCCCGCGTCGAGACAGCCGAGCACCTGTTCGTGATGAAGGTTCGGCCAGGTCGCGATCAGGACGGCGTCCAGCTCGTGCTCGCGAACCATCGTCAGGTAATCGTCGTACCCGCGCTCGCAGCCGTGCTCGCGGCCCCAGGCCTCAGCGACCTCGCGCTGCACGTCGCAGCACGCGACGATCGAGACGGCGCCCCCATCCTTCGCGGCTCGTGCGTGACGGCCGGCGATCCAGCCGCAGCCGATGACGCCGAGCCGGATCAGAGCTGCTCGGCGAACGTGCGGTTCTCGTCCTTCAGGCTCGGGTCGTCGCCGAAGTAGGCGTGCTTGGACATGTCCGGCGAGTACCGGCTCGCCGGCGGCGTCCGCCCGAGCGCCTCCGCCAGGCTGCGGAGGAAATGCGGCGCGTTGCCGCAGCAGATCCCGATGTAGTTGACGCCGAGCCCCGCGGCCTCCGTGGCGAACTCCGCCAGCTCGTAGCGGTTGCACGTGAGCGGCTCGAGCGCCGTCGGGAAGGCCATGCCGTCCCACTGGGCGTCGGTGAGCGACTGGAAGGTGGGCTCGTGCTCGTGGGTTCGGTACGGAACGGGCAATGCCGCGACATGGCACGAGACGCGCTCGACGATCGCGGGCAGGAGCGGGAGCATCGTGCGGGGCCCACGGCCGCAGTTGAGGCCGACGACGTCCGCGCCCGCCTGCTCGTAGAGCGCGCACGCGTCCGCGAGGCTGAATCCGTCTCGGGTTTCCGGCTCCTGGTGGACGATCATCGTGGCCACGGCCGGGAGCCCCGCCGCCTTGATCGTCTCGACGGCCATCTTCGTCTCCTCCGCGTGCGAGAAGGTCTCGGCGATGACGAAGTCGACTCCCGCCTCTGCGGCCCAGCCAACCTGCTCCTCGAACATGGCGCGCACGGCGCGCTTCGACGCCTCGTCGGACGGGTCGAAGACGTTCGTGTTGCAGATGTCGCCGGCGAAAAGCGTGCCGGTCTCGTCGGCGACCTCTTTGGCGAGAGCGAGTGCCTGCCGGTTGAGCTCCTCGAGCAGATCCTCCTTGCCGACGATCCGCATCTTCTCGCGGTGGGCGTAGTACGTGAACGCTTCGACGACGTCGGAGCCCGCGTGAACGAACTCACGGTGCAACTCGGTGACCTTCTCGGGATGGTCAAGCACCGCCTCCGGAACGAAGGCGCCCGCCTGGATATAGCCCCGGCGCTCGAGCTCGAAGAGGTAGCCCTCGGCGCAGATCAGCGGGCCCTGGGCCAAGCGTTCACTGAGACTTGCTCCGGCCATGCGCGAGAGTCTAGGCACCATCATGGGGTCAGGTCTCGCTTTGCAACACTTTCCTCGTTGAAATTCATGCGTAGCCGGCGGCTCACGGTCATCCGGCTCAGCCCGAGCGCCGCAGCGATTTCTCCGATCGTGTAGTCCTGCTGGCGGGCGGCGGCGATGAAGCCACGCTCGTCGTGTGCGCGAGCGAGCGCCTCAAGGCTGGGTCGCAGCGGGCGGTACTGCACCCGGGGTACCGCCCGTGGTCGCTCACCACCGGGACTGTTCCTGCTGATGAAGTCGTCACCGCCGAGGAAGATCTGACCGCGCAAGCCCTTCCACAGATCGGAGTTCGTCGGTGCGGCCACGAATTCGCGGTACTCCTCGCGAGCACGAGCGCGGTCGGGACCAAACAGTTCGAGCAGCCAGTCGGTTGTGAGGTACGGGGGCGAGCCCTCGAGACCGGCGGTCGCGCGGTAGCTCGACCAGCGCCACCCTTCGGGGGTCGAGCAGAGTCCGGCCCGGCACGGGTTCAGGACGACATAGCGCGCGACCTCGAGCAGATGGGCGTCCTTCTCGATTAGCACGGCGTGGAACCGTCCTTGAAAGAGATGTCCGCTGCGGCCGTGTCGCCGATTGAGCGTCTGGGCGAAGAGGCCGTTCAGTTGTCGCATGCCTCTTGAGAGTGTGGGCTTCGGCGTCTCGATGAGCAGGTGGTAGTGGTTCGGCATCAAGCAGTACGCGTGGCAGATCCACGCGTACTCGGCGACGACGCGTGCCAACGTCACGAGGAGCAGGCCTCGGTCCTCGTCATCGACGAAGATCGATCTCCGGTTGTTGCCGCGCGATGTGACGTGATAAACCGCGCCTGGAAACTCGATGCGGAGTGGCCGCGCCACCGGCTTGAGATACCTCACCGGCCGGGCCGGGCGCGCGAGTGTAAGAGTTCTTATGCGCTGAGGATCAGAAGATGTTGCATTTCGAGACCTGACCCCGTTAGGGAAGGAGCACTAGAAGCCGAGCGCCTCCGAGCGGATGAGGTTCCGCACCGGCTCGAGGTCGGTCGGGATGGAGTCTCCTTGGCCCATGAACGGCACGGCGGCGCGCACGAGCTCGTGCGCCCGGCTCGTTGCGGCGCCCAGGCGAGGCGGCCGGCGCAGGTCGACGGCCTGAGCGGCGAGCGTGAGCTCGATCGCCACGATTTCCTCACCGAGGCCCACCATCTCGGCCAGCCGCCGCGCGGCGAGCGGCGCCATCGTCGTCCGGTCCTCGATGCCCTCGGCGTGGGTCGTCGAGGCGAGCTCGAACGAGACGGGGTGCGCGAGTAGGCGGGCCTCTGCGGTCAGGCCCTGCAGGGGGACACCGAACTCGCCGAGGGAGTTTTCCGCCAGTCCGGCTTTCGGCGCGAGCCCGTCGGGGAGGCCCGTCAAGAACCCCTGCAGGAGCTTCTCCCCACGCTCGCAGGCGGTTGTGAGCGCGGATGCGAGGACGATGCGGACGAAGTCCAGCGCCGCCGCCAGCGGGAGCACGTCGAAGTTGGCCACGGAGACGATGCGGTCTTCGGCCGGCAGGACGAGTGGGTTCTCCTGCGAGGCGTTCAGCTCGAGCTCGAGCTGGCCGAGTGTGAAAGCGAGGGCATCCCGCAGCGCCCCGTGGACCTGCGGGAGGCAGCGGAAGCTCAGCGGATCCTGGAGGTTCCTTGCCGCTTCGGGCTCCCAGAGGTAGCTGCCTTCCAGGAGCTCGCGGAACCGCTGGAGCGAGCGAACGATGCCCGGGTACGGCCGGACCTCCCCGATCGCGGGGTGCAACAGGGTCACGTTCGCGGCGAAGGCCTCGAGGTCAAGCGCCCCCGCGACGTCCATGGCCGCGAGCAGACGCTCGAGGTCCGCGACCGCCAACGCGGCCAGGCCCGTCGAGAAGGCGTTCGAGTTGAGAAGCGCCAGGCCCTCCTTCGCTCCGAGATCCGTCTCGGCGAAGAGCTCGTGCGCCAGGTCCGCGGTGGCGGGGAGGTCGGCCTGGCCGACGGAGCCGAGCAGGCGAACGCGTGGGCGCTCGCCCGCGTTGAGGGCGGCAACCAGGCGCTCGGCGATCTCGGGCCGAACTCCCGCCGTGCCCTTCGCGAACGCGTTGGCGATCCGGAGCATCATCGCCCGAACCACGTCCTCTGACGCGTCGGGGCCCATTCCCACACGGTGGTTTTGGATTAGCGCCCGGTTGAAAGCCGGGATCTCCTCCGGTGGGACGCGCACCTTCTTGCGTGCGCCGACGCCGGTCGAGAGCCCGTAGACCTCGTCGCCGCGCTCAACGGCGCGCTCGACGAGCTTCCGGGTCTCACGCATGCGCCCGACGGCTTCCGGCGCGAGGGCGACCTGGGCGCCTTCGCGAGCGACGCGGACGACGTCGTCGAGCGTCAGCCCTTCCCCGCGGAGGACAACCATCACCGCCATACGACCTCAGCGGTCTCAACGATCGTGCGGAGCTTCGCTTCTTCGTCTTCGAGCGAGAGCGCGTTCCCGAGCACCGACGTGGCGAAGCCGCACTGCGGGGAGAGGGCGAGCTGCTCGAGCGGGAGGAAGCTGCCTGCCTCCCGCAGCCGGCCGGCGAGCTCCTCCACCGTTTCGCGCCGGGGGGATTTCGTCGTCACGAGACCGAGGACGGCAACCTTGTCCTCGGGGACCGCGCGGAGAGGCTCGAAGCTGCCCGAGCGCTCGTCGTCGTACTCGAGCAGGAGCCGCTCGGCGTGGACGCGGGGAAAGAGGCGCTCGGAGAGCCAGTCATAGCCGCCGGAGACGAGCCAGCGGCTCGCCTGGTTGCCGCGGCAGAGGTGAATCCCGAAGGTGACGCCGTCGTGCCCGCCCATGACGAGGTTGTCGAGCTCGAGACCCAGCTCGAGCCAGCGCTCCGCCGGCCAGCCGCGGCTCTCGTAGAAGGCGCGGTAGCCGGGGTCGACGAGGAGCGGGTAGTGCGGCGCGTCCAGCTGGATGTAGGTCGCGCCAAGGCGCACAAGCTCCTCGACCTCCTCGCGCAGGATCTCGGCTACGTCCCCGAGGAAGTCCTCGAGCGTCGCGTACGCGGCGGGAGAGCGATCGGGGTCCCAGAAGTTGGCGAAGAGAGACGGGCTCGGCAGCGTCACCTTGACGACCCGGTCGGTGCGGCCACGGGCGTAGGTGAGCTCCTCGGCCGAGAGAAAGCGCTTGCGGCGCAGACGGCCCGTGACCGCAAGCGGTGGTCGCTCGACCTGTAGCTCACCGAGCTCCTCGCTTTGCCACTCGCCCCAGAGAAAAGCGTCCAGGTCCCAGTCGCCGAAGCCCTCGACCGCGTCGGTCATCTGGCTCTGGAAGGAGAGCCGGCGCATCTCGCCGTCGGTGACGACCTCGAGACCCGCATCCTCCTGAAGCCGGAGGGCCTCGTCGACCGCCCGGTCCTCGACCGCCTTGAACTCCGGGGGGCCGATCTTGCCGCCCTCGAGGCGCTCGCGGGCCTCGAGCAGCCAGGGCGGCCGCAGGAGGCTCCCGACGACGTCCGTCCGCGCCGCAATCACAGCCCCACACTATCCAGCTAGCATTTGGGATACCGCAGCGGCGCCCCTCGTGAGAGACATCCTTGTCGTCTGCCCGCAGCAGCGGGACCTGACCGCAATCCGCGCCGCGGAGCTGGAGGAGCAGTACGCCGTCCGGGTCGCCGGCTCCGACCTCGACGAGCTCGAGGACTTCGATCCGGAGGCCTTCCTGGACGAGTCGGAACGCCTGCCTGCCGACGGAATTATCGGTACGAAGGACCAGTCGGCACTTCTGGCGGCCTTGCTCGCCCGGCGGCGGAACCTCCCAGGCCCGAGCCCCGAGTCGCTGATCGCCTGCCAGCACAAGCCGACCTCCCGGGCAGTCCAGCGCGAGGTAGCCCCTGAGGCAACGCCCGACTTTGCCGTGCTGGACGGGCGTCCACCCTTCGCCTTCCCCTTCTTCGTCAAGCCGGTCGTCGGCCGGCTGTCCCAGAACGCCTACCGGATCGACGAGCCGGGAGCGCTCAGGGACTTGCACGAGATCGACCGGTATACGCGCCGCTACGCCACCATCGCCGCTCTCGCGGGGGCGAGACCCGAAGCGGCACACGGCTTCATCGTCGAGGAGCTGCTCGCGGGCGCGGAGGTCACGCTCGAGGGCTACACGCACGGCCGCAAGGTCACGACGATCGGCATCACCGACTCGGTCAAGTACCCGGGCACGCTCAGCTTCGAGCGCTTCGAGTACCCCTCGGCGCTGTCGCAGGAGCGTCAGGCGGAGCTGGCCGACGTGGCCGACCGCGTGCTTCCCGCCCTCGGCTTCGAGGACGGCTTCTTCAACGTCGAGTTCTTCGTTCCGGACAAAGGGCCCGCCCAGATCATCGAGGTCAACGGGCGCATCGCCTCCCAGTTCGCCCCGCTCGTGCAGGGACTCCACGGCCGCTCGACCTACGACGCGCTCTTTGCACTCGCCAGCGGCGACGACCCGGAATGGAAGACGGGCGTGCCCGAGGGCTGCGGCATCAGCTACGTCGTGCGCGTCTTCGCGGACGCGTACGTCGAGGCTGTGCCCGAGCCGGAGGAGGACCTCGAAGTGCTGGTGCGCCCCGGCCTGAACCTCTCTCAGCAGGGACTGAACGACGCTCAGAGCTACCGCCTCGCGATCCTCTACGGCTTCGGCGAGACGAGAGCGGAGGCCGCGGAGTCCTGCCGCCGGCGGGCGGAGGCGCTCAGCTTCCGGCTGGCGCCGGCGCGCTGACCTCTTCGGAAGGCCGCGCCTCCCGGTCAGAGATGCCAAAGGCCGCGACGGCCGCGCCCGCGAACGCGAGCGCCGCCGCGACGAGCATTCCCGCCCGGAAGCCTGCGACGGAAGCGTCTCGCAATACGTCGGCCTGCTGGTCGATCGCGAGCGGCACCGCGTCGTCCGAGCCGACGCGCGAGTGGAAGACGAGAGAGATGACCAGTCCGATGACTGCGACGGCGATGAGGTTCCCGAGGCGCGAGACAGTCGAGTTGACCCCTGACGCGATCCCGGCGAACTCGGCAGGCGCCGATTTGAGGGCCGTCGATGTGATCGGGGCGACGAGCATAGCCAGGCCGAACGCGAAGACCGCGATCGAAGGGATGCCCCAGATCCAGAAGTCGTCCCGCTCGCGCACCGGGAGAATGAGCAGGATGCCTACGCCGACGAGGAACGGCCCCGCAGTGAGGTAGAGGCGGGGCCCGTACCGGTCTGCGAGGGTGCCGAAGCGCGAGGCGAGGAGGATCATGATCGCGCTCCCGGGAATGCTCACCAGCGCCGCCTCGAAGGGCGAGAAGCCGATGAACTGGAGGTAGAGCTGGACGAAGACGAGCTGTCCGTACAGGGCGCCGTAGACGAGGAACGTCTCGAGGTTGGCGAAGGCGAAGTTTCGCTGCTTGAAGAGGTCGAACGGCAGCATCGGCTCGGAGACGCGCTGCTCGACGACGACAAAGGCGACCAGCGCCGGGACTGAGATCGCGAACGCCCACCAGACGTCGCCGAAGCCGCGCTCCTGGCCTTCGACGAGCCCGTAGGTGAGTGTCCCGAACGCGACGGCGGCCAGCGCGGCGCCTGGGAGGTCGAGTCGGCCGACTCGAATGTCGGCGCGCTCGTCGCAGCGGCCGAGGCGTGCGAGGGCGATCGTCGCCACGGCCAGGGGGAGGTTGATGAAGAAGATCCAGCGCCACGAGACGAACTCGACGAGTGCCCCTCCGACGGGAGGCCCGGCGACCGTCGCCACACTCGTCGCCGCGGTCCACAGCCCGATAGCGCGCCCGGCCTGATCACCGTAAACACCCCGGAGGAGCGCGAGGGAGTTCGTCGTCAGGAAGGCACCGGCGACTCCCTGAAGCGTGCGGGCTGCGATGAGCAGGTCGCCGTCTGGCGCCGCGCCCGCAAGGGCCGACGCGACGGCGAAGCCGGCGGCGCCCGCGATGAAGGTCGACCGCCGGCCGTAGCGGTCTCCGACGGCACCCGCGCAGAGGTACAGCGCTGCGAGTGCCAGGGAGTAGGACAGGACGATCCACTGCTGTCCCGTCAGTCCAAGTTCGAGCTCGCGCTCGAGCGTGGGGAGGGCGACAAAGACGACGGTGGCGTCGATGAAGGCGAGCGACGAGCCGAGCACCGTCGCTGCAAGAGTGAGCGTCTGCCGCCGTTCGAGGCTCAGCCCGTCCACGGGGCTGAGCATACGGTCAGGACGCCGCCGCCGAAAGGTTCAGTTCCCGGCGACTGCTGTCCCTCGTCTCACCTTTCGTCGTCGCCCGGCGGGACGGCTGCGTTGACCGGGCCTCTTACGTCCTCGTCGATCGGAGGCGAGGCCCGTTCGGGAGCCTCCTCACGATCGCCCTCTTCGCGTGCCACCTCGATTGCCTCAGCGTTCTCGTTCTCGGTCAGGTCCATGTGCTTCCCCTACCCGGTCTTTCTCCGCTTGAACCAGGGGAGGAGGCCACGCGTCTCTGTCGTACTTTCACCCCGTGCGCGGCCAAACAACAGCCAACGTGGAAGCGAACGGCTCCAACGAGCCCACGCTTGCGGGGGAGGGCGTCGGCGCTCGTGTGACCGCGGTTTTCACCGCCGCCGAGAAGGCGGCCGAGCACATCATGAGCCTCGCGCGCGAAGAGGCGGACGACGTCCGCCGGCGCGCGCACGCGGAAATCGACACGTACCGGCAGGAATGCCGTAACACCGCCGAGCAGGAGGCCCAGCGGATCATCCAGGCCGCTCACGACAGCGCCGGCCTGATCGAACGGGACGCCCGGACCGCCGCGGACGAGCTCGAGCGGGCAGCGCGCGAACGGCGAAACCGCCTGCTCGAAGAGACCCATCTCATCGAGGAGCGGGTCGAGTGGGCGCGGGAAGGCCTCCGCGAGGTCGTGGGCCGGCTCGAGCAGGTCGCTTCGCCAGACGGGCCCGAGCCCGAGCCTCAGCCCGAGCCCTCCTCAACCTAGGTCGGAAGAACCAGGTGGAAGCGCGCGCCGTGTGGCACGGCGTCCTCGTAGAGGAGGTCGCCTCCGTGGGCCTGCGCGAACGAGCGGGCGATTGCGAGGCCGAGGCCCGAGCCCTGAATGTGCTCCCGGGACCCCGGGCTGCGGCGGAAGCGCTCGAAGAGCTCGGGGACGAACTCGCTGGGGACCCCATGGCCGTGGTCCTCGACGATGAGCCGGAAGTGCCGGTCGTTCTGCTGCGCGCGGACGACGACGGGCGGCTCCCCGTAGCGCACGGCGTTCGTGATCAGGTTTCCGACGATTCGGTCGAACGCGGTGGGATCCGCTTCGAGCTCGAGCTCGGCGGGGATCTCGATGTCAACCGTGGCCTCGGGTCCGGCCGAGATGCGGGTCAGCTCGTCGACGCGCGCAGCGACGCGGAAGCGGGCAGGGACGATGTCGACCGCTTCGGCGTCCAGACGCGAGAGGTCGAGCAGCTGCTCGACGAGGGCGCTCATCCTTTCCGTCTGCTTCTCGAGCGCCTGGAGTAGCTCCTCCTGGCGGGTCGCGTCGAGACGGTCGCCCAGCCGGTTGAGGGTCTGGACGAAGCCGTGAATCGACGCGACGGGAGTGCGGAGCTCGTGCGCGGCGAGCGCGACGAAGTTCGTCTTCAGCTCGTCCGCCTGCTCGAGCGCGACGCGGGCGAGATGCTCCTGCTCGAACAGCCGGACACGGTCGAGTGCAACGGCTGTGAGGACCCCGAGCGTGCGCAGCAGCTGGAGCTCCTCGTCCCCGAAGAAAGGCGCGTAGGGAGTCGTCCAGACGACGAGCGACCCATCCGGCAACTGGACCTCGAGGACGTGCTCGCTGTCGAGCGCAGGCGGAGGGCCGCCCGCCTGAAGGGTCTCGACAAATCGCTCGGGGACGTTGTACGCCCCCAGCACGGCTCCGGATGAGTCGCGCACGGCGACGGCCCGCGCACCGACGATGTCGGCCATCGGCGCGAGCACGCGCTCGATGACCTCCCCGCGGCTCTTGGCGACGGTCATGAGCCCCTGGATCGCCCCTTGCAGACGCCGCTGCTCGGGGCGGCGCCAGAGCAGGCGGATGAGCAGGGGAGGGGCAAGACCCAGGTAGAAGCCGATCGAGCTGACCAGTGCGAGCAGGCCTCCGGCGGCGGCCAGCGGCGAGTCTTCCTCCGACGCCAGGACCGCGACAAAGAGGGCGGCCGTCAGGAGAGCGGACGCGGAAGCCAGCAACCGCATGCGGCGCCTCGCCAGATTCGGTTGTCCTCGGCCTGCCCGCCACAGCCGGACGGACGAGATGACCGAGAGCAAGGTCCAGTGGAGGAGGAAGCCGACGAGGTAGGCGATGAACGAGGCGGGCCGCGGCTCCCCCGACGCGGGAAAGTCGGGCAGCGCGAACGTCCAGGTGATCATGACGACGCTGAGGGCCGTCAACCCCGCGTCGACGCGCCGGTCGCGGGGGTTGAAGGCGGTGGTGAAGCGATAGAGGAGGTACGGGAAGAGAAGGAGTACCGCGATGTCGAAGCGCGTGAGGATGTCGATCGCGAGGGCTTCGCTGTCCTCGGGAATGAAGCGACCGAGGATGACGACGACCGCGAGCGCCGCGAAGGCGAGCATCGCCCAGAAGGACGCCCGGTCCCTGCGCCTCCACCACTGCACGACGGCGGCCAAAGAGACCGCGAGAAACGCAACGAGGTTCACATAGTCGACCGCTTCGACGAGCTCGTGCATGTCCCCTGGCTTCGGCCGGACCGCGTGCGAACTGTAGCTAGGCCGCCGGATTCCGGCCGCTGCCGCCTGGTCTAACCGCGGTGTGTCTGACGGCGTCTAAGTAGCCGTGCAAGGCTCCGCCATGCTCATGGTCCGGGGCCGAGGACCGGCGTGAACCCACTCCCGCCGGGGGCATGGCGCCTTGTGTTGAAGCGCGCGGCGCACGACCGCCTGGTCGTCGGTGCCGCGTTCGTGACCATCGTTCTGGCAACGACCCTGCTCGCATCGGGCCCGATCTACGCCGAGGCGGTTGCGCTGAGCGGTCTTCATCGCACGCTCGAGGACGCCCCTGTGCGGGAGGCGACGCTCGAAGTCTCCGGGCAGCTTCCCGCGGCTGACTACGACGCTGCGGACGAGCGAGTGACCCGGGGCGTTGAGGCGGTTTTTGGGCCGGGCGGCGTGGCGATCCACCGCAGCGGCCGGTCCGACTCGTTCGACCTGCCCGCGATCGAGGGAGTCTCCGCGAACGCTCTCACTGTGTTCGCCTACTACGACGACCTTCGCCGCCACGCGGAGATCGTCTCCGGGACCTGGCCAAGCGGGTCGCTCGACGGTCGCGTCGAAGCCGCTCTTCCGCATCCTGCCGCCGAGGCACTCGGCCTGGCGCCCGGAGATGCGCTCGAGGTGACGTCTTCTCAAGATGCGAGCGAGCGGGTCGAAGTGCAGCTTTCAGGTATCTATCGCGTCGCCGACGTCGAGGATCCGTTCTGGTGGGGGAGGGCGCTCGAGACCGACGGGCGAGAGCAGGTCAGCTTCACGACCTTCGGACCGTTGGTCGTGTCCGAGCCGGCGTTTTTCGCGCTGGGCGCGGACGGAGCCGAGGTTCGCTGGCGGGCCGCGCCGCATGTCGACGCGATCGGGGTCGGGGAGCTGGACCGGCTGCGGCTCGAGGTAGACGGGCTCGAAGAACGGCTGAATTCACCGGGAAGAGTCGACGGCAACCTCATCGTCCGGAGCGGCCTCGAGAACGTGCTCGCCCGGGCAGACCGTTCGCTCCTCGTCTCGCGGTCCGGCGTTCTCGTTCCCTCGGTCCAGCTCGCGATCCTTGCCGGCGCAGCGCTTCTCTTCCTCGCCGGGCTGCTCGCAGAACGCCGAGGAGTGGAAGCGGCGATCTTCCGCTCGCGGGGAGCGAGCCCGGGGGAAGTGGGGCAGCTCGCGCTCGCCGAGGGAGCCCTGCTCGCCTTCCCTGCCGTCGTCGCGGGCCCGTGGCTTGCTTCGCTCTCGCTCCGCGCACTGAACGAAGTCGGGCCGCTCGCAGACATCGGTCTCGAGCTCGAGCCGCGTATCAGTCTCCTGTCGTACGTGCTCGCCGTGGTCGCGGGAGTTCTCTGCGCTTCGGGCCTCGCCCTCCCTGCGCTTCGCTCGGCGGCGGTGGCGACGGCGGTCCAGGAGCAGGGCAGGCCGCGACCCGCCGGCATCGTCCAGCGGGCCGGACTGGATCTCGTGCTCGTAGCGCTGGCGGCGCTCGCCTACTGGCAGCTTCGGCTGTATGAAGGCCCGGTCGTCGAGTCGATTCGCGGTCGGATCGGGATCGACCCACTGCTCGTCGTCGCGCCCGCTCTCGGCCTGCTCGCGGGAGCTCTTCTGTCGCTGCGGATCGTTCCTGTGATCGGTTCTCTGGTGGAGCGGATCGCCGCCACCGCGAGGGGGCTGGTCGCGCCGCTGGGAACGTGGCAGCTCGCTCGCCGGCCCGCGCGTTACGCGCGTTCAGCGGTTCTGCTCACGCTCGCGCTCGCGATCGGTCTCTTCGCCTCCGCCTACGGCAGCACTTGGCTCCGCTCCCAGGAGGACCGGGCGGCGTATGAGGCGGGCGCCGACGTTCGCGTCGTTCCCGACGGGCGCACCGGCTCGATCCCGACTCTCCACCTCGCGAGCGCGTACGCGAGCGTCGACGGCGTGGAGGACGCCCTGCCCGTCCTCGAGCAGCCGCTCGACCTTTCACGGGCGGCGGAACCGATCAACCTTCTCGCCGTCGATGTCTCTCGAGCGGCCGAGATGATTCACCTTCGGTCAGACCTCGGCGCGAAGTCGCTCGCTGAGCTCACGGCTCCGCTGGCCGCGAGGCGTCCCCAGCTGGCAGCAGTGAAGCTGCCGGGCGACGTCCGGCGGATCACGGTCTCGGCGCGGCTCAACGTGCGCCGCCTGGCCGTTGACCCTCCAGGTGTCTCTCTGAGCGCTGTCGTCGGCGCGTCGCTCGGGCTCGTGGTCCGAGACGCCGACGGTCTCCTGCATCCACTCCTGGCAGGCGGGCTGGAGCCGGACGGCCGGACGCACCGGCTCGAGATCGACCTCACAGGGCGCCTGCCG
>Ga0214472_10000940_pt1 | contig 34401 bp, 32 predicted proteins | sample RVTome_6_FD_207662 | JGI IMG/M metagenome (GOLD analysis project Ga0214472, IMG submission 207662) | Soil microbial communities from uranium-contaminated site in the Upper Colorado River Basin, Wyoming, United States - RVT140D175 | ecosystem: Environmental > Terrestrial > Soil > Contaminated >...
TGGGGGGAGGACTGTTACCGCTGCTGCTGATGCTGGGTATCGAGACGCCGTTTGCCCTGGCCGGTGCGATGTCGTTTTACGGTCTCGGTCTGGCGTTCATTTTCGTGACAGCGCCCGTTCGTGCGATGGCGTGCGCCGGGACCGGCGGCGGGATGGCCTCGGCCCTGCTGAGTTCGGTTGAAATGGGTGGCGGGGCGCTCGGCGCGGCGTCGATCAACGTCTTTTATGATGGCACCGCCTATCCGATGGCGGTCACGGTCGCGTTCAGCGGGATCGCCGGATTGGTGATCTACGAGATCTGGCGCTTCCGCCGCCCGATAAACTGATCAGGATATGGTGATAATTGCGTTGATCGCCAGTGTGACTGCAATGTCGACAGCTACCAGTCCGCTAGCCATCAGTCTTGTGACGTTCAGACTGCGGTGCAGGATGTAGCCTTCGTAGACCAAAAGGAAAATCCCGATACTCAGGGAAACCAGCTCAGTAAGTCCCGGGGATCTATCGGGCGGCGGCAATAGAATGACGGGCAGGTAAAGACCGACCTGTATGATTTTCGACCAGTTGAGCGCGACGACGCAGCCGAGAAATTCGTTTTGCCGATCAATTGTGTTGCAGATTCCAAAGAGGATGAGCGGAAAAGCGAACAACACGGATACCTCGGCAAGGGCGCTGGCGAGGATTATGTGCAGGGAAATATCAAGGCCGGGAACACGAATCAGTATGATGAACAGCGCTACCGGCAACCAGAAAATGGCGGGATAGAAAGATTTCCAGAATCCGTCCGGCGTTTTGTCGAAGTAGTTCATGCCGCTAGGATCGAAGTGCAGCAGGCGCCATGCTCCGTACAGCCCGTAGCAGACTTCTCTGTACGAGGGGATCATTCCTTGAAGTAACCCTCTAGAATTTTGCCGTAGATCGCTTCCAATTGGGTGAGGTCGGAAAGCGGCACCCGTTCGTCGACCTTGTGCGCGGTGTCGTTGAGCAGTCCCAGCTCCGCAATCGGGCAGTAATCCTTGATAAAGCGCGCGTCGGAGGTTCCGCCCGTGGTGCCGAGCTCCGGGGGCTGCTGCATGATATCGGTGACGCTGGCGGCGATCAGATCGCTGAAGGGACCGGGTTCGGACAGGAAGGATTCTCCCGAAACCTTTATGTCGAGATCGTAGCGGCCGCCGACCCGGTCCAGGCGCTCACGCACCCAATCGAAGACTGCTTTGCTGGTATAGAGATCGTTGAAGCGGACATTGAACATGGCCCTGGCATTGGCCGGGATCACGTTGGTCGCCGGATTGCCGACGTCGATCGAGGTGATCTGCAGGCTGGAGGGCGGGAAGTGTTCGCTGCCGCTGTCCAGCGCCTCGCTGGAGAGCGCATTGAGCATCCGCACGAGACTGTGGTTCGGGTTGTCGGCCAGTTGTGGATAGGCAGTATGACCCTGAATGCCGTGAACCGTCAGGCGGCAGTTCATGCTGCCGCGGCGGCCGATCTTGATCATGTCGCCGAGGCGCGTGTTGCTGGTGGGTTCTCCCACCAGACAGCAGTCCAGGGTCTCGCCCCGGGCGGCCATCCACCCCAGCATCTTGCGGGTACCGTTGATGCAGATGTCTTCCTCGTCGCCGGTGATCAGCAGACTGATCGAGCCGCCGAAGTTCGGCCCGCGCCGTTCGAGAAATGCTGCCAGGGCGGTCACGAAGCAGGCGATGGAGCCTTTCATGTCCACGGCGCCCCGCCCATAGAGAACGTCGTCGATGATCTCGCCGCCGAAGGGATCGACTTTCCAGGCCGCCGCATCTCCGACCGGCACCACATCGGTATGTCCGGCATAGCAGAAGTTGGGACCGCTGCCGCCCAGACGGGCATAGAGATTCTCTACGTCGGGAATACCTTCGTCGGAAAAGGTCTGGCGATGACAGGTGAAACCCAGGCCGCTGAGAACCTGCTCCAGAAGATCCAGCGCGCCGCCTTCGATCGGGGTGATCGAAGGACAGCGGATCAGTTGCTGGCTCAGCTCAATAACGTTCGGGACACTTGCCATGTTTTTTGATTTATCCGGCTGCGCTCAGTCGCGCAGCAAATCGTTGATCGAGGTCTTGGAGCGGGTGCGTTCGTCAACCTGTTTGATGATGACCGCACAATAGAGGCTCGGACCCGGGGTGCCGTCGGGCAACGGCTTGCCGGGAAGCGAGCCCGGCACAACGACGGAATAGGCCGGGACGCGGCCCATATGAATTTCTCCGGTGGTCCGATTGATGATCTTGGTCGACGAGCCGATGAAGACACCCATGGAAAGGACGGAACCTTCCTCGACCACTACACCCTCGACGACCTCGGAGCGGGCACCGATGAAGCAGTTGTCCTCGATGATGACCGGGCCGGCCTGCAGAGGCTCCAGAACACCGCCGATCCCGGCGCCACCCGAAAGATGGACGTTCTTGCCGATCTGCGCACAGGAGCCCACGGTGGCCCATGTGTCCACCATGGTGCCACTGTCCACATAGGCGCCGAGATTGACGAAGCTGGGCATCAGCACCACGCCGGGGGCAATATAGGCCGAATGGCGAACCGTGCAGTTGGGCACGGCGCGAAAGCCGGCTTCACGGAAGCGGTTCTCGCCCCAGCCCTCGAATTTCGACGGCACCTTGTCCCACCAGCTGGTCGCCTGTCCGGGGCCTCCCGGAATCATGCCCATGTCGTTCAGGCGAAAAGACAGCAGAACCGCCTTCTTGAGCCACTGATTGACGTTCCAGCCGGAACCGTTTTTCTCGGCAACGCGGTAGGTTCCGTCGTCCAGGCCGTTCAAGGCCTCGTTCACGGCGTCGCGGACTTCGCCGCTGGTGGCGGGCGAAATCTGGTCGCGGCTTTCCCAGGCGGCATCGATGGCGGTTTGCAAGGCTGAGGCGTTCATATCAAATCCATAGCGTAAAGATCGTTGGAATTCTCCGGTCCGAACGTCGTTTCAGGCGCTGGGTTCGGGCCGTGGGAAGATGAGCGAGGGGGGGGCTTCTGTCAATGTTTGAGGGGCCGGCTTCGCGGGCCGGTTGCCGGAACCTCGACAGGTTTTTCGGACCAGGGCACCGCGATTTGGATACCATCCGCAAAAGCTCCTCAATTGAGAATCAGGGAGCCGGCGGAATGGTTACGGCGTCGATGTATCCGGTAAAAGGGATGAGAGCCAACCCGCCAGATCGTTGGTTCGGTGATGCACGTAGTCGTTCTCGGCGCCCTGGGCGCTGCCATTGCCATAGGTTTCGATCCATACGGTCGTCATACCCATGGCGGCGGCGGGTTCAAGATTGCGGGCGGTGTCTTCGAAGAAGATCGCCCTGGCTGGATCAATGCCGTGAGCGCTGATGAAGTTCTGGTAAGTCGCCGGTGCCGGTTTGGGCAGGTAGCCGGCTGCGACGATATCGTAGACGGCGCTGAAATGTGAGGCGACGCCGAGACGTTCCATGACGTTCTCCGCATGCCGGGCGGAGGCATTGGTAAAGATCACCTTGCGTCCGGGCAGATGGCTCAGGGCACGATCGAGAACCTGGTCGCGGGTGATTGCCGAAACGTCGATCTCGTGGACGAAGTCCATGTAAGACCGGGGATCGATTCCGTGCTCTGTCATCAAGCCGCGCAGCGTCGTACCGTGTTCGCGGAAGTATTCTTTCTGCAGGGCGCGCGCGCTGATCCGGTCCAGACCTAGCAGGTTTTCGATATAGAGGCCCATGCGGCGGTCAACCTGATCGAAGAGGCTGCAGGATTCCGGGTAGAGCGTATTGTCGAGATCGAAAATCCAGGTGTCGATCTGCGGCAGGGAAATCCGCGAAATCGAGGCCACTGCCTGCCGGTTACTGATGATCTGATTTCCGGTCATAAGAATGCTCTGGTCATGAGGGCCCGTTCTGTGGTCCGGATTTTGAACCTTTTTGCAGGCGCGAGGCCGCGCATCTGCCCGATTTTAGATACCGCTTATAGATAACGGCCGCGCTCGAGAATCTCCAAGGTATATTCGCGGTAGCTCATCCCCAGTTCCCTGGCGCGTTTGCAACGGCTGCGGACCACTTCGATCGGGGGCATTTTCCAGGTTTCCGCCAGAGCCTTTTTCCAACAGATTTTTGCCCAGCCGTTTGAAACATTCAGCGGCGGACCGTTATTATGCCCGATCGGCGGCAGTGGAGAGGGACGCAGCCGCATGGCCTGGAGCTCCGGCTCGCGCAGGCGCGAGGCCGTGCGGCGGACCGGCGGGACTGAACGGGATGATCCCGAGCGTGGCACTTTTACCCGACCTCCGAAAAATCTCGAGAGCTGTCAACGTTAGGTGTTTTTGCTCATGAGTGCTATTTTCTCTTAACGAGGAAAAATTATACGATAGAGAAATTCACTGTGTCGACGGTTGAATCGCTGGATATTGTCAAGCTTGGTGAACGTGTGCGCAACCTGCGTCTTGCACGGGGCTTCTCGCTTCAGGATCTGTCCGGTCGTGCATCGGTCAGCGTCAGCATGCTGTCGGCGGTGGAGCGCGGTGCCAAGGTCGCCTCCATTCAGGTCCTGCACCAGATCGCGACAGCGCTGAATTCATCGATTGCCCGGCTGGTGGAAGACGAGTCGCAGCCCCGGGCCGTGGTATTGCATCGCGACGAGCAGGTGGTGATGGATGACCGTTCCGGATGGGTGCGGAGGATTCTCTCGCCGGTGCTTCCGGGGATCGAGTTCGAGCTGATGCGCACCACCATCGAGCCGGGTGTGGATGCTGGCGAATTCGGGCCGCACAGGGCCGGATCCCGCGAGTATCTGGCCGTCGAGCAGGGTGTTCTGACCCTGATCCTCGATGGGCGGATCTATCTGCTCGAGGCGGGCGACAGCATTTACTATGCAGGTGATTGCCGCCATGTTTACCGTAATGACGCTGAAGTGCCCTGCGTCTATTACCTTGCCATGGATCTCGGCCCGTCATCGCTATAGATCATGCGACCATCAGCTGGCTACACTCTACTTTTGGCTGTCTTTCTTTGGGGAGGCTTTACTGTTCAACTATACTTAATTGACTGATTTAAGCGGCTGTTAACGTGATTGCTGCAAAGTTCAAGCCCAAAGCGAAGGTATCGGCCGCCAATGACCGGGCGAATACCCCGACCCTCAGGAAGAGCGTTCGAATATGGCAAAGACACAGCCGGTTAAGGCGTCAGAAGAGTCGACCCCCGACGCGCAGCCACAGCGTGTTCCCGGTGGCCTGGTCGATATGGCCTTGTTTGCGCCCGGAGGACCTTTCGAAAGCTACCCCGGAGCCGCCATGGTCGTTGGCCGAAATGGCCTCGTCCTGGGCGCAAATGATGATGCAGCGGCGCTTACCGCGCTGTTGCGCAGCGAATCGCCGCGAGAGTTGCTCGCGGCCATTGACGCTGCGCTTCAAGGCAAAGCAGCTCAGATCAACCCGCTGCTGGTACGTTCAAAACCGCCCCTGAGCGCGCTGGAAAAGTTAAGTTCCTCGGATCTTGCGGCGCCGGAATCCACTTCCCGATCAATCCCCCCGGTATCGGAAGTAAGAGATGCCGCCGCTGTGACCGCTGCGGATGATCGTCCGGTTGAGCAGGCCTACGACGTTGCTATTCTTCCCTGGATTGAAGGTGCCGCGGCACTGCTTCTGGGGCGGGATGTTACCCTGGAGCGCAGCCTGCGCGCCGCGTTGGTCGAATCGCGTCAGCGCTACAAGGATCTGGTCGAAATCTCCAGCGATTTTGCCTGGGAGACGGACTCCGACGGCGACTTCACCTTCATTTCGCCACGTGGTGCCCTCGGCTATGCCACATCGGAGCTCGCCGGGGTATCCGCGAAGTCTTTGCTTGCCGATCCTGAGAGCCCATCACCCTTCAGCGCGACCTCGTCAGTCAGCGAGCAGGAATGCTGGGTACGTGATGCCGACGGGGAAAGCGTTTGTCTTCTGGTCACCGCGCTTCCCCTGACGACCGCCAGCGGTGTCTGGGGCGGAGCCCGCGGTCTTTGCCGCGATGTCACGGATCAGCGCAGCCAGGAAGTTGCCCGTGCCGGGGCGCATCATCGTGAACGCCTGCTGGGCTATATTCTGCGCATGGTACGCGATGAGATCGAGCCTGACCGCATGCTCTCCGCCGCCGCGACTTCTCTTATACCCGCTCTCCCCGCGTCGGGGGCCGTTATCCACCGCAAGAGCGATGACGGCGGAATGATTGCGGCCGCGCAGGCCGGCGAAGCCATTCCGGAAGCCAGGCTGTCGGCACAGGTGGAAGAAGTACTGAAGGGCGCCATCGAAGTCGAGACAGGCGATGAAAACGGCGTTGCCCTGTCTCTGGCGACGCAGTTCGGCGGCGAGATCAACGGCGTGACGACGGTGTGGAGAAGCAAGGGGGCACGCGCGTGGCATTCGGAGGACCTCTTCGTTCTTCGCGAGGTTGTCACCCAACTGGGACTGGCCAACCGGCAGTTGGTGCGGCAGGAAGAACTGGAGAGGCTTTCGGCGACCGATCCGCTGACCGGGCTGCTCAATCGCCGCAGCTTCAGCGAATCGCTTGAAGCGCGATTTGACTGGGCTACCAAGCGTGGCAGCTCGGCCGCCCTGTTCTATGTCGATCTGGATAACTTCAAGCTGGTCAATGACCGCTTTGGCCATCAGGCCGGCGACGAGGTTCTGCTGAAAGTGACCGAGATTCTGCGGAGTCAGATCAGAAGCCGCGATGTCGCTGCCCGGCTCGGGGGTGATGAATTCGCTCTGTTCTTCGACGACATGACCGCCGAGGCCGTCAAACGCAAGGCGGATGAACTGATCCAGGCGTCCGGCCAACTGCAGGAGCATTCGGGCGATCCGGATCATCCGCTTGGATTCTCGCTTGGGATTGCGTCCTGGGACCCGGCGTCGAACGAAGGCCTTGATTCGCTCGCGCAGCGTGCGGATACGGCAATGTACGCCGCCAAGCGGGCCGGTAAGGGCGGGTACCAAATTGCGCCCTCTGTCCTGCCGCCGGCGAATTAACGAGTGACGGGGAACACTGCGATCGTGTCAGAGCAGACGCCGATATCATACGAAGAGTCCAAGGAGCTCTCCAGGAACACCGATGTTTCGGTTCGGGTGGGACTTGCGCAGCGGAGCGATATCCGCCCTGAGATTCTTTACTATCTGGCGGAAGACCCGTCGGCGGAAGTCCGGCGCCAGATTGCATCCAACAGTCAAACCCCGATCCAGGCGAACCTGATCCTTGCGCGCGACAGCGATGAAAGTGTCCGGATCGACCTGGTTGCTAAAATCTCGATGCTCCGACCCGAATTGGACAGCAGCCAGCGCGATATGGCACAGCGCTACATTGCCGAGGTCCTCGACATCCTGGCGCAGGATCAGACGATCCGGGTCCGACAGGTGCTCGCCGATACGCTGAAAGATGTAACCCATGCGCCGGCTGCGGTTATTCGCAGGCTGGCCAAGGACGTTGAAGACGTCGTCGCCAATCCGATCCTCCAGTTTTCGCCCCTGCTGAGCGACGAAGATCTTCTTGAGATCATCGATGGCGGGGCGGCCCGTGGCCGCTTGAGTGCAATATCGCGGCGCCAGGGTCTGGGCGAAGCGGTCGCCGATGCCGTCGTTGTGACCGAGGACCGCGATGCGATAACGGCACTGCTTGAAAACAAGTCGGCGCAGATCCGCGAGGACACCCTGGACAGGCTGGTCGAGGAGGCCCCTCAGGTGGAAGCGTGGCACAAACCGCTTGTCGATCGGCCCCATCTTTCGCCCAGGGCAACCTGCCGGCTCGCGAGCTTTGTCGCGAAGACCTTGATGAAGGCACTGGAGCTTCGTGCGGGACTGGATGAAAAGACGGCGCTGCTGGTAGCCGCCGAGTTGAAGCGCCGGCTTGAGGAAGAAAAGACAGAAACCGATGAGCGCGATGGTGACGACGGCAACGATACCTTGAAGCGTGCGGAAGCGTTGCATGCCTCCGGAAGGCTGGACGACGAGACCTTGTCAGAAGCCCTGATTTCCGGTGACCGCGCGCTGGTACGCTGTGGTCTTGCGGTCCGCGCCAAGCTGCCGATTGAGCAGGTCGACGACATTCTTGCGTCCCGGTCGGCCAGGGTGGTGACATCGCTCGCCTGGAAGGCCGGCTGTTCCACACGATTTGCCATGCAGATTCAGCAGCAGCTCGGCGGGATCCCGCCCAAGCAACTGCTGCACGCCGTTAGTGACGGTAAATATCCCATGGGCGACGAAGAGATGCTGCTGCAGCTTGAGCTGTTCCAGCCCGCATAGCATAGCGCGGCAGCCTGCCGCTTTGCCAGCTGAACCAGATAATCGGACCCGGTTATCGAATCCGACCACAAAACCCGGACTCGCGGTCTATCTGCCGGTTCCATTCAGATGCTCAGGTTTTAGATCAGATCCGGTTTAGATGGAATCGCCTGTGGCGATCCGTTGGTCCGGTGAATCTGATCTCACCATATGATAGTGAGCGGATTCACATAGATCGCCGAAACCACGAAGTGGTTCTGACAAAACACGATCCGCTCTAGTGGAGCGGGCATCAGTTGCGGCAGATCAGAGTTCCGATACCGCGATCGGTAAAGATCTCCAGCAGCATAGAATGAGGAACCCGTCCATCGAGAATTACCGCAGCATCGACCCCGTTCTCGACGGCGTTCACGCAGGTTTCCAGCTTGGGAATCATGCCGCCGTAGATGGTGCCGTCCTTCCGCAGTTCACGTACCCTTTCGGTGCTCAGGTCGGTCAGCAGATTGCCTTCCTTGTCCAGCACCCCGGCAACATCGGTCAACAGCAGCAGGCGTGATGCGCCAACCGCCGCGGCAATCGCTCCGGCGACCGTGTCCGCATTGATGTTGTAGGTCTGCCCATCGACGCCCAGGCCTATCGGCGCTATGACCGGGATCATGCCGGAGCGTTCCAGAGATGTCAGAATCTGAGGGTTGATCAGGTTCGGTTCACCGACGAAGCCGAGATCGAGAATTCTCTCGATGTTCGATTCCTCGTCGCGTACGGTCCGGCGCAACTTGGTGGCCTGAATCAGATTGCCGTCTTTGCCGGAAAGACCGATCGCTGTGCCGCCAGCCGAGTTGATGGAACTGACAATCTGCTTGTTGATCGCGCCCGAGAGCACCATCTCGACAATTTCGACGGTCGCGGCATCGGTGACGCGCAGCCCATCGATGAATTCGCTCTTAACCTTGAGACGCTCCAGCATCTGACCGATCTGGGGGCCGCCTCCGTGAACCACGATCGGATTGATGCCGATCTGCTTGAGAAGCACGATGTCGCTGGCGAAGATATCCGCCAGTTCCTGGTTGCCCATGGCGTGACCGCCATACTTGATCACGAAGGTCTTACCCGTGTAGCGGCGCATGAAGGGGAGGGCCTCGGTGATGGTCCGGGCCGTCCTGAGCCAGTTCTTGGTGTCGCTGAAGTTCTTATACGTCATGAGCGAATTCTAACGTTCGGGCGCAGGGTCCGCCAGCGCCGTAAGTGATGACCGCAACTCGGCAATGCCCTGAGCTTTGTGAGACGATGTAACCGAAACCTCCGGGTGAGCGGCGGCATGCTTCGCCAGCTCGGTCTGGACCGCCTTCAGCACCGCGGCAACGCCGGCGGGCTTCAACTTGTCGGCTTTGGTCAGGATTATCTGATAGGACACGGCGGAGGCATCGAGTTCCGACATGATTTCACGGTCGTTATCCTTCAGGCCGTGCCGGGAATCGATCAGCAGGCAGACCCGGCGCAGTTCGCTACGGCCCTTGAGGTAGTCCCGGGTCAGACCGGTCCAGCGTGCAACGTCGGTCTTGGACGCCCGGGCAAAACCGTAACCAGGCAGATCGACCAGCACCAGCCGCCCGCCAAGTCCGAAAAAGTTGAGCTGTTGCGTCCGTCCGGGGGTATGGGAAGTCCGGGCCAGCGTCTTGCGTCCGGTCAGAGCGTTGACCAGGCTTGACTTGCCAACGTTGGAACGTCCGGCGAAAGCAATCTCGGAGAACCCGAGGTCCGGCAATTGGCCGTCCTGTGCCGCCGCCGTGAGGAAGTTGCATTCCTTGGCGAACAGCAGGCGTCCGGCTTCCAGGGCCTGTTGCCGGGCCGCCTCGTCGTCGGCTTCTGCGCCAGTTGGCATGCCCGCATCCTTGTCATTCGCCATGGCTGTGTGCCGTTCAGGTTTTTTTGCCGGCGGTGCCGAAGGAAACACCCGCCTGCTTCATGATCAGCATCTGCTGAAGGATCGACAGCGTATTATTCCAAGCCCAGTAGATCACCAGACCGGCTGGGAACGTCGCCAGCAGGAAGGTAAACATGATGGGCATGAAGAGGAAAATCTTGGCCTGAATGGGATCGGGCGGCTGCGGATTCAGTCGCTGCTGCAGGAACATCGTGATGCCCATGACCAGCGGCCATACGCCGAGATTGAGAACATTCAGGGCGCCGAGTTCGGGTACACCCCAGGGGAACAGTCCGAAGGCATTAAGAATCGAGGTCGGGTCCGGTGCCGAGAGATCCTTGATCCAGCCGAAAAACGGTGCCTGACGCATTTCGATGGTGACGAACATCACCTTATAGAGTGCAAAGAACACCGGGATCTGGATCAGGATCGGCAGACAGCCCGACATCGGGTTGGCGCCCTCGCGCTTGTACAGCGCCATCATTTCCTGATTCAGGCGCTGCTTGTCCTCGCCGAAGCGTTCGCGCAGGCTCAGCATGTCAGGCTGCAGCTTGCGCATCTTGGCCATGGCCTTGTAGGACTTGTTGGCAAGCGGGAAGAACAGGGCCTTGATGCAGACCGTCAGGATCAGAATGGCAATACCGAAGTTGCCGATCTTCTCGTTGAGCCAGTGCAGGGCATAAAACAGCGGCTTGGTGATGTAGTAGAACCAGCCGAAGTCGACAATCTTGTCGAAGTAGGCGATGCCCAGGTTATCCCGGTAGGTGTCGATCTGGACAACGCGCTTGGCGCCGGCAAACAACAGGCTCTTCGCCTCGACTGTGCCGCCAGGTGCGGCGACCAGCGGTTCTTTATAGACGTAATCGGCCTGATATACGTCCGAACTGCCCTGCATCGGGCTGAAGAAACGGGTGTTGACAGTCACCGACTGGTCGGGAATCAGCGCCGTTCCCCAGTATTTGTCGGTGATGCCGAGCCAGCCGCCGGTTGTCGTTGCCGGGATTGTGCGCTTCTCGGCGTCCTTGACGTCGCTGTAGTCAACTTCCTGCAGGCTTTCATTCAGAATGCCGATGAGGCCTTCATGAAGAATGTAGAAACCGAGCGTCTCGGGTGTTCCGGTCCGGTTCAGCAGGCCATAGGGCGACAGCGAAACAGCCTGAGCCCCATTGTTTATGACCCGCTGGCGGACCGTGAACATGTAGTTTTCATCGACTGCGAATATCTGCTCGAAGCGCAGGCCGGCACCATTGTCCCAGCTCAGGGTTACCGGTTGCAGCGGAGTCAGGGTGCTGTGATCGGCGTTCCAGACGGTTTCATGGGTCGGTGCCTTGATCGAAGCATCCGCGCCAAGCCAGCTGAACTGCGCAAAATAAGGGTCAGCGGTACCGCTGGGCGAAAGCAGAACGATGTTGGGGCTGCCTTTGTCGAGAGTCTCGCGGAGTTGAGTCAGAACCAGATCGTCCATGCGGGCGCCGACGAGCGAGATCGAGCCTTTCAGCTTGGGGGTTTCGATGTTCACGCGCTGTGTCGTGGCCAGCAACTCATTGCGGGTCAGCGCGGCGGTGACACCTGCGGTGTTCTGGGATCCGGGAATCGACAGACCGGACGCAGAGCCTCCCGCACCGGGCACGCTCGGCGCCGTTCCCATGGTGCTGCCCTGCTGCCCTGCAGTCTGTTCCACAGTCTGCGGTGCTTCCAGCGGTGGCTCCTGCGGAAGAAAATACTGAAACCCTAGCAGTATGGCCAGCGACAGAACGATCGCGAGAAAAAGGTTTCGTTGGTCCTGTTGTCCCATGGTGCTGTTTGCTCAGTGATGTTCTTGAAAGTGATGATGACAAAGGCCGCGACCGGAAGCGGCAGCCGTCGGGTCGGCATGAACTCTTGATTCGGCTTGTGGAACCGGGTCATAGCCTTCGCCACCCCAGGGGTGGCAGCGCAGGAGCCTGACAAGCGTAAGTCGGCCACCGTGTAGAGGGCCGTGCTCGCGAAACGCATCGCAGGCATAGTGGGAGCAGCTTGGATAGAACCGGCAATGAGGCGGCATCAACGGCGAAATGACGTACTGGTACAGCCGAACAAGACCGATCAGGCTGTTGCTTATCAGTTTCATGTTCCGCTCTCCTTGGCTACCCGGCCGGTCGTGAGACCGTTGCTGTTGCCTTTGCCTTTGCGGCCCTTCGAGCCCCGGTTACGATCGGAGCTTCTGCTCACCGATGCGCGTTCAATCGCCACACGCAAATCCGATTTCAGGTCCTCGAAGCCGCGAGTCAAGGTAGACCCACGGCCAATCACGACATAGTCATGACCTGGACGACCCTGTTCCGGCATAACTTCGGCGACAACAGCCCTTAGCCGACGACGGGCGCGGTTACGCTTTACCGCATTGCCGACCTTCCGGCTAACGGTAAAGCCAACGCGCAGACCTTCGCCGCTTTGGGCGGTTATATCGGGCGATTGGCCAGACGACCGGCGCTGCAGAACTTGCAGAATCAGGCCGGGAGCTACCCACTTGCATCGCGCCGCCGCCACTTCAAGGAACTCGGGACGCGTTTTCAAACGCCCGATGGTCGGCGTCATCGGATCAGGCAGACAGCCGCTTGCGGCCTTTGGCTCGACGGTTTACCAGGACTTTGCGTCCGCCGACGGTCGCTTTGCGGGCGCGAAACCCATGGCGGCGCTTGCGGACCAGCACGCTGGGCTGAAATGTGCGCTTCACTGCAATACTCTCCGTAGTACGGATGGTTGGAAAATGACGAGGCTGTATAAGCGCGCCTTCAACATCTGTCAACGGCGCGCTCGAGCATTCTTTCACTAAGTGACCGAAAAGTCCCTTTGCCAGGATTTTTTAGGAAAAATCATGGAAAGATCATCAACGGATCCATTGTGAGACGGGATTTAACCGGTTCCGTGCTCTTGTGCAACCTGCTTCGTCAAAATGACGGGACTTTCCGGTCAGAGACGGGTGCAAAGGCTTTCACATGTTCGTGCGGCATCACAGCCGCCGCTTGCTATTGAACCGGGAACCCGCAGAGAATGCTGTTATGACCGGACCAGAAAAACAAGCCGCTTCAGGCGGCTTTTCCTTCGTACGCCTACTCCCAGCCGTCATTATCGCAGGTGGACTGATACTCGCGCTGTCCCTGGGCTGGCACAGATATCTGAGCTACGAGACCTTGATGGACAACCGTGAGTGGTTGTTGTCTCAAGTGGAGGGTCAGGGGTTGCGGGCAGCGCTGATGTTTGTCGGCATCTATGCCGTTGCGACCGCCTTTTCCATTCCCGGCGGGCTGTTTCTGACCATCGGCGGCGGGTTTCTGTTCGGCACGGTGCTCGGCGCCAGCTACGTTGTCGTGGGGGCTACTCTGGGGGCTACCATTCTGTTTCTGGCTGCACGAACCGCCTTGGGCGATATGCTGCGCGCGAAAGCCGGTCCGGCCCTTAGGAAAATGGAGGCCGGTTTCCATGAGAATGAGCTGAGCTATCTTCTGGTTTTGCGGTTTATCCCGCTTTTTCCGTTCTGGCTGGTAAATCTCGTGCCGGCTTTTCTGGGAGTTTCCCTTCGTAATTATGTTGTCGGAACCTTTTTCGGCATCATCCCCGGCACCATCGTCTACACCAGTGTCGGCAGCGGCCTGGGTGCCATTTTCGACGCCGGTGAAACGCCGGATCTGGGCATTATCTTCAAGCCGCAAGTTTTACTGCCAATAATCGGCCTGATCGCACTTTCATTGGTGCCGGTTATTTATAAGAAATTTAAGACGGGTGAAGGGGTCGAGAAATAATTGCCCTTGAGCTGACGCGGTGATTCGGGTGATTATTTTATTAATCCTTGCCATTTGCAGGGATCTCTTCGCCGACGATCGAGAATTACGTTAAGAAATTGAGAGCAATGCCCAGCTCATGACGGGAACCAGACTTAGACTTCCGCCCTTGCTCAGCAGTCTCTCTGCAAGGCTGCTGCTTCTGACCATTGCCTTCGTGATGCTGTCGGAAGTGCTGATCTATGCCCCGTCCATCGGCAGATACCGTCTGACCTTCCTGGAAGGACGACTCGCCGCCGGACATCTCGCGATCCTCGCTCTGGAGGCGACCGACGACAATATGGTCACAGCAGCGCTGGAGCAGGAGCTTCTCGATCACGTCAATGCCTATTCAGTCGCCTTGAGCAAACCCGAAGACAATATGAAGCTGATGCTCATGGTCGAGACGCCTGGGGAGATCGATGCTTCATATGATCTCAGGAAAGCGACATTCTTCAGCTTGATCGGCGATGCCCTGATGACCCTCTGGCACGGTGAAAACCGTCTGCTTCGGGTCGTTGGAGGTTCACCCAAAGATCCTGGAATCGTGGTGGATATCGTGCTTGACGAAGCCCCCATGCGGATGGCGATGCTGGACTTCTCGAAGCGGATCCTGGCTCTGTCGTTCGGGATCGCTCTGATCACCGCGGCTCTGGTCTACCTCAGCCTCCATTGGCTGATGGTTCGCCCGATGCGTCGGATTACCAGCAGCATGGTCGCTTTCCGTGCCGCGCCGGAAGACGTGACGACAAGTCTGCCGCACTCGGATCGTGAGGACGAAATCGGGATCGCGCAACGTGAGCTGACGTCGATGCAGGAGGGGCTTCGCTCAGCCTTGCATCAGAAGACCCGGCTTGCGGCACTGGGAACAGCCGTCAGCAAGATCAATCACGATCTGCGAAATATCCTGGCCACGGCGGCACTGGTCTCTGACCGGCTGACGGGCAGCGACGATCCGGAAGTTCGCAGGGTCACACCGACCCTGCTGCGTGCAATCGATCGGGCGGTGAATCTCTGTGCCCAGACTCTGAACTTTACCCGGGAGGGACCACCAGTGCTGGATTTGAGTCATTTCGACCTCTGTGATCTGGTGCAGGATGTTGGCGAGGGTCTGCCCGAATCCACGCAGGGGGCGGCTGTCTGGTCAAACCGTCTGGAAACCGGGACCGATGTGGAAGCCGACCGGGACCAGCTGTTCAGGGTTCTGTCCAATCTCGGCCAAAATGCGATACAGGCGGGCGCGCGGGAAGTTTCCGTGAGCGCGCACCGGGATGGTGACCGGTTTATCATCGTCGTTTCGGACAATGGCCCCGGACTGCCGCTGCGCGCGCGGGAAAAGCTCTTCCAGCCGTTCGAGGGGTCTGTGCGGTCGGAAGGCACCGGGCTGGGGCTTGCGATTGCGCGCGATCTGATGCGCGCCCATGGCGGCGATATCGAGCTGGAAGCATCAAGCACCGAGGGAACCCGTTTCTGCCTGGTTCTGCCGATTACCCAGTCGCGGCTGCGGCTGTCGGCAGCGGGGCGTGCTGCTGCCTGATGTTTCTTTTCCGCCTGTCGTTGCGAAGCGTTCAGCGAGAGGGCATCAGTCGAGCGCGATGAGCATCGCCTTGAGATACGCGGTCTCGGGCAATGCCGGATGCACAGGATGGTCCGGACCGGCGCCGCCACTATAAAGAATCCGGCCCTGGCGGCCCACGTCGCCGAGACCACGTTTGACCTGATCGGCGAAGCTTGCGGGATCGACGTGGTGCGAGCAGGAGGCTATGAAGAGGCTGCCTTCCGGGGCGACCAGCGCGGCAGCCAGGCGGGTGACCTTGCGGTAGCCCTTCAGGCCCTGCGCCAGATCCTTTTTGCTTTTCACGAAAGCCGGCGGGTCGGCGATTACCAGTTCGAAGCGCTCCCTGCTCTTGTCCAGTTCACCCATCCGCCCGAAGGCATCGCCTTTGATGAAGCTGCAGAGCTGTTCAACACCATTGGCAGCGGCGGCTTTGGCGGCCAGATCGAGCGCGACCTGAGAACGGTCCACGGCAACGACTTCTCTGGCGCCGGCCAGTGCGGCCTGAAGCGTGAAACCGCCGGAAAAGGAGAAACAGTCGAGAACTCTGTTTCCTTTGGCCAGCTTCGCGGCCCAGCGGCGGTTGATCCGCTGGTCGTAGAACCAGCCGGTCTTTTGTCCGCCTTCCAGGTCGGCAAAATAACGGGCGCCGTTCTCCAGGACCTCGATCGGTCCCTTGAGCTGCCCGACGGGCACCTCGAAAGCAGCCGCGAGGCCTTCGGTTTCCCGGGCTGGCGTGTCGTTGCGAAGTACCACGGTCCGCGGCGTGACGACCCGGGCAAGAGCTTCCAGAAGCAGGTGGCTCAGACGGTCTGCGCCCGCGGTGTTGAACTGGGCGACCAGGGTATCGCCGAAGCGGTCGATAATCACGCCGGGGAGGCCGTCCGCCTCGGCGTGGATCAAACGGTAGTAAGGGGCGTCGAAGAGACTGTCGCGAATCTGAAGCGCGCGTTGCAGGATGCGGCTCAGGAAGGCGAGATCCACCCTTGTTTTCGGATCGCGGGAAAAGAGTCGGGCGGCAATCAGGGAATTCCGGTTGAACATGGCGACGCCGAGCGCATGGCCGTCAGCGCCCATGATTTTGACGATTTCACCCGGCTCGAGAGCCTTTGCCGCTGCATCCAGCTCAATCTCGTTCGAGAATATCCAGGGCGAACCGTTAAGAACCCTTTTGTGGGCGAGCGGTTTGAGGCGAAGTTCCGGATAAGTGGTCATAAGGCGTTTTCGAGTTCCTGGAAGTGAGGAAGCGGGGTTTCGCGCCGGCGATCCCGGGTTTGTTGTATCTCTGGCGCGGCAAAAACCCTTTGAGCCTGCATGGCGGTATCAGATCAGCAGGGTTTTACACGCTGGGCGCGGCGGGACAAAGGCCTCAGTTTGTTGCGTCGCACAAGTAAAATCGCGGATTTTTGCCAAATCGCCTTGAGAATGCCTGTTTCCGGTCCATTACACTTCTGAAGTAATCCATTTGCGGTGCGGAAAACCGATCGGTAAGCTGCGCCGAATTCTGTCGATACCGGCATCTTTTTGGGCAGTTGCACAGATGTCGGGCAAAGGATGTCTGATCCGGGAGAGACACCATGAGCGCGCAACGACCTGCTAAAGCAATGACGGTCCAGCACATTCGTGCACGCAAGAATGAGACACCTATTGTCGCTCTGACCGCCTATACCACGCCTGTGGCGCGTCTGCTCGACCCGCATGTCGATCTGCTGCTGGTTGGAGATTCCCTGGGGATGGTGATTTATGGTATGGAGACGACCCTGGGAGTCACCCTCGACATGATGTGTGCCCATGGCAAGGCGGTGATGCGCGGTGCGGCCTCGGCCTGTGTCGTTGTCGATATGCCCTTTGGCAGTTATCAGGAAACCCCCGAACAAGCCTATCGCAATGCCGCGCGGGTTCTGGCGGAAACCGGTTGTGCCGCGGTCAAGCTGGAGGGCGGGCGGGAAATGGCCGCGACCGTTGCATTCCTTTGTGAGCGTGGAATTCCGGTTCTCGGGCATGTCGGTCTGATGCCTCAGTCGGTCAACAGCCTGGGGGGATTCCGCACTCAGGGCCGGACAGCGGAAGAATGCGATAGGATCAGGGCGGATGCCCGGGCGATTGCCGGGGCCGGCGCCTTCGCCATTGTCGTGGAGGGCGTGGTCGAGCCTCTGGCCGCAAGAATCAGTCAGGAGATCCCGGTGCCGACAATCGGCATTGGTGCTTCGGCCCGCTGTGACGGCCAGATTCTGGTGACGGAAGATCTTCTGGGCCTGTTTTCCGAATTCACGCCCAGGTTCGTTAAACGCTACGCCAATCTTTCGCCTGAAGTTTCAAAAGCAGTCATCGCTTACGCCGAGGATGTCCGCGCCAGATCCTTTCCAGGGCCTGAGCAGTGTTTCGGCGTGGTGGACGAGGGGCGTAAGGAGAAAAGCTATGATGCCTGATCGAAACAACTTCGATGTGAGCGGCAGGCGGCGTTCCAAGGGGGCCTCTTGCGAGGCCGATGAAACGGGACTCCCTATCGTCCGTACGGTTGCGGATCTGCGCGTAGCGGTATCAGAGTGGCGGAGCAAGGGGGAATCGATCGCCCTGGTGCCGACGATGGGTGCCCTTCACGAAGGGCACCTCTCGCTCATGAGCCAGGGGCGGTCCCTCTGCGACCGGGTTGTCGTGTCAATTTTCGTCAATCCGAAGCAGTTCGAGCGTGCGGATGATCTGGAAAGCTACCCAAGCGATACCCTGCGCGATATCGAACAGCTCTCGGCTCAAGGCGTCGATCTGCTGTATCTGCCCGGAGTGGAAGAGATCTACCCGCCGGGCTTTACCACCGTTGTATCGCTGCCCGGACTTTCAAACTGCCTCTGCGGCACCGATCGACCGGGCCATTTCGATGGTGTGAGCACGGTTGTCAGCAAGCTGTTGCTGCAGAGTCTTCCGGATGTCGCGATCTTCGGCGAAAAGGACTTTCAGCAGTTGCAGATCGTCCGGCGCATGGTGCAGGATCTGAATATTCCGGTAACGGTCCGGGGCGGGGCAACGGTTCGGGAGGCAGATGGTCTGGCGCTGTCATCTCGGAACCGTCTGCTGTCCGAAGACGAGCGGCTTCGCGCGGCGAAGCTCTATCGGATTCTCTCTACCGCCGTCGAACGCATCGCCGCCGGGAGCGGCATGTCCGGAGTGTTGGATCAGGCCCGCTTGGAAGCTGCGGAAAGCGGCTTCACATCCGTGGACTATCTGGAAATCAGGGAAGAAGACAGCCTGGCGCTGCCGGGAGAACAAGCCGGGCCGGAAGGGAAGGGCGGATCGGCATTGCGTATTTTTGCCGCCGTTCGACTGGGTACGACCCGTCTTATCGATAATCTTCCCCTGAGCTCCTGAGCTCCTGGTTCTGTGGTTCCTGGCACCGCGAGTGGCTGAAAAGACGCTTTTGCCGATAGCCTGACGGCAAGACGATCTTTCCGGCTTTGACCAAAGAGCAACGCTGGGATCTCATTGAGTATCTGCAGACGCTTTAGAGTCTGAGAAACAATCAGAGGCCGGGCAGAGACCCTCGGCTGCTTGCGGCCTTACCTCGTCGAATGAATCAGCGGCGGGACCGACTGAAGCTCCATGTCCCAAGGGAACAGAATCCAGGTATCCTGGCTGACCTCGGTGATGAAGCTGTCGACAAGCGGCCGTCCGGCCGGTTTGGCATAGACTGTGGCGAAATGAGCCTTTGGCATCAGTTCACGGACCGCTTGTGCGGTCCTGCCGGTATCGACCAGATCGTCGACGATCAGCCAGCCTTCGCCATCGCCCGGGACGTCCTTGATGACCCGCATGTCGCCCTGGGAGCGATCGTCGTAGCTGGCGATGCAGAGCGTGTCGATCAGCCGCAGGTCCAGTTCCCGGGCGATGACGGCTGCGGGGACCAGTCCCCCTCGAGTGATCGCCGCGAGGCCCTGCCAGGGACCCGCAGCCATTAGCCGCCAGGCAAGAGCCTTGGCGTCACGATGGAGTTGTTCCCAGGATACGGGAAAGGTCTTCTGTGGTTGCTGCTGGTCGGAGGACACCTTGATTTCTCCCTGCTCAAACGGCTTCTGGATCGCGGCTGGCCGGGGGCTCGCCGGTCCGTCCGTGCGGTCTGTTGGATTCGGAATGGCGGATTAAAGCGAAAGCGCTGGCCGACGACAACGCCGTTACGCCGATGTTGGAAAGAAAAATCATGACATCGCGAATCAAATCGCCTGTTCCGCCACCGGCAGGATGACGACGCCGTCAATCAGCCAGTGTCCTTCGGGGGCCCGAACCAGGCTGTAAAGCGCGATCACCGCCTCTCCGTCCGGCCCCACGAAGCGGATTTCCTGGACCAGGGCCGTGCCGTTACGGTGGAGTTTGCGGAACTCGACTTCCCTTGGCCGATAGACGGCCGGATAGCTGTCGCGCACCATGGCCATGAAGCGTTCGGATGTGCCGAAAATCTGCCGGATGGTCGGTGACGCAAAGGAAAAGGCTTCCCGTCCGTCGTCACGTTTAAAGGCGGCCAACTGCGATTCTATGACGCTGCGGACGGCAGCCTGCTCGTCTGCGGGAGAGCTTTGCTCTCCGGCCTGCAGCGATGAGACGGATGCAACCAGCATCAACGACAGCAAAAGAAAAAGTCTGCGCAGCATTCGCGAGCACCTCTTATTCCGGAAGCTGGAAGATAGAACCTATGAAATGGTGCCGGCGAATGGCCGCGACCAGTGGGATGCGCCCGGCCAGTGGGATATTCTATCGCGCCGCCGGTCTTGACCACAGTCCCGGCTTGTTCGGGCCGGCGATTTCCAATAGTCATTCAATGATAAAAGCCTTTCACCCTGGAGGAATGCATGACCGGCCTGCTGTCCCACGTCGACCCTGACGGGCTTCTTGAATACTCCGTGGTTTTCACGGACCGCTCGCTCAACCACATGTCGCAGTCCTTCCAGGGCGTCATGAAAGACATCTCCGGCACCCTGAAGAAGGTCTACAATGCCCATTCGGTGGCGGTGGTTCCCGGTGGCGGGACCTACGGGATGGAAGCCGTGGCACGGCAGTTTGCTGGTGGCAGAAAGTGTCTGGTCATCCGCAACGGCTGGTTCAGCTTCCGCTGGAGCCAGATTTTCGACGCTGGATCTATTCCCTCGGAAGCGATTGTTCTCAAGGCGCGGCAGATCGACGAGGGCCGTCAGGCGCCTTTTGCGCCGGCTCCGATTGCGGACGTCGTTGCGAAGATCCAGGCCGAGAAGCCAGATGTGGTTTTCGCCCCGCATGTCGAGACCGCATCCGGGATGATCCTGCCTGACGATTACCTCCGGGCCGTTGGAGATGCCGTACATGCCGTCGGCGGACTCTTTGTTCTGGATTGCATCGCCTCAGGTGCGATCTGGGTCGACATGAAAGACACAAACGTCGACATCCTGATCAGCGCCCCGCAGAAAGGCTGGAGCGCGTCGCCCTGCAGCGCTCTTGTGATGCTGAGCGAGCGCGCCCGTCAAAGGATCGATGCGACCATCAGTTCCAGTTTCGCTGGCGACCTGAAAAAGTGGCTGCAGATCATGGAGGCTTACGAGAACGGTGGGCATGCCTATCACGCAACCATGCCCACGGACGCACTCGCCGCGTTTCATAAAGCCATGAAAGAGACCGAGGCATACGGCTTCGAGAGGGTGCGGGTGGAGCAGCAGGAACTCGGTGACCGGGTCCGGGCGCTGCTTGCGGGCAGAGGCTTCAAGTCTGTGGCCGCTGCGGGCTTTGAAGCACCGGGCGTGGTGGTTTGCTATACCGATGATGCCGAGATCCAGAACGGCAAGAAGTTTGCTGCGCAAGGTCTGCAGATTGCCGCCGGTGTGTCGCTGCAATGCGATGAACCTGAGGATTTTCGAACCTTCAGGCTTGGGCTTTTCGGTTTGGACAAGCTCCACAACATCGAGCGCTCGGTGGCTAGTCTGGAAAAGGCATTGAGCCGGATTTTGGATAATACCAACATCAGGTAGAAGCGGAAACGCTCCGTGGGTCTCCCCCGGCGTCGGCCGGCCTCGCGGACTGCCCCGAGCACAACTGAAAACGCCCGCCAGACTTTCGAGCCTGGCGGGCGTTTTCTATTTCAGGGCGCCTGGATCAGCGCCGGGTGTTCATCAGCGCCGGGCGTTCATCATCGAATGTAGACGTGGACTTCGGCGACATTTGCCGAGGGGCTGCTGGTGGCCGACAGGCTGACGCGGTCTGCGGGCAGGCCCATGTTGGTCAGCGAACGGAGAACACCTTCCGCGTTGCGGCGCGATGCGTTGGTCGCCAAAGCGACCTGAGCGGGATTGCCGGTTCCCGGCGCAACGGACACAAGGTCAAAGGCTGAGTTGGGGCGGCGTTCGAGAGCGCGGCTGACTGCGGTGAACAGAGCCTGCTGATAGTCCTCGTCCGGACGATAGAAGCGGATAATGACCAGAGGCTGCCGCTGTCCCACAAGTCCGGCGCCACCGCCCTGCGGCGGCGGGGCAGGGATGCCATAGGCACGGCTGGCAAGGCTGCCGCCGATATATTCGCCGTTGTCGATGGCGACCTGCATCGCCGTCAGATTCGAACGCTCACCGGTGAAATAATTCTGCGAACGGGCGACGTCGTCGGTCAGTTCGTTGAGCAGGCGGTCGATGATGACAACGGTCTGATTGACTTCGTCTTCAAGAACGGCGAGCTGTCTGTGGTCTTCTTCCAATGCACCACGCAGCGCGAAGGTTGCGCGGGTGGATTCGAGCATGAAGGCGGCCAGAGCTGAGGTCGAGGAGGCTTCGTTGGAGAGGCTGTTCAGCGTTGCAATCGAATTACCGACTTTTTCGAGTTCACGCTGCGCTTCGTTCCACTGCTGCACCATGATCGGATTGCCCGGTGTCGTGCCGACCTGAAGGCGGGTGTTCATCGCACCGACCAGACCGTGATAGGCACCGGCGCTGGCGCGTGCCCGGCCACGTTCGCTCTGCAGGGAATTGTTGTGTGCTGTGACGCGGGTCTGAAGGCGGGAAAGATCGCCACGCAGTTCCTGGATCTTCTGGCCGACATGGGTTCCCGTCGGCTCACCCGGCGTAACGCCGGGAGCTTCGAAAACCGTTGTTCCCAGAATAGGCGGCGCACCGGCGATGCCATTGTTTGCCGATGTTGTGGATTCGCCCGCTTGTGCCGCGGCGGCCTGTGCTTCTCCGGCAGCCTCATCGGCAGCCTGAGTCGCGCTCGCTTCAGACTCTTCAGGCGAGAGCGATGGCCAAAGCGTATCCTCCGAAAAGGAACACCCCCCCAAAAACACGAACGTACTGAATACGAAAGCGGCTCTGCGCGCGAGAATCGCGTCTCTTACTGCCATTGAGTAATCCGTTAAATGTCCCTGGGGGCAGCACCAGCCGAATCGAGACAAGAAAAGTGCAGCCCGATCCCCCTCATTGTGGCCCGATACTACTTGAAGGGCTTAAGGGGGACAAGTGGCATTTCCTTGGTGTTTCGGCGTTGTGCGGCCTGTGTTTTATTCGATATTTTAGGGGCTTGGGTGTAAACGCATGGTTAATATTCACGCAAAAAGTCTATGGGAGCATCAATCATTCGATGAATTTCGGAGTCGTGGAATCTTTTGACAAGAGTGTCAGGGCGACTCCGTTCCCGGCCAGATGATAAGCTTCGGTATCCAGGAGTATCGGGCATGGAAGTTTTCATGAAAGGCGTTACGCAGGATGCGCCGGGACTCAACGGCAATTTTTCGCGGCGTGTCCCCGAGCGCGTCTTTGCGGGCCAGCAGCTTCAGACTGCGGGAGAAACCACCCTTTTGAATGGCCTCGACCCGGACCTTGTCGCCAAGTTTTTCATGTTCCTGCAACAGGCAGAGTGGCGTGGTGATGCTCCAGCCTGCGCCGGCGGCGACAGCTGCCAGCTGACCCGCAGCAGTGTCGAATTCGGCGGTGATCGGAAGATTGAGGCGAAGCCGGTTGATCTGGCGTTCGATCTGACGCCCAATGGCCGAACGCAGCGAATAGCGGATGAAGCGCAGATCCGGCCGGGCCTCCAGGCCGCTCGCCGGATCGCTGTAGCCGGCCGGAAAGACCAGAATAAAAGGCTCTTCCAACAGGGGATGGATTTCCAGTCCCTCGGCCGAATCCAGTTCGTCGCTGGTGGTGACGATGATATCGACGGCATGGTTCATCAAGGCATCGTGGTTCGCCGGCGATAGTCCCGACCAGATCCGCCAGCGGCGGGCAAAACCGTCCAGGCTGTCGATCAGCAACGGCCCCACCGTGTTGGCGAAGCTCTCGGGCATGCCCAGCGTCAGACTTTCCAGCCGGCGCCCCTGTCGGTCGCGCAAAGCCTGCAGGGTGTCTCCGGCAGCTGATAGAATACCCCGGCTGTGCTCATAGAGTGTCACACCGGCGGGTGTCAGAGCGATCGGCCGGACCGTGCGGTCGAACAGGGCTGTATCCAGCGCTTCCTCGAGATTGCTGATGGTCTGGGAAACGCTCGACTGAGTCATCTCCAGCTGCTGCGCGGCCTGGGTCATGCCGCCAAGCTCGACCACAAAGGTAAAGGTTCGGATCGACTTCAGATCAAAACCGCCGGGGAACTCCATGACGCCATCCAATTGGAAAAAAACTCGCCGCCGATCCCGTTTCGCCGCCGCTGCCCATATTCGGTTACTGAAGCGGTGAATTCCAGAGTTTGATTCTGCCGTTGCCCGAACGCAACCGCCTGGACTGAAGCCCCGGACGTTGGCGGGCTCTTTCCGGCTATACGCGTCTTCGTTCGTACTCGGCGGCGCCGTGATTGACATATTGGTACATTAGTACCAATATTGCCTTATGAGAAAAGCATTCGAACGCGTTCAGACCGGTGTCCGGATCGAGAAACGCCTGCTCAAGGTCCTCAAGGGGCTTGCGGAACATCTTGATATTTCCGTCGGGGATCTGTTGGAAGGTATGGCGCTGCACTGCTTCGAGAACAAGCGGCCTTTTTCCAGGGAAACGCTTGCGAAGATCGAGCAGTTAAAGGTCGTATACGACCTCGATCTGGGGGCTTCGGACAGCCACAACCTGCGGGAAAGCGGGACCAGGAAATGAGTTCAGGGGAATCGGAACTCCTGCGGTCGTTTGAAGCGCGTGATCTGGATCCCGCCGCCTTCGGTCATTCCGATCACCTGGGTGTCGCGTACGAAATGCTCCGCAAGTACGGCTTCATGGAGGCCGCTACCAGGTATGCTGAGAACATTCATGCTATCGCTGCGAAGGCCGGTGCGGCAGGCAAATTCCACGCGACGATCACCTTTGCGTTCATGAGCCTGATCGCCGAGCGCATGGCGCTCACCGAACACAGCGGGTGTGGAGACTTCATAGCCCGGAACCCGGATCTGATGTCAAAGGATCTGCTGAAGTCCTGGTACTCGCCGGAGCGCCTGAAATCGGATCTGGCGCGCCATATCTTTCTGATGCCGGACATTGCATGCAAGTCAGGGCTTCGAAAATAGCCGGACATCAGGAAGCAGCAAAAGAAGCTCTGTTGGATCATGCGATCTCTGTCACCCGGCCTCCATCACCTGATAACCGTATTCCAGCGCCGCATCGGTCAGAGTCTCCCAGAAGGAAACCGCGAAGCCGCGAAAGACGAAGAGATCGAAAGTCGTTTCGCCGGTTCGGTGCAGGGTCAGACCGATGTGATGAAAGGTCGTCTGCGCCACCCCATGCACCGGGAACTTGCGGATATCCAGATCGATGGCGAAGCCCTTGCGCAGGACATCGGCGGCTCTGGGACCGGAAATCCTGATCCCGGCGCGGGCATGGCTTAGGTCGGTAATAACGCCGCGTTCGACATCGATCTGTTCCGCAAGGCGCGCCATAACCCCCGCGCTGTCGCTCACCAGAAGATAGCGGCCCGGCGCGATCACCATCAGGGTGCCGTCAGCTGAAATCGCGGCCTGTCCGGAGATTGCGGGCACGCTCAGTCCGAGCACGGACTCCAGGATGGCTTCAAAATTCTCCCGCGTGTCGGGCCATGCTCCCAACTGCAGGAAGGCCGCGGGCCGGCGTTCCGTGATCGTCAGGCCGGGGCCGTTGGCGCCCGCTGCGCCGAAAACACCTGCCCGGGCAAGCTCTGCCAGAGGATAAGCGAGATCAGACATGCAAACGGCTCCCGTCTTTATCGAAGAAACAGGGGGCGACGACCAGAACCGGATCGTGTCCACCCCTTAAAGGGTCTGCGGCGAAAAGCGCCCGGTCTTCGTTGGGGGGCAGCCCGCCTTCCAGCATGGCGAGTGCGATGTGTTTGTCGATCGCAGGGCTGTAGGTGGTTGAGGTTATATGTCCCAGGCTTCTGGCCGGATGCTCCGTCGTTCCGCCCGTGACCAGATGCGATCCGGCACGCAGAGGCGTGCCGTTGCGCGATATCACGCCGACCAGACCGAGGCGGTTGTCCTCGATCAGGGCCTCGCGTTCCATCAGCGGGCGGCCGATGTAGTGCTTCTTTGTCGACGCCATGCCACCGAGTCCGAGATCCCTGGGTGTGGCGCGTCCGTCCAGCTCCGGCCCCGCCACGTGGCCCTTTTCGATGCGGAGGGTCCCGAGCGCCTCGGTGCCGTAGAGCACGAGACCGAATGTTTCTCCCGCCGCGACGAGCTTCTCCCAGAGGGCCGCGCCATAGTTGGCGCCGCAATAGACTTCGAAAGCCATTTCACCTGAGAAGGAAAGCCTGGCGACGAGTAGTGGAATGCCATCGAGTGTCGCGGCCTTGACGCCCATGAAGGGCAGGCCTTCGTGGGTGAGATCCAGATCCTTGATGACACTGGTCAGCATCGCCCGGCTTTGCGGACCGGCGACAGCGACCCCGGCCCACTGTTCGGTGACCGAGGTCACCTGCACACGCAGGTCCGGCCAGACCGTGGCGAGAATGAATTCCAGATGCGACAGCACGGCTGCGGCGTTGGCGGTCGTGGTGGTCATCAGGTACCGGGTTTCCCCCAGACGCCAGGTGGTGCCGTCGTCGAAAACACAGCCGTCTTCGCGCAGCATCAGACCGTAGCGGGCCTTGCCGACGGCCAGGGTCTTGAAGCCGTTGCTGTAAACGCGGTTGAGAAAATCCTGCGCGTCCGGCCCCTGCACGTCGATCTTGCCGAGGGTGGAGACATCGACCATACCCACAGACTCGCGCACGGCCCTGGCTTCGCGGACGTAGGCATCGAAAGTCGTCTCACCGGCTCGGGGGTAAATCTGCGGGCGCATCCACTGGCCAGCCGGCAGCATCGTCGCACCGGCTGCCAGATGCCGGTCGTGCATCGGTGTCCGCCGGACCGGGCTGATGTGAAATCCGGTCTCCCGCCCGGCCAGCGCCCCGAGGGCAACCGGTGTATAGGGCGGTCGAAATCGCGTGGTGCCGACTTCGGGGATCGATTTTTCCAGGGCGGCGGCCATCAGGGCCAGGCCGTTGACGTTGGAAGTCTTGCCCTGATCTGCGGCCATGCCAAGGGTGGTATAGCGCTTCAGATGCTCGACGGACTGGAAGCCTTCGCGCTGGGCCAGCCGGACGTCTTCCGCCGTCACGTCATGCTGCAGGTCGACGAACTTCTTGCCTTTGGGCCCATTCGGGCGACTGATTTCCCACAGCGGGAACAGCGATCTGCCGGAGCCGAGATAAGCCGGGATCGTAACGTCCGGCACGTGGAACGCCGCAGGCGTAAATCCGGCATCGGCGGTTGCCGCACAGCCTGCTTCGGTCCCCGCTGAAAGACAATGCGCCAGGTCGAAATCGCCGTTGCAAGCGCCGACTGCGCGCCAGGCCTGTGTGGCTTCGCCCGGCACGAAGGAGGCGATGTCCGGATCGAAGACCGGTTTGCCGCCGGCCTGACTTGCCAGATGGATCGTCGGAGTCCAGCCGCCGGAAACCACGAGGCTGTCCGCGCGGATCCATTCTTTCGATTCACCGGCGCTGTGGCTGTCGGCATCGAAAGTGGCGACCTCCACCGTGTCGAGGGCTTTACGGCCCTTTGCGCCGGTCACCACATGGCCGGTCATCAGACGGATGCCGCTGGCCTGAACGGCACTGGCGAGAGCGGTGGAAACAGCCCTGCGCGGATCGACAATGGCGACAATGTTGATGCCGGCTGCATGGAGGTCCAGAGCCGTGCAATAGGCGGAATCGTTGTTGGTGAACACCACGATTTTCTGCCCGACCGCGACGCCATGGCACAGGGCATAACGCCGTGCGGAGTCCGCCAGCATGACGCCCGGCATGTCGTTGCCGTCGAACACGATGGGCCGTTCGATGGCGCCGGTCGCGATGACGACAGAGGTTGCCCGGATGACCAGATGCCGCTGACGGGGCTGATGGGCTTCCGGCGTTGCCAGATGATCGGCCACGCGTTCGACGGCGCCCAGGATATTATGGTCATAGTAGCCGTAGACCGTGGTGCGTGGCAGAAAGGTGACGTCGGGACAACCCGCCAGTTCGGCGAGACTTTTGGCGACCCAGGCTTGTGCCGTTTCGCCGCCGATGACCTTGCCGGTTTCGCCGCGCAGGGCGCCGCCTGCGGCGGCATTCTCGTCCGCCAGCACGACCCGTGCGCCGGAACGGGCTGCCGTCAGGGCTGCCGTCAGGCCGGCGGGGCCTGCACCCACAACCAGAACATCACAGAAGAGGTTGGATTTTTCATAGCGGTCGGGATCGGCTTCCTTCGCTGCCACGCCCAGTCCTGCGGCTTTGCGGATGAAGTATTCGTAGAGCATCCAGGCCTTGCGGGTCGGGCCCATGAAGGTCTTGTAGTAGAACCCGGCAACCAGGAGCGGCCCGGCGAAGCGGTTGATGCTCATGACGTCGTGCCGGAGGCTGGGCCAGCGGTTCTGGCTGTGCGCTTCCAGGCCATCGTAAAGCTCAATCACCGTGGCCTTGGTGTTGGGCTCGGCGCGTCCGCCGCTGCGCAGCGTGACCAGGGCATTGGGTTCTTCCGGTCCCGCGGAGTAGACGCCGCGCGGGCGATGATACTTGAAGCTGCGGCCGAAAAGCGACACGCCGCTGGCCAGCAGGGCGGAGGCCAGGGTGTCGCCCTGAAAGCCGCTGTAGCTCTTGCCGTCGAAGGTGAAGTTCAGGGGCCTGGAGCGGTCGATCAGACCGTCCTTTTCGAGACGATAGCCGCTCATTTGCCGACCTCCCCTGACGAACGCGCCCAGGGTCCGACCAGTTCCGCGCCGCCGACATCATGGGTCAGGACATTGCGTTTCAGCTTGAACCACGACCGGCAGCCGCCGGTATGCTGCCAGTACTCGAGATGCGGGCCGCGCGGGTTCTCGCGGTCATAGACGAAGCGGTTCCAGACCGCGATATCAGTTTCGTCCATGGCCGGGCGCGTGACCGTCGCATCGCCGTAGTAGGTGAATTCGCTCACATCGCGTTCGCCGCAGCAGGGGCAGGGAATACGCATAGAAAGGTCCTCGAGGATCGAAAATTGGCTGAGTTGACTATGGTTCTTTGCAGGCCTGTCAGTGGAGGTCGGCGTCAGTGCAGAGCGGTCAGTGCAGACGGGGATGTGGCCCGGCCCCGCGTTCGTCGATCGTCCGGCCCTGATGAAAGCGCTCCAGCGTGAAGTCGGTGTTGAAGGCGTGAGGTTCGTCCTTGGCGATGGTCCAGGCAAAGCACCAGCCTGAAGCGGGGGTTGCCTTGAAGCCGCCGTAACACCAGCCGGCGTTGAGATAGAGGCCGTCGAGCGGGCCGGTGGTGATGATCGGGCTGCCGTCCATGGACATATCCATGATGCCGCCCCAGTGGCGCAGTAGCCGCAAGCGGCTGAGGTTCGGGAACATGGACACCGCCAGCGAGGCGACATGTTCGACGATCGGCAGATTGCCGCGCTGGGCATAGGAGTTGTAGCCGTCGATGTCGCCGCCGAAGACCAGCCCGCCCTTGTCGGATTGCGAGATGTAACAGTGTCCGGCGCCGAAGGTGACGACCGTGTCGATCAGCGGTTTCAGCGGCTCTGACACGAATGCCTGAAGCACATGGCTTTCGATCGGCAGTTTCTCGATCCCGGCGGTGCGCAGGACGTTGCTGGTGTTGCCCGCCACCGCGACGCCAACCTTGGCCGCGCGGATATCGCCGCGGGTGGTCCTGACTCCGGTGACTCGGCCCTTGTCGTCGAACAGGAACCCGGTGGTTTCGCACTGTTCGATGATATCCACGCCCCGATCGCTGGCGGCGCGCGCATAACCCCAGGCGACCGCGTCATGCCGCGCCGTGCCACCGCGCGGCTGGCACAAGCCGCCCAGGATCGGGAATCTGGCGTTCTCGGAAACATCCAGGCCGGGAACCATGCGGGCCACCTGCTCGCGATCCAGCAGCTCGGCATCGACCCCCTGAAGGCGCATGGAATTGCCGCGGCGGGCGTAGGCATCGATCTGCGACGGCGAATGGGCCAGGTTCAGCACCCCGCGTGACGAGAACATGACATTGTAGTTGAGGTCCTGCGACAGGCCTTCCCACAGCTTCATGCTCCATTCGTAAAAGCGGGTGTTGGCGGGCAGCATGTAGTTCGAGCGCACAATGGTGGTGTTGCGGCCGACGTTGCCGCCGCCAAGCCAGCCCTTTTCAATGACCGCCACATTGGTGATACCGTGTTCCTTGGCCAGATAATAGGCTGTGGCCAGGCCGTGTCCGCCGCCGCCGACGATGATGATTTCGTATTCCGGCTTTGGGTCGGGCGAGCGCCAGGCGCGCTGCCAGCCCTGATGGCCGGTCATGGCGTTCCTGACCAGGGAGAAAACCGAATACTTGCCCATCGTGTCGCATTCCCGACTTTCAGCCCACTGTCCGTCTGTAACCCGCTCCCATGGAGACTGAGCTTCAAGTCGGATGTTTCCCGGTCGCGCCGGGTCGTGGTCCGGTTGATTTTACCTCTGGCCCTTTTCCCGGGGCCTTATGTGCAGACGCACTGGTGACACAGATTAACCGGGAAAACATCCGGCTTCGACAGCATTAGCATTTTCGTTCCCTAAAATCGTGTTTTTCGATGCGCGATGGCGGCAGGTTTCCCGATTCGAGACGCCGGTTTTTGTGTTGGGGCTGTCGGGAACCGAGACATACCGCTCGCGGGGGAGATCGCGAAAATGCCCGCTGGCCATCGTGTTTCTGGCGCTTGTTCCGCGTATCGTAAAAACTGTTTCTGCGTTGAATTTGTTGAATGTTTTTGCGACTACACACGCCGTATTCCTGCCCCGAACGGGTGCGACAATGCAGCGTAGATTTTCTGTCATTCTTGGGCTTGCGCCATTGCCGGGCTTACAGTAGTGTCCGCTCCGCTTCACCAAGAAGCCGCAACTTCCGTTGCCTGAAGCGCCCGTAGCTCAACTGGATAGAGCACCTGACTACGAATCAGGAGGTTTGGGGTTCGAATCCCTACGGGCGCACCAATTTTTTCAAAAATTGATCGCGCTGCTTTTCCCCGGCCTAACCTGACCATGCCGCTGAAAATCGTCTGGATATGGCGATGTGAAGGGTTTTTCTGTTGAAATTTAAAGGTTTTTCGCATTCCGGAGGCTTCCGTTCGAATGCGTTCGCCCTGAATTTTCCGCAGCCGGTCCCGGTGAAGTCCCGTCTGGCCTCATTGCAAAAGTCGGTCGGAACTCGCAGATTTTTCTCGCTCGCTTCAAGAAGACCTTGAGTTGCAGACGCCCACTTGGAGTACCTGCGGAGAGTTTTTTAATCAATCTCACGTATTAATAGCCACGTTTATAACCTAATCTCGGTGTGGCTGTGACATAAATGGGGCACAGTTGACCGGGTGATTTCTGAACCCGGCATCAACGATTTGATCAAATAACTTAATGACCAAGGCGTTTCCTCCACTCGGCGGCCGTATCATGTTCATTGCCGGAACCAGACCTGAGTTGATCAAGGTGGCGCCGGTCGTGCACCAGCTCCGTGCTCATGGAAACCTCCGGGTCATCATCGTCTCGACCACGCAACAGGCCGATCTGCTGCCGGCGTTCATCGGCCTGCTTGGCGCCAGGATCGACTATCGCCTTGACGTTATGTCGCCGGGACAGTCGCTGAACGCCTTGTTGTCGAGAGCTGTCGCGGCCCTCGATCCCGTCATTGCCGAAGCTGCACCCGATCTGATCGTCGTGCAGGGAGATACCACAAGCGCGCTGGCCGGGGCCCTGGCCGCGCGGATGCGCTCGGTTCCGGTTGCCCACATCGAAGCGGGACTGCGGACGGACGATCCCTCCAATCCTTTCCCCGAAGAAGCCAACCGGCGGCTGATTTCGCATATCACGACGCTCCATTGCGCGGCGACCGAGCGCAACCGGACAGCCCTTTTAAATGAGGGGATCGCGGACCGGAATATAGTGGTCACCGGAAATCCTGTCGTGAACGCGCTTTCCAGCGCGATGCAGGCGCCCGGCAAGTGTCCCGAGGTCGATGCGCTGCTGGAGCGTATGCAGGGCTTGAAATTGCTTGTCCTGACCACGCACCGGCGTGAGAGCTTCGGCGAGACTCTGGAACGGAATCTGCGGACCCTGCGCGCGTTCGTACTGGAAAACCCGGACATTGGAATGGTTGTGCCGGTTCATCCCAATCCGGCGGTGAAGGAAGCCATCGAAGGTCTTCTCTCCGATGCGCCGCGGGTCGCGCTGATCCGGCCGCTCGAATATGTCTGCTTTATCCGTCTGCTGAAGGCAGCCTGGCTGATCGTTTCGGATTCCGGCGGCATTCAGGAAGAGGTCGCCAGTCTGGGCAAACCGCTGCTGGTGCTGCGCAAGTTGACGGAACGTCCCGAGTCGATCGAGGCCGGCGTTGCCAGACTTGTCGGCGACCGGGCTGAACATCTGGAAGAAATTCTGGGCGACCGGGCCGGGCTGGGCCGTTGGATTGATTCGATCAAACCGATGGCAAACCCGTTTGGCGATTCAAACAGCAGTGCCCGCGTTGCCGAAGCTTTCGCTGGGTTTCTGGCAGGCAGCGCCCTGAAATTGGGAGCCACGCCGTGACTCTCGCGATCAAGCCTCCACGCAAACACATCCTGACGGTCGTGGTGGAAGATTACTTCCAGGTCGGGACCTTCAGTCATCTCATTCCCAGGGGGTATTGGGGGCGCTTTGAAACCAATCTGAAGCGCAACACGGATACTGTCCTTGAGCTTCTGGAAGAGACCAGAAGCCGGGCGACTTTTTTCACCTGCGGCTGGATCGCAGATAATCATCCCGAGGTGCTTCGCCGTATCGTTGACTGCGGTCACGAGGTCGCCTGTCAGGGTTATATCCACCATAACATCCAGGAACTCTCGCCCGAGGATTTCGTAAAGGACTTCAAGCGATCGCGTGCCGCGGTGGAAGATGCCATCGGCCGGACGGTGCAGGGCTTCAGGATTGGCCGGGGCTGGATCGGCTGGCGCGATCTCTGGGCTCTGGATGCGCTCGCCCGCGCAGGGTTCGCTTATGACTCAAGTTTTCGCGCCACCGGGCGGGAGGCCTTGCGCGGGGTGCTTCACCAGTATGAAGGACCCTCGGGCAGCCTCTATGAAGTCCCCGCGTCGGGCATTCCGGTCCTGGGGCAGCCGCTTCTTCTTAGCGGTGGAAATTACATGCGGCAGTTTCCCGACTGGCTGCTGCGTCAGGGTGTGGAGAAGTGGATCGGGACGCACGAAGACCCGCTGGTGCTGTATTTTCACAGCTGGGAGCTCGAACCGGACCAGCCGAAAATATCTGCCGCAAGCTTCATGCAGCGGCTCCGCCACTATCGCAACCTCGACAGCATGCCGGAAAAGATCCGTTACTATCTGGAGCGCTACGAATTCACCTCGATTGCGGATCATCTCAACCTGAGTCCGGAAGCCATTGCACCGCGTCCGCGTGAAGTGCCGGCCGCCGAAGACCAGGCTCTGATCCCGGAATTCAACAGCGGTGTGGTACAGGTCGAGCTCACGCTGGTTATTCCCTGCTACAACGAATCTGAAATGCTGCCCTATCTGAAAAAGACGCTGGATCGCTTCGAGAAAAAATGCGCCGCGCAGTTCGACCTGCAGTATGTGATGGTCGACGACGGCAGCAGCGACGACACCTGGGTGTTGCTGCAGGAATACTTCGGCGAGCGCAGCCGTTTCAGGCTGATCCGGCATGAACAGAACCAGGGAATCGCGGCGGCCCTGATCACCGGTTTCCGTCAGGTGCAAACGGAGTATCTTGCCGCACTGGATGCCGACTGCACTTTTGCGCCGGATCAGTTGATCGAGATGATGTCTTTGATGGAGGCGGACGTCGATGTCGTTGCGGCGTCCCCGGCTCACGCCCAGGGGACGATGCATGCGGTTCCCGCCTGGCGGTCAGTGCTTTCCCGCGGCTCGGCTTTTATGTACCGCTGTATCTTGCGCCATAAACTGACCAGCTATACCGCCTGCTTTCGTCTCTATCGCCGGAGCGCGGTCGAAGGTCTCACGGTCTGCAATCCCGGCTTTTCCGGCGTAACCGAAATTCTCGGCCGCATGGATCTGGCCGGCTGCCGGATTGTCGAGTATCCGGCCGTCCTTGAAACCCGATTGCTGGGCAACTCGAAAATCAGAATCCTGCGCACCACCCTGAGCCACCTCGGTCTGGCTTTTCAGCTCGCGAAACTGCGATGGCTGGGACAGCCCTTGCCAGAGCCGGGGGGCCCTGCCGTCAAGCTGCAAACCTCCTATGCCGACAGCCACGATGGAAAGTAAGGCGCCGCGACACTGGGCGATCGTTGGTGGCGGGATGCTCGGCCTGACCCTGGCGCTTCGACTGAGACAGGCTGGGCAGGAGGTCACGGTGCTGGAAGCGGCCCCCTCCATGGGAGGTCTGGCGTCCGCGTGGCAGGTCGGCGATGTGGTCTGGGACCGCTACTATCATGTGATCATGCTGTCCGATGCCAGATTGCGGGCACT
>Ga0214472_10000942_pt1 | contig 34312 bp, 32 predicted proteins | sample RVTome_6_FD_207662 | JGI IMG/M metagenome (GOLD analysis project Ga0214472, IMG submission 207662) | Soil microbial communities from uranium-contaminated site in the Upper Colorado River Basin, Wyoming, United States - RVT140D175 | ecosystem: Environmental > Terrestrial > Soil > Contaminated >...
CGAGCGCAAATGCGGCGATCACGATCAGCGCCGAAATCCGCAACGCGCGTCCGGCCCTGGCGTTGATCGCGCCCTCGGTGCGCAGCTGCAGATAGCTTGCTCCGTGCATCGTGAGCATCGCAAGGCTCACGACGCCTGCAAGCAGGCCGAACGGGTTGAGTAGCGCGATGAACGAGCCCGTGTAATACACCTGCAGGTCGCGATCGTAGTGGAACGGCAGGCCGAGCAGGAGGTTGCCGAAGGCAATGCCGAACACCAGCGCCGGCACCGCGCCGCCGATGAAGAGCCCCCAGTCCCAGGCGTTGCGCCAGCGCGGGTCGTCTACCTTGCTGCGGAAGTCAAAGCCCACCGGGCGGAAGAAAAGCGCGAACAGGACCAGCAGCAGCGCCCAGTAGAGTCCGGAGAACGCCGCCGCGTAGACCAGCGGCCACGCCGCAAAGGTCGCGCCGCCGGCGGTGATGAACCAGACCTGATTGCCTTCCCACGTCGCGCCGACCGAATTGATGATGACGCGGCGCTCTTCATCGGTCCTGCCGAGGAAAGGCAGCAGCGTGCCGACGCCCATGTCGAAGCCATCGGTCACGGCGAAGCCGATCAGCAGCACGCCGACGAACAGCCACCAGATGATCTTGAGCGTTTCGTAGTCGAGGATCATGACGCCACCCCCTTCGCCGGCGCGAGCTCGATCGAGTAGCGGCCGGTGCCGAGGCTGCCCGGCCCCCAGCGGATGTACTTGACCATCAGATAGAGCTCCACGACGAGGAGCGCCGTGTAAAAAGCAACGAACCCGGCCAGGCTCCAGTAGACGTTCGAAGCCGGGATGTTCGATACACTGAGGAAGGTCGGCAGCACCTCGGCGATGGTCCACGGCTGGCGCCCATACTCGGCAACGAACCAGCCCACTTCGCAGGCGATCCAGGGCAGCGGCATGCTCCAGAAGGCGAGCTTCATCAACCAGCGCTGCGGAGCGAGGTTGCGCACGGCGAGGAAATAGAAGGCCGCACAGAACAGGAACAGCAGCGCGATGCCGATCCCGACCATGATGCGGAAGGCCCAGAACATCGGCGCCACGCGCGGAATGGTGTCGGCGGCCGCCCGGGCGATCTGCTCGTCGGTCGCGTCCATGACATTGGGCGTGTATTTTCTGAGCAGCAGGGCGTAGCCCAGATCTTTCTTGCGCAGCTCGAAGACCTGGCGCGTGTCGGGAGACTTGTCGCCGGCGCGCAGTTTCTGCAATGCATCGTAGGCGACCATGCCGTTGCTTATCCTTGCCGCGGCTTCCTTCTTGAGGTCGAGGATGCCGGAGATCTTCTCGTCCACCGAGCGCGTAGCGATCAACCCGAGCATCCAGGGGATTTTCACGGCGTAATCGGTGCGCTGCGCCTCTTCGTTCGGGATGCCGAACACGGTGATCGAGGCAGGCGGTTTCTGGGTATGCCACTCGGCCTCCATGACCGCCAGCTTGACGCGCTGCACCTCGCCGACGGTGTAGCCCGACTCGTCTCCCAGCACGATCACCGAGAGCACGGAGGCGAGTCCGAACCCCGCCGCCACCGCGAACGAGCGGATGGCGAAAGCGATGTCACGCCCCCGCAGCAAGTACCACGAGCTCACGCCGAGCACGAACGTCGCGGCAGTGACGTAGCCCGCCGCGACGGTGTGGACGAATTTGCTCTGCGCCACGGGGTTGAGGACGACCTGGGACAGGCTCGTCAGCTCCATCCGCATGGTTTCGTAATTGAAATCCGCGCCGACCGGAAACTGCATCCAGCCGTTGGCGATCAGGATCCACAGCGCCGAGAGGTTGGAGCCGAGCGCGACGAGGAAGGTGACGATGAGGTGGCCGACCTTCGACAGCCGGTCCCAGCCGAAGAAGAACAGCCCGACGAAGGTGGACTCGAGGAAAAACGCCACCAGGCCCTCGATCGCGAGCGGCACGCCGAAGATGTCACCCACGTAGTGCGAGTAGTAGGACCAGTTGGTGCCGAACTGGAACTCAAGCGTGATGCCGGTGGTGACGCCCATCGCGAAGTTGATGCCGAAGAGCTTGCCCCAGAACTGCGTCATGTCCTTGTAGATCTCGCGCCCGGTCATCACGTATACCGATTCCATGATCGCCAGGATCCACGACAGCCCGAGCGTGAGCGGCACGAACAGGAAGTGGTACATCGCGGTGACCGCGAACTGCAGCCGCGAGACGTTAACGAGTTCCAGGTCGGGGAGCATGGTTGTTCTCCGGGAGGAAGGGGGTCGCCTTCGGGGCGATGTCCGCCGGGGTGATCGAATCGGCGACGCTGGCGCCGTCGAGCCGCTTGTCCTGGGGATGCGCGAACCACGCCCACCAGATCGCGAACAGCGTGATGGCCTTGATCGCCAGCACCAAGGTGATTTCCTGCCACAGCTTGAGCCGTGTGGCGCGGGGTGTTTGCGCGGTGTGCTTCGACATGGCGATCGGCTACTTGAAAACGCGGTTATTCGCCCAATATCGTTTAAATCCGGACGCTTGCGCGCCGGCTTGAATTTGCGCGTTGGAGCGGACAACAGGTCTGCCCCTCAATGCGCCCCGGAAAAGGCAATACTATAACGCCATGCGCTTCGACAAGTTCACCACCAAGTTTCAGCAGGCGTTCGCCGACGCCCAGAGCCTCGCCGTCGGCAACGACAATCCGTACATCGAGCCCCAGCACCTGCTCTCCGCCCTGGTCGCCCAGGGCGACGGCGGCACCTCCTCGCTCCTCGCGCGCGCGGGAGTGAACGTCGGCGGGCTGCAGGCGGCGCTGAAGAGCGCGATCGCGCGCCTGCCCAAGATCGAGGGCACCGGCGGCGAGGTCAACGTCTCTCGCGAGCTCGGCAACCTGCTCAACATCACCGACAAGGAAGCGCAGAAGCGCGGCGACCAGTTCATCGCCTCCGAGCTGTTCCTGCTCGCACTGATGCAGGACCGCGGGGAAACCGGGAAGCTGCTCAAGCAGCACGGCGCGAGCCGCCAGGGGCTCGAGCAGGCGATCAGCGCGGTGCGCGGCGGCGAATCCGTCCGGAGCGCCGAGGCCGAGGGCAGCCGCGAGGCGCTCTCGAAGTATACGACCGACATCACCGAACGCGCCCGCAGCGGCAAGCTCGACCCGGTGATCGGGCGCGACGACGAGATCCGGCGGGTGATCCAGATCCTGCAGCGCCGCACCAAGAACAACCCGGTGCTGATCGGCGAGCCCGGCGTCGGCAAGACCGCCATCGTGGAAGGGCTCGCGCAGCGCATCGTGAATGGCGAGGTGCCGGAGTCGCTGAAGGGCAAGCGCGTGCTCTCGCTCGACATGGCGGCGCTCCTCGCCGGGGCCAAGTACCGCGGCGAGTTCGAGGAGCGGCTGAAAGCGGTGCTGAAAGAGATCGCGCAGGACGCGGGGCAGACCATCGTCTTCATCGACGAGCTGCACACGATGGTGGGCGCGGGCAAGGCGGAGGGCGCGATCGACGCCGGCAACATGCTGAAGCCCGCGCTCGCGCGCGGCGAGCTGCATTGCGTCGGCGCGACGACCCTCGACGAGTACCGCAAGCACGTGGAAAAGGACGCTGCGCTCGAGCGCCGCTTCCAGAAGGTGTTGGTGGACGAGCCGACGGTAGAGGCCACCATTGCGATCCTGCGCGGGCTCCAGGAGAAATACGAGCTGCACCATGGCGTGGAGATCACCGACCCTGCGATCGTCGCCGCGGCCGAGCTCTCGCATCGCTACATCTCCGACCGCTTCCTGCCGGACAAGGCGATCGATCTCATCGACGAGGCGGGCTCCCGCATCAAGATGGAGATCGACTCCAAGCCCGAGGAGATGGACAAGCTCGACCGGCGCCTGATCCAGCTGAAGATCGAGCGCGAGGCGGTGCGCAAGGAGAAGGACGAGGCATCGCGCCGGCGCCTCGCGGCTCTCGAGAGCGAGATCAAGTCGCTGGAAAAGGAATACTCCGACCTCGAGGAGATCTGGAAGGCTGAAAAGGCGCAGGTGCAGGGATCCGCGCACATCAAGGAGGAGATTGACCGCGTGCGCGCGGAGATCGCCCAGCTGCAGCGCCAGGGCAAGTTCGACAAGGTCGCAGAGCTGCAATATGGAAAACTGCCCCAGCTCGAGGCGCAACTGAAGCAGGCGGACAAGCCAAAGACAGGAAAGCCGCGGCTCCTGCGCACCCAGGTCGGGGCGGAGGAAATCGCGGAGGTCGTCTCGCGCTGGACCGGCATCCCGGTGTCGAAGATGATGCAGGGCGAGCGCGAAAAGCTGCTGCAGATGGAGGACAAGCTCCACCAGCGGGTCGTGGGGCAGGACGAGGCGGTGCGGCTGGTGGCGGATGCCGTCCGCCGCTCGCGCGCGGGGCTCGGAGACGTGAAGCGTCCCTACGGCTCCTTCCTGTTCCTCGGGCCGACCGGCGTCGGCAAGACCGAGCTGTGCAAGGCGCTGGCGGAGTTCCTGTTCGACTCCGAGGATCACCTGATCCGCGTCGACATGTCGGAGTTCATGGAGAAGCACTCGGTCGCGCGGTTGATCGGCGCGCCGCCGGGCTACGTCGGCTACGAGGAGGGCGGCACCCTCACTGAAGCCGTGCGGCGGAAACCCTACTCGGTGATCCTGCTCGACGAGATCGAGAAGGCGCACCACGATGTCTTCAACGTGCTGCTGCAGGTGCTCGACGACGGGCGCATGACGGACGGGCACGGGCGCACCGTGGACTTCAAGAACACGGTGATCGTGATGACCTCCAACCTCGGCTCGCAGATGATCCAGACGATGGCGGGCGACGACTACCAGCTCATCAAGATGGCGGTGCTGGGCGAGGTCAAGGCGCAGCTGCGGCCGGAGTTCGTGAACCGCATCGATGAGATCATCGTGTTCCACGCGCTCGACGAGAAACACATCCGGTCCATCGCGAGGATCCAGCTCGCCCAGCTCGAGAAGCGGCTTGCCGGCATGGACATCCGGCTGGACGTGAGCGAGGCGGCGCTGAAGGAGCTCGCCGCGGCCGGCTTCGATCCGGTCTACGGCGCGCGCCCGCTCAAGCGCGCGATCCAGCAGAAGCTCGAGAATCCGCTCGCCAAGGCGATCCTCGAGGGCCAGTTCGGCCCCAAAGACCTCGTCCGCGTCGACGCCCGCAAAGGGGGCATCGTGTTCGAGAAGACGCGCTCAGCGTCCGCGGCGGCAGCCTGACGACTCGCCTCACGGAAGCGGGCAGCATCCCCGCGACGCGCACGCGCAGCCGGAATTGACACGGCATCGGGCCGCTGTTAGCTTTCGCCGACTGGTGGGAAGTGACGCGGGGCATCCGGCCGATGCACGGCCCGGGCAAAAGGCGGCTTCGGCACCGGACCGGTTTTTATGAGGGAGGACATCATGCTTCAATTCGGGAGAATCTCACGGGCGGCGCTGGCAGCGGCCGCGCTGTTGCTGGGCGCCGTTCAGGCGCAGGCTGCGACCACGATACGCTATGCGCTGGGCGACGTGGTATCGGTGGACGAGCTGCCGCTGCTGGTCGCGGTGGAGCGGGCGAAGAAGCGCGGCGTGAACGTCGTGGTCACTGCGTTCAAGAGCGAGGAGATTGCGACGCAGGCCGTGATCAACGGCCAATCGGACATCGGCCAGGGCACGCCCTACGCGGCGGTGCAGAAGGTGAACGTGCCGATCCGGTTCTTCTACCAGCTGAGCGCGCTGCAATTCTTCCCGATCGTCAACACGCAGTACTACAAGACCTGGAAGGACCTCGACGGCCAGGAGATCGTGGTGCACGCGCGCGGCTCGGGGACCGAGGCCATCATGCGGCTGATGGAAAAGGAACAAAAGATCACCTACAAGAACGTGAGCTTCGTCCCCGGCTCCAACGTGAGGGCGCTGGGCCTGCTGAAAGGCACAATCAAGGTCTCGATCCTGGACGCCACTAACAGGAATTACGTGATGAAGGAGGCGCCGGGCAAGTTCGCCGTGCTGCCGCTGGGCCAGGTGAAGGCGAGCGACGAGGCGTTATTCGCGACCAAGGCGTACCTCGACAAGAACCAGGCTGCGGTGGCGGTGTTCGTGGAGGAACTGGTCAGGGTCAATCGCGAGATCAACAAGAACCCGCAATCCATCATCGCGGAGCGCAAGAAGCTCGGGCTGCTGAAGGACCTGCCGCAGAAGCTGGAGGCGGAAATTCTTCCGTACTTCCAGGAGGGGGTGCAAGGCGGCATCTTTCCCAACGACGGCGGTGGCGAAAGCGCGGCGAAGAATGACCTCGAGTTCTTCAAGCTCGCAGGGGCGCTCAAGGGCGACAATCTCAAGGTCGAGGATTTCTGGACGTTCGCGCCGCTCAAGGCCGCGCTCGCCAAGGTCAAGTAGTCGTCTCGCCTGCCAGGGCGCGTGGCGCCGCCTCTCGCGGCGCCACGCGCTTCGTTGCAACCTACTCCGGGAGCTGGATCGGTGAAGCAGGGCAACCGGGTTGCCGGCCACGTTCTGTGGCAGCTCGTTTCCTTCGTTGTGTTCTTCGCGGCCTGGGAGCTGGCCGGACGCTGGCCGGTGAGCGCCGCGTTCCCTCCGTTCAGCCAGACCGCCCTTGCCCTGTTCGAGATGCTGGCGGACGGCAGCCTCGGGCGGGCGTACTGGATCACGCTGCAGCCTCTCTTGATCGGCATCGTCCTGTGCGGGATTGCGGGTGTCGGTTTCGGAGTGGGGATGGGGCTCTCGCGCTCCGTTGAGTGGCTCTCCCTGCCGGTCTTCATCATCCTCCAGGCGGCGCCGATGGCGGCGATCATCCCGCTGATCACCTATTTCTATGGGATCGGGCTGACCTCCAAGGTGCTGGCCGTCGTGTTCCTGGCCGCGCCGGTGATCGTGATGAACTCGTACAAGGGCATCCGCAACACGCATCCCTCGCTCCTCCAGATGTGCCGCGCCTTCCTGGGAACGCGGCGGCAGGAAGTGCTGAAGATCATCCTGCCGCACGCCGCGGCGCTCATCTTCGCCGGCCTGAGACTGGGGCTCGCGATGGGCTTCATCGGGATCGTCATCGCCGAGCTGCTGATCACGCCCACCGGCATCGGCGACCTGATCACCTATCACAGCTCGGTGGCGGAATATTCGAAGATGTTCGCCTCCGTTGCATCCATCATCGCGGTCGCGGCAGTCACGCTCCACGCGCTCGAGCGCGTGGAGCGCATGCTGTTCCCGCCGGAAATCCGGGGTTCGTGAGCATGGCGGACGATGCAATCGTCGAGGTGAGGGGGATCGGCAAGACCTACGAGGGCGGGGTCGAGGCGCTCGCGAACGTCAACCTGTCGTTTCCCCGCAGCCAGCTCAGCACGCTGCTGGGTCCCAGCGGGTGCGGCAAGACGACGCTCCTCAAGATCATCGCCGGCCTGATTCCGTCCGGCACGGGTGAGGTATGGGTCAAGGGCACCAGGGTGCACGGCCCGGGGCCGGAGCGGGCATTCGTGTTCCAGGACTTTGCCCTGCTGCCGTGGGCAAACGTCCTGAGGAACGTCGCCTTCGGCCTGGAGCTGCGCGGGGTCCCGCTTGAGCAGCGCAACGAGATCGCGCGCCGGCACATCGCCGAGGTCGGTCTCGGCGGCTTCGAGTCGAGCTATCCGAATCAGCTGTCCGGCGGGATGAAGCAGCGGGTGGGGCTTGCCCGCGCGCTGGCGGTCGATGCCGACATCATCCTGATGGACGAGCCGTTCTCGTCCGTCGACGAGCAGACGCGGCGGAAGTTCCAGGAGGAGCTGCTCGATTTGCTGCGGCACAAGCAAAAAACCGTGATCTTTGTCACCCACAGCATCGAGGAGGCGGCCTACCTCTCCGACCAGATCGTGCTGCTGACTCCGCGCCCGGGGACAGTGTCGAGGGTCATCCGGCCGGGCATCGAGCGCGGCCAGGGGCCCGATGCGATCCGCCGCGACCGGCGGTATCTCGATGCCGTGGACGAGATCTGGCAGATCCTCAAGCACCACGTCACCTGAACCGGGAGTACGCGCGCCATGACGCTTTACGGCTGGAAGCTTCCGATGGTCTTCTCGCTCGTGATCTGGTTCGCGGCGTGGGAGCTGATCGGCCGGATGGGGATCACCACGTTGATTCCTCCGTTCTCCAGCGTGATCGAGGCCGGCATCACGATATTGCCCACCGCGAAGTTCTCGTCGGCGGCCGTCATCTCGCTGCGTTCCTTCGCGATCGGCATGGCGCTCGCGCTCGCGATCGGCATACCCGTCGGCTTCGTGATGGCGCGCGTGCGCGCCGTGGGCAGGATACTCGGGATGTGGGTCAACATCTTCGTCAGCGCGCCGATCTCCGCGCTGGTGCCGATCCTCATGGCGGTGGTCGGCATCGGCGAAACCACCGTCGTGGTGACGGTGTTTCTGTTCGCGGTGTTCGTGATCATCCTGGACACGCAAATCGGCGTGGCGCACGCCGATCGCTCCCTCGTCGAGATGGCGCACGCCTTCGGCGCCCGCCGCCACCAGGTCTATACCAAGGTGCTGATCCTGAGCGCCTTGCCGGAGATCCTCGCCGGCGTGCGCCTGGGCACGATCCGCGGTGTCAAGGGCGTGGTGATCGGGCAACTGCTCGTGGCGATCATCGGGGTGGGGGAGCTCTTCGAGCTCTATTCCCAGCATTTCCTCATGGAGGAGTTCTGGGCCCTCGTCGTGGTCGTGTTCATGTTCGCGTTCGCCGTTTCGGAAGCGGTCGCGGTCCTGGAGCGCCGCGTCGAGTACTACGCGAGCGCCAGGTAACCGAAGAGTTTGCCGCCCTACGGTGGCATTGCCCGGTCGATCCGGGAACCCGCAAAGCCCCGCTCCCATGGCGGGGCTTTGACTTTGGGGGCGAGGCGGCAGCGGCGATAGAATAGGCGACACTTGTATGGGTGCCGATGGCATGAAGATCCACCAGATCCATATACGCCACGACGAAACCGAGGACCGGCTCCTGCTGCGGCTGTCTACCACCGACAACCATGAATTCCGGTTCTGGCTCACGCGCCGGTTCGTGAAGCGGCTGTGGGCCATGCTCGTGCAGATGCTGGAATGGGACCAGGCGGTTCGGCAGCAGCCCGATCCCGTTACTCGCCGCACCGTGCTCGACATCCAGCACGAGGGCTACGCCCAGCAGGCTGATTACTCCAAGAAATTCGAAGAGGCGCGGCGCGACCTGCCCTTGGGCGAGACGCCCGCGCTGCTCGCCAGGGCCAAAGGCAAGAAGGGGCAAAATGGCGTGCAGCTGCTGAGCCTGCAACCCCAGAAGGGGCAGGGCATCGACATGACGCTCGATACCAGGCTGCTCCATATCTTTTCGCGGCTGCTGCGCCAGGCGGTGGCCAAGACCGACTGGGACATCAGTCTCGGGCTGCACCCGGGGCAAGAGCCGCCGCAAGAGGCGGGCCCCCGCAGGCTCAATTGATTGAGGAGTGAGTCGTGACCAAGCGTCACCGGAGAAGGACCGAGGGACCCGCGCGTCCGATCAAGACCAAGCGCGATTTCCAGCGTGCCACTACCATCGCCAAGCGGCTCTCCGGTCAGAAAAGCCTCGATTCCACCGCCGAGCTGCGCCTGCAGTCGCTGCTGCGGGAGCTGGACAAGTTCGACGACCCCGAAGAGAGCGCGGCCGAGGACGATCTCGAAGGCGCCGAATATTCGGGACCGCGCCGGCGGTGGTCCGACGATGCGTCGGGGGGCGAGTGACGGTACCGCTATAGCTCGACCCGGCGCCAATAGCCGGTCAGCTCCAGATAACCCAGGCCCGCGGGCTTGCCTTCGCGCAGCGCGCGCACGGCGCCTTCCCAGTAGATCGTGCCGCTCGAGGCGCGGGTGTCGTGCTCCTGGTCCTCGAAGAGCGGCTCGATCGCGAGCTCGAGCTCTCCCGCCCTCACTATCCACGATACCGGGTAGACCGTGCCGGTCCGCGCCGAGCGCCATTCACGGCCGGCGGTGAAGCGGATGTCCGCCGGCGCAAAGACGCGCAGCGAGCCGTCGACCCGGCGCAGTGCTCCGCCCGCCCAGAACGATCGGCCTTGCCGGTCCCGCATGCGAAATGCCATCAGTGCGGCTCCGCCATCCAGGTTGATGCCGATCCAGTCCCAGCCAACGGCGTCCTTCTCCATGTACTGGGAGGACCATTCGTGGTCGAGCCAGGCGCTGCCGGCGACAGCCCGCGGCCGGCCATCCCGCGTGAGCGTGCCGCTCACGCCGAGGTGGGGAAGACTGTAGTAGTAGCTCGCCGATTGCGGCGCCGGTCCTTTCCGGCTCCAGCCATTTTCTCCTTGAAGCAGCGGGGGCTGGCGTGGCTCGAAAGCGAGCTCGAGCTGGAATTCGCTTGCAGGAATGCGCGCCAGATACATTCGATTACGCTGCTCGAGCCGCCATTCATCGATCCATACCAGCGTGCGGTCCCGGCCCGCGCCGGCAAGGCCGAAGCCCTCGCGCGCCGCACGCTGGGCGTGGACGAGCCTGCCGTGCGCGGGGTCGGACAGCGCCGCGTGGGCGATCATGATCTGGCGCGGCGTGAATGAGCTCGGGTTATCGTGCTTGAGTTCCGGCCGCGCGCGGAAGAACGTGATCTGGAATCCGAGCGGGCGGGTCGCCGCATCGAGCCAGCCCGTGACGTACCACCACTCGATCCGGAATTCCGGATGGCTCCCTTCATCGCGCGGGAAACGCATGCGGTAGCCCGGCACCACCGGCGCGAACGAAGCGACGGCTGACGACTGACGGCTGACGGGTTGGGCGATGGTCGGCGTTGCCAGCAAACCGGCGAGCCACGCCAACAGTCTTCGTCTTCGCAGCATTTTCTGTAGGGGTCTGGACCTCATTGACCCATCATTAAACTTCAGTGATCACACGCTTGTCGTCAGTCGTCAGTCGTCAGTCGTCAGTCGTCAGCCGTCAGCCGTCAGCCGTCACCAGTCCTCACGCACCGCGCGCACGACGTCTTCGCCCATCGCTGCGCGCCCGCTCCACACCGCGGTCCCGACGGCGGCGGCGACGATGAGCAGCGCGAGACCGGCAAGCGGCAGCCACGGCAGGCTGAGCTCCATGCTCCAGTGGAAGGACTGGCGATTGACGACGTGCGTCAAGATCAGGCCCACGAGCCAACCGGTCGCGAGTCCCACGGCGCAGCCCAGGGCCGCAATCACCGCTCCTTCGCAGCCCAGCATCGTGCCGATCTCGCGCCGCGTCATGCCCACGTGCCGCAGGACGCCGAACTCCCGGCGCCGGGCTAGGGCCTGGGCGCTGAAAGAGACGCTGACGCCGAAGAGCCCGATCAGCACGGCGGCGATCTCGAGCGCATAGGTGATCGCAAACGTGCGGTCGAAGGCCCGCAGCGAGATTTCGCGCAGCTCGCGCGTGGTGGCGATCTCAAAATCGGCGGCGGCGGGCAACCGGCCGCGCAGGGTCTGCTGGACCTCCTGCAGGGAGGCGTCCGTGCGAAGCCACAACGCCGCGTCGTTGGCAAGGCGGTCGCCGGTCAGCTCGACGTAGAGTTCGCGATTCATTGCGATGGCGCCGCTCTGGCGCGCGTAGTCCCGCCAGACCCCGGCGACGGTGAAAGCGTGAGGCGCGCCGCCGATCGGCAACTGCACGTGCTCTCCCGCGCGCCAGCCGTAGAAATCCGCGGCGACCTCGGACACCCATACCGGCGGAGGCTCGTCGGGGCGCGGCGTGTAGGGCTGGCTCGTGAGCGGCAGCACTTTCCCCGGATTGCCGACTTCGACCGGTCCCGCGAGAAGCGTGACCGGGGGACGCTCTGCCGCGAGCAGCAGGGTCTGCGTGCGTATGAATGCGGCGCGCTCGATGCCCGGTGTAGCGGCGATGCGGGCCTGCTCTTCCGGCGCGAAAAACCCTGTTTCCCCGAAGCGCGCCGGCCTCAGGTAGAGATCCGCCGGGAGCATGCGCTCGAGCCACAATTCGAGGGAGGTGCGGAAAGAGCTCACCATGATCAGCATGGACACCATCAGGCTGAAGCTGATGACGATGGCGGCGACGCTGATCGCGGCCTGGCGCGGGGTGGCCTTCAACTGCGCAATCGCAAGCGCCAGGGAGGCGCGCGCGGGCGCAGGCATGCGCCCGAGGCAGCTTTCGACGAGGCGGGGCATGACCAGCACCGAGCCGAGTAGAATCAGCCCGATCGCGACATAACCGGCGACCGGGAGTCCGTCGAGGGCGGGGGCGAGCGCGAGCAGCAACCCCGCGGCGATTGAGGCCGCGCCCCACCACAGCGTATGCAGTTTCCTCAGGCCTTCCTCCTCGTCGCCCGCGCGCAGTGCGGGGGCGGGAGCACGCCGTGCGGCTTCCCACGCAGGCGCGGCGGCGCCCAGTATTGCGAACAGCACTCCGAGCGCCGCGAAGAACGCGAGCGTGCCGGGCTCGACCTCGAGGCCCGCGACGATGCCGCGGAAGTACCCGGCGCCGAGGTCCGCGCCGACGACGGCGAGCGCATAGCGTGCAAGCGCGTAGCCGAGCAGCGTGCCGAGGATCGCGCCGATGACGCCGATCACCGCGCCTTCCGCAAGCAGACGTGCGAGAAGCGCGCGGCGCGTGACCCCCAGCGCACGCAGGAGGGCGAGCTGCGTGCGCCGGCGCAGCAGCGCCAGGACCTGCGAGGAGAACACGAGAAACGCGCCGGTGAACAATGCGACCAGCGCCAGCATGTCGAGGTTGAGGCGGTAGGCGCGGGTGAGTTGCGCGCCGCGCTCGCCCTCGATCTCCGGCGTCATCACCTGCACGCCGGCGGGCAGTAGTGCCTGCAGCTCGCGGCGCAAGGCCGCGACGTCGGTGCCGGGCTTCACGCGCAGGTCCACCCGGTTCAGCCGCCCGAGCTGCGCCAGGCGCCATTGAGCGGTGGCGACATCCACGACGCCGAGGCGCTGCCGGTATGCACCCTGGGGCAGGAGACCCGCCACCTTGAAGGCAACGGCGCGGATGCCAACCTGAATTTCGAGCCGGTCACCCGGCTTCAGACGAAGCCACTCCGCCGCGGACGGGCTTAGCAGTATCGCCTCTGCGTCGAAGAGCTCGAGCGTCATGCTCGAGCGCTCGGGCAGGAGCGAGGGCTGCACCTGCGCCGCGCGCAGCGGATCAAAACCGAGGATGCGCAGGCTGTCCGGGCGTCCGGCGAGCGGCACCTCGAGGTCGAGCGCCGGATTGGCCGCCTCGACCTGCGGCAGCCGCGCCAGCCGCGGATACCACGATTGCTCGAAACCGGCGCGCGGGCCGCGCACCACCAGGTCGGCTTCGCCGGCCAGGTGCCGCGCGGCGAGCTCGAATTCGTTGAGTGCGCTCGAGTTGACGAGGTGTACCGCAACGCCCAGTGCGACTCCGAGCGCGATGGCGAGAACAGCCAGCGCGGCGCGGCCGGGATTTTCGCGCAAAGGCCCCACTACGAGCGCGTAGAGGAGCAGGAAACGATCGCGGAATCGCGTGGGTCTCACAGCGGAAGCAATCCGTCAGCAGTGAGCGTCAGCACGCGATCGGCGCTCGCGGCGGCGAGCGCCGAATGGGTGACCAGGATGCCCGCGCCGGATTCGCGCTTCACTTGTTCGCGCAGCAGCGCCAGCACCTGCTTGGCGATTTCTGCGTCGAGGTTACCGGTGGGCTCGTCCGCGAGCAGCAGCAGCGGCCGGTGGGCGAGGGCGCGTGCGATCGCGACGCGCTGCATCTCGCCGCCGGAAAGCTCTCGCGGATAGGCGCCGGCGGCATCGGCAAGCCCCACCGCGCCGAGCATCTCCAGGAGACGCGCCCGCGCCTGCGCGGGGTCGACTCCGTTGAGCGAAAGGGGCAGGGCCACGTTCTGGGCGACCGTGAGATGGGGCAGCAGGTGGAACGCCTGGAACACAAAGCCGATGCGTGCGCGGCGCAGCAACGTGCGCGCACCGTCATCGAGCGACGCGATGTCCCTGCCGTCAAGGACGACGCTGCCGTGATCCGGAGCGTCGAGCCCCGCGACCAGGTTGAGGAGCGTGGACTTGCCGACTCCGGACTCGCCGACGATGGCGACGTATTCGCCGCGCCGGACTTCGAGCGAGACGCTGCGCAGCACCTCGCGCGGCCGCGCGCCGCCGTAGGACTTGGAAAGGCTGCGAACCTTCAGCATGGCGCCATTGTAGGCGTCGGCTGCGGTGCGGGCACCCCGCTATCCGGCAAGACGGGTCGGAATCCAGACCTCCGAGTGCAGCGTGCGGTGGACGGGGCATTTGTTCGCGATCTCGAGCAGGCGCCCACGCTGCGCGTCGTCGAGCGCTCCTTGCAGCTCGATCTCGCGCTCGATGCGATCAATCTTTCCTTCCCGAGTCTCGCACTCGGCGCAGTCCTGCGCGTGCACCTTTTCGTGCTTGAGCCGTACCGTCACCTGGTCGAGGGGCAGCTCCTTCAGGTCCGCGTACATGCGCACGGTCATTGCCGTGCACGCGCCGAGCCCGGCGAGCAGCAAGTCATAGGGGGAGGGACCGGTGTCCGTCCCGCCGGCGCTGGCAGGCTCATCGGCGCGCAGCCGGTGCTTGCCGGCCTGTATTGCCTGCGTGAATTTGCCTTCGCGCGTCTCGGTGACGGTGACGACACCCGGCTCCCCGGCCGCGATCGGTCGGGCTTCCATCGCCGGCGCTCCAATATAGCGGCTCGCCCAGGCCGCGAGTACCGCCGCGACGTACGCGGCGTCCTCCTTGCGCGTCAGCAGGTGATCGGCGTCGTCCAGCGAAACGAAGCTCTTGGGGTGCTTCGCCGCCATGAAAATACTCGCCGCATTGTCGATGTGGACCGTCGCGTCGCGCGGCGAGTGGAAGATGAGCAGCGCCTTGCGCAGCTTGCCGATTGCCTCCCGGCTATTGCGGCCGAGGATGTCGTCGAGGAACTGCTTCTTGATGCGAAACGCACGGCCGGCAAGCTCCACCGTGGCTTCGCCCGCAGCTTCGATTTCGGACAGTGCCGGCGCGATCAAGTGTTTCACGTGGGCCGGCTCGAAAGGCGCGCCGATGGTCGCGACTGCGGTCGCTTCCGGGATCTCGGCCGCTGCCGCGAGAACTGCCGCTCCGCCCAGGCTGTGGCCGATCAGCAGCTTCGGCGCCTCGTGATGATCCCGAAGCCATGCGGCGGCAGCGACGAGGTCCGCCAGGTTCGACGAGAAATTGGTGTTGGCAAAATCGCCTTCGCTTCCGCCCAGTCCCGTGAAATCGAAGCGCAGCACCGCGATGCCACGCCCGGTCAGCGCTGCGCTGATGCGGGAAGCCGCCAGTGTATCCTTCGAGCAGGTGAAGCAATGCGCGAACAGCGCGAAAGCGGCGGGTTTGACGGGCGGCAGGTCGAGACGGGCGGCGAGGGTGGCACCGAGCGAGCCGGGGAAGCGAACCATGCTCCGGTTGTCGTCCATGGAAACCTCCGTGAACCGGCAAAGATGGTAGCACACGATCAATCGCGCATTCGCCGGGGAACAAAACCGCGTTTCAAGGCTCCTACATGCGATGGTATGATCGGGCGAATTTCAACTGCGCATCCCAAGAGCAGCCGGATACGGCACCATTACAAAAGGAGGAGGACACGACGATGAAGACGATTTTTTCGAAACTGGCGTGCGCCATCGCGCTGATCGCTGCAGCCATCTCGTGGGGATGGGCGGCGCAGCCCTATCCGAACAAGCCGGTCCGCATGATCATTCCGTTCGGCGCAGGTGGCTCGACTGACGTGCTCATACGCATCGTCGCGACGAGGATGCCGGAAGCCCTGGGCCAGCAGGTGGTGATCGACAACCGCACGGGCGCCGGCGGCCTGATCGGAACGGACATCGCCGCAAAGTCGAATCCCGATGGATACACGTTGCTTGCGACTGGAACGCCGCACGTCATTGTTCCGAACCTGTACAAGAAGGTGCCGTTCCATCCGCTGAGGGACTTCGCCCCTATCATGCAGATCGCCAGCCAGCCGTACGGCCTCGCCGTGCATCCCTCGCTCCCGGTCAAGTCGGTGAAGGAGTTGATCGCGCTGGCGAAGAAGCAGCCGGGCAAGCTTGACTACGCTTCCTCGGGACAGGGGGGCGCGATGCACCTGTTTCAGGCGCTGTTCGTCAGTATGGCCGGCATCGACATGGTGCACGTCCCGTACAAGGGCAGCGGCCTGGTGCGGGCCGACCTGCTGGGCGGCCAGATCAAGATCGGCTGCCTCGGCCTGTCGAGCATCCTTCCTAGTTACAAGGCAGGCCAGCTGCGGATCATCGCGGTGACGACCGCCAAGCGCTCACCGGAGCTGCCGGAGATTCCGGCCATCGCAGAAACGGTTCCGGGCTACGATGCGTCGCTGTGGTCCGGGATTCTTGCCCCGCGTGGGACGCCGTCTGCGGCCATCAACCGCATCCAGCGTGAAGTGACTAAGCTGCTCCAGACAGCGGAGGTGCAGAACGCGTTCCAGAGAGCGGGGACCGACATCATTGCGACCGATCCAAAGGCCTTTGGCGAATTCCTCAAGGTCGAGTACGCCAAGTGGGGCAAAGTCGTGCGCGACCTGAAGCTGCAGGTCAACTAGCGGCGATCCTGAACGACGCCCTTTCCTCCTCGTCGAGCTGGGCGAGGAGGCCGGTTTCCCACGCGAGGTACTGCCGCATCGCCTCGCGGTTGCCGGCATGCCGGTCGTGAACGAAGAAGAGCTGGTCTACGCATTCCGCGTCCGGGGGATCGGCAGGGGAGGATACGGTCGGATTGCCGCCGCGCGTCCATGCAGAGAGTCCGCCATCGAGCAGCTTCACGTCCGTGAAGGCTGCCTCGCACAGGTCGACCGCAGCCAGACCCGCGACATCGGGATCGCCCGCCACCAGCACAATCGAACGCCGTTCCTTGCGCGCGTCCGCCGTGACGCGGGTGCGCGTGCTCCAGCGGCTTCCGGGAATATGGGCCTTGCGGAAATCCACGCTTCCGCCCAGGTCGAGTGCCACGCAGCGGCCCGCGTCGAGCGCCTGCTTGAGCTCGCTGGCCGGGATTCCCGGAAGCGAGGGCAGCGCGGGCTTCGGTCGGGGTGAGCCTCTGAGTCCCGAGTGGACGCCTCCCTCGAGCACCCACGATTCGAAGCCCAGTTGCCGCAGCCAGCTCGCGACCGCCGGCGCGCGGATCATTTCGCCGCCGTCGATCAGCACGATGCGGCTCCCCCGCACCCCGACCCACTGGTCGGTAGCCTGGATTAGCTGGCCGCCGGGCGCATGCGCCGCGTCGGGAATCGAGCCCACCGCGAATTCCTCTGGAGTGCGCACATCGCACAGGTAGGTGGTGCGGTCCGGTTCGTGAAGCCACGCCTGCACCTCAGCGGCGGACGCGCTCCTGACCGCGAACCGCTCCATGAGCTTCCTCGCCGAGGCCTGCAGCGCGGGCAGGGCGGCCGTATCGACCACGTCCGGGTACTTGCGCGAGCCGCCGCGCTCGAGCTCGAGTCCGGCCAGCACCCACCCCTGCGTGCCGTTCTCCAGCGCGACAACGGGATTCGGGACGCCGAAGTTGATCAGGGTCTGCGCTCCGATGATGCTGCGGGTGCGGCCTGCGCAATTCACCACGATGCGGGTCCGGGGATTGCCTACGATGCCCGAGAGGCGGTAGGGCAGCTCCGCGTTGGGGCAGCAGATGCCGCCCGGAATGTTCATCTTCCGGTATTCGGCCAGGGGCCGCCCGTCGAGGATGACGAAGTCCTCGCCTGCGGCACGCATGCGCGCGAGCTCCTGCGCCGTCACGCGCGGCGTGCGGCAGGCGTGCTCGACCAGCTCACCGAAGAGCTTGCTCGGAACGTTGACGCCCTTGTAGAGCGCGTACCCCGCCGCCGCCCAGGCCGCGGTGCCGCCCTCGAGCACGGAGATGTCGGTGTAGCCCTGCGCCTCGAGACGCCTGGCCGCCCGCGCCGCCACGCCGAGCACGCCGTCGTCGCACAGGACGATGCGCACTGATTTCCTGGGCGCGAGCGCACCGATATCGAGCTCGAGCCGGCTGTAGGGTAGGGGCGTCGCGAACAGCAGGTGTGATTCCCCGAACTGACCGGCTTCACGCACGTCGAGCAGGGCGATCTCGCCGCCATCGCGCAGCAGATTCTTGAGTTGGTTCGCTGCAACCATCGTCATGGCGGGTAGTTTAGCAACCCCCTCCGCCGCTCCCGCGAAGGCGGGAGCCCAGGAAAGCCGCGGTAAAACCGATCAACCACCGACTGGATTCCCGACTTCTCGGGAATGACGTCTTAGGCAAGCGCGCAGGATTCCTCACCACCTAACGCCATACGAGGGGCACGCCGCTCGCGATCACCACCAGCGCGACGAAACGCTGGAACATGAGTTGATCGAGATCGGCGTGGATGCGGTTGCCGAGTACGACGCCGATGGCCATCAGCGGCAGCGCCGCCGCGCAGGCGATGAGCGCTTCGCGGTCAAAGGCACCGACCGCAATGTAGCCGGAAACCCGCAGGATGCCGAGCCCGAGCAGGATGGCCGCCACGGTCGCCCGAAACTGCGTCTTGGCGTGCTTGAGAAGATCGAGGTAGATGGCGAAGAAAGTCCCGGCATTGGACCCGAATATCGTTCCCACGAAGCCGCCGACGACGCCCGCCACCGGGACCACGGCGCGCAGCGGCAGCCGGATCTCCCACGGCCTCAGGGTGGCGAGGAGCGCCCACGTCCCGTAGGCGAGCACGAAGACTCCGAGAGCCTGCGCGAGCGCGCGGGCATCGAGCGTCTCGAAAAAGTACAGCCCCCCCAGAACTCCGGCGGCGCACCACGGCATGACCCGCCACAGGTCGCGCCAGACGACGTGGCGCACGTCGTGCCGCAGAATGGCGAGCGAGGAGATCAGTCCCAGGAACGCCACCATCGGCGCCACCGTCTTCAACGACATGATCCAGGCGAGGAGGGGGACGGTCACGCCGCCGAAGCCGGCGCCGCCGCGGATCGCGTACGACAGGATGACGACTACGGCGAAGAACGCGAGCTCGGGGAGGCTCAGCGTTTCCATCACTTGCTACGAGAAACGAGTGACGAGCAACGAGTCACTCATCACGCAGTCTACTTATGAGGCTCGCGCTTCGTGGGGCCGCCGCCGAGCAAGGCGGCGGTAGGACGGTGGTGCCTTCTCTGCAACGGGGACACCGGGCTCGGTTTTGACGAGGGTGCCGCCGCCGCGGGTTCGTAGGGCTTGGAGTAGTCGAAAGCGTGCGGGGAAGTCCTGGGAGGTGCGGGCTGCGCCTTGGCGTGCGGGTGCACCTTGGGCTCGTGGTGCGGCCGCGGGCGGTGGCGGTCCGCGCCGCGCTCATGGCGCGGCTCCCGCGGGCGCGCGGGATGGCGGCTTTCGGTCAGGGACTCCGGCGCGACGGCCCGGGGCAGCTTGCGCTTGAGCAGCCGTTCGATGTCCTCCAGGTACTGCATCTCGTCGGGGCCTACCAGCGAGATCGCCTCGCCCGGCAGCCCCGCGCGGGCGGTGCGGCCGATGCGGTGCACGTAATCCTCCGCGGTGTGAGGCAGCTCGAAGTTGATCACGTACGGCAGCTCCTCGATGTCGAGTCCGCGCGCCGCGATGTCGGTTGCGACCAGCACCGGCACCTTGCCTTGCTTGAAATCCTCGAGCGCCTGCATGCGCTCGGCCTGGGTGCGGTCGCTGTGGATCTCCTTCGCGGTGACGCCATCCTGCACCAGCTGGCGCGCCAGCCGGTTCGCGTCGCGTTTCATCCGGACGAAAACCAGCACCTGCCGCATGTCGCGTGAACGAATGAGGTGGACGAGCAGCGCGCGCTTGCGCAGGAGTGGTACCGGATAGACCTGGTGCGTAACGAGGTCGGGCGGGGCGTTGCGCGGCGCGACTTCCACCGTCACCGGAGCGTGCAGCAGCTCCTTGGCGAGCCTGCGCACCTCGTCCGGAAAGGTGGCGGAAAAGAGCAGGTTTTGCCGCTGCTTGGGCAGCACCGCCAGAATCCGCCTGATGTCGGGGATGAAGCCCATGTCGAGCATGCGGTCGGCCTCGTCGAGCACCAGGAACTCGACCCGCGACAGGTTGACGGTCTTTTGGTGCAGGTGGTCGAGCAGCCGTCCGGGAGTCGCAACCAGGACCTCTACGCCGGCGTGCAGCGCCTTCATCTGCGGGCCGATGTCCACTCCGCCGAATACGACCGTGGAGCGCAGCGGCAGGTACTTGCCGTAGGTCCTCACGCTTTCCTCCACCTGCGCGGCGAGCTCGCGGGTCGGCGTAAGGATCAGCACCCGTAGCGGATGCCGCGCTGGAGACAGGCTCGTATTGGCCTGGGGGGCGAGCAGCTGGAGCAGCGGCAACGCGAAACCCGCCGTCTTGCCGGTTCCGGTCTGCGCGGCGCCCATCACGTCGCGGCGTTGCAGGATGGGCGGGATCGCCTTGATCTGGATCGGCGTCGGCTCGCTGTAGCCCTGCTCGACGACTGCGCGCAGCAGCTCGGGAATCAAACCGAGTGCGGAAAAGGACGGCTTTGCGGCGGCGGGAGCGTCCTGCAGGGAAGGGGAGGTGCCGGCTGGATTCAAGGTTACAACAGCCGGCAGCGGCACTCGGGTAAGGTTCTAATCACTGAGCGTCATTATACCTTGCTGCACTGCGTCCCACCAACCGCCTCCCACCGCTCCCGGCCGGCCCGGACGTCATCGCGGGTCCGAAAACTGCCTCAAATTCAAAAATCTGGTAAATTTCATTCTGTACCGATCACCGGTGCAATGGAACCGATGCAGCGCATGGATATCGCGACCGAACTAGGAGCAGTGCAGCAGGGCGGTTACCCGCTGATCCTGACGCTCGACACGCACGGGGTGCCGCACCGCTGGATCAGCTGGCAGCACGCCTGCTACTACTACTCCAAGGACCAGGTCGCCTGGGCCATGGGAGCGCACGCGTTCACCGTATACGGCGGCATGAACCGCACGACCGGCCGGCGCTCCAGCATCACGGCGTCCAGCATCATCGCGATCAAGGGCAAGGCGATGGCGATGAAGTCCTTCAGCCAGGTGCCCCCCCTCAACAACCGGGAGCTCTTCCACCGCGACCGCCAGATTTGCGCCTATTGTGGCGGGCTGTTCCCGATCTCCAGGCTCACGCGCGACCACGTGACGCCGTTCTCGCGCAAGGGCAAGGACACCTGGATGAATTCGGTGACGGCCTGCCGCGCCTGCAACGAGCGCAAGGGCAATCACACGCCGGAGCAGGCCGGGATGGAGCTGATCTACCTGCCGTATGTGCCGAACCGCGCCGAATACCTGATACTCACCAACCGCCGCATCCTCGCGGACCAGATGGAATTCCTCGCGCAGCACGTTCCCGCGCAAAGCCGCCTGCGCCAGTCGGTCGCCTGAGTCGGGAAGAAAATCTTAGCGGCAAGCGGGCGACGCCAGCGCCTGCAGCACATCACCGGAGCGCGCGCTCTGGACGAACGCCGCCACATGCAAGTCGCCGGATTTCCAGCGCGGATCGAGGCTGAAGCGATGCTGTAGCCGGGCTTCGCCGCCGGGGTTAACGGGATAGGGGCCCGCTAGCTCCCGCACGACGAAATCGTGGCGCAGCCGTTTGCCCCTGTTCTCTCCGGCCGAGACGTCATTCGAAAGGTTGTTTTCATAGAGGGCCAGGTAGGCCTGGGCGCCGCCGCGCGCCGCGGTATCGGCGACCGTCGCAGTGCCGGTCACGCCGAGCCCGGCGGGCCCGTCCGTCTGCATTTGCAGGCTGATCCTCGCCGGCGCGGGCCCGCCGCCGAGCGCTTTCAGGCGTTCGCCGAAGTCGTCGAACACGGCGCCGCGCCGATAATCCCTTCCGTTCAGAAGCAGTTGCGGGGTGTACACCACGCGCGCCCGGTTGCGCAGGCTTGCCATCCGCTGGCGCTCGCTGAATTGAGCGCTGGAAAACGGGTCGGGCCAGCCCAGGTAGTTCCAGTAGTCCACATGGAATGCGAGCGTCACGACGCGCTCCGGCGTGATGCCGCGGCGCGGCAGCTCGCTCACCCAGCGGTCCGTGGGGGGGCAGCTATTGCAGCCTTCCGAGGTGTAGAGCTCGAGCAGCGCGACGCGCTGCGCGCCGCTTTCTGCGGAGCAGGTTGCCGCCTGTGTCGAGGTCGCAGCCAGAGCCATCATGATGGCGGCGACAAGCTGCGGGCCATTGCGGATCATGGGTGCATATACGTTCGCAGCCAGAGTTTGGTTGCAGGCGGCGCCGGGGGGCAGGGGGCGACCTGCTAGAATGCCGCTCTTATCCGTCACTCAGCGCCCGCCGCGCAACCACCACCGTGGAGTTGAACGACCTGGTCCGGGTTATTGCGATCTACGCGCTGCCGGTGATCTTCGCCATCACGCTGCATGAAGCGGCGCACGGTTATGTCGCCAAGCATTTCGGTGACATGACCGCTCATATGGAAGGGCGCGTGAGCCTGAATCCGTTGCGGCACATCGACCCGTTCGGCACGGTCGCGCTGCCGCTGATCCTCCTCGGGTTCGCCAAGCTCTTCGGTGGCGGCATCATCTTCGGCTGGGCCAAGCCGGTGCCGGTCAATTTTTCCAACCTTCGCCACCCCAAGCGCGACATGCTGTGGGTCGCGGCCGCCGGCCCCCTCAGCAACTTCGCGATGGCGCTCGGCTGGGGGGCGATGCTGAAGGTGGGCTTGTCGATGCCGGGAAGCACCTTCGCGCTGCCGCTCTCCCTGATGGGAGCAGCGGGCGTGTTCTTCAACATCATGATCATGGTGCTCAACCTCGTGCCGCTGCCGCCGCTCGACGGCGGACGCATCCTGGTGAGCCTGCTCCCCCATCGCCTCGCGTGGCGCGTAGCGCGCATCGAACCTTACGGCTTTCTCATCCTCATCCTCCTGCTCGTGACCGGCGTGCTCGGCGCGCTGCTGTGGCCGGCGATTGGCGCCTTGATGGCCGTGGTGGCCGGGCTGTTTGGCCTCCCAGTGAGCGATCTCTTCAGACTGACGAGCATCATCTAGATTCGGGGAGCCGGCCACGATGTTCGTCAATCGCGTATTGTCAGGCATGCGTCCGACGGGCGCGCTGCACCTCGGGCATTACCACGGCGTACTCAAGAACTGGGTGAGGCTGCAGCACGAGTACGAGTGCTTGTACTTCGTCGCCGATTGGCACGCCTTGACGACGCACTACGCCACCCCGGAGGTCGTCGAGCAGAACGTGTGGGATATGGTGATCGACTGGCTCGCCTCCGGAGTCGACCCCGCGCAGTCGACGCTATTCATCCAGTCCCGGGTGCCGGAGCACGCCGAGCTGCACCTGCTGCTCTCGATGGTGACGCCGCTCGGCTGGCTCGAGCGCATCCCGACCTACAAGGATCAGCAGGAGAAGCTGGTCGACCGCGACCTCGCGACCTACGGATTTCTCGGCTACCCGCTGCTGCAGGGCGCCGATATCCTCATCTACCGCGCGAATCTCGTGCCGGTGGGAGAGGACCAGGTGCCGCACATCGAGTTCACGCGCGAGGTTGCGCGCCGGTTCAACCATGTGTTCGGGCGCGAAGAGGGGTTCGAGCAGAAGGCGGAGGCCGCGATCAAGAAGCTCGGCGCCAAGCGCGCGCGGCTCTACCGCCAGCTGCGCACCCGCTTCCTGGAAAAAGGGGACGCGGATGCACTCGCCGCGGCGCGCGAGCTGGTCGAGGAGGCGCAGAACCTGCCCCTGGGCGACCGCGAGCGGCTGTTCGGCTATATCGAAGGCGGCGGCAAGGTGATTCTCTCCGAGCCGAAGGCGCTGCTCACCGAAGCCTCGAAGATGCCGGGGCTCGACGGGCAGAAGATGTCGAAGTCCTACAACAATACGATCGGCCTGCGCGAGGACGCCGAAGCGATCTCCAGCAAGATCCGCACCATGCCTACGGACCCGGCACGGGTAAAGCGCTCCGACCCCGGCACGCCCGAGAAATGCCCGGTCTGGCAGTTTCACCTGGTGTATTCGGATGAGAAGCGCAGGCAGTGGGTCCAGGAAGGCTGCCGCGGCGCGAAGATCGGCTGTCTGGAGTGCAAGCAGCCGGTGATCGATGCTGTTCTCGAGGAGCAGAAGCCGATACGCGAGCGGGCACAGCCGTACCTGGACGATCCGACGCTGGTGCGGTCGATCATCGCCGACGGCTGCGAGAAGGCGCGCAAGCAGGCGCAGGAGACGCTGCGAGAGGTGAAGGAGGTCATGGGCCTGAACTACAGCTAAATGCTGCTAAAACGGACAGCCGCGCTGCCGTTTTAGCTGCGCCCGTTCGAACGGACGGTAACCCGCCGTTCAACGCGCGCCCTGTGAATGCCCCCGCAGTCTCAAGTTACCGGAAATACTGTGAATTTCCACGAGGTATGGGTAGAATAGGCGAATGCCAGCATCGCCTCTTCCGGGCGGTGGCCCTCTGGCCTCTCGACCGGACGCAGTAACCGGCGGCTCCCGCCAGCCGGCAGGTAACGTCCCCCCCGAATTCCCGCAGCTTCCTCCGCGGCGCGCGCCGAAAGGACGGCCATGACCGAGCCCGCCGCCCTTCAGCCGATCGCAAAGGTCTACGGCGAGCCCGTGCTCGAGGTGCCGCACGACCTCTACATCCCGCCCGATGCGCTGGAGGTGGTCCTCGAGCAGTTCGAGGGGCCCCTCGACCTTCTGCTCTACCTTATCCGCAGGGAAAACATCAACGTGCTCGACATCCCGATGGCGCGGCTGACCGCGCAATACTTGGATTACGTCGAGCTCATGCGCGCCCGCTCGCTCGAGCTCGCCGCCGAGTACCTGTTGATGGCCGCTCTGCTGATCGAGATCAAGTCACGGATGCTGCTGCCGCGCCCGGCCGCGGGGACGCTCGAGGAGGACCCGCGGGCGGAACTGGTGCGGCGGCTGCTGGAGTACGAGCGGATGAAGCTCGCGGCGCAGCGCCTGAACGAGCTGCCGCAGTCGGGGCGCGACTACTCGATGGTGCAGGTGCTGTTCGACCAGGCCGTCGCGGAGCGGCTGCCGGATGTGAGGGCCGAGGACCTGCGGGCGGCGTGGCTGACGTTGCTCACGCGCGCGGCCATGAACCGGCATCACCGCATCACCCGCGAGCAGCTGTCGGTGCGCGAGCACATGACCCGCATCCTGCGCCGCCTGCACGATACGCGCTTCATCGAGTTCGGCAAGCTCTTCGACCCACGGCAGGGCATCGCGGTGCTGGTCGTGACCTTGCTGGCGGTGCTCGAGCTGGCGCGCGAAGGCCTGATCGAGGTCACCCAACAGGCGGCGTACACCCCGATCCACGTGAGACTGAAGACCGGCCACCTCACGGCCGTGGAATGACAGGAAAGAACGCATATGCCTACCCTCGATTCCGGACACATGAAGACCGTCGTGGAAGCCGTGCTCCTGGTGAGCCCCGAGCCGCTTCCGCTCTCGGAACTGAAAAAACTCTTCGATGAGGAGCCCTCGAGCGACGCGCTGCGCCGGGTGCTGGAGGACTTGCGCCGGGACTGGCAGGGGCGGGGCGTCGAGCTGACGCACGTCGCCTCGGGCTGGCGCTTCCGTGCGCGGCCCGAAATCCAGAAATTCATCGACCGCATCAGCCCGCAGAAGCCGCCGCGCTATTCGCGCGCGGTCCTGGAGACGCTCGCCATCATCGCCTACCGGCAGCCGTGCACGCGCGGCGACATCGAGGAAATCCGCGGAGTGGTGGTGTCGCCCGGAATCATCAAGGCGCTGGAGGCGCGCGGCTGGATCGACATCGTGGGGCACAAGGAAGTGCCCGGCCACCCCGAATTGTTTGCGACAACCCGGGCGTTCCTCGACGACCTTAACCTGAGTTCGCTGGAAGAGCTGCCGCCGCTGGATGACCTGGGATCCCTGGTGGAGACGGTGCACGCCGCCGTGGCGCCGCCCGCCGTCACCGCGGAGCCGGATCCCGTGGTGGTGGAGGAATCGCGCCGCGTCGCCGCCTGAGACCGCGCACGACGGGGCCGGCTTAGCGGGCGGGCACCGCGGCGACGACCTCGATCTCGAGAAGGAATTCGGGCTCGACGAGCGACGTAATAACGAGGGTCGTGCTGGCGGGGCGGGTCTTCACGTGGGCAAAGCGCGCGTCGCGCACCTCGCGGAAGACCTTGGCCTGGGCGATATCGGTGAGATAGTTCGTGGTCTTCACGACGTTCTGGAATCCCGCTCCCACCGACTTGAGCACGGTTTCCAGATTGTCGTAGACCCTCTCGACCTGCTCGCGGAACTCCCTGCTCGCAAGCTGCCGCTGCGCGTTCACAGGAACCTGGCCCGACACGAACAGCAGCCGGCCGCCTTCCACCTCCACCACGTGGCTGTAGGATTTCGGGTCGTAGAAGTCGGACGGACAGCTGTAGCGGACCCTGAACTGGGGGGCGGTTTTGCCCGCTGCGGCTTGCCGGCTCGATGCGTGCGCGCGGCGGTGAACGGGACGTGGTTTCATGGGGCCTTCCTCCTGTCGTGGATGCGATGCGAGTGGCTGGAACGGCATTAGCCGGCCGGCTCGAGACGCGCCAGCACGCCGCGCGGATCGTCGGTCAACAGGTAGAGCAGCCCGTCGGGACCGTTGCGCACGTCGCGGATGCGTCCCAGCGTGCCCTTCAGCATCCGTTCCTCCGCGATCACTTTCTCGCCGTCGAGCTTCAGGCGCACCAGCATCTGATCGCGAAGCGCGCCGACAAAAAGGTCGCCGCGCCAGCGCGGAAACCGGTCTCCGGTATAGAACGCCATGCCCGAGGGCGCGATCGAGGGCACCCAATAGTGGAGCGGCTGCGCCATGCCGGCCTTGTGCGTGCCTTCGCCGATCCTCGTGCCGATCACGTACTGGACGCCGTAGGTGATCACCGGCCAGCCGTAGTTGACACCGGCGCGGATGACGTTGACCTCGTCGCCGCCTTGGGGCCCGTGCTCGTGCGTCCACAGGAGCCCCGTCTGGGGATGCAGCGCCGCCCCCTGGATGTTGCGGTTGCCAAGCGTGTATTTCTCGGGCTTCCAGCCCGGCTTTTCGACGAAAGGGTTGTCCTGCGGTACGCGCCCGTCGTCGTGCAGGCGGATCACGGAGCCGGCATGATCGTCGGGTTTCTGCGCGCGTTCCATCTCCCCGCGGTCACCGAGCGTGATATAGAGGAATCCAGCGCGGTCGAACACGAGCCGCGAGCCAAAATGCCGGCCAGCGCCTGATTTGGGCAGCTGGCGGAACAGGACCTGGACGTCTTCCAGCCGCCGTCCCGATAGCCTGCCACGCGCGACCTCGGTGCTCACGCCGCCTTCGCCGCGCGCCGCATAGGAGACATAGACCAGGCTGTTCTCTGCAAAACGCGGATGGATGGCGACGTCCATCAATCCGCCCTGACCGTGGGGCGTGATCGCTGGCAGGCCGGCAACAGGCTCGGCATCGAGCTTGCGGTCCTTGCCCACGATGCGCAGGCGCCCCGGGCGCTCCGTGACGAGCATGCGGCCGTCGGGCAGGAATGCGAGGCCCCAGGGGTGCTCGAGACCCTCCACCAGGCGCACCACCCGGAAATCGTGCGTCTCGCTCCGTACAATCTGCGCCTGCGCCGCGGGTCCGCCAACGATGATTGCGGCGGCGAGCGCGAGCGCCCCCGTGGAGAGGGCTGGAAACGGGCTGCGCGCCATCGGTATCGACAATTGCGATTGGAGTAGCGGCCGGCCACCGTGCCGCGGTGTTTCGCCGCCGGGCCCGCTACTTCTGGAAATGCGAGCGCGCCTTTTCGAACGCTTCGTGCATTTTCGCCCACGCATCATCGGCGCCGCGCATGAGGTCCACCCAGGCTTCGCCGGAGGCGGACTGGACGCGACGCATGTGCTCCAGCGCCTGATCGCGCTGGTGCCGGTACGCCTGCAGCTGCTTCTCGTACTCCGCGCGCGCGCCGGCTTGCGCCGCCTTTGCCTTGGACTCCCACTTGGCAACTTCGGCGTTCCACTGGTCAAGCTGTTTCTTGAGCTTTTCGACGTACTCGTCACGTTTGATCATAGGGCCTCCTGTCGATCGAATGGGTCGTTCGGGGACTCGTACAACCAGTCCTCGGCCCGTGCCAGCGGGTCGGCGACTGCGGTTTGCTCGATACGCACGCGCTTCATAGGGGAACCGGCCGGGTCTCGAATTCCAAGGTCTGCAGATCGCCGAAGATGTAGGTCGCGGGCGCGCTCACGCCCGCGACCGTCCCGGGATCAATTCTGAGGGTCACCCCCCCTTTGATGTTCCGGATGCGCTCGACGACGGCGCGGTGCTCATGGCCGTTGCATACGAGGTCGTAGTCGCCCGTGAGCGCCATGGCTTTGGCGTAGTGCGGGTAATGCACCATGAAAATCCGCCGTTGCGCCAGGTCGAAGGACCCGTCCTGGCCATAGTATTGCAGACGGTTCCTGGGCTCGTGCGCCCACTTCGACAAATAGTACAAATCACCCGCGTTGTTGCCGTGAATCAGGTGGATCGGCAATCCCAGTCCGACGATAGCGTGCAGCGTGGAAGGCGCCACCAGATCGCCGCAGTGCAGCACCGCCTGGGCGCCAAGCGCTTTCGCCTCCGCGACAGCCGCGGCGAGCGGCTCGCGATGGTCGTGGCTGTCGGAGACAATGCAGATTTTCAGACCTTACCTCCGCGGGCATTTTACCCGATGCGGTGCTAAGTTTTTTCTATGGTGGTATAACCTTTTTTTTGCGTCCGCCGCCCCGTGCGCGTTTAAAATCAACGCCGAAAAAGGGGGGTCATGATGTTCACCAGCAATCCGTTTGCCGAGCTCTCGGCTTCCCTACCGCACGCCGTCATGCAGACCTATGTCGTCATCATGATCGTCCTGGTTGCGGCAGGGACGCTGTTCGACATCCTACATAAGGGGAGCGCAAAGTATTTCTTCGATAACTGGCGGAAGTCGAAAAGCAAAGGGGCCAAGCAAATCGGCGGCGGCGAATGGGTGTCGCTCGTTATCAAAACCGGACTTGTAGACGTCCTGGCATCCGGGGAATTCTGCAACGCGCGTCGCCGGGTTGCGCATCTGCTGACGATGTATGGCTTCCTGATCTACTTCCTCACCACGGCCATCATGGTGTTCGGTTTCCCGACGGCCGCGACTCCGACGCCCCCCATCCTGCCGCAACTTTGGTGGATTGGCGGCTTGATGGTTTGCCTCGGCGGATACTGGTTCTGGTTCTTCATCCGGGCCGATGTCGCCGCTGAGGGCAGCTCGCCCTTCCGCATCATGCACGCGGATCTGTTCATCCTCTCGCTTCTGGGCAGCGCAACACTCGGCTTGATCTGGGCCTTCCTGCAAACGAGGGGCAGTTCCGGGGCCAACGTCTTTTTCGGCTTGTACATCATCGCCACGACGGTGCTGTTCGGATCGGTGCCGTGGTCCAAGTTCGCTCATATGTTTTTCAAGCCCGCAGCGGCCTTCGAAAAGAGGGCGTCCTACGCGAACGGCTCCAGGAGCAACCTGCCCGGGCCCACCGACAAACCCGAGGTATTCGGCAGCACTCGCGAACAGCCCCGGCACTACTGATCAGCCCATCATCGATTTCAAATACGGAAGATAGCGAAAGCCATGCCAACGTTCGTTTACATGACCCGGTGCGACGGTTGCGGGCATTGTGTCGATATCTGCCCGTCCGACATCATGCACATTGATAAGACTTATCGCCGTGCCTACAACATCGAGCCGAACATGTGCTGGGAGTGCTACTCCTGCGTGAAGGCCTGTCCGCAACACGCCATCGATGTCCGCGGTTATGCCGACTTCGCCCCTCTGGGCCACAGTGTCCGGGTGCTTCGGGAAGAGGCGAAGGCGACGATTTCGTGGCGGCTCAAGTTCCGGGACGGCCGCGAGAAGAACTTCGTGTCCCCGATCCGGACGACGCCCTGGGGATCGATCAAGGGGCCGGCCGAATACGATGCGCCTCGCCCCGAGGATTTGGCCAAACAGGAACTCGCACACGAGCCGGAAGGACTCAACATCAAAGGGGGATTACCCGCGTTGCGCCCGGATCAACTCAAGCAGGGAGTCGTCTGATGGGACTGTTCGGAGGCAGGAAAACGGTTTTCGTTGACGCGGACATCCTCGTCATCGGCGGCGGCATGGCCGGCTGCGGGGCCACCTACGAATCCCGGTACTGGGGACGCGACCTGAAGATCGTCTGTGTCGAGAAAGCCAACATTGAGCGCAGCGGCGCCGTCGCGCAGGGTCTTTACGCCATCAACTGCTACATGGGCATGCAATGGGGCGAGAACCAGCCCGAGGACCATGTCCGCTACGCCCGCAACGACCTCATGGGCCTGGTGCGCGAGGACCTGGGCTACGACATCGCCCGGCATGTGGACGCCTCGGTGCACAAGTTCGAGGAATGGGGCCTTCCGATGATGCGGGACCCCAAGACCGGACGCTACCAGCGCGAAGGCAAGTGGCAGATCATGATCCACGGCGAGAGCTACAAGCCGATCGTCGCCGAGGCGGCCCGCAAGGCCGCCACCGAGGTCTACAACCGGATCATGGTCACGCACCTGCTGATGGACAGCGCCAAGGCCAACAGCGTCGGCGGCGCCGTCGGGTTCAACGTCCGCACGGGCGACTACTACGTGTTCCGCGCCAAGGCCGTGATCATCGCCGCGGGCGGCGCGTCGCACATCTTCAAGCCGCGTGCCGTGGGCGAGGGCATGGGGCGGACCTGGTATGCGCCCTGGAGCAGCGGGTCGTGCTATGCGCTTCCGATCCAGGTCGGCGCCAAGATGACGCAGATGGAGAACCGCATCGTCCTGACCCGCTTCAAGGACGGCTATGGCCCCGTCGGCGCCTACTTCCTCCACCTGAAGACGTACACGCAGAACGGCTATGGCGAGGAGTATGAGAAGAGGTGGTACGACGACACCAAGGCTCTGGTGGGCGACTACGTCGACCACCACCCGGTGCCGACCTGCCTGCGCAACCACGCCCTCCTCAAGGAGGTCGCGGCCGGCCGCGGGCCCATCCGGATGGTGACCAAGGAGGCCTTCCAGGACCCGCACAAGGAGACCGTCGGCTGGGAGAACTTCCTGGGCATGACGATCGGGCAGGCGGTCGTCTGGGCGTCGCAGAACATTGACCCCAAGCACATCAATCCCGAGCTGACCACGTCCGAGCCTTATGTCATGGGCTCGCACGCGACCTGCTCCGGCGCGTGGGCGAGCGGACCGGAAGACTACGCCCCCGCGGAATACCAGTGGGGATACAACCGCATGATGACCGTCGACGGGCTCTTCGGCGCCGGCGACACCATCGGCGGCAGCGCCCACAAGTTCTCGTCGGGGTCCTTCGCGGAAGGCCGGATCGCCGGCAAGGCAGCGGTCCGGTACGTGAACGACATGGGGAAAGCCCAGCCTCAGGTCAGCGAGCAGGAGTATCGGGACCTCGAAAAGGCGATCTTCCAGCCACTCGAGAACTACCGGGTCGGCCGCAACGAGATTGTCGCCGGAACCGTATCGCCGAGCTACCTGCTGCCGATCCACGGTCTGCAGCGCCTCCAGAAGCTCATGGACGAGTACGTCGGTGGCATCAGCACCCACTACATGACGAACGACGTGCTGCTCAACCGCGGGCTCGAGTTGCTGGGCATGCTGAAGGAAGACATGAGCCGCATGGGTGCCGAAGACCTTCACCAGCTCCAGCGTGTATGGGAGCTACACCACCGGCTCCTCGCCGCGGAGTCGGTGACCCATCACACGCTGTTCCGCCAGGAAACGCGGTGGCCGGGGTATTACTACCGGGGCGATTTCATGAAGCTGGACGACCAGAACTGGCATTGCTTCACCTTGTCCCGCTACGACCGGAACACCGGCAAGTTTGAAATGGAGAAGGCGCCGGTCTATCACATCATCGACTGACGGGGCTGATCTGCTTGCAAGAAAGCCGCCTTCACAGGCGGCTTTTTTGTGGGACAGGTCCTTCGAAGCGACTGTGCCGTCAGCGGGCGGAGTGCCCCGACAGCTTGACCTCGACCTTGTCGGCCGCGTCGAGGCGGGCGTAGTAGTCCCGCAGGATTTCCAGCACTTCCGGGCGCGAGAACTCGGCGGGAACGGGGTCGCCCTCGGACAGCGATTTCCTCAGCTTGGTGCCGGAAACGAGCAGCCGGTCCTTGTCGTCGTGCGGGCAGGTCCGTGCGGAGGCCATGCCGCCGCAGCGGTAGCACCAGAACGTCCAGTCGATCTTGAGGGGCTTGGTCTCGAGCGCGTCCTTCGGGATCTCATCGAAGATCTTGTGCGCGTCGAACGGCCCGTAGTAGCTGCCGACGCCGGCGTGGTCGCGGCCCACGATCTGATGCGAGCAGCCGTAATTCTGGCGGAAGAGCGCGTGCAGCAGCGCTTCGCGCGGCCCGGCGTAGCGCATGTCGAGCGGGTAGCCTGACTGCACCACGGTGTTCTGCATGAAATAACCCTCGATCAGCGCGCTGATTGCCCGGGTGCGCACCTCCGCCGGAATGTCGCCGGGCTTGAGGTTGCCGAGCAACGAATGGACCAGCACGCCGTCACAGGTCTCGATCGCCACCTTCGCGAGGTATTCGTGCGAGCGGTGCATCGGGTTGCGGGTCTGGAATGCGGCGACCGTTGACCAGCCATTCGCCTCGAACGCCGCGCGCGTCTGCGCCGGAGTCATGTAGAGGGCGCCATAGCGCTCGGGGAAACCGCCCTGGGACAGCACCTTCACCGATCCGGCGAGATTGACCTCGCCCTGTTCCATCACCATCTTTACGCCGGGGTGCTCGATGTCCGTGGTGCGGAAGATCGTCGCGCACTCGTGCGCCTTGTTGATCTTGTATTTCTCGGTCACCTTCAGGGTGGCGAGGAGCTCGCCGTTGTCGGGGTCGACCAGGGCGATTTCCTTGCCAGTATGGAAGGTGGCGGCCGTGGCGTCATGGGTCGACAGCGTGATCGGGATCGGCCAGAACAACCCGCTTGCCGTCCGCATCCCGTCGCACACGCCCTGCCAGTCGGCGTGCGTCATGAAACCCTCGAGCGGTGTGAATCCGCTGATGCCGAGCATGATGAGATCGCCCTTCTCGCGCGAGCTTACGGCGACTTTCGGGAGTGACTGTGCGCGCCTGCACTCTTCGGCGAGCGCCGCGCCCTCGAGCATCAAGGGGCGCAATTTTCCGCCGCCGTGGGGATTGACGAGCCGGGACATCGATGCGAAGCGAAGGGTGGCGCGGGCATCAATTGAAGGTGAGAAGGTTAGCACGCGTCAAGCCGCCGCCCGATGGTTTAATTTTATTATCGAATAAGTGGCTTCGATTCGGACGGCGCGCGGCGCGGCTGAACTGGCCTAACTGGCGGTGCCGGCGAGGAAAAACGGCGTTGTGCTATGATTCGCCGACTCGCGGTTTGGGCTCAGAAAACGCCGGAAAAAGAACCATTCGGAGGACCCGGCAGCTGTGGTCGTGTACGGGGACTTGGAGGTCGTATTCTGGTTCTTGAAACGGTATGTCTGAGGACCGTCCCGGCGCTGTTCTTGGGAGCCGCTTTTGCTGCCGTTGCGGCGCCGGAAGCCCTCAATCGCGACCCCTTCGACACCGAGCGTTATGTCCCCGCCGCGCCCGGCGCCATCTGGCGTTCGCCGGATGCCTTGCCGCAGGTTCCTGCCGCGCCCAGCAGCCCGTTGCCAGCCGCGGACCGGCCGCTATCCCTGCCGGAGCTGACCGAATTCGCGCTTCAGAACAATCCGCGATCCCGGCAGGCCTGGTACGCAGCGCGCGCTGCGGCCGCGGGCATCGGTATCGAACGGTCCGACGATTTGCCGCAGATTACTGTGGATCTCATCGGGCAGCGCAGCGAAACGGGAAGTCAGACCGGCAATCAGAATCCGTGGCTGACCCGGTACGGCCCGGCTCTGACCCTTACTTACCTGCTGTACGACTTTGGTGAAAGCGAAAGTCGGGTCAAGGCCGCGGAATACCAGGCACTAGCGGCGACGCTGGCCCAGAACCGGCTGTTGCAGGACGTGGTGCTCCAGGTCGAGCAGGCGTATTACCGTTACCTGGGCTTCGAGGCGCTGGTGCGATCGAACGAGCTGTTCCTGAAGAGCACGAACACTTCGCTCGATGCCACCCAGCGCCGCAGGGAAGGGGGTCTCGCAACCGCAGCCGATGTCTACCGCGCGGAAACGCAGGTGGCGCAAGCCCAGCTGAATCTCACGCGCAGCAAGGGCGAACTGGACAAAGCGCGCGGTTCGCTCGCGTCCGCCGTGGGCCTGCCCGTGAACACCGCGCTGCGTATCCAGTCGTTCCAGGGCGAGCCGCGCATACGCGAGATTTCAGAGTCTCTTAACAGCATCCTCGACCGGGCCAAGGCGAGTCGTCCGGACTTGGTCGCGGCGGAGGCCCAGTTTCTGTCGGCGCGGGCGCAG
>Ga0214472_10000943_pt1 | contig 34234 bp, 53 predicted proteins | sample RVTome_6_FD_207662 | JGI IMG/M metagenome (GOLD analysis project Ga0214472, IMG submission 207662) | Soil microbial communities from uranium-contaminated site in the Upper Colorado River Basin, Wyoming, United States - RVT140D175 | ecosystem: Environmental > Terrestrial > Soil > Contaminated >...
CCATTCGGAAAGGCAGTTACAGCGGAAATCGTGTTCGTTAAATCTGCATCAGTTGTTCCGAGTCCGCCAGTGTAAACCTCATCCGGCAGACGGAGATGAACGTATTCCGCAATCTCATTACCAAGGAAAGTTTGCAGAGTTGCGATGAAGGTGGCATTCGCACTCGGAAGTGTATTAATTGTCTGAGTTGCACTGTAGCCGAGGCGGATAGTTGCGAATAGGCAGACGAGGATGGCGAGTTTTTTAAATATCTTCACGATTAGCTCCGATTAGACAAGTTTGATAATCAAGCGAGAGGATGCAGAAGCCTCGTTCCCGACAATATAAGGGGTGATATTCCGCCCAGTTCCGATATAACCATTCTCATATAATTTCCGCTGATCGCTCACGCCAACCGAGGCGTCAGAAAGCGCATAGAATTCAATCGGGCCAGTTGCACTACCTTTTCCCCGGACAGTGATAGTCTTCGCATCTCCGCCAGGGATAAATTCAAATGACTTCACACGCATGACGATTGCCGGATTCCAGGCAGTTGAGCCATCAAATGTAATATCTATACTATTTTCCCCATATGCTATTGTATTTGCCATCTTCCCGCTCCCTTATCTTTTAACCGTTTCTACGAATTTTGCAGATCCTTTCAAGTTGACCTAAATCGGATTCAATCTCACTTTTAAGCAAGTCAATCGCAGTGAGGTAGATTTCACGTTTTTTATCCTCAACGACATACTGATACCTTCCAGCAAGGCATACCAATATTTCAACTCGATTACGGAAAAGTTCCTGCAATTGTCGAAGATCTGCGCAGCAACCTTTCCGTCCGCCGCAGATCAAGCCTTTCGGTTCTTCTGCCATCTGCCGAAAATCCCACCAGATTTTGACTTTCCACCGCCAATTTTCGCTGTGCGTTTAGCCGTGGATGGATTTCGCACTGGCCCGGTATCCGCCTGACCTTTCTTCGTCTTCTCCATCGTACTCTTACTGCATTTATCCATTGCCATTGCCCTCCGTGAGAAAGAAAAAAGGGACCCCAGCAAGTGCTATGAGTCCCTTCTATTTTCGCTGCAATTTCATAACCTTTGCCGCTTATTTACCTTTAGTCGGACGGTAAATTCCGCCCTTCTGCGTCGGATTCTGTTTGCCCTTATTTCCTGCGGCAGGCCCAGGCATCGTCGGCACTTTCGAACCACTCTTTCCTTGTTTGAAATTGTTCACCTCTTTGTAGCCGACTTTGCTCGTATTTTGGCTCATCTTAATGTCCTCGCTGAATTGATTAAATTAATTACCTGATCAATAAATCAAATCGTGCCATCTTTTGCTTGTACTGTCAAGGATTTTTCCTTCCCTGACAAGACTCCGCTTGTTCCAGTAAACGGACGAGAGCTGATTCCGAGAGCAACCAACCGGTCCAAGGTGCGGTCTGACCTATTTCGATCTTCTCCACCCTCGATTCGGCCAATATCACCGGTGTCGGTGATGGCCTGATCCACACGCACGCTGACAGCATCGACATCGCCAGTAGCAATATCAGTGCGGCCTTGCTGAATCTGATCATTTCGATTCTCCTTAATGCGAGTTGCTTGATTCTTCAACCACCAGCCAAGCAGAAGAGCAACGATGGTGGCGAGAGCCGATAACAGTGAGATCATTTCGCTGTTCCGGAAATCCCGGCATCCTTCGCAAAGTAGCCCACAGCGGCGGTGACGAGAGCGGCAGCAAGTGTCTTACAATCCGTGAGATCTCCTGTTTGAAGCCAGTTTGCTACAACCATCAAAACTGCTCCGCCAAGTCCAACAAGTGTCGTTTTCCAATTTACCATCATTAATCTCCTTAGTATGATCCGGTTTTAATAATATGAGCAAGATCAATTGCTCGTTGGCCTACTTGTTTTGCGTATTTTGACTTCAGTAACTCAGCGGCAGCATCTTCATAGCGACCAGCCGTGAGAGCTGCGATCATCTTTTGAAAGCCAAGTAGCCTCGTAAGTCCCATGAAAGACATATCGACTATTGCTTCTTGCCGGGCCTCATTCAGTTGCCTGAACCATGTGAGTCTCTCTAACGCCTCATATCTATTAGTAATGTCATTTGCTAATAAGAAATCTACCTCACTATTTGATAATCCAACGTCTTCAATATTCCGGCCTACTCCGATAGTTAGTTTACCGACACTATCCCTGTAAGGCATTAATCGCCGTCCCTCGTGACGCTCCAACATTGCCGACAACCTATCTATATTCATTGTCCCCTCCCGCTATCGAATTCAAACATCTTCTGCTCAATTAAATGCGCCGGTATGCGTGTGCTTCTTAGATACGCGGCATATTGTTCTCGCTCTGCCCTATTTTGTACCACGATTGCCCTCTTCGGTGCAAGTCTGATGGTAGTCTCCATCGCGTCTACTATGTCTTTTGTTGCCGCAGTCGGGAATCCTCGGAGTTCGATCCAAGCATCCGTCAGCTCCGGCAAGATAAATAGGCGACCTTGAGCGATCAATGGTTCAAGGCCGGATCGGATGCGGAAATCCTTATCCACGTTCGTCGGCTGATAAACGGGAATCATCTTCACTTTTGAGCCGCACCGAAGCCGAGCCTCTTCCCGCACGAGTGAGCCGTAGAGAACCTGCATCCCATTTGCTTCCAGTCCGAATATCCGCGGTCGGTACATCTCCTGCGCATCGACTATTCGTTTCTTGAAATCCGTCGCTGTCTCCCGGCCTGCCCAGATATAGATGAAGAACCAACGATCAAGCCAGTCGCGTGCGGCAATTGAGATAACCTGCCTTGCAGTACGCCTCTTTGCGCGGGCTTCCTTCCCGGCGGCGAGATCACAGAATCCGTATATTTCCAGATACTTAAGATCCAGCTCATTGCGCTCTTCCATCATCACACGATGACTTTGACTTATGCCCTCAATCGACATCCGCCCCTCCCCTCTCTCACCGCCTCCTGCAATCTCATCAAAGAAAGCGGCATCCCCCGCTCTATCACCGGAACCGCCTGCCCCTGCAATATCGCATCCTCTCGATTTGCCAACCGCCCCGCCCGATCCGCCAACCACCCATCCCTACCCTCTCCTGCAAATACTATCCGCCCATTCACTATAGCAAACGAGCGCACATTTTCACAATCGAAATCTGTCAGACTCGGGTCCGCTGCACTATTCAGATAGAGCAAATAGAACATAGATCCGTGCTCTAGGCGAAGTTGCTCGATATCCTTCGCGGTATATTTCTCCGGCCACAATATCTTCCCATTATTAATGATCCGGTGATATTTCTCATCTATCACATCTACCGTTTTATCATTATCAATAATATGACTGTACAAATCATGCACTTGCCATCTTGTGCCTATAATAAATTGCAATGACGCAAGATTACTTTCCACCTCATAAGTATCAAGCAAGGCCCTTGCCGTCTTATGCCAATCAATCGCCTCCTCCATTACAACAGACGAATTCATTGCTTTGAATGATACGAGGTCATCTTCTATTAAGACATTAGGACGCGCACCAGTAATCGCCCCACCCACCCCGACTGCCTTAATCGTCGGATCTGGCCACTCATTTTCACGCGGTATGATGATCTGATTACTACTCCACACCTTCGCCTTGCTATCTATCCAGCAACGATGAGGCCAGAATGCGCGAAATATCTTATTCTCCTCGAATATTGTTTTTACCACACGGAGGTTCTTCTCCGCCATCGTACTATTTTCGCCTGCCAACAATATCCGGCACTCTGCACCATCAATACCAGGAAAATAGATATTCGTATCCGCTGGTTGAATCAATATATGACTCGGCAATCCTCCACTCACGATGGCCGTTTTACAATGTGACCTCGGCATCAGCACCAGCTTTCGAAATGATGGTACTTTCTGAAGAAATTGACAAACATCTTGATGGAAGTGCGGCGTGAGGAAAAAGCGACCAACCACCCCCTTCAGGAATACGAATAGCGATTGCTCTGCCCTTGCGCGAAAGCGTTTAATAAACTCCCCCTCCGCACAATCGGCGCCAGCCTGCCTCGGTTGACCATTCCGATCAATTGCAACTTCCCGATACTCATACTCGTCATCTTGATCATTCGCGAAAGCGTCGGCGTCAACCGGAAAAGGTGAAGGCCCATCAGCTGGGAGAGAGGCAGCGTCAGGGCCTTCGGGTGGGGAGGGGGAGCGGTCTCGGTAGGGGGCAGCTACCTCAAGCAGCTCGATTCGCCTTGGTGGAAGGCGAGATGGGATTTTTGCTTCTTTCGAGGTCTGTCCATATTCTACAGCACCAGCAATAGGCGAGTCAAGCAAAATTCGCCACGCCTTCGGGAGGGTGCTGCTTGGTTGAATCGGCAGGACCGGGGCAGCAGACGCGGCCATCATCTCCGCCGCTACCCTCTCCTCTGCCTCATCATCAATTGCGCCAAGCGGAAACAGGCGGTCTATTTCGTCTACGGTGAAATCATCCAACGTCATGCACCGCGCCACACCGGTAACAGAGTATATTATGACTAATTCCGCTGATGCTGAATACCTGACAACCACAATTACAAGTCCACACGATCTCAGGCACTACACCATAACGAAAAATACCTTTCACTGTTCCGCAAGACGGACACTCCAAGCCGCTAACTGTGCCAACAGGAGCAATTGCAAGCCACTCGTGTTCACAATCCAAGCAAAATGCTTCCCCTGTTAAATACTCCCCTGTCTTCTCTAATCGGCGTTGTTCAAAATTGGTAATCTTACACACACTATCTCCCATCACATCCTCCGCACAGGAATCATCTGATCTTCCGCCCGCACATCAAGCATCTCTCCCACCTGCACCGCCTGCTCGACCGGCTCGATCAACGCAAGCAGCTCTTGATCGCCTGCCTCGCCCGTCTCCGTCAGCACTTTTCTCATTTCGCGCATCGCCGCCAGAGGTATCTGAATCACGGTTGCCCGCACCTCACTATTCGATGTCGCCTTCGGTGCTTTGCTTGCGCGATCGAGAAAAGCAAGACTCGCTTTGATCTTATCCGCGTCCTTCGCAAACGGACTGTCTCTCACCGCAATCAACGTGGCAGCAGACGGACCAATCTGCCTATTGAACAACTCATCTACATCGGCAACCTCTTCCACAATGCGATTCGCCACCACCCTCCCGAACTCCCCCACTACCCTTTTATACTCATCATTCGTATACCTAAGCTGATAAACATACTGCGACCCCTTGCCCAGCTTCTCCGCAATCGCAAGCGGAGGTGCGCCACATGCGTCCAGCAATGCCGCCTGCAACTGTGCGTTACTGAGCGAGCTATCTGCGGCTACCTGAGCGATTGCGCTCTCCCGATCATCCGTCGGAGCCCGATACCCTCGAACCTGCTCACCGTCCCCGCGCCCACTCTCTGCTGCTTCGTAATAGTTCATACCTTCACCTTCAACTGTCTACGCCGTTGCGCTGTCGCACGATTATTCCGCCTAGCCGCGATTCCGATTGGCTTTCCATCTTCACTGACAAATACAAAGTCATGCACGAGACCGCAATCACAATAAGCAATACGGTATATAGTAGAGCTTGGCATTTCAAAGCCTTCTCCGTCGTATCGTTGTTTGTATCTTCATATCCCCAGCATACCCTCCCTATCCACAAGATGTCAAGCAAGTCTAGCTCTTTATCGTCAGAATTTTCTGAAAAATTTTTAGAAATTCCGCTCGCTCAACCCACCTGCCTGCTCGCACTCGGTGGAAACCAACGATAAGTACGACAAGCAGCTAGAGCAATCTAGCAAGGTCCTAAAACAGTGTTCACATATCCGCGTCGCCTCAGTCACTGCGCAGACGGCGAAGGGGGGTCTACCCCGGTCGGCGGATCGGGCGAGCACGCGGATCGGCATCAAGAGCTGGCGGTGGGTGGGCATTTAAGTATTTAGTTGAATACTATTTAAGCATTTAGTTGAATACTTATCTGCTGGGGCGGGAGAAATAGGTATTGAATAAAGTACGTGTATCGTATATCGTGTATCATGCAGCTAACCTACTAACACAACACACAGGAGACAAGGCAATGACAAAGACACAAATAACACCTGATATGAGTGACAGTGACCGGCTACTCGCCCAGCTAATGAACCGTAGCATGCAGCCTTACGAGATGAGGCAACCAAGTCCAGACAGGCCCCGCAAGATTGACCGGAAATGCTCGTATAGTTGCGCATTACCGCCCGCTGACGTAATGTATATTCGCAACACATCAAAAGCATTGGGAATGAGCGCAAATAATCTTGTGTCACTTGCCTTGAATTGCCTGCGCGCACAACTACTAACTACCGTTCAATCAGACAAGGTTCAAACAATCTCCAATGATTTCAAGCAGTTAAATGATGATTAAATCGAAAAAAACAAGATTATCTCCAATGATTTCAAGCAGTTACAGGCAAATCGTTATACCATTTAATAAAGTGCGTGTACATGCGATATAGCTCTATCTCCCCCTATTTAAGCATTTAATATAATACTAATATAATACTACTATACTTGTATCATGTACATTATTGTTTTCATGTATCATGTATCGTGTATATAGATAGATGTATCGCACACGCACTTTTCGGGAACGGTATAAAGATTTTCCCTATTTACTAACGATATCAACTAGTTAAGTTGTTTTTTGACAATTTAATAGTGTGCTATGTTATTGATATTGTTTAATATTTAAAATCAGGAGGGCAAAAAGATGAAACCAGGAAGCGTAAAAACGGGCCAGCTCGTAAAAATCGGCGACATTGTATTTAAAATCGTCAGATTGGGAAAGAATGTAAACGGAAAGAGTCAGCAGCTTGTTACGGTGTATTATGATAAGCAGGGCCGTAAGAACTGGTCATCGTTTGACATTTGCCTTGCTAGTCCTTTGACATATGATGATAGATCTAGATATGAGAAGTGGTTGCGGGACGTAGAAAAGAGAACGAACAAATAAAATAGAACGAGTGAAAATATTTGTTGCAATCGATATTGACTTGTGATACGGTACGTCATATGATTAAAAAGAAAGCAAGGGAATAACTGGTTAGATAGCGAGCGGGAAAGGTCAGCCGAACATGAGTGTACAAGGCGTGGCAAATGGGTAATCAGCACAGATGAATTTCCCCAATACAAGCGAGCGAATATTTCTTTTAGATTGAGGATAAATTCTCAATTACCAGTTTTTTCCAACCTAAGACTAACAACTAACAAGAGGGCGATAGGATGAAAACACAAGCAACATCATTAATGTTAGTGAGAATGGTTTCTATGAGATTGCGCCGGCGGATAGTGGCAAAGATTGCGCCCTATAGCTGGGAAGAGAGGGTATTTACTGATAGTTGCAGGTTGCGGCGAGCAATTATATGTAATTGGATAGAGGAGGGCAATTGATATGCCGTGTTATGAGGTGAATACTATTTCAGTGGCCTTTGCACCGGGGTCCCTTGCGTTGTTACAGGAAATTGGCGCCACGATATCGGCAAGCGGACAGGTGGCCACCTGGAAGGGTGTGCGGGTGGATCTGACACGAGGGCAGGCCACGGGTAGTCAGACCGCTATCAATGCCCTCAAGCGTGCGTACAGCGCGGCGGCGGTGCGGGCAGTGGCCAGGCGGAAAGGGTGGACGTTAACAGCGGTCGATGAGAATCAATATCAGGCGGTTAAATATTAGAGAGGAGGGACGAAATCATGAAACTAGTCAAAGGATCGGATTTATCGAAGAAGCTGCAAGCAGAGGTTAAAGGCGCCTTTGTTCATAGGTTGACAGTAGAAAACGGTTATCCACAACATAATCCATGTAAGGCGACGATTGAGGCTATCAGTGACAGCGAGTGGTTGGCTAATACGGCTTTCTGGGTCACGGTTACGGGTAAGTTAAGCAGGAAGCATAAGCACTGCGAACCGGCTTATTTGGTGACGAAATGAAAGCGGATAGACTATCATTATATATAGTGCGACATGGGTGTCGGTATCCATATTGGTGCCGGTGTCGGATTGCAGAAGCTTGTGGTACTACACAGAGGGGTGATTGAGATGGCTGATAGGGTAAAGATAGAGATATTAGAGGATGGGCAAATTAAGATTGAGACGCCTGGGATCAGTGGGGCGAATCATTGCTCGGCGGATGAACTGTTGTCGGAGATTGCACGGTTAGCAGGCGGGGAGCGGATCAGGCAGAAGACCAGGCCAGGGCATGTTCATGTGGTGAATGGGCAAAAGCAATATCATAAACATTAGGAGGAAGGGGAGATGTTTCTCTACCTCGGGGTGTTGTATAATTTAGAGGCGTTTTTATATTTATTGGAATTGGAGATGGGAGGAAGGGAAGATGAATTTTCGTAATTATTTGAGGGCAGGGTATCCTCTGTTGTGGTGTGAGTCATTTGAGGAAGATAGGGTCATTGCAGAGCTATCGAAACAGGCGGAAGGGTATAGTTGCTGGCAGTGGGATATCATAGGCGGTCTGTCAACTTGCACGGGGGAGAAAAGGCAAGTGATTGAAGATCCGGAGGCGGCGCTGAATGCGCTTCGCACGTTGCCGGAGTCCAGCGTACTGTATATCAAGGATGCGCATCGATATATGGATGATTTGAGGGTAGTGCGGACGATTCGCGGATTGTTGCCGCTTTGTAAAAGTATGGATAAGCATATCGTATTATTGTCGCCGGTTGCGAAAGTCCCTGTGGAGTTGGAGAAGGATATCACGATGGTGGATTTCTCATTGCCGTCTGTTGAAGAGTTGGTAGCGTTGGCGGGGACAATTGCAGCTGATAATGATCTTGATATAGTGATAGATCAGGCAGTGATTGCCAGCGCAAAGGGTCTCACGCTGGGAGAGGCGGAAAATGCGCTGGCCAGGTCATTGATTGAGTGTAAGGGGTATGACCGGACAGTGCTGGAAGAAGAGAAATTGCAGGCAGTGAAGAAAAGTGGGCTTGCGGAAATTTGGCCGGCAACGTCTATGGATGAGGTGGGAGGACTGGAACCTCTCAAGCAGTACATTGCGAGCAGGGCGCCGGGCTTTTTGGAAGGGTCCGGGTTGCCGTTGCCACGTGGTATCCTACTTGCTGGATTGCCGGGCTCCGGGAAGAGTCTATGTGCGAAGGCGACTGCAAGCGCGCTGGGTATGCCTCTGATCCGGCTGGACCTGGGAACGCTAAAGGGCGGGTTGGTAGGGGAGAGTGAGGCGAACATGCGGAAGGCGACACGGTTGATTGATGCGATTAGTCCGTGTGTAGTATGGTTGGATGAGATTGAGAAGTCACTGAGTGGGGTGCAGTCGAGTGGGAAAACGGATGGCGGCACAGGCTCTAACATGTTTGGGCAACTTTTGACTTGGATGCAGGAGTCGAAAGCGAAACATTATATAGTTGCAACTTGTAATGATATTGAGGAGCTTTTTACCCTTAGTCAGGGCGCGCTTATTCGCCGGTTTGATGATATTTTCTTTGTGGATCTGCCAAGTGCAAGCGAGCGAGCGGAGATATATCAAATCATGCTTGCACGGTATAAGGTAAGCGATCCGGCATTGCTGGCGCTGGATATGGGGGAGTTGGGAAGTGAGTGGACAGGCGCGGAAATTGAGAAGTTTGTGAAGAATGCTATGTATGACGGGCTCGGGGTGGCGCTGGCGAACGTGCGACCAATTGCTCAGCAGAACCGGGAGAGGATAGCGAAGGCAAGGGAGTGGGCGCGGTATAATGCGATTGCTGCAAATGGGGATGGGGCGATTGAGCAGGTAAAAGGAAGACAAATAAAAGGGGCAGGGGTATGAGGATTAGTAAAGAGGAATTACTGAGACAAGGGGATATTGCAGCGGCGGGCATGTTGGATGCAGCAAGTAAGAATGATGTAATTATACTCGGGGAGGTGCACCCTTTTACATTCGCGGCAAGTGTAATGCTGTCACTTGTGTTGATGATTGCAGATTTGGGGAGTTTAGAGCGGGCGGTTGAATTGCTTGAAACTATTAAGGGTGATTTGATGGAAGGACAAATAAATAAAGGGGAGGTGCAGTGATATGACAATGCAAGCGGAGAATATTTTTGACAAGGGGTGTTTGGTTCAATTGACTATTAGTGTGTGGGGCGGAGCGAAGAAGATTGATGAGGCGAAGGCGAAGGCGGCGCTCGGGAGTGAGTGGGCGCGGGCGAGGAAGGCGCTGATTGACCCTGAGGCACTGAAACCGATAGGGAGGGCGCGGAATGAGGCCCGGGTTTTCTTGCGAGCACGGTCATTGCCTTTTCCCATCCATGGGGTGATGTTTGTCCCGTTCGAGTCGGTGGGCCGGATAGATGAGCGGTTGCAGGAGATGAAGGCAGGATTTGAAGTGGCTTGTGCTGCTTTCTATCAGGTGTACGGTCAATTGAGGGAGGATGCCCGGTCAATGCTTGGAGAATTGTATGATGAAAGCGACTACCCGGCGGATATCAGCCAATTTTTCGCCTTTGACTGGCGTTTTATTACGATGCAGGCACCGGGCGCGAATAATGTGCTTGATCCGGCCCTCGTGGAGAGGGAACAGGCGAAATTTATAAATACGATGGAGGAGGCAAGAGAGATGGGCGTTCGAGCGCTTCGTGAGGAGATGGCCGGATTGCTGAAGAATTGTGTTGATCGGCTAAGCGAGCCGGGCGCCGATGGGAAGAAGAAGATATTTCGTGATTCGATGGTCGGGAATTTCTTCGAATTTTTTGAAACTTTTAAAGAGCGGAATATTTTTGCTGATGCGGAGTTGTCTGCATTGTGCGAGTCGGCTAAGGCGGTGCTGGGTGGCGTGAAGCCGGAAGATCTACGGGGGGATGACGGGCTGAGGGAGACAGTCCGGGCGAATATGGCGACACTTGCCGGGGTACTGGATAATGCAATAGTGGCAATGCCAGGGCGAAGAGTGAAGATGGAGGATTGATCGGGCAGGGTGAGGGGAGCGCTTGTCAAAGGGATAGGCGCTCTTTTTTAAATTATAACGAATGGTGAGGATAAAGAGATGATAATAAGTCCGGACAATGCGGTAGTAGGGATGGCGGCGGCGAAGGGGAATGATAGCGCGTTTGAATTGCGTGCGGTTAAAGTAGATCCGGCGGAGAGTATGATCTATGGGAGTAATGGGCATTGTTTGTATTGGTCGAGGTTGGAGCATACAGATGATGAGTTCCCGGATTGTGCGATTGCCGGCGCGGTGGCGAGTAAAGAGTGTGTGCTGATTCCGGCGGATAAATTAGAGAAGGCGTTTGCTAGTGTGGCATCGAAAAGTGTTATGCTGATATTGCAGTGCGTTCAGGTGTTGACGGATGAGACGCATCATCATCTGGTGACAACGGATTGCGATACCGTGCAGGATATGAAGGTGAAGCACTGTGAGTATGGGGATTGGCCAGCCGTTAAGCAGATACGGCAGGCGGTGGAGGTCGAGCGCGAGAAGGGTCATACGGGGGTGGTGGGAATCTCCCTTGAGGAGTTAGAGCGCTTGGTCAAGATGACGAAGAAGCTGAGCAAGGGGGAGAAGATGGCGGTGGTTGAATTGGAAATAAATATGATTGATATGGAGCAGAATCCGATCGGTGTCAAGCTGAGACATCGGGATGATTTCGGGGGGCTGATTATGCCTTGTCTGGTGGGGGGTTGATGGTAATGTCAAGTGTGATACCATTTGAGCGGTATAGTGATGTACCGATACTGACGGATCTGGATACATTGTTGACGGGTGGGGAGAGTTGGCCGATTATTGGGGATCTGCTTACGGCGGCGGATTGTCGGCAGGTGGTGGCGCGTTTCACGAGTCTGTCCCGGTATGGTGATTGCTTCGAAAAAGCGAGGATTGCTCAGGACTGTTTGCGGTGGGCGGACTTTATGCTGGTAGCCGGCGAAATGCGCGTAGTCAGTGCGGACGGCGCAGGTTGCTACGGATTTGACTTCAATCCACCAGTGGAGTGTCATTGTTGGCTGACGGATCAGAAGGGGAGGGTGATTGACTTTGCGCTCCCTGGTGTAATTGAGACAGGTCTGAAGACATGTGACCAGGTGGGGCCGATATTAGTTGGGAGGGTGCCGGCGGTGCTTGCCGGAATTACACCAAGTTGGCTACGATATGGGGTAAAAGTGAGGTTAGCGCGGTGAGTTGATATGGTGAGTAGTAGTAGGTGACGGTCGGGTAAACTGGCTCTAGGTGGGTGATTTCATTGTTAAATAATTTTTCTTATTTGGATGAAATAAAAAGGTTGACTGTTTTTTGATAGAAATGTTAGAATTGTTTCACTTGTTTAGCTTTGTGGATGATTATTACTTAGATGGGAGGTGAGATAGAGCAGATGGCAGATAGAGAGCAGAAAATACAATGGAGCACAAGAGGGATGTTGGTGAGGCATCATACGTTGATGCGGCGGCTCGCGGCAGACAAAAGAACGACGATGGAAGAGGTACACAATCGGGCGCTTGAGATTGGGCTGGGGGTGATTGAGCGGGAGGTATTTGAGCAATTGGTGAGTGAGGAGGTGGGGGGATGATTCAGGTAGATAATACACTATTATGTGATGTCGCCAAATGTGACGCCGCCGGGATTGCTCGTCATGTCTTGCACCTACGCGGCACCGGCGAGAAGGTCGCGGCGGATATCGGGAACTGCTTCCATGCGGGACTGGAGCAGCATTTCAGGGGTGCCGGTAAAGAGCAGGTGCTGGTAGCATTCCGGGCCGAGCATGCGAAGTTATTCCCGGCGCAACTCCAACCGGAAGAGGATCGCTTCACGCTGGAAAACTGCCTACGCATAATGGGCCGATATTGTGACACGAGGCCCGTCGAGCGATTCCCGTTTGTGCCGGTTTCATTTGAGCAGACGGTCGGTTTTCCACTCGCGGAGGACATAACGTTCTATGTGAAAAGGGACTTGCTCGTGCAGGATAAGGTCAGCGGCTTGAGTGCGCCCCTGGATCATAAAACGACACGTACAATCAGCGAGTGGTGGTCCGGGAAGTATCGGATGACGAGTCAGATGAGCGGCTACGTGTGGGCCGGCCAACAGGAAACGGGCCAGCCGATGGGGGAGTGCTATGTGAATGCTCTGGAGGTGATGAAGGTGCCCAATAGCACGAGAAAGTGCACGACGCATAAGGTGCCCTATGCGGAATGCGGAATTGAACATGTTAAGTTTGAGTTGCTTGTATATGCTCGAAGCCCGGAGATGATCGCACGGTGGAAGGAGGATGCGATTTTGTTGGCCGGGCAATTCGCTCTCCTGCAGAAAGCATTTCCATCGGTGGAATATCTTCCGTATGCAAGACGAAATGGGGCATTCAATGACGGGTGTACATTTTGCGAGTTCAAGAAGTGGTGTGCGGTTGGGTTCGATGCTGGGATGGTGAGTGGGCTGGTAGAGTATGAGCGGTGGGAACCGTGGGCGGTTGGGCAAGGGCAGGATGGGCCGGTGCCGGCAGGCGAATTGCCCTACTGATACAAGCAGCTGGTGCCGGGTAGCGCCGGGTGGATGGATTATTGGCGGGCGTGGCCGAGCAGGCAGGGGGAGATGTTGGAGTGGCGAAATCAAATAGGGGGTAAGCTGAAATGTGGGAAGTAAGAGAGGATGTGGTGAAAGACCGCAAGGGGAATGCTTTGGTTATCTTTTGGCGTATTGAAACGTCAAGCAATAAAAGAAATTTCACGTCATTATCTGAACAAGATGCCAGGTGGTTAGTTGAGGTATTGAATGTTCACAATGATAAAGGGAAATAGGTGAGTTATGATCCGTTTGATTTTAAAATGTAAAAGTTGTGGGGAGGAATTGGAGAAAAGCATGCCAGCAATAAATAGCACAAGTGACATGGTGTTGATTGTGAAGGTGTGTGAGAGGTGTGAGATTTCGCAGGATGCTTATGAGGAGGTGATGGGGGAGTTGCAGGATTTGCAGCAGCTACTGGCAGAGAAAGAGCAACGGATCGCCGATCTGGAAGCTAAAATTGAACTAGAACTAGGAGGTGTCGCGTGACAGAGCAGACAGGACAAATAGCAGCAAATAGACCACCTCTTCACCTATTGTTGATGGGTGAGTCAGGATCTGGAAAGGATACCTTCGCCGCAACCTGGCCAAAGCCGATGCTGGTTTGGCACCTGGACGGGTATGGGCAAGAGATGCCTTATATGAAGGGGGCCACTAGTGTCAGCGAGATCCAACAGTATCAGCTCGGTAATAGTGGCTTGATGATTCCGTATCGGGATATTGTGCGGCCGGACGGATTCGTGCGGATTGAGTATTATAGTAGTGATAACCCGGAGATGCCGAATGCTGTTGCGATGCTGACGGCAAGGATGTCGTATTTTGCAGGTGAGGTCAGTCAGTGGAAGACGCTTGCAGTCGGGAGCCTGAGCAGTATTTCGTTGGAAGCCCGCCTATATGAGCAATTTGTGCTGAATCCGCAATATAAGGACCCGCGAAAGTGGTTTGGGGCAGCGGCGGACATGCTGGAGCGGTTGATCGCCTTGCAGAAGGGCTTTCCAATTAATGTCGTCATGATGTGTCATGTGGCGCGGCAGATGGATGAGGTGGATGGTACGATGCTGTATACGCCTGATCTGCCTGGGCGATTATCATACGGTGCGGCAAGGTATTTCAATGAAATGTATCGTATGTATGTTGCACGGTTGCCGGACGGGAAAACACAACGGGCTCTACAGACGGATAATGATGGGAAATATCAAGCGAAGACGCATATTGATGCTCCAAGCCCTTGTTGGCCAACTTATGATTCATTATGGGTAAATTGGCGGTAGGAGCTTTTGTTGGAGTTGAAACCGGGCGATTGTGTGTTAAAAATTAAAAGGAGGATGCTAAAATGCGGGAACAGGCAAAAAATTTTGCAATAGCAGCATTGATTTTACTGATTGCGTGGGCAATATCCTTTATGGCTATTATAACAGCTTTTCCGCCTCCTTGATTGTAGATTGGTTCTGCGCTTTGATTGTGATTGTAAACTGGTTGTAGCGGGGTAAGACGGGCAATAGTGCCTATTTAACAACAAACGGAGGGGTGGGAGTGTGCTATGTTTATAGAAGTTGTGTGTATTGGGTCGGATGATGTTTTAAGGCGGACTTTTATTAATGTGAATAAGATTGAAGCAATAGCGGAAAAGAACGGTGTTACTTTTTTAGGTACAAGTGATGGCATGTTCAAGGTCACAGACACCGTAGATGATGTCATGAAAAAAATTAACGCGGCAATTGCCGTATAATCAACCAAAAACAGAAGGAGATTAAAAAAATGCAGAACCAGAATTATTTCCCATGGGAAGAAACAAAAGAGGACAATGTATTTCCGACGATGATCGGTCAATTCAAGGTGAAGTCGATTGAGGATGGGCAGTCGAACAATACCGGTAAGCGGATGTTCAAGGCGATTTTCGAGTGCGTTGGTCCGGTTGAATTGCAGGGGATGTCTCATTTTGAGAATTACGTGGTCGGAAGTGATGAGCAGCCGCTGGCGATTGTTGCCGGGGCGATGGGCACCCGCTCGTTTAAAAAGCTTTGCAAGGCAAGCCAGGTACCGCCGAATAATGATATCGTTGTGCTGCTCGCAAGCTTGGAGAATTCAGATTTGTTGCTGTCGATTGTTGAGTATACTGAGACACAGGAAGGACAGTATAAGGGGACGAAGCGGAATCGGGTAACCGGATATTTCAGAGTTGGGGAGAGGCAGATCGGGATTGCGCCTGCGGCAGGTCAGCCAGGGCAGACAAGTGGTCCGGCGATGGCAGGGCAGGCCGCTATGGCACCGCCTCCGCAGAATGCCCCACCGACACAGCCCGCGCAACCAATGCAGGCACCGCCTGCCCAGCCGACGGCACCACCAACACAACAGCAGCCCGCTCCGATGGCGCCGCCAGATCAGCAGGCACAGGTCGGCCCGATGCTCCGTTGCACGATCTGTAATCAGGATGTGAGTGCTATGGCCTTCGGGATGCACGTGGCCAGGCATCAAAGTGAGCCGGGGTGGAATGGGATCGGTTAATGCTTGCCGGAAAGTGTCTCACTTAAGAGTCGATACTTTCTGACGACAGGGCCGCGACTGTAACGCGGGATCAGAACGGTGGCGGAATTGGTAGACGCACTGCTGGAAAGCTATTCGAAAGATGTTGCAAATATAGCAGATTGACGGTGGAAACAAGCCCTTTTAAGGATGTCTTACAAGCCCGAAAGCCCAATGTAGGTTCGAATCCTGCCCGTTTTGATTTTTCTTCGCATTATCAAGAATGTCCTGAGCGCTTAAATTCTTACACTGACAGGACATTTTAATATAACCAGGGAAAGAGTGACAGGCCGGAGAGACGGTCATTTTTATCCATTAACAACTAACAAGGAGAGATGATATGCAAGAGGATTTCATGCCAGCAATACCAGAGCAAGGAGCGCTTAGTGTGATGGCGACAATGCAGCCTGATCAAAATGCAGAACTCAAGGCGAATATGGAGCTGGCCCGCGCTGCAAGTGACGCCCAATTCCTGATGATCGTCGGGAAGCAGATGGCGTGGCAGCAGTCGAAGGCGAGCACTCCAACGACTATCACAACGGATGAGGAGTATGCACAAGCGGTCACAGTGGGTAAGGATATGGCCAGCGCGCTGAAGACACTGGAGGAGGTGCGCCTGTCGTATGTAGCATTCCCAACACGCGTCATTGATATGATTAATGGACTATTTCGGCAGACGCGGCGATCGATTGAAGAAAATCGGGAATGGTTGAAGAAGCTGGTGGCGAAGAGGGATCATGAGAAGGAGCAGGCGCGGGCAAGGGAGCGAGAGGAGGCGCGCCGGTTGAATGAAGAACAAATGCGGACAACGCAGGCGGCAGCAATACAGCAAACCCAGCAAAGTGCTCCAGTCACAGGTGTGGTGAGTGGTGGAATGTCTTCTTTTGTTTTTATCGATCCGGAAATGCTAGGAGAACCGGAAGCGGAAAATAGCGTGAGCAGCACGAAGGGACCGGTGGCAGCAAAGGTGCCTGATTTTGATATCACCGTGACTGATAAGGTTGAATTCATGAAGCTGCTGGTGAGCAAGGCGGCGACGCAGATATGGATTACGGAACATGCGAGTGAGCTGGTCACGATTGACGTGGAGAAACTCAAGCAGTTGTTGCGGGAGAATCCGGGGAAGAGGAAGGTTGCGGGGTGTGAGATTACTAAGCGGTAGGGGGTAGGAGGATGACAAAATGGCATTGGATGATGGAATATTGTAAAAAGAACGGTTATCCTCCAGCGCAAAAATGGGCCTGGGATAAAGCAGAAGAGGCTTATAAAAAGGAGATGAATGGGCAATGAACAAAATAACACACCATTGTAATATTTGCTTAGAGTCAAACGAACACACCAAACTAATCGGTTTAACTATGAACGAGGCTTGTCAACTTGAAAGGGAAACGTTAAACAAAACAGAGTTGCATATTTGTGTGGATTGTCTAATGGCAATTAAGGTTTTTAATTTTGATCCTACTGCAATGGAGCTAACAGAATGAAAGGAAACGCAAGCTGTCATCTTCCGAATGATCGTTATCGGGAGGGGTGGGAGAGGGTTTTTGGGGCGAAGAAGTGTTTGAAGTGTGGGAAGGATTGTTCGACGGATTCTGACTCGCTTAATCACAAATACACCGGCGAGTGTGAAACTTGCTGGAACTCTCGCTGCATTAACTGCTTGAGTGATATGTTTGAAGAGGATGGTACGTGTAAAGGGTGTGGGATTAATCTTAAAAGGTATCGGGATATTGTGACTACTGCGATTGATGAACATAAGGTTAAAAAATGAACGCAGCAGCCGCATACGCCAGCCGAACACTCGGACGCTTCGTCCCAGATGAAGGGCCACTTGATGCACCTATACTCGTAATCGGTGATGTACCGTGGACACAAGAGGCGAATCTGGGCAGGCCGTTCGCCGGGCAGGCAGGTAAACAGCAGGATATCTGGTGGCGGGAGGTCGGACTTGAGCGTAGCAAGATGCGCCTGATCAATCTCTATCCGTATCAGCCCGCCCGGAATGATGTAGAGAGTGTTCCAATCGGCGAGTTGGTGCCTTGGATCTCAAAATTGCATGAGCGGATTGCGGAAATGCCCGGGCTACGTGTAATCGTCACGCTTGGCAACTACGCTACGTTTGCACTCACCGGCAAAGGACAGGTAAAGGCAGCGGTCAGGCAGGTTTTCTCACCCGGTGAAGCAACGGTGATCGAGAAGAAGGCGGGCATCTCAAAATTGCGAGGATCTGTTTACCGGTATCGGGATCTCCGCGGGAGAGAGATAATCGTAGTGCCGATCACGCACCCATCGACAGTAATGTGCATGCAGAAGTGGGAGAAGCGCACAGTTCGGGATTGGCAGCGGGTGGCGCGGATACTGCGAGTTGGCCAGGTGCCGATTGAGCGCCGTCATATCGTAAGTCCCGATGAGTGGCAGGTAGCGGACTTCGCGAGGATGGTGGAAGCGAATGCAGGGGATATCGCTATGGCCACGGACATTGAAACGTGGGGCAGTCAGCTATCATGTGTCGGATTTGCACTCTCGCCTACTGAGTCGATTACAATTCCGCTTATTGGCCGGGCAAAAGATGTGATGATGCCGTATGTGAAAAGGCTATGTGAGTCGGCAGCCCCTAAGATATTATGTAATGGAATGTATGATGCCTATTGGCTGGCCTGGTACGGAATATGGCTGGCGAATTTCACCTGGGACGTGCAACTGATGCACCATGCGATTGATCCGGCGGAGTCGCACAGCTTGGACTTTCTCGCCTCGATCTATTGCGACGACTACCGTTATTGGAAAGACGAAGGCAAAGATGGCGAGGAGGTGATCCGCTATAGTGATGAACTTGAAGCTCTATGGGTATATAACGGCCTGGATTGTTGTTATACGAGAGAGTTGCTCGATTGCATTTATGGAGATTTGTATCAGCAGGGGTTGGTGGATTTCTACTTCCGGCATTATCAGGCGCTGCTTGATCCGCTGCTTAGAACAAGCCTGCACGGATTCCGGGTGGATAAGAAGGCGCAGAAAAGTTGGGCGAAACAACTTCGGGGGGAGCTTGAGGAGATACATGGGCAGCTTGTTGCAGCGGCAGGGGAGGAGTTGTTCGCGGAAGAGGAGAGGTGCGCATTAAGGGAGCCGACTACTGCCGAGTGGCAGTGCTTACTGGTGCCGGATATGAATGGGAAGTTGCCGGGTGTTGAGGTAGCGAATCCTCCGATAGCGAAACAGATAAGTAAGGAGGGGAGGGCAGCTCTGATGACAAGCGGCCTCACGTATATGATAGGTGGGCAGAATGCTGGGAAGATTCGTTTCAAAGTGCGCTCGACCAAAAAGGATTTCAGCAAGGATAAGTTGATACGGTTTTTCTATGAGACGCTCGGTCTTCCAAAGCAATTCAAGCTGTCGAAGGGGGTAGGCGGGAAAAAGCGCACTGTCTCACTGGATGAGGGTTCGATTCGTAAAATGACCGCAAAATGGCCGGATAAGATTGGCAATTGGGGGAATTTGCTATTGGCGTATCGAGAGAAGAAGAAGGAGCTTGACTACCTGAAAGGGTCGTATGACGGGGATGGGCGGATTCGTTGTAGCTATAAGATGTTGACTGAGGCGGGGCGGCTTTCGAGTAGTACGAATCCGCGTAGGACTGGTTACAATTTACAAAACATAAAACGTTGAAATCATTAGATAAAAATGCAATACCCCACCCAAATACTTATACCTGAGTTGATCCCGCGCAGTAGCTGGTTTTCGAACTTGCGCTCTCTCCTCTCGCAAGAGCAATGGGACATCATTCGAAAAGACAGCTACCGTGCGGCAGGCTACCGCTGTGAAATCTGCTGTGGGAAGGGGGAAAAGTGGCCTGTCGAATGCCACGAGCGGTGGGCGTTTGATGACGCGACGGGCATCCAATATCTGGAGGGGGTAATCGCGCTGTGTCCAATGTGCCATAAGGTGAAGCATATCGGGCTGGCTGAGACGAGGGGGGAGGGGACAGCGGCAATTGCTTGGATGGCTCGGGTGAATGGTTGGCCTTCTGAGGTGGCGAAGGCTGCGAGAGATGGGGCATTTGTGCAGTGGGAAGAGCGCTCGCGGAGGAAGTGGCAGATTGATTATAGTCGAGCACCCTTTGTGATCCAGCAACTTGTGCGGGCGGTGGTGGATAGTACGCGGCAGCCTGCGCTTAAGGTACCGCCTGTGCCGGTGTCGAAAAGTAAACAATTGTTGCGAAAGATGCAGGCAGAGCGGATAAAGCAAAAGCAAGCAGATGACGGGCGACGTGAACTTGAAATGATCGAGCGATTGAGGATTACGAAGCAGACGGAAGCAACCGAAAGAATAGCTTATGATTCTGCGAAGTTCAAAACAAAAAAGTATTTGAGCAAAAACAAGCAAAAGCACCGATTCGCCAAATTCGCAAATTAAGGTTGGAAGATTAGATATTAGATTGAGGTTGGGAAGGTGTAACGACAAGGGTGAGCAGACCGGGCCACCTAAACATGAATAAAAAAATCAGGCGGTTCCCCGGTTCTGCTCTACCCGCTTGTTATGTGCTTTTGCACGGAGGTCATTTATGGGAATTGATTATGATGGTGGGATGATTGTTGGTGAAATAGGCAGCAGATTGGGCTCTGTCGATGCTCCTGATGGACTGTCGGAATGGGCAGAAGATAACGACATGAAAACCATGGCGATGCACTATGATGCTGATTCTGATTGGTGCTATTACGGATTTGAGGTGCCTAATGTCCTTGTCAGCGAGATAGACCAGGCGTGGCTTGATAATCTAAGAGCCAAAGCGGCCAAATTTGAAGAATTGACAAAAATCCCGGCTAAACTGGTTGGGACGCAAAACATTTGGTAGCACATAACGACAAGGGTGAGCAGACCGGGCCACCTAAACACAGGAGGTTGGTTTGGCGACATATAGATACCCGATTGTTCCAATAGACGATGACCTGCAACAGCTTGATATGGATGACATTAACAGCTTTGGAAAAGGTGAGGTCTGCCAGTATTTGAATGAAGTGCTTGAACACTACGGACCTCCTTGTGAGTTTTGTCGTCATTTCGATATGTTTTGCGAGCTAAAAATCAGGAACATAAAATACGATCTACGGATTGGGCCTTACGAGTCATGGCACATCAGAAAGTTTTGCGAAAAACACGAGGGCATAGATAACAGTGAGCAGCAGGACGAAGAGCGGTCGCGGATGCTGCGGAACCAATTAAACTGCGATGCTCAGACATACGGTTCAGGCTCATAGAGCAATACAACGGCTGAATTAACCGGCGCGCGTTAGCGCGTCCGAGCGAGGAACGAGCGATGTTGAATGATTTGTTAGCTACCGAGTGCCCGGAATGTGGCAGCACTGATACGGAATGGCACTGCACACAAACGACACGCAGCGGAGTTGTGGACGGTCGCCTGAGGCTGAACGAAGTAACCACGCTGTTTTTCTGTGGCTGCAATGAGTGCTCCGAAACCATTAAAACGGTGAGCGGTGACGAGCTGGCCGCAATAATGACAGGCAGCTAACGCCGTTTTAACCAGCCGCGCCACAATGCGGCTATGAAAACCGGAACCGTTCGCGCGGTCTGGTTGAAAAATTTGTTATGTGATTTTTTATGATTACACAAATTGCTGACCACATGGCCCTGGTATGTCGCTGCGGCTGTGTCGGCTTTAATCTCCTCCGGTCAGTGCGTATAGAGTGCGAGGGCTGCGGGGAACAAAAAAACATGAGGTGGACAATGAAAACGCTTGAAGGTTTGTTGAGAATGACGGTGCCCGCGAAAGACAAAGACGGCAATGATATCCAGATTACCCCGGAATTTCGGTTGTCTGTGCAGGAGACAAAAGCGATGGTCAACGGTGAGCCTGGAGTGAGAATTATCATCCACGCCGATGGCTATAATAGCGACACCCTGGATTATGTTGTTTCTGGCGATGAACTTTTGTCCTTAAACATATAACGATGAAGCTCACCTGAACGACTATTGGTGGAAAAAGTTCGAAGCGGCCATGAAAGACACATAACATAGCAATATACGGCTGGCCACCGGGCTTGCCGAAACCACGCGGACGTTGTCCTGTCCGTTTAACTGGAGGATAGGTGATTTATGAAAATAATAATCGTAGATAACTTTGATAGAGAGTCTTCTTCAGATACTCTTGTGGCAGAAAATATTAATAAATACTGGGGAGAAAAAGTCGTGGATTTTCTGAATAATAAATTCTCAGGTGATGACTCCCCTAGCTACTTCAAACTGGTTGAAGACGGTCACAAGCTATACATTTTTGAGCCTTACACTTGAACAACGGTGTTCGGCGGCCCAACGACTACTATTGAACGTATTAAAGCGGGTAAAACATGGCAACACATTTAAAGAGTATTCGTGAGACGTTTTTACCCGATGAGGGGTGCGTATTCGTCCGGTGTGATCTTCAGCAAGCAGAGCACAGAATGGGCTTGATGTATTGCGGGACTCCGCGTATGCTTACCCATGTCAATACGAATGGCGCAGATTATGATTGCTTCACTGAGGAGATTGAGCCGATTTTTGGCATAAATCCGCGTGCTGTGGATAAGGCGAAATTTAAGCAGATGCGCTACCTTACGAAGAAGATATTCCATGCGAGCTGGCGTTCAATGGCGGGGAATAAGATGTCCGAGTCGGTCAGTAAGGACACAGAAGGGCAGCTATTCATTAGCGCGAAGGAATGCCAACGCCTTATTGACACCTACTTGAAGAAGAACCCAGAAATCACACAGATCTACATGCCGATGGTGCGGGAGCGGATTCGCTCAGTAGGGGTGCTAGAGACGAGCTGGGGTAGGCGGATTGACCTGAGAAGGCGTCGAATTGACGATGACCTTTATCGGATCGGGTATAGCTTTTACCTTCAGGCAGAAGTGGCCGATTGGACGAATCAATACGGCCTCATACCTGCTACCTATTATATGCTCGGCAAGTACGAAAAACCTTGCAATGCTCAGGTGCATGATGAGATAATCGTGAGTGTGCCGATTGCGGATTCCTTTGACTATGCCATCTTCATCACCCTGGCCATGCAGCAGAGGCGGGAGATTCCAGCGGGGTCTGGGAATTGGCTGACGATTCCAGCCGGGGTGACAGTGGGGCGAAATTGGGGAGATCCGAAGGGGGTGGAGTTTAAAAGGATGCCATCGAGGGATGAGTTCTATAATCAATTAAGAAAGGGGGGATTCAAATGCTGATATTCTTACTTGGTCTGCTTGTTCTTGGAGTGCAGTTCGGCCCGGTGTGCAGTATTGAAGTGTTCATCCTGTGGGTTATTACTAACTTAATATGTAGGGAGAGCTGAAAATGCTGATGAGCGAGATTGAAGAGGAGAGGGAAGTGGATGAGAGTGGTAAGGTATTGCGATGCGGCGAGTGTTCGAAGAGTAAAGCGATAGGTGATATGGGGTTTATTGAGTGCTATCGAAATAAGCTAATCAGGCATAAAAATTCATTCTGTCAGATTGGGGAGGGCCAGTAGGATGAGCGCCACTAAAAGATATGATATAAAAAAAGCCCTATCTCGTTTCACCCCGGAAGAACAAGGCTCCCTTCAGGCGATGGCGACTATGAGAGTCGAGCATGGTGTGATGCAAAAGCAGCTCGCGGAGTTGAAGGGGGCGTATGACTCGCTATATGCTGTGATGGTGACACTGCTCGATGCGATGCCGGATAAAGAGATCCGACTCCATGCGAGTCAGCTGCTCAGGTTCAAGGCGGAATATCGAGTGGATCAGAAGAGGGAAGGGGAAGAATTTGTACTTCGGTTGCTTACTTTGAACGATGAGGTGGGGTAGTGATAGCTCGTCAGAGTTTTAGCCCGGTATTACTTCAAGGAGATTGCCTAGAGCTGATGAAGTATATTGAAAGTGACTCAGTAGACATGATACTGACTGACCCGCCCTACGGAACCACGGCCTGCAAATGGGATTCGGTTATCCCGCTTGAACCAATGTGGGAACAACTGAAGAGGATCATTAAGCCGAACGGGGCCATTGTAATGACGGCCAGCCAGCCGTTTACCTCGGTGCTAGTGTGCAGCAACTTGCCCATGTTCAAATACTCGTGGGTATGGAAAAAGACAAGACCCGGAGGCTTTGTGTCGGCAAAGCTAAAACCGCTGAAAGATGTAGAGGATGTGTGCGTCTTTTCTGAGGGGGCAACGGCAAACGGAAGCAAAAGAAACATGCCCTACTACCCACAAGGGGTTAAGCAAGGAATACCGTGGAAGCGCCCAAAGAAATATGCAGGGAGCGAAGGGGTAAGTTACACCAGGGAATCGCACGCGCTTGAGAGAACGACCACCGGCTCAAACTACCCCAGGGAGATTATAGAGTTTGCAAACCCCAACTCCGATGTGTTGCACCCGACACAAAAACCCGTAGCCTTGATGGAATACCTAATTAAGACTTACACCAATCAGGGAGACACGGTGCTTGATTTTACAATGGGCAGCGGCACAACCGGAGTAGCTTGCAGGAACCTGGGCCGGAACTTCATTGGCATTGAGCTCGATGAGCAATATTTTCAAATAGCAACTAAACGCCTACTAACAATCAACGATGAGATAGGAAGATGAAATGTCCAAGCCATTCGTCCCGGCCCTCCAACGTACCCGTAATCTATTTGAACTCTATCAATACGCATGCGGGAAAAGCGAAGTCCCGGCTGTTTATAATTTCTGGTCCAGTGTAGCCATGCTCGCCGCTATCCTCGAAGGCAATATCTGGTATGAAAAGCACGCAGACGAGAAACTATATCCCAATCTTTATATCTTCTTGATCGGGAGTGCGGCATCCGGCAAAGGCACGGCAATTAGCTTCGCAAATAAATTATGTGATAGAAGTGTAGTGACTCCGAAATACCGGGGGAGTGCGACGTGCGCGAGTCTGATTGATGTACTCGGCAAAATAGAAAAAGACGAATACGGCGCGAAGAAGCTCGCCAGCCCTCACCTCTGGCTGATAATGGATGAGCTGAAGAATAATCTCGGCACAAACGTCCCACTAGTTGAGGCATTTGTCGCATTAATGACGGAGCTTTTCACGGCGACCGGCTATACAATAAACACGTCTACCAGGATGTACGGAAAGATTGATGTGATTGATCCAATTGTGAACTGGCTTATCGGAACAACGGAAAGTGATCTACGCGGCATCCTGTCAAGAAAACTTGTCGATAGCGGTTTCAGTAGTCGTGTTTGCTTCATTTTCGGTGAGCGGGATTATAATATCCGATACCCTCGAATCACCTACCCGCCAGATCGTGATGAGGTGATGGAGCACTTGAAAATCCGCCTCTGGGCTCTCCAACAGATGAAAGGGCGTGTATTGATGACACCGGATGCTGAGGCCATGCAGGATCAATGGTATATGACTCGGCCAAGTCCAACTGAAGAGTCACTTGCAGCGGCGTGGGTGCGACAACACGATATGTTGTTGAAGTTCGCACAACTTTGTTGCCTTGCAGACGGGGGGCCTCCTGTCATCAGAACGGGTCATCTGGCAAGAGCAAAAGCAATGGTGGCGAGTGTAGCGAGTTATTCAAGTAAACTGCTATCAGTAGTGCATGAGACATTCGAGACAAAGCCAAGTAATGATGTGGAGAATTACATAAAGAGACGAAAGAGAGATGTTGAACATTCACCGCTATTGAAGTATTTTAGAAGCAAGAAGGGAATGGACGCAAGTAAGGTTAAAAAAGCGTTGTGGGATCTTACGCAAGAGGGCATGATTCGCGCAAGCAAGGGTCCAAAGGGCGGGGTTGTATACGAGTGGATTGGTGGGTGATTTCGCTATTTATCAAACAAGTATCAAACAAGCGGGAGGACATGAAAATGGCATTTCAAGAAGTTGAAGTTAAGAGCAGAATTAAGAAGGGAGAAGGAACAACGACAAAGATGCCGCACGTCACAATGACGGACGGAAAAAAATTCGTATTCAATCTGGCCGCTGCGAATTTGGTCGGGAATGTCGAAGGGCTGAATGCTGCGATGCTGTATGACGCGGAGAGCGGGTCAGTTGGTTTTCGCTTTCGTGAAGAGGCCCCCTGTGAGGTTATTATCGGTACGAAAACGCTGACAATTAAAGGAAACATTACCAACGTGTTGCCGGATACCTTGAAAGCTGGAAAATGGCAGGCACCGATCACCTGGAACAAAGAGGCGCAATTGTTTGAAATTCATTCTGATGAATGGTTGACAGCACTTAAAAGGGGTGAGAAGGAAGCGGCGAAATTGGCTGTCATGGCCCCGGAGAAGCGTGCGGAGTACCTGGCGAAGAAAGCAGCTCGGCAGGCTGCTGAGAAGGCGAAGAGGGCGGCTGCTTAGTCGGGTTAAGCTTGTGCAGTGAGAAGGAGCATTTGTCGCGAGCAGATGCTCCTTTTTTGCTCACTTACTCAGGGACCATTCAACGATTTCGCAATAACAAAACCTGCGGTGATGAGGGCAGTGATAAGATTCAGTGAAAGGCCAACAAGGATTCCGATGATCCAATTCTTCCCGGCTCCAATTGCTTCTGATAGTTTGTCTATCTTATTCCACTGTATCGTTTCGCTTTCCTTCAGGCATCTAAGTTGTTCATAGTAACCAGAGCAGTGAAGGCAATCGGTGCGGCGTTCGTCTCCGGTGTAGTCTGACATGGACGGGGTCCTTTATTTAGAGGGGTGAGTGATGCTTAATTTAATTCTATTGTGGATCATAGTGCATGTTGCGCTTTGGGTTTATCGGCGGTTTATCGTTTAATCAGCGATTGCGCCGAGTCATTCCACGGGTTTGCTCTGCAATTCTACGCCGCTCTGCTGCGGTAATCGAACCTTTTTCAACACTCATCATCTTCTTCCCACCAAGAACACGGAAAATTATATCGGCAGGTGATTCGCCTGTTGTCGGCGGATTCGGGTTAATCTGGCTTGCATAGGTTGATTGCTCCGCATTTAGTCCAGGCGCGGTGAATCCTTGACCGGGAGGAAGAGCGGGTTGTCTAACCTGTCTGGCAAGTTCAGGTGAATAGGGTGAATAGACTTCTCCCGGTGCTCGCATAGTTACACCTGGTTCAGGTCCAGGAGGCGCTGGGAGGGCAGGACGCGGTTTCGGTCCAGCGAGGCGCAACTGCTTACGAAGCTCGTTTGCTATCTGTTTTGGCTCTGATACACCGAATGCTTTAAGTGCGTCGATGAGTTCGGATTGCTTACCACCGCGCGACATTATATTTTGAATAGTTTGTACTATTTTACTCGATGGTGTGAATGGTTCCGCTAAAACGGCCTGCTTCTCCATCAACGAAGATCCATTCCGAAACATCTTAACCAGTTGATTCCCTGTTGCTTTCGCAGCTTTCTCGATATCCTGCACACCTCTTGTCGCAGCAAGCGCAGATATTCCTGCATGACCCGTTACAGCAACTTTCATTGCCTCTACAGTGGCATATATTTGAGAATATTTAAACCCCGCCTGCTCAAGTTTCGTCTGCACCTGACTCTCAATTCCCTTCTTGAATGTCTGTAATTCTCCCCATCGCCGGAGTGCATCGGCTCCCGCCGGATCAATCTTCTGGTAGAAGGAATCTCGAATGGCGTTAATGCCAGCATCCTCTAGGCTTTTGACTTTAATGTCGAACTTAGATGGAATACCGCCAACCTCATTCGCCGCTTGAAGCATTTCATGGGCGGTTCGGAGTTCGAGCGGACCATTCTGCTCGTAGTTTTTAATAATCTTTTCGCCTGCTTTTATAATCGCGGGACTGTCACTCTTCCCAATAAGAGCGGCTTCCTGCATTTTGGCTCGGATTGCGGCAATCGCAGGCGCGGGATCTATTGTGCTGTTTGCGGCCTTCGCATTATCGAGAGCTGCCTCTATCGCCGGACCATACTGCTTCTGCCTCTGCTCGATAATCTGCATCGTATCGAATATCGCCGTTTTCGGATCTTCAGGCAACTTGAACGCTTTCTGCTTATAATTCATATCCGTCAAATTAAACGTGCTCTTATTACTAATAAGATCCTTCACAGCGCTTTCAGATTTATCAAGTGCGGCACGAGCGGATTGCGTCTTTGAGCCGGATTGGAAGAATTCAACGGAGCGCTGTAGGCGATCACGGATTTCGATGCTTAATCGTCTATTCACCAAATTAGCCGATGTTGCTCTTGTTGCCGGTTTTACTCCAATTAAAGCGGCACTCGAAACATCAGATACGATATTTTTTGCTTCGGTTGCTGCAATTTTCTCAAGCGGAATAAGCGAAAAAGCGAATAAGGATTCAACAGTTTCGCCGATTTCAGGATTCCTTTTAAGAAACGTTGCTGTTGAATCGTAACCTTTCGATAGTGCGTTAATAAACTTGTGGCCAATTGCTGTGCTTTGGAAATTATTAAATTTAGTCCCTAATGTCTGAGAGACAGCATTACCTTTATCGGCTAACCACTGTTTGAACTCTTCTGGTGTGAGAGTATTCCAAGCGGATATAAGCGTCTGATTAATCGGATCAACTGTAAAGGCGCTAACGGCTTGTCCAAGTTCATTTACCTGATTAAGTGCTTGTGCGCCGAGAGGGGTAAAGTTTCCCGCTTGCTGTTGTTCAGCAAGAGCAACATTCCTTTGATGGATGTCTTTTATATTTGACCATCGCTGTTGCCAGTCTTCACCGAGTCGGCTGGCAAAGGAAGAGCTGTCTGGGATGCTCGGGGGCGGCTGACTCGGTACAATTGTTGAGATTGCTGTCGCTGGGATCGGACCGGCCTGTGCGGCAGGTGCGGCAACGGTTCCGCCATATTGCTTGGCAAGATCGGCGTAGTTGGTTGCTGCTGGTGCTGGCGCGGGTGAGGGTGCGGAGGGCGGTGGAATGGTTGCCGAAGATGTCGGCGGGGGTGTAGGTGGAGGTGCATCTGAATTCAAAACAGCCCCCCCATACTGCTTTGCAAGTTCCGTGTAGTCCATTACTTAATACCTGCGGCTTGTTTGAATTGGTCAGCGGCTTGCTGATTGGGAAAAGTGAGAACTGTCCCATCTGGAGCTGTTACGGTGATTTGATCACCAGCAGGATTGGCTGCGGCAGACTCAGGTGGTGTCGCATTAGGCGTGTCTTTATGCAGTGATTGCACTTCTCCAGCAAGATCTGGCTTCAGTGCAACAAGAGTCTCCTGTGCCTTGGGTGAAAGAAGATCAATCCCATTACTTGAAATCCCCATGCCTTGGGTATATTTCGATCCAAGTGCCTGTAGTCGTCCTACCATGAGATCAATTGCGCTTTGCATTAGGGCATTTACCTGTTCAGGTGTAGCGCCGGTATTTTTCGTTTGATCTCGCCAAGCATTGATTTCACCCTCGCTCATGCCGGTCTGCCGGAATACTTTCGCAAGTTCACCTGCAACACCTTCTCCGAGTGTTTTAATGCTGCCTGTGGATTTTTGAATTTTTTTGCTGCCAAATTGCGTACCGAGCCAATTAGCGGCAACATTCAAAGAAGGAAAATTACCGTTCTCAAGCCCATCGTAGGCGGTTTTAAGTGATTGAAGATGTGCTAGTGCTGTGTTGAGTGCAGTGATGTTATTCGAGTCCGTGCCGCTGGTGAAAGATTGCCTTGTTTTTGCTCTTGAGTTATAATTAATCGCATCGAATCCGGGATCATATTGCGATACTGCTTGAAGCATATTTTGCCAGTAGTCTGATTTCAGAGCAAAACCGGAGGGGAATTGCATCCTACCCTCTGCGAGAGCCTTCACTTGATCCGCTACTCCCGGCTGAAGTGTCGAGAGGAATTCTGGCCCTGAGACATCCGTGTTCATTGCGCCAGCTTTACCGGGACCGAATAAACTTGCCGCAGATGGTCCAATGCCGACACGATATGCTCCAGTCGGTATCTTTGCACCTACTTCCTTCGGGAAATATTGAATCGTGCCATCCGGTAGCTGCCAGGCATCCCCTTCTTTCGCTTTCTCCTTTGAGCCTGTTTTAAAGATACTGCGCTTCAGCTCATTCCCATTCGCATCAAATAGCACAATTGCCGTAGTACCTTGGTCTGCTTGCTCAATTTTTTCCCAATGTGTTGCAGTAGTGCCGGTTTCTTTGCTCATGTAAGATTTACGGAGATCGGAATATTCTTGAGCGGTAATATCACCGTTGGCACGTAATGATTTAATGTCTGCGAGATGTTTTGATAAGTCGCTCTTGGGTGGTGCAGCTAAATTGAATGTCGTACTGCGCTCACCTTTGTCGTTTACAGTTTGACTGATATCGAGTTCCCGCCCGGCAAGAAGGTTCTGTGGAGCTTGTGCGGGGGCTGATTGTGTGATAGGGGTAGTTGCGTTATCCGTTAGCAGCCCTTGCTGAGGCATTTGCGTTTGACTCTGCATAGGGGCTTGTTGTGGTGGTGAACCTCCGCTGATGCTCTGCAAAAGTGACTTTAATCCCGTAGGATCGTCTCGTCTTTGCACTTGATCCTGCTCGTATTTTGCATGTGCATCATCCCCACCCTTTATAGCATAGAGTGATTGAATAACTTTAGGATAATAGCTCATCGCGCCAGGGTCATCTTTTAAGCGTTTGAGGACCGCGATGCTGTCGGGGGAGTTTGATTCGGCAACTTTTGTCAAGAGCGTTTTATATGCTTCTTGTTCGGGGTCTTTCTCCTTCTCACCACGTGAAGCAGATCGCGCGAAATCCATTGCATTCGATTGTGCTGATGCGGCACCGGAAGCAGCATTTGACATGATTCCCGATAATAGGTTAGTAGCCATCTTATTTACCTCGTCCGAAGCCCGCGCCCGTATTCTTACTATCGCCACTCGCCTTGACATTACCGCCAACAGCACCACTTAAACCGGAGAGAGCTGTCTGAGATTGACCAAGTACGAAATTCGGAAGCATACCGTATAGCGTTTTCATGACGTCTGTTTGTGTATTTGCAACATTCATACTATTTTCACGCTTACCTTGACTGAGGATAGATTGTCCGAACGGAGTACCGACAAGGCCGGTTCGAGCAAGTTCATCGCGTGTGCCTGATTGTGCCTGTGATCCTGCTCGTCTGGAGGCTTCCAACGCCTGGGCAATGATCGGCACTTGGACGCCGCCGCCGCGCTGGAAGTCAGATTTCTTTGGTGCGACTGGTGCGACTGGTGCGGCGTTGGGTATTACAGCACTTTTATACCACGGAACAGTCCCGGAGGGTTGTGAGCTGCCGCTACGATCCCCTGCTTCCCAGGCAGCCGTATCCGTGTTATATTTTTCAACTGCGGCATCATACCCCGCTTGATCAAAGCCAATCTTACCGGACGGATTGCTCAAAATGCCCATGAGCTGATTAATGAAGCCCGTGCGCAAACCCGCTGTCTCTTTGGAGAATCCCTCTGAGATTTTTGCTAAGGTAGTGGCTGCTGCATCAGACTGTGAGCCGCTACTCGAACCTTTACTTCCTGAAATTCCTGTAGACATATTATCACTCCTTTATCAGACCAAAATACTTGGATTCTGCGAATTGTTCTCTAGTCATTTGTACCAGATAAACAATATCTTGTCCAAGGAATTTGCGGAGATTACCCACCACTGAGTAGCCGAGTTTGATATGACGATTTAATATCGCCGGTTGCCAAGTCGTACCGACGATTGTTTCATAAAATGTGAAGACAAGAGAATAGAGCATTTTCAAACGTGCGAGATTTGTCTTTATTTTGCCGCTTGCCGGATCAATCCAGAGTCCGGCAAAGATAGAGACACCGGAAGGCTCTGTGAACCAGCAGGCAAAATTAATCTCACCGACACTATTTAGACCGTAGAAAAAAATACAAGGCAGTTGATATGTTTGCATGAACTTGTGTAAGCTGCGGCACCACGGAACAGCCAATTTATCAATATCACCTGTCTCATTGAGGCGCATCCACCATTTCACTAATAGCATATCTCCCGCACTTGACGCATTATACACGGAGAGCTTCAAGCGGTCAAAGTGTGGTTGATATTGCTCAAGGGTAGTAGCTATAGTGTCGTTGTTTGGGTTCATTTCGGCGTGTAGAATTCAGGTTTGATTGAAAAGACTTCAATTACTGATGTGACTAATCCGGTAATGCGAAGGGTAAAAAGAGTGCCGACTTTCCCGATGTTGAAGAATACCTTCACACGGGCGGTAGATTGCATTACGCCGAGAACGGTGGTCACGCCATCAACAATGAGAGTCGCTGTGATTTGATTGCCACTTGTGTTAATATCAAACGTGAGAAACTGCAACACGGCAGCTATAGAGCTATCTATATTGATTGAGGGCGGTTCAAGTATGATTGAAATTGCATCACCGTTGTCGGTGTAGATTAGGGGCTTCTCGAAATCGACCACCTTACTGTTATAGGTTACTGCAAGTTGATCCGTTTCTTCGTTGTAATAGAGTGCGGAAAGTCCGACACCGAGATCACGGAAACGGCCCTCTCTATTCACGGCGAGAGTTTGAACACCGTCACTACCGATATACTCATCACGAGCAAAGGTTGCCTGGATTACCGAAGAAAAAGCGGTAAAATCCCCTACACTTTCCCCGCGAACAATACGATCAACAGCTCCAGAGGAGATAACCGTGCTTGTGTTGCCGTCAAATAAGCGAAAGCCGTCGTGGGCGAGATAGGCAATACCAAAAGGAGTCTCGACGACTGAGAAGGGTTGGGTTGTGCCGGAGCAGTTTGGCACCTCTCGCGAGATGTATGGATTATCCCCGCCGATTAGGAAGATGCCACGTTCGGCAATAACGCCAAGTTGCCCTTGGAAGCGGAATATGCGTTGAAGAGGGTTCGTGTCGCTTGTGATCTCAATGAAGCCTTGCATCGCCTCTACGCGACCGATAGCGGAGTAGAAGAGCCGCCCACGCTGACCAGGTTCGGTGCGCGTGATCCAGAACATACTTGCGTTAAAGGGTCCAAGGCAGTCATCGAAGTAGGCAAAAGGCTTGATGTTGTCGAGGGGGAGCTCTTCGGTTGCAAGATCAATAGTGCCGTCGTCAGTGTATGTCGCTATTCCGGCGGCAATTTCATCGAGATAGAAAAAGAGGGAGCCGTTTGGTCCAGTGCGCCAAATCTCAACTGTGTCTATTTGACTGTCAAGTAATGAGCCATCGGGAATTGCAGATAATTCAATTGTTATATTACTACCGGAAGGTGTTGCACTGACAGCAACTAGGTTACTATTTGAACGATGTCCTGTAATGCTGTTTTTATATGTGATGAGATACTGATAAACATAATCTGCTATGAGGGAACCGCCAGCGATAATTGCCGCAATAGGTGCAGATGCCGGAATATCAATACCCCAATTCTGTACAGTACCGTCTGCCTTACTCTTATAAAGGGTTCCACCACCGGCGATAAATAGGTAATCAGCAATTCCGGCAACTGGAGGACATTTCACGAGGGATAGCCGATCTCCTGAGAGAGATAGAGAAAGGTCCACCGTATTACGGTAAAATGTAGTGCCGACTCCATACCAAAATACATCATCAAAATAGACAATAGAGTGTGCGTCAAGTTCCGCGAGAAGCTCTGAGCCAAAGCGAGAACGAAAAGATTCGGATGCCGTTGCTGAAAGGCCGCGATTACTCCGTGTAAAACCTTCCGGGATTCTGTCAGAGGGTCCGGCAAGCGACAGTCCAGATGTGAAATTTTTAATGGTTTCCATTAGATAAACCCAATTTCACCCTCACCTTGGATACTTAGGGCCGTGGCTGTACCGGAACCGCCAACAAGAAAATCAGCGGCATCAAATCGCATTTGGCCGTACCAGTCATATGCTGAATTAGCCGGCACTGCCTGACCAACACCGACAACCTCAGTGCCGGCAGCGTTTGCGCCAGTTGCACCCTTCCAAAGGGAAAAGGTCGCAGCACTTGCTGTTTTATTCACAACTCGAAGGTGCTTAATAATAATATACGGTTGTGTCGCGGTAAAACCCACCGGACCGGCTAATGATGTGATTGCCGGATTGAGTATATCCGTGGTAAGCGTAGTGGTAAGTGCAACTGGCCCGAAATTAAAAATTTTATTTGCTGACATTTTGTCACCTTATACGTAGAAGTTTGGTGCTTTTTGTTTGGTGGCCATATTAGTTGATTGATAGTGAATATCTATATAATGCAAAAAAGGTACTTGATCTAATGTATCTGCAGCATCAGTCGGATCTCGAAACCCTCTAACCATTATCAACCCATCAGGTTCAATAAT
>Ga0214472_10000944_pt1 | contig 34227 bp, 37 predicted proteins | sample RVTome_6_FD_207662 | JGI IMG/M metagenome (GOLD analysis project Ga0214472, IMG submission 207662) | Soil microbial communities from uranium-contaminated site in the Upper Colorado River Basin, Wyoming, United States - RVT140D175 | ecosystem: Environmental > Terrestrial > Soil > Contaminated >...
CCGGCGCGACGGCGCAGGAACCGTTCCGCGTCGCCGTTGTGACGCCGAGCGCGCCGAACGACCTTGCGTTCTCGCAGTCGATCGTCGACGGGCTGAACAGCCTACAGGACGAGTACAACCTCGAGATTGCCGTCTCCGACAGCCTGTTCGTGGTTGAGGATGCGGCCGCGGCGATCCGAGACTACGCGTCGGAGGGCTATGACCTCGTCATCGCCCACGGCTCGCAATACGGGGGGTCGGTACAGGAGATCGCTCCGGACTTTCCGGACATCTCCTTCGCCTGGGGGACGGCGGCGGACACTTTCGGGCAGCCGAACGTCTTCGCGTACGAGGCGGCGTCCGATCAGGGCGGATACGCGATGGGTGCCATGGCTGCGGCTCTCAGCCAGACCAAGGTGATCGGCGTGGTCGGACCGATCGAGGTGGGCGACGCCAAGCTCTATGTCGACGGCTTCGTGGCCGGGGCGGAGGCCGAGGATCCCACCGTCGACGTGCGCGTGATCTACACGGGCTCGTTCAGCGATGTAGCGTTGGCCTCCGAGGCGGCAGAGAGCTTCGTCGGGGCGGACGCCGACGTCATGACGGGAACGGCCCAGATGGTAGTTGGGGCCGTGGGGGTGGCCTCCGAGCAGGGAGTCGCCTGGTTCGGAACACAGGCGAACCAAACGGAGCTCGCTTCGGAGGTCGTGGTGGCCTCGCAGGTCTACCACTGGGAGGTCGTCCTCTCCCAGATGATCGACGCGATCCTGGGGGGCACGCTCGGCGGGGAGACCTACCAGATCAACCTGGAGAACGGCGGGGAGGTGATCGAGTTCAACGACGCTTACGACCTCCCCGACGAGGTGCGACAGATCGGCGAGGAGGCGATCGCGGGGCTCGAGGACGGTTCGATCCAGACCGGAGCGACCGCCTGATGGGGAACTCGGGCATCTCGGGCGACTCCGAGCGCTCCGCGGCCGATGGGGTCCCAATGCTCGAGATGCTCGGCATCACCAAGCGCTTCCCCGGGGTGGTCGCGAATGACAGGATCGACTTCGATGTCCGCCCCGGGGAGGTGCACTCGCTGCTCGGCGAGAACGGGGCCGGCAAGACGACCCTGATGCGGATCGCGTACGGGCTGTACCAGCCCGACGAGGGTGAGGTCCGTCTCGGGGGCAAGCCGGTCCCGATCACGTCGCCCGCCGTGGCCATCGCCCACGGGGTGGGGATGATCCACCAGCACTTCATGCTGGTCCCCACGCTGACGGTGGCCGAGAACGTGGCCCTCGGGCTGCCGTCGTCACGGGGACCGATCGCCGACCTCGAAAGAGTCGCCGGTCGCATCCGCGAGCTGTCGGAGGGGTACCGCCTGAAGCTCGACCCGGATGCGTACGTCTGGCAGCTCTCGGTGGGAGAGCGCCAGCGGGTCGAGATCATCAAGGCCTTGTACCGCAACGCCTCGCTGCTGGTCCTGGACGAGCCCACCGCGGTGCTCACCCCGCAGGAGGTGGAGGATCTGTTCGAAACGCTTCGCCAGCTCGTGGAGGCGGGCCGTGGGCTCGTGTTCATCTCCCACAAGATCCACGAGGTGCTAGCGCTGTCGGACCGAATCACGGTCCTGCGCAACGGCCGAACGGTCGGCACGGCGCTCCCCGCCGAGACGACGCGCCGGGATCTCGCCCACATGATGGTTGGCCGAGAGGTCGTGCTGGCCCAAGACCATCCGTCCGTCGAGCCGGGCGAGGTCCGCCTGGCCGTCACGGGGCTCACCGTTCCGGGCGACCGAGGCAACGAGGCCGTCCGCGGGCTACACCTGGAGGTGCGATCGGGAGAGATCGTGGGGATCGCCGGCGTCTCGGGCAACGGCCAGCGTGAGCTGGCCGAGGCGATCGCCGGCCTTCGGACACCGACGATGGGATCGATCCGGATCGACGGCCGGGAGCTGGCGGGCCGGACGCCGGCGCAGGTTCGGGCGGTTGGTCTCGCGTACGTCCCCGAGGAGCGCATGCGCGACGGCGTGATCGGCGAGTTCTCCGTGGCCGAGAACCTCATGCTGATCGACTACCGGGAAGAGCGGTTCTCCCGCCGGGGGTTCCTGCGCTTCGGGCCGATCCGGCGCCACTGCGCGGACCTGATCTCTCGGTTCGGGGTCCGGACGCCCTCGCTCGACACCCACTCCAGGAACCTCTCCGGAGGCAACATCCAGCGGCTGATCCTGGCCCGCGAGCTATCCGGCGAGCCCCGTGTGCTGCTCGTGGCCCAGCCCACGCGCGGCGTGGACGTCGGAGCGACCGAGTACATCCACGGCCGGCTGATCGAACAACGTCGCAGAGGAACGGCGATCCTCATCGTGTCGGAAGATCTCGACGAGGTGCTGGCCCTGTCGGACCGCATCGCGGTGATGTACGAGGGGGCGATCATCGGCGTTGTCGACCGGGGGGAAGCCACCCGCGAGGCCCTCGGGCTGATGATGGCCGGCATCCGCCCAGATCGCGTGGACCACCCGGCGAGTGCGGATCGTGCCGATGCCGGTCTCGCCTCCCCGGGCGAGTGATTTCGACTACGCTCGGGAGACAGATCCACGCCTCGTTACGCCAGTGGCGCTTCAATCTCGTAGTCCTAGCTGATCGGTGCGCGAACCACCGCCACCCCGCCGTTGGTGCGCGAGCGATGGGCGTTTAGGCGGACTCGTAGAGTGGCAATGGCGAGAGGATGGATGGACCACCGCGTGGCGGGCGGACTCGTCGAGCGAGTGTTCCTTCGGCATTGTGCTCAACGGGAGCCAATACGAACGCCCCGCCGTCGACTCCGAGTACTGGGTAATCCTCCCGCACGGAATCGCATGGTCGAGACCGGGGTCAAGCGCCGCAATTCTCTGTAGGTCCCTACGACGACTTGTCGGCACCTAACAACCCGGCGAAAATTCGGTCGTATCGGTTGGGCGACGGCTGCGCGGACCAAAGAGGGAGCCGTGAAGACCAATCGAAGAGGTGGCCACATTGGATTCACCCTTGCCTTTGTTGTGGCCATAGTGGTGTTCGTCCCACGCCCAGCCTTTGCCGAGACCCCAGACATAACCTGCAATCTCGTGAACGAGGGCGCGAGGTGGGATGACAATGTAGTTGTCTGGGAGTGTCAATGTCAGGAGGTCGGCGGATATCTCATATGCGAATGGGTGCCGATTGGTGTGATCATCTGGGACAAGAAGCAAGTATACAACAACAGCACGTATGGACGTGTTCGCTTGACGACGGCCTTTGACGGCAACCCCCATTACGGAGCGACGATGACGCACAGCCGCAATCCGAACGGGTCTACGCGCTACCAGGGGACTGGGGAGCTTCGCGCTAGGGTTGTGTTTGAGAAGTGGAATGGATCCTCGTGGGTCACTTGCGTGAACTCCGGATACACGTACTCAACGGGGCCATATTCGGAGTGGAAGCGGTCTCACAACATGCACCAGAGCGCCGAATGCGGGAGTGGAACCTATCGGGTGAGGTCTTACGGCCACATGTACGATGCGGGCCAATGGCGGGGTGGCAACTACGTCACCGTTGGCTGTTACCGGGATTAAGGAGGAAAACAAGGTGACCCGACGCGGCACGTGGCACCCCCGGAGGAGGCTAGCAATCCTGTCGTGCGTCGGCCTTGCTCTGCTCCTCGGCGGATCTGCGTGCGCCGACCCACGAGCCAGGACAAGGAACGTTGGCGCGCCCGAGGAACGCAATCAGACTATGGAAGAGTTCCTGGGACTGGATGATGCCTCGGCTGTTCGGCAACGCGACCTGCAGCAACATAACGAGCTCGAGATCCTGACTCAGGAATGTATGCGCGAGCAGGGATTCGAATACACTCGAGTTCCGCCACCACAACCCTCACCCGACGACGACATTTCACCACAGGAGTACGCGCGAACTCTTGGATTTGGCGTTGCTGCGATGTATCTGGGGCTCGACGACACCGGCGCCCTCAAGGAGCCACGAGATCCGAATGGGACATACATCGAGTCGCTTGACGCGACTGAGCGCACCAGATTCTTCGAGGTGCATGCGAGGTGTGTGAACCGAGCCAATGGGGCTGTCCTTGGTCCGATAGAGGCTGCAAGAGAGGCCGTTCAACCTTTCCTCGACGCAGGCAGAGAGCAGATGGCCGCTGATTCCGAGTATGTAGCAGCACTGGATGAATGGAGGATATGCCTCAGATCTACCACTGAGATTCAAGCGGCTTCCATGGACGATGTTCGAGCCTATGTTGCGATTGAGCTCATGCCCCTGGGCGCTCGCCTTGCGAAGGAACATGACGTAGAGGGTCTAAGGGACCTCCTACAGAGAGAGATTGAGCTCGCGACGGCCGCTTCCGTGTGTGGTACTGCCTTCCATGAGAAGATTTCGCCATTGATCTCGAAGTATGAGGGTGAGATGTTGAGGGCGCATCCAGACGAGTTCAATCGGCTGCTTGAGGCTCTTAATGGGTGACGGCACGAAGCGCAATTGAGCGAAATTTCGTCTCGTCCTGCTCAGCCGTCGTGTACTCGGAGATGTCCCCCGGTATCCGCATTACGTACAGTGGCATTTATCCGTCGGAAGCCCGGTCCCGAGCTTCAGCTTGAAGTAGCGAAAGCACGCGGGACACACGTCCCATCCACCATTCGCGCGAGGGACGCCATGCCAATCGCTCTTCTTGCTCGTCTGCTCCCATTCGACCCATCGCCTTGCCCGAACTGGTGTTCGACCGTAGCAGCCGGATGGGACCGCCCCGCCTCACCGAGCCAGCGGACGCGGCGCAGGGATGCGGTTTCACGCCTGGAGATCGCGTTCATCGCGCCTCTGCTCGCGCGCGTCAGTAGACTTCCGCCCAGAGCGGCGCAGGACGCCTCCCGTCGGCGGCAAGGACCGAGTCCACCTGCAAATTCAGGTTGCCGGATCGGATCTCCGACCCGCCCGAGCCAGCCGATGCGGGTATGGGAAGGAGGTCGGCATGAGTTCGTTGCCGGATCGACCCGATTTGCGTCAACTCCGTATCCAAGCCAAGGAGCTGAAGCGCGCCATCGAGGCGGGCGATCAGACCGCGCTCGACCGCGTCCTGACCTCCCATCCGAAGTTCGCCGGTCGCCCCGCCGATCGGATGGAGGACTGGCATTTCACCCTCCGAGATGCCCAGGTGACGATCGCCCGTGAACTCGGGTTCGATTCCTGGAAGGCGCTACTGACGGAGGTGGAGGGGGGGCGTCGCTGGGAGCCGGCGGCCTCGTCCGGCATCAGCAGACGAGCCTTCGGCGAGGCGCAGGCCCTGGGCCATCGGTACTGCACCGACTCGCACTTCCTGCTGGCCCTGCTCAAGCCACCGGCGCCCACGGCCTCCGCCGAGGTGCTGGCGGAACTCGGTCTGAGCTACGAGAAGGTCAGAGACCAGCTCAAGGAGCGGAATCCTCGTCCTCGGCGGACGGGCAGGACCGGCACCCTGTCGACACCCACCTACCAGCTGATCCTGGGCTGGGCACAGGGCATCGCGATCGGGATGGGCGCATCACGCGTGAGCGACGAGCAGGTCCTGCTGGCCTTCGCATATGGGGACCACGGCGGGGAGTCGACGTTGGTCTCTTTCGGCATCGATCCGGACGAGGTCGTTGCCGGCCTGCGGGCTCGTGGGATCAAAAGTCCCAAGCTCCAGCCCCCGGTGCCCTCGACACAAGCCGGACCCCAGGGTCCGTGGGTGTACTTCCCCGAGGAACAGTGGAGCGTCGTCACCCAGGAACTCGTCCGGGTCTACCCGTCCGGCACCGCTCACTGGGGTACCAACCGATCGAGGTGGAAGCGAGGTCATTGGTACGTCCTCGGCGAGGACAGCATCCCGATGGAGACGATCGTCCGCCGGACGGTCAGGGACAAGAAGTCCGTCGAGGTACTGCCATTCGAGAAGGGCGCTGCACTCGAGAGTGGTCGTCACTCGAATACGTCGCCAAAGGCCGGGGCCACGGACCACTGACCATGAGCGCGACGATGGAACCGAAGGCCCGGTCCCAGGCGGGATCGCCGCCCAATCGAGGTCTCGTTCGGGCTAGAGCGAACCGATTCGCACAAGGAGCTTGACTCCCCGGTCTCCGGAGATCGCAACCGAGGGACGTAACTGGCTGGGAACAGCGCTGGGCGAGGATTCGGGGAGTCCCCATGCGGTGCCCTCGGGGCACCGGGACGGCCGGTAGGCCGGTGGGGGAGGAATCGGGGACTCCGGTCCAAGACGATCTCGGCCGGAACCGGAAGACGTGGGCGGCCGCGTTCGAATCGAACCGGCCTCGCGAGCAAGAGGCGCCCCGTGGTGACGTGGACCAGGAGATCGAGCTGGCAGAGCCGAACTTCATCCCTCTCCCCGAGGAGGAGGCTACCGAGGCCGTCCGCCTCCTCGCCGCCCCGCTCCGAGCTGTCTCCGCTCGGTCCCCACGCTCCCCGGTTTCTCCCCGGGCTCGTCGACGAGATCGAGCGAGCCATGTCAGCCCAGGGAGGCGGATATCCGGATTTCTACTCGGTGTCGTTCGGCGCCAACGGCGACCTTCTGAGTCAATGGCGAGGCTACGGATCATCCGGAGGCGGATATGCCATCGGATTCGACGTTGGGGGCCTGGTCCCGCCTACATCTCCGTACCCGCAGCCCGAGCGATTCCTCAACCGTGTCATCTACGACGAAGCGACACAGCTGCGGATCCTGCGTGCCGTGGCCGACGCGATGCTCGCGCTGTTCGCCATGGTCGATCCCGCTGACCCGGACTTGACGAAAGCCCGAGCCAGTGTGTTCTCCGCGCTGGGCGAGGTCGTAGGGTTCGTATTCAGTTTCAAAGACCCCGCCTGGGCAGAGGAGCAAGAGTGGCGCGCCGTCTATGTCGTTCCTAACGGCGAATTGGAAGGTGTCCACTTTCGACCCCATGCCGGTGTGGCGGTGCCCTACGTCAGTCTGGCTATGGGAACCGACCCTGGAGGCAGACTGCCGATCCGGCAGATCGTCCTAGGTCCGAGGGTCGACACCGACACTGCGGTCAGTTCGCTCGAGTTGCTGTTGGCGAGCAGCGGGTACTCCGACGTCGACATCACCGTCTCGTCCGTCCCGCTCCGCACTTGAACAATCCGCAATGCCCGGGGCAGTTGCTTCCACGGCCGGATCGCCTAGTCGCGGGCAAGCGCCTCCTCCGTATCCTCGGCCTGTGCTGGAGGACGAGCTTTCGGGGAGGCTCACGGAGCTCCTGCGTCGATCGTCGACGACGTGTGGTCGAGCCAAGCGGACGGTCATGGTCGCTAGGTTCGGAGGGATCCCCAGGCGGTGCCGCTTCCACTTCGCTCGCTCGAGTGGGCTCGACGAAGGAGGTTGGGCTTGTGTCCCTGCCCTAGGGTCCGCGTTCATCCGCCGTGCACGTGAGGCTCAGCCATCGACTCCCCGAGCTCGATGCGTAGGCACCGATAGCAGATCGCCTCGGGGCATTCCTCTCGCTCGCAAAAGGCGCAAAGCTCCAAGATCACGCCGCACCGCGTGCAGATGAGGGTTCCGCTGGGCTCTCCAGTGGGTGTCATCGCTTCGCCTCCTCGCTGGTCTCATCGTGCTCGTGTTGTTCGTGCGCCACCCGGACCGCGTCCTCCCTCCTGAGGACGCCGATGAGCCGGCCGTCGGAAGACGTGATCGGGGAGGTTGGCAGATCGTGCGCGACCATAAACTGGGCCATCTCCTCGATGGGGACGTGTGGGCGGAACGTGCTGGGCCCGGGCCGCATCGCCCGCTCGACTGGCTCGTCCTGCTCAGTGTCGAGCTCCGCTCCCCGGAGCAGGCCGAGGACGACCCGCTCGTCGTTCACGACCACGCACGCGTCCCAGCCGGCGGCGCGAACGCGCTGGCGGACCTCACCGATCGGCTCGTTGGCCCGACACGTCGGCACATCTTTGCGAGCCACGTCTCCCGCGCGAGGACGCGCCGCGTTCGTGCCCTCGGTGGGAAGGCCCGCGGCGAGCCAGTCGAGCTTCCCGTCCACGTAGTCGTAGACCTCGGCGAATCCGAAACTCTCGAGCCGCCACGCGGCTCGTGGGCTGAGGTCTCAGGCCGAGTCCCAGCAGTACACGACGGTTGGCTTGCTCGGGTCGAGCCGCCGCCTGGCCTCCGTCTCGATCTTCCGAAGGGGCAGGTGGATGGCCCCGGGGAGATGGTCCTCCTCGAACTCCTCCAGAGGCAGCACCTCGACTACCTGCGCGCCTCGGTCCATGAGCTCCTGCACCTTTTGCCGGTCGTGGAGTTCCTGCGGCATGGATTGCCCTCCCTTCATCGATCGACGCTCGGCGGCTCGGACACGACCTCCCCTGAGAAGGGCGCTGACGCATCAGCCGAACCGAGCAGTAGCATAGAGGGCCCTGCCCATCCCTGAAGAGGAGACGGCGTAGCCCGGACAGCTATGAGCGGGACGGCCGATGCGTACCCACCGATCTCCTCCTACGCGCTGATCGGGGACAGCCATTCATCGGGACTGGTCTCACGTGATGGTTCCGTTGATTGGGCGTGCTTCCGGCGGTTCGATGCTCCTTCCACCTTCGCTCGGATCCTGGACTGGGATCGGGGAGGCTTCTGCTCGCTTGCTCCATTGGGAGCCGAGCCCGATGGCCGCGCGTATATGCGCAACACCATGATCCTGGAGTCGGGGTTTCGTGCGGGCGACGCCCGCGGCAAGACGACGGATCTCTTCGCGGTCTCGTCCGCGTCTCAGGCGCGCGAGGCAGAACGCGTCCATCCGTACCATCAGCTGATCCGGATCGCCGAAGGGGTCACCGGCGCAACCGAATGGGAGTTCGTCTGCCGTCCGCGCTTCGAGTACGGGATCGTGCAGCCTCGGGTGACGCTCTCCGGCGAGCGCCTTGCTTTGCTCGTGGGAGGGTCCGAAGCCCTTGCCGTGGCCTCGTCCGTGCCGCTGCGCGCCGAAGACGGGGGAGTCACGGCCTCGTTTCGCCTGCGCGATGGCGAGCGAGCGTGGTTCGCACAAACACGGCATCGACCCGAGGACGTACGGGCCGAGGCTCTGGATGACGAGGAGATCAACCATCGCCTCGCTTACACCTGTGGGTTCTGGAGAGAGTGGGCCGACCTGTGCTCGTACGACGGCCCGTACGGTGATGAGGTCGTCAGGAGCGCTCTCACCCTCAAGGCCCTGACGAATGCGCCCACCGGAGCGATCGTCGCGGCTCCCACGACGTCGCTTCCGGAGGATCCCGGGGGCAAGCGGAACTGGGACTACCGCTACTGCTGGCTCCGGGACTCGGCCTTCACGCTCTTCGCGCTGCAGCTCCTGGGGTACTCGTCGGAGGCACGCGCCTTCCTCGACTGGCTCACGAGAACCACCGCCGGCCGGGCCGATGACCTCCAGGTCCTGTACGGCGTTGGTGGGGAGCGACTCCTGCCGGAGGTCGAGCTGGATCATCTCGAGGGCTATCGGGGATCGAGACCGGTGCGGATCGGGAACGGAGCCGCGCGCCAGTTTCAGCTCGACGTCTACGGGGAGGTACTCGACACCGTCCATCTGTGGCGCAAGGCCGGCGGGCACATCCCGCCGGAGGTCTGGCCGTTCCTCCGCGAATGCGTGCGATGCATCCGTGAAAGGTGGCGGGACGCGGACGAGGGCATCTGGGAGGTGCGCGGCGGCCCGCGGCACTTCGTGCACTCGAAGGCCATGTGCTGGGTGGGCGTGGATCGGGCGATCAAGATGGCGCAGGCCCTCGGTGAGTCCGAGCCGCTCGACGAGTGGCGAGGGCTCCGAGATGAGATCCACGGCGACGTGCTCGAGCGTGGGTTCGACCGCGAGCTCGGCGCCTTCGTGCAGGCCTACGGGTCTCGGAGCCTGGACGCTTCGGCCATGCTCCTCCCGCTCGTGGGGTTCATCCGCGCCGACGATCCGAAGATGATCTCGACCGTCGCGGCGATCCAGGAACGGCTTACGACCGACGGCCTGGTCCACCGATACCTGGCGGACGACGGGTTGCCCGGTGAAGAAGGTGCCTTCGCGATCTGCTCGTTCTGGCTCGTGGACAACCTCGCACTTCAGGGAAGGGCGGACGAGGCGCGAGCGCTCTTCGAGCGGGTCTGCTCCCTCGCCAACGACGTGGGTCTGTTGGCCGAGCAGATCGATCCGCGCACCCGGGAGCAGCTCGGCAACTTCCCCCAGGCCTTCACCCACGTCGCGCTCATCAACGGCGCGTTGCACCTCCAGAGGAAGCGCGTGGGCTCACGCTAGCGTTCATCCCTTCATCCTTCGAAGACTTCGCGTAGGGTCAAAGGGTATGGGAGATCGATCACAGGCTGGAGCTTTTCGCTGGCCCGTCGGCGATGGGTGATCCATCGGCCGGCGGCGCCCGCCGGATCAACGACCGTCCGTTCTCCGAGAGGGTCATCGCGGCCGTGGCCGTCCCGAGGGTCGGGGCCGCGGTCTTCGTGGTCGCGGCGGTTGCCTTCGCGGTCTTGGCGCTCCTCGCCGCGTTCGACGAGGGAGCCCTGCTCGCGATCGACGAGCCGATCCAGCGGTGGGTCGTCGATCACCGCGCCGCCTGGCTCGACGACGTGATGAGAGCCGTCACCTTCCTCGGGTCGAGGTACGCGGTTGGCTCCTTCGTGCTGGCCGTGGCGATCTGGACCTATCGCGCGGACAAGTGCCGGGTCACGCTTCTGATCCTGCTCGTGGCGTTCATCCTCAATCCCGTCGTGGAATTCGCGTTCAAGGAGTTGGTCATCGCGCGTATGCGGCCTCAGCTCCCGTCGATCGGGGTCGGACGCGGCTCCTCGTTCCCGAGCGGGCACGTGCTCGCGGCCGTCGGGTTCTACGCGATGCTGCCGGCCATGGTGGCGCAGTCGATCCGACGGTACCGGCTCCAGCTCGCAGCCGCGATCGTGGGCGTTTTCTTCATCGTCGCCATCGCTGCGTCGCGCGTCTACATCGGGGTCCACTGGTTCACCGACGTGATCGGCGGGGTGCTCCTCGGCTCCGTCATCGTGCTCGCGACCTACGGTGCGCTGCGGGGCCACCGCCTCGACCCGGCTCGGTGCCGAGGACACGAGGCACCGGCCGACGCTCAGGAACCGCCCCGCCCCTCCATCCGCGCCCGATAGGCGGCGATCGCTCGCTCGGCCAGTCGCGACGGATCCTCGTTGGCGTCCTCGGCCTCCTCCCGGAGCCACGCATACAGATCGCTGCGCACCGTGACCTGGCCCGCCCGGAGACCGTGCTGGCGCGCGATGGCGATGTACACCAACACGACGAGGCCGATCAGGAAGAGCACCGCGACCAAGATCGCCCGCGCGAAGGGGTCGCCGTGGAAGATCTGCACGGGCGGTGCGTCCCCCGGTGCATCGACCCGGAATGCGCGCCACAGGTACACGAAGATGTACGCCCCGGTGTAGCCAAGGAACCCGATCAGCACCGCGAGCGAGAGTCTGCGTCTCATGAGTCCTTCCTTTCGTCGAGCCATGGGTTGAGCACGCGAGCGCGCTCAACGGGATCGTCGGGTGGGGGGGCGAAGCGGCCCACCGGTGTCGAGGAGATCAACCGCGCGACGGGCCTCGGGGGTCGTCGCCCAACGACCGCCAGCACGATCCCCAACGCCGCACCGAGGAACAGCAGCACGCCGCCGATGTCGCCGAGCACAATGGACCACGGGTTTTCGTGCAAGGTCGCCCGAGGGTCGGCGTAGGTGTTCACGCCGAGACGGATCGCGAGGATCCCGACGAGGATGAGGGCGGCGCTGACCGAGAGGTAGAGCCAGCGAGGTCGCGGGCGGCGTCGTTCGATCCGGTGCTCGGGGATCTCGATGCCGGCGGCAACGGCAGCCCGTTCGACGACGGTGTGTACGGCCTCGGCCTGAACGACCCTCCGTCGTGCGCCGCGGTTGGGAAGCAGGCGGCGGACGCCGTCCGCCATAAGGATGCCGGCCGACAGGAGGATGCCCGCGCCCATCAAGCCGGGAACGAAGACCGCGAGCATCGGCTCGCCCATCACGCCGCGCCCCTCTCCCGCTCTGTCGAAGGGGCGACACCGGATCGCGTGACCGTCCCCGCGTCACCATCGACCTCGACGAGGACGCCCTCCTGGATCGCCCGCGTCGCGCCCTTCACGTTGAGGACGGCCGGGAGTCCGAGCTCGCGCGCGACGATCGCCGCGTGGGAGAGCGGGCCGCCCTCCTCCAGGACGATGGCTCCGGCGACGAGGAACAGCGGCGTCCACGAGGGATCGGTCGTGCGCGCGACGATGACCTCGCCGGGCTCCAGGGCGGCCGCCTCGGCCAGATCGCGGAGGATACGGGCGGGCCCTTGGACCCGCCCGGGGCTGGCCGCCCACCCCTCGAGCACGTCACCGACGATCGGGGGCAGCGCCTCGACACCCGGTGTGCCCTCGAACGTCTCGGGCAGCGGGTCGGCGTCCACCGCGGCCGCGTAGGCGATACGCCGACGACTCAGCTCCTCCGCCGACACCGGCTCGGCTCCCAACAGCATCTCCTCGAGCTCTGCGTCGGAGAGGAATGCGACGTGGTCTTGGTCGGACAGGAGTCCCGACCGGACCAGCCGCCGCGCGGCCTCCAGGATCACCCGCCGCTCCTCACCGCCGATCACCAGCAGCGATGCCTTCGCGCGCTCCCGCAAGGAGAGGAACCTCGTAGCGTCGGCGGAGAGCTTGCGGAGAAGCCGCCCTCGGGCGTCGACGATCTGGCCGGTGAGGACCCGGGTCACCTTCCACTTCAGCGTCCGGCGGAGCTCGTCGTGGAGGCCGTCGACGGCAGCGCGCCTGACCTGCGTCCCGATCTCAAGCTTGTTTTCGATCGATGGGTTGTGGGCGGAATCGTCGCACCTGGCGATGCCTCGGAGCCGCTGCCACGCGGTTTCTGGGTCTTCGTCCCAGGTGGGCCCGGCGAACACGGCCATCGAGCCGAAGTGGCGCGAGACCCGGTGCACCATGCGAGCGAGCCGCTCCCCGTGCTCGCCGATCGCACGGATCCCCCGGTCCAGCCGGCCGGCGACGCCCCGCACCAGCGCCGCCCGGCAGAGCTCGTCGCGCCGGATCCCGTCCCCGTACAGCCCCCACAGTGTGGCGGTGAGGTTCACGCCCGCCTGATCGGAGGGCGCGGGGGACGCGGTGATCCGCTGGGCCCACGAGGCGGCCCGCTCTTCGCCGGTCCACCTCGCGATCGTCATCTCGAGGGCTCGGTACGCCGCGGCCGCGCCGGCCGCCGCGGATACCTCGGCGGTGTATCCGCGCGCCGCGAGGTCCCTGACCCTGGCGCGATACGCGAGCAGGCGTTGGGTCGGGAGCTCGTGAAGGGGTGTCGAAAGAGCGACGATGCCATGCGCCGCCTCCGAGAAGAGCTCGACCTCCCCCTCGACCCGCTTGCGGATCCGAAGTGCGCGAAGGCCGGCGAGGGCACGGCGCAGCTTCCGTCCCTTCGGAGCCGGCTCGTCGCCCGGCTGCGTCAGGACCCGGCCGAGGTACTGACGTTCCACCTCGGCCCTCGATCCCCCCGGCATCGACTCCGCCGCCTCGCGAAGGACGGAGAGGTTGAGCGCCGCTCGACCCCGGAACCGACCGATCGCGAGGAACGGGCCGCTCGATGCCGGAACATCGAGGCCGAGCTCCGCGAACAACCGACGGAAGGCCTCGTCGAGCAGTGGGGCGTTGATGCTCCACAACAGCGGTGGGAGGACGCCCGGCAGCATCTCCTGGATGCCGATCGGCGTGTACGTCGCGCCGGAGGCGGGCGCCGAGTCGAACCCGTCGTCGTCGAGCCGCCGGAACCCCTGGACAGTGATCGGACGGGTCTGCAGAACGCGGACCTCCCCTCCGACGTATGCCCACTCGATGTCCTGAGGTGCGCCGAGCCGGCGCTCGACCCGGAGACCTAGCCTCATCAGATCCTCGAGGAACGGGGCCGACCAGTGCTGGTGCGACCCGCGGACGGCGAACGTCGTCCGGCTCACCCGGAAATCGTGCGGCGTGACCTGGCCCGAGACGAGCGCCTCGCCCAGTCCGCGCACCACCTCGATCCGCGCCGAATCGGCGTCGCCGTCCGGGTCGCGGGTGAACAGGACGCCGGCCCAATCGGCCGGAGCCATGGCCTGGATGATCACGCCCATCGCGAGGTCGTCCTCGGCGATGCCCTCGTTCCGCCGGTACGCCCGGACCGCCGGAGCCCAGAGCGAGGCCCAGCATCGGCGAACCGCATCCAGCACCTGCTCCTCGGTGCTCAGCTCGAGGTAGCTCCGGTACTGGCCGGCGAAGGACGCCGACGCCAGGTCCTCCGCCGTGGCCGAGGAGCGGACCGCGACCAGGCTGCGCGAGAGCAGGGGCGCGGCGGCTTTCATGATCGCGTCGGTGAGGTCGGCCGGCATGGGGGCTTGCAGGAACGCCCGGTCGACGCGTTCGATCTCGGCCTCGATCCGGTCCGGAGGCGGCACGTCGTCGGCCCGAAGCCTGCGGAGGAGCCGCGTCAGCTCGGGGGCGTCGGCGAACGCTCGATACGCGTCATCGGTCAGCGCGACGGCCTCGGGGACGGGGAAGCCGAACGACACGAGGCGATCGAGCGACGCGGCCTTGCCCCCGACCTGCGAGATCGGCGCCCCGCTCCCGTCGAGCTGCCTGAGGAACCCTCCCATGTCTCCCTGAACCTCCTCGCCGCGGCAATTTCATCCCGGACGCGATCCGGGAATCACTCACGTCACACGTCGCCCTCATCAACGGAGCGCTCCACATCGCCCGAGCAGAGTCGACTCAGTAGACCCGCAGTCCGAGATGGTGGGCGAGATCCCCGAACTCCTCCCCGAGCCAGTGCCGCACCGCGTCCGGGTCCTTCCTGACCGTGATCGCTTGGAGCAGGATGAGGTCGAGCGCGGCAGAGGCGATCCAGTCGACGTCCCGGGTGAACCCGACGATACACGGGGATCCCGTAACGGAGCAGAACGCGTCGAGCTCGCGCTTCGGGGCTCGGAGGACCGAGCACGATCCGAAGTACAGAATCTTGTCGCGGCACGACCCGGTCATCGCCGAACCGAGCTGCTCGAGCGTGACCGACCGCCGGCCGACGACGATGCTTCCCGGTCTTCCGTGGAACGCAAAGTACCCGAGCGCGTAGTGCGAGTACTGCTTTTGACCCCACCTGCGGAGGATGTCGAAGAGCCCGTCGACGGTCTCGACATGGTGGAAGATGAAGTCGATCCCGGCGACGTCCTCGAGGATCTGCAGGAGTTCTCTGACGCTCGCGCGCGCGGTGAGCTTGGGTGACCAGTCACCCTCCACGCAGAAGATGCCCAGCGGGCGGTCGCGCCCCATCCGGTTCTTCGTCTCGGCCATCTGCACAACCCAACGCTCGCGCCTGCCCGTGTATTCGGTCCGCCGGCCTTCGGACGTGTCAGACACTGTCCGCGTGGGAACAGTCGAAAACGATCCCCTCCCGCCGCCGGATCGTCACCGGTAAGACCGGACCGGGCGGATCCGAATGAGCCTCCTTGCGCCGCACCGCTCGCCGGCCACTTATCAGGCGGGGTCGGCAGTGGTCGCCGGCCTGATCGGTGGGTGAGCTAGACGGTCGCCGAGCCGTTCGCCCGTCATCCGACATTTCGGGTCAGGGTCTGAACCCGACCTTCTGAGACAACGACCGGCAGCCCGCAAGCAATGCTTCCGGGCTGCCGGTCGACGAGCCGAGGGGTCTACCCCTCCGTGCCGGTGGCCTTCCGACTGTGAACGCTCGCGACCTGCCGCTCGGGCCACGTCACTCGCGCTCCGATGTTGAACCGGTTGACCTCCGACCACAGCGAGACCGTCCCGAGGATCTCGGCGATCGCCTCGTCGTCGAAGCCATACCGCCGGAGCCCCATCGCGTGCGCGTGGAGGCAGAAGTCGCAGCCGTTCATCGCCGCGACGACGAACGCGATGACCTCCTTGGTCTTCGCGTCCACCTTCCGAGGCTCGAGCACACGCTGCATGTGCTGGTTGATCGACGCCAGGTACTCGGGATCGTGCGCGAACGCCTTGTAGATGTCGGGCAGGAACCCGCCGTACCGAGCCTTGATCTGCTGGTAGGTCTGTCGCACCTCGTCGCTGGCGTCCACTTCCTGGATCAGCTCGAAGATCGGCATCGTTTCTCCTCTCGTTCTGGGTCTGTTCACTCCGCCGCAAGCTACGCGGCCACGTCGCGCAGGAGCGCTTGCTCGATGGAGCCCTTGCTTCGGGCCCCGACGACCCTGCCCTGCTCCTCGCCGCCCCTGAACAGGATCAGCGTGGGGATGCTCAAGACGCCGTACTGCTGAGCCGTGTACGGGTTCTCGTCGACGTTGAGCTTCGCCACGCGCAGTCGTCCAGCCTGCTCGGCGGCGATGTCCTCGACGACGGGGGCGACGATGTGGCAGGGCCCGCACCAGTCGGCCCAGAAGTCGACCAGAACCGGCAGATCCGAGTCCACGACCGTCTCCACGAAGTCCTGGTCGCTCACGTGGATGATCTCGTTGCTCATGCCAACTCCCTCCTTTGCGCTGCCGCTACGGAACTCGCTTCCCTACTTCGGCGAACGCCTGAGCGACCCGTCGTGCTGCCCGAAGGGTCAGCGAGGAGACAGACCGAGCCCAAGGGAGCCGGAGGTGGCAGCGGGCACGGCGGCGCGGGAATAATATCAGGATAACCTGTTGTTCTTCGCGATCAGCACGCAGGAAAGGCCTGCGCTGCGAGGAAAGGAGGAGCGGAATGGCGCGCATGGATGTCACTCTGGACGAGCTCGCCGACGCGATCGGAGCGGCGGTGCCCGATCTGAACGCCGACGAGCAGCGGATCGCCGTCGAGGCCTACCGGCTCCTGGCCGATGGCGAGCCCGTGTCGGTTGCGGACCTGGCCCGAGCGGTCGACGTGCCGAGCGCTCGCGTCGAGGACGTACTCGCTTCGTGGCCCGGCGTCTACCGGGACGAGGAGGGACGCGTGGTCGGCTTCTGGGGCCTGGCCATCTCTCCGCTCGACCCGGAGTACCGGGTCGAGGTCGACGGGAAGACCGTGTACGCCTGGTGCGCATGGGACAACCTGTTCATCCCCCGCATCCTCGGGAAGACCGCACGCGTCCGAGCGACCTGCCCCGTGACGGGCCGGCCCGTGTCACTCGTGGTCGACCCCGCCGGCGTGCGCGAGGTGACGCCGGCAGGTGCCGTCGTTTCCATCGTCATCCCGGAAGGACCCTTCGGATACGACGTGATCGAGAGCTTCTGCCATCGCGTCCTCTTCTTCGCCTCGGAGGGCGCGGGCTCTACGTGGGTCACCGAGCACGAGGGAACGACGCTGTTGTCCGTCGAGGAGGCCTTCGAGCTGGGACGCCGACATGTCCGGCGGATCGCGCCCGACGTGTTCGGTGACGCGGCCGAGTCCGAACATCCGGGTGTAGTATCAGGATATCCTGTTGTTACTCCTCGCGAGGAGGACGAGTGATGCCAAGGGAATCGGCGGCGGGGGTCTCGGCGGAAGCGTGTGGCCCGGAGCCCCTCGCCCGCTACTTCAGGGTGTTCGGCGACCCGACGAGGCTTCGGATCATCGAGGGCTTGCTCGAGCGAGAGCGCACGGTCTCCGAACTCGTTGAGCTGGTCGGGGCCCCGCAGAGCCGGGTCTCGAACCACCTGGCCTGCCTGAAGTGGTGCCGGGTGGCGGAGTCGGAGCGGAGGGGCCGCCGGGTGGTGTACCGGATCTCGGACCCCCAAGTTCGGGACCTTGTGCGACAGGCGCGCTCCCTCGCGCGCGCCCACTGCGATCACCTGGCGACCTGCCGACGGATCGGCCCGGACTGGATCTAAGGAACGAGGGAGGCATGGGATGAAGAAGCTTCGGATGGAGGTCGCGGGCATGACCTGCGACTCGTGCAACGTCCACGTGGCGAGGGCGCTCGAGCGGGCCGGCGCGCGGGACGTCGACGCCGACTGGCGGCGGGGCGAGGCCGTTTTCGCCGCAGACGAGGCCGCGGGCCCGGAGCGTCTGGCCGAGGTCGTCCGCGATGCGGGCTACGGCCCGGGCGCCGTGACGGTGCTCGAGGAGGAGGAGCGCCCTACTGCGCATGCGGGCCCGTCCGACTACGACCTCCTCGTCATCGGCGCCGGCTCGGCGGCGTTCGCCGCGGCCATCAAGGCCCGGGACCGCGGCGCCCGCGTGGCGCTGGTGGAGCAGGGCACGGTGGGAGGCACCTGCGTGAACGTGGGGTGCGTCCCCTCCAAGGCGCTGCTTCGGGCCGGCGAGGTGTACCACCAGGCCGGTCACCACCACTTCGACGGGATCGAGACGTCGGCCGGGGCCGTGGATCTCGCGGCGCTCGTGGCCCAGAAGAACGAGCTCGTCGAGACGATGCGACGGGAGAAGTACGTGGACCTCGTGGACGCGTACGGTTTCGAGCTGATCCCGGGTCACGCCACGTTCACCGGTCCCGATGCGGTCGCCGTGGACGGGAGGACGATCACGGCCGGCGCGTACCTCGTGGCGACCGGGGCGTCGCCCTCGGTCCCGCCGATCGAGGGCCTTGCGGAGGCTGGCTACCTCACCAGCACGACCGCGCTGGACCTGGAGGAGCGGCCGGGGTCCATCGCCGTCATCGGGGCGAACGCCATCGGCCTCGAGCTCGGCCAGTTCTTCCTCCACCTCGGGACGAAGGTGCTGTTCTTCGACGTGCTGGACCGCATCGCGCCGTTCGAGGAGCCCGAAGTGTCGGAAGCGCTGGCGGCGATCCTCCGCGAACAGGGGGCCGAGGTGTTCGCGTCGGCACGGATCCTCAAGGTCAGCGGCGGCTCCGAGGGCAGGGTCGTCCACGCCGAGGTCGGTGGCGAGACGCGGGAGTTCCCGGTCGACGAAGTGCTGGTCGCCACCGGGCGGCGCCCCAACACGGCCGGGATGGGACTCGATGAGGCAAGGATCGCGCTCGACGGCCGAGGCTTCGTCGTGGTGGACGAGTACCTGCGGACCTCGAACCCCAAGGTCTTCGCGGCCGGCGACTGCACGCCGTCACCGCAGTTCGTCTACGTCTCGGCCTACGAGGGGGCGCTCGCCGCCGAGAACGCGCTGGACGGCGCGGCCCGCACGGTCGACCTCCGGGCCCTGCCGCGAGTCACCTTCACGAGCCCTCAGATCGCATCGGCCGGCCTCACCGAGGCCCAGGCCCGCGAGCAAGACCGCGAGGTGAACACCTCGGTGCTCCCGCTATCTGCCGTGCCGCGGGCCATCGTGAACCGGGAGACGCGGGGGCTCATCAAGATGGTGGCGGACGGATCGACCAACGAGCTGCTCGGCGTCTCGATCCTCTCGGAGAACGCGGGCGAGGTCATCCAGGCGGCCGTGCTCGCCATCAAGTACCGGCTTACGGTCGCGGAGCTGGCGGACACCTTCCACCCGTACCTCACGATCGCGGAGGGCCTGAAGCTCGCCGCCCAGACCTTCACGCGGGACGTCGCCATGCTCTCGTGCTGCGCCGCATGAGCGTGGGGTGAGTTGGGACGGTTCGGGAGGGATGAAGATGGCCACGAGGCAAGACGCGAGCGTCGGTCTGAGCCGGCCGGGACCGCCACGGGTCGCCTTCCTCGCCGGCGGGCTCGCGCTCGGCGGTGTGCTCGCCTACGTCCTCTACGCCTTCTTCGATCCCGTCAACCTGTTCGCGTTTCGCCTTCAGGAGGCGACGGTCGGAACGACCAACGTCACGACCCTGTCGATCGGCGTCGCGCTCGCGTTCGTGTCGGGCGTGACGATGATCTTCACGCCGTGCGGGATGCCCCTGGTCTTCACGCTGAACTCGATGGCGCGCGAAGGGAGGGCGCACGAGCGCTCCTGGCTCCCGCCGTTCCTTCTCTTCACCGCGGGCATCACGCTCGTCATGGCGGTCTGGGGTCTGGTCGTGGGGGCCGCCGGGCGGGGCGTCGTCTCGTTCCTCGCCGACCCGTCGCGCCGGTTCATGCTGACCGAGGTGCTCTACTCCCTCCTCGGCCTGCTCGCGCTCCTCATGGCGCTCTGGGAGTTCGGCTGGGTGCGCCTCCCGCGGCTGGCGCTGCCTCGGGGCATCCCGCGGCGGATCGGCGGGCTCCGTCCCTTCCCTCGCTCGCTCGCGATGGGGGCGGCGCTCGGAGGAGGTTTCGGCGTCGGTTGCCCCTTCCCGACCTACCAGGCGGTCCTGGCCTGGGCCGCGCTCACGGGCAATCCCCTGTACGGTGCTGCCCTACTGGCCTCGAACGCCCTCGGGCGGGCTGCGCCCCTCCTCGCCGCGGGAGCCCTCGCGTACGGCGGCACGGACCAGCGCGCGATCTCGCGGTGGCTCCTGTCGAACTCCGCCAGGGCCAAGCTGATCAGCGGGACGGGCCTTGCCGTATTCGCAGGGCTGATGCTCGTATTGTGGGGCGGGCTGGTGCCGTTCGTCCTCGGGCCCGCTACCTAGGCTGTGATCGATGATGGAAAGGAGTCTCGAGAAGGGGGACGATCGGGGTCATCATGGAAGAGCGTGAGCCACACATCGCGAACGTCCGGCTCACCGTCGACGGGATGGATTGCGGCGGCTGTGAGCGGAACATCGAGTTTGCCCTCGCGACCGTGGAGGGAGTGGTTCGATCCAAGGCCGACCACACCGCGAGGAGCTTGGAGCTGTCGTTCGACCCATCAGTGACGAGCGAAGCAGAGATCCGGCGCGTCATCGAGGAGATCGGGTACCGCGTGTCTTCGTAGCTGCGGTCACTGGAGGCTCCTGCGCCACGGATAGCCACACGGCGGCGAGCGGTGGCCGAGGAGCGTCGCCGCGAAAACGATCGTGACCATCGCGATGAGGAGACTGGGTAGTGTGCGCGGGTGAACGATGTTGAAGTCGCTCCTGGTGTTCGAGCCCACCCGTTGATGTACGAGCCGGAGGGGTCACGGTGGCCGTCGTGACGCGCATGCGTGCGTCTTCGGCCGGCTGGATCCTGCTGGGAGCCGCGGGGGCCCTCGTCGCCGGGGTGACGATCGCCGTGCGCGCTGTGGTTCGCGGCCAATTGACGCTCGACGTGGGGATCGGTCGCTCGGTCCGCCCGCTCGGGCCGATCGCGATCAGGGTCGCGGCGCCACGGGACATCGTCTTCGACGTGGCAGCCGCGCCCTATGCGCCACGGGCACCGAGGGAGCTCCGGCGCCACGTCGAGGTGCTACAGCGCTCGCCCGGTATGGTCCTCGCGGCACACCGCACGCCCGTGGGGCGAGACGTGGCCGTCACGGTCGAAGGGGTCGTCCTCGAGCGGCCCGAGCGGATGGGGTTCCGTCTCGTCCGGGGTCCGGTTCCCCACGTGGTGGAGGAGTTCGTGTTCGAGGAGGTCGACGGGGGCACCGAGCTCACCTATCGGGGAGAGCTCGGCACCGACCTGTGGGTGCTCGGCCGCGCCTGGGGGGACCGCGTCGCGCCGGTGTGGGAGGAGACCGTGCGCAGCTCGCTCGGACGGATCCGAGAGGCGGCCGAGCGCCGAGCCCGGTCCCAAGCCTCCCGAGACGGGGGATCGGCGTAGCCGAGCTACGAGATCTCACCCGGTGAACGTGTTGGGAGCGACGACCGGCACCGGGCAGTTCACCGTGAAGATCTCACCGCCCGTGTCCGGGGTCCCCGGGAACTCGTCGAGCTCGCCGGCGTCGCGCGCCTCGTAGACCTCAGACTCGTTCGTGAGCACCCGCGCGTCCGCGCCCTCCTTCCAGACGTAGGTCATGTGGTCCCAGTAGGGGCTCCACGACGGCTCGCCGGCCAAGGAGTCGAACACCGATGGCTGTCCACCCATCGGGCCGGAGCCCTCGATCCCGCCCATGAACACGTTGACCCGGCCGGTGGCGCCCGCCTTCGTCGCCGCAGCGAGCCCAGGCGATCCGACGATCTGCATCCCCTCTGCCATCGGCGGGGCGGACGTGTCGCAGACGATGTACCGGGATCCGGGGAAGCACTCGTGGAGCTTGAAGAGCACGGAGCCGCCCTCCGTATCGGGAGGCTCGATGAGCTGGCCGCCGCCGAGATACTCGACCAGATCGGCATCGATCGGCATCCCGCCGCCGGACCACTTCACGACCGGCATGTTCGCCACGACGTCGGCGGTCGCGACCATCAGTTCACCCGCGTCCGCGGCCGCTCCGACGTCCTCCGCGGACTCGAGAAGCGTCGGCGAAGCCTCCCACGTGACCTCGTTGATGCGCCAGGCCGGCGCGTAGTCCTCGCGACCGGGCTCGCTCGAAAGCACCGCGGGCTGGCCGTCGGCGCCGTTGGTGAAGAGGTAGGCGTCCCCGGCGGATCTGCCGGCGGCGAGCCCCGCGATCTTCGGCACGAAGATGAGTCCCTCACGTTTTGCGTACAACTCGTCGGATGCATCGGTGCGGACGTACCACGCCTCCGCGCCGTCCACGACCGCCGGATGCAGACGGAAGCGCACCCAGCCGAACGCACCTTGCCAATCCGACGAGGTGAGCGCGTGATCGAGCACGTCCCCGACGATCGGGGTGCCCTGGGTCGCGCCCGGGGACGCCAAGGGCGATCCCGCCGCGGCCGCACCCAAGCCGTCGTCATCGTTCCCGCACGCGGCGAGGATCGCGGGCAACGACGTCGCGGCGAGGCCGAGTCCGACGCCCCGCCGCCCGGCGAGCGCGATGAACGCACGTCGGTTGAGCCGATAGTTCGTTGTCACGTTGCACCACCTCTCTCTTGTCTCGTGATGTCGGGGCCCCTTAGCCGATCAGGAAGGCTCCCTGCATGCCTTTGGCCACGTGGTACTTGCAGACGAACGGGACGGAACCTGAGGCGGGCAGCGTCACCTCGACCGTGATCGTCTCGCCAGCCTGGATGTCCTCGTCGATCCCGAGCGACCCGATACTGAGGTTGTGCAGCGCCGAGCCCGTTCGTCAACGTGACCTCGAGCGTCTCGCCGGCGCCCGCCTCGACGCAGGTCGGCACGAACGCGAACTCGCTCGCGTCGAGCGAGACCGCGCCGACCGAGGCACCGGCCGTCCCTCGGTCCTCGACCTGCCCGGACAGCCCGGCTGCCGCGGCACAGCCGCTGTCCGCCTCGGGACCCTCGCTCGCCGGTGCGCGCCCACGAGCACAAGTCCGCGGGCACCGGACGCTCGGACGTCACCTCCTCCAGGGCGTCGTGAGGCGAAGGCGTCTCGCCCCCTTGACGGACGCCGGAGGTGCGCTGCGATTCCCGACGTCATCCGCGTTCGCGCTCGCCGGCGGCTCCGTGTCCCAGTAGCGCATCTCGCCAGCCCGGATCGGGACGGTGAGATGGTTCTCGACGGGCGGCAGCGGGCACCGCCATCCCGCGCTGTACGCGCAGTAGGGGTTGTGCGCGTAGTTGAAGTCGAGCATCACGAGGTCGTCACCGAAGGAGCGGGCCTCGAGATACCTGCCGGCACCGTAGGTCTCTGTGCCCGACGTTGCATCGCGGAACGGCACGAACAGGTCGCCTCGGATAGATCTGAAGAGGCTGATCTGCGCCGGCGTCCCGTCCACGGCGAACCGGACGACTCCCGCGCGACGATAACTCTCGGTATCGCCGCACGACGTCGCCAGGGCGATGTCGGAAAGGGTGACGCAGGGGTCGAGTTCGGCCTCCACGACGAGCGTCCGGTTCGGCGGGAAGTAGGCGAGCTCCCGGAACCGCGCTCGCTGCCAAGGCGTGAGCGGCGACTTCGGGTCTCGCGCGAAGAATTCGTCCTTCCTCGCCCGGAACCGACGAAGGGCCTCGGCGTCCACGCCAACGTCGGACGCCGCATCGGACTCGCGATTCCCTTTCGACCAACGAGGAATCCATCCCGGTGCCTCGGCGTCCTCCGTGTAGACGGGACGAGGGGAGGATGGCGTGCGCCAAAGCGGGAAGATGGACCGCGACGAGGTGTTCCTCGAGGTCACGAGGAGCATCTGCCCGGTGTGCAAGCAGGTGCTCGACGCCGAGGTGAACGCACGGGACGACCAGGTGTTCCTTCGCAAGCGCTGTCCGGAGCACGGCGTCTTCGAGGCCCGCGTCTACGGCGACGCGACCATGTACGTCGAGGCGATGCGCTTCAACAAGCCGGGCACGATCCCGCTCGAGACCCAGACCGAGGTGCTGGAAGGCTGTCCCCTCGACTGCGGACTCTGCCCCGAGCACAAGCAGCACGCCTGCCTCGGGGTGATCGAGGTGAACTCGGCGTGCAACCTCGATTGCCCGATCTGCTTCGCGGACTCAGGGCACCAGCCCGACGGGTTCACGCTCACCGACGAGCAGGTCGAGCGGGCGCTCGACGCGTTCGTCCGGGCCGAGGGCGAGCCCGAGGTCGTGATGTTCTCGGGCGGCGAGCCGTCGATCCACCCGCGCATCCTGGAGCTGCTCGCGCTCGCTCGCTCCAAGCCGATCCGACACGTCGTGCTCAACACGAACGGTATCCGGCTCGCGCGCGATCCGTCGTTCGCGCCCGCGCTTGCCGATCTCGGCGTCTCGATCTACCTGCAGTTCGATGGCCTGCGCCGCAAGACCCACGAGATGATCCGGGGCCGGGACCTGCGCGAGCTGAAGGAACGCGCGCTGGATGCCTGCGCCGAGGCCGGGCTCACCGTCGCGCTGGTTGCGGCGGTCGAGCGAGGCGTGAACGAGGACGAGGTCGGTGACGTGCTCCGGTTCGGGCTCGCGCACCCGGCCGTGCGCTCGGTCGTGTACCAGCCGGTCACCCACGCCGGCCGCCACCCGGAGTTCGACCCCCGGACGCGCCTGACGAACTCGGACGTGATCCACGGGATCGTCGAGCAGACGGGCGAAGCGCTCGTGGCCTCGGACTTCTTCCCGGTTCCGTGCTGCTTCCCGACGTGCCGGAGCGTCACGTACCTCTTGGTCGAGGGCGAGACCGTCTTGCCGATCCCGCGCGTACTGCGGGTCGAGGACTATCTCGACTACGTGACGAATCGAGTGCTGCCGGACCCGGCGATCCGGGGCGCGCTCGAGAAGCTGTGGAGCGCGTCCGCCGTAGCCGGGACGGGGTCGATGGCCGAGCAGCTCGCGTGCGCCACGTGCGTGATCGAACTCCCGGCGGCGGTCCGCGACGTCTCGACGAAGGCGTTCATGGTTGTGATCCAGGACTTCCAGGACCCGTACACGCTGAACGTGAAGCAGCTCATGAAGTGCTGCGTGGAGCAGCTCACGCCGGATGGGCGGCTGATCCCCTTCTGCGCGTACAACTCGGTCGGCTATCGCGAGCAGATCCGCGCGTCCCTCACGGGCGTCGCGGTGCCCGGTGTCGTGCCCAACGCCGGCGAGCTGCTCCCGATCCTGCGGGTCGGCCCCCACGGGTCGAAGGTGGCGGCCGACACGACGAACGGCGGCTCGCATCCTCCCGCGCGCAACGTGGGGCGGTCGCTATGACGGGTCTTCTGGGGGCCTCGTCTCTGGACGTGAAGGCATGCTGCGCGGCCGTGTACGGGAACGACCTCGTTCACCTGCTGCTCGGTGGCCGGCTGCATCCCGGTGGCGAGGAGCTCACCAGGCGCCTCGCCGACCTCGCCGGCATCGGCGCGGGCGATCGCGTCCTCGATGCCGCGAGCGGTCTCGGGACGACGGCCAGGTTGCTCTCGGCCGAGCGCGGAGCAACCGTTCGCGGTGTGGAGCTCTCGCCGAGGCTCGTGATGCTCGCCGAGGGCTCGGCCGCCGAAGAGGGTCTCGGCCACCTCGTGAGCTTCGAAGTGGGCGACGCGGAGCGCCTGCCCGTCGACGACGCCTCCTTCGACGTCGTCCTGTGCGAATGCGCGCTGTGCACGTTCCCCGATCAGGCGTCGGCCGTCGCCGGCTTCCGGCGCGCACTCGGACCGGGCGGCCGGGTCGGTATCGCGGACGTCACGCTGGAGCGCGACTGCTTGCCGTCCGAGCTGGACACGCCGATCGGCCGTGTTGCCTGCATCGCCGGCGCGCTTCCGGCGTCGGGATACGAGCGCCTGCTTCGAGACGGAGGGTTCGTCGACGTGCGGGTCGAACCTCACCCGGAGGCCGCGATCGCGACCGTGGACGCGATCCGGAACGGGCTGGAAGCCGTGCGCCTCGGGCTCCGAGACCTCTTCGATGTGGAGGGAGCGCTGCGCCTCGTCGATCTCGCCCGGGAAGCCGTGCGTGAGGGCTCGATCGGCTACGCCCTGATCACGGCGAAGGTCGAGGGCGGACCCACGGCGGGATCCCCTCGCGGTCGCGATCGTCCATCCAGATGATGGCCTTCTCTGCGAGGAGCGCTCCGGCGCCCTCCGGACCCACGGCCCCTGGGGCGGTGCGGGCCCGGCGGTCGGTCGTCCTCGGCGCGATCGCGGGTCTGATCGGCATCGGCTGCTGCGTGTACCCGGTGGCGCTCGTCCTGCTCGGCCTGTCGAGCGCCGCCGTGGCCGTCGACATCGCCAACTTCTTGTTCGACGAGTGGGGATGGGCGTTCAAGTTGGCCGGCGCCGCGTTGGCGGTCGCAGCCCTGTGGATCCAGCGCCGGCGCGTCCGAGCGTGCCCGGTGGAGTTTCGCCCGAGCCTCGCGCGGAACGCGCTGTGGATCGCCGCGGCCGGGGTCGCGACGTACACGGCGTTCTACGGGTTCACGACGTGGCTCGGGAGCCTCGCGACGTGACCCCGTCCTAGGACTTAGGACTGCCCGAAGATCCGCGTCTCGGGGTGGAAGGCCGCCCAGTCGAACCAGAAGCTGTCGATCGCCAGCTCGGGCACGAGCTGCTCGCCGGCGAGCGGGCCGGAGACCGCCCGACCCAGGATGCTCCACACACTGCCGGTCTCCCGATCGACGATGCCCTCCCTCCGCGCCTCGAACGTGAGGGCGCGGCCGCCCGCCTCCGGTCGGTAGGCGGCGATCGCACCCACGTCGCGTCCCTCGGCGATCTCCTGCGAGTCGAGCGCGGAAGCCGTACCCGCCTTCCAGAAGACGACCACCGGTTCGCCGGCGACTCGCTCCATGACCACCGCCCAGCCGCCCACAGCATCGGCGGCGACGACCTCGTACGGAAAAGCCACGACGTCGCCGGCCCGGGCGATCCCGAGCACGCGGGAGGTGGCGGGAAGCCGCTCGTCAAGCTCCCCGGCGAACAGGAACGGACGCTCGGAGGTGTCGAGCCCCTCGTAGGGGTTCTCGCCGTAGGGACGTTCGTGGCCGGTGTCGCGCGAGAGCACGAGTCCGTCCGGGTGCTCGGCCCGCCAGTCTGCGAACGAGAGGATGCGGGCCGGGACGAACGTCAGCTGCTCGCCGGCGAGCTCGCCGACGATCGCCTGTCCTGTGGCCTGGGCCCAGTACGTCTCCGTCTGCCGGTCGTACATGACGAGGTTGGCGTTGTAGAGCTTGCCCGAGGTGCCGAAGTCGAGCAGCTCGCCATCGATCGTCGGGCGCTCGAAGGCGATGCCGGTGTTGCACAGCGGGCAGTAGGTGACGGAGACGGGAACGCCGCCGATCGTGTCGTTCACGATCTCGTGCCAGGTCAAGATCTGCAGCGGATAGGCCTTCGCCTCCCCACCGATCTCCACGGCGAGCACGGGCTCGCGCTCGGTGAGGAAGCTGGCGTCCCCAGGCACGAGGAACTTCGGGTCGTCGATCGGAGGGATGCCGTCGGGCGGTGGGCCTCCCGAGATGATGTCCTCGGGGTCGACCAACGGGTCCGGTGTCGACGCGGCCTGCGTGCGGGAGGGGCCGCCGGGATCCTCGTCCGCGTCGGGCGCCCCCTGGCTGCACGCGGCGAGGGTGATCGCGAGCGCCGCGGCCATCGTCAGCCACCGTGCGGAAGCGCTGGTTCGCATTCGCCTTCCTCCCTTCAAGAGGACGCCGGGGTCGCGACCGCGATTCCCGGCTCCCGCCACGGGAATCGCGCGAGCAACGCAGCGTCCGATGAGACGAGGAAGCCGATGGGCGAGTTCGATCTCACGGCGTGGTGGGCGCCCTTCCTCGCGTTCGTGGCGGGGATCGTGGCGTTCGCTTCGCCGTGCGTGCTGCCCCTCGTGCCCGGGTATCTCTCCTTCGTCACGGCCGCCGGCCACTCGCCCGGACCGGCGCTGTCGCCGACGCATCGGGTTCGTCCGAAGCCGCTCCCGGTGATCATGTTCGTCGCCGGGTTCTCGGTCGTCTTCACGTCCCTCGGAGCGTTCGCCGGCGTGTTCGTTCCGATCGTGCGGTCGACGACCGGCCAGCGGGTTGCCGGGCTCGTGATCCTCGCCGTCGGGGTGTTCCTGCTCCTGTACGCCTTCCGGGTCGGGTCGGCCTCGTTGTACGGGGAGCGCCGTCCGCTCCTTGCCAGGGTGCGGCCCGGCGGAGCCACCGCGTTCCCGCTCGGGATGGCGTTCGCCGCGGGATGGACGCCCTGCATCGGACCGGTGCTCGCCGGCATCCTCGCGCTCGCCGCGGCGCAGTCGGACCCGGTGAGGAGCGCCCTCCTGCTGTTCGCGTTCTCCATGGGCCTGGGCGTCCCCTTCGTGCTGATCGGCCTCGGGATCGGCGGGCTGATGCACCGGCTCGGCTTCCTTCAGCGTCACTACCACGCGATCGCGGGCGTCTCGGGCTCGGTGCTGGTCGGGATCGGCCTGCTGCTCGTGACCGGGGCCTGGCTCCGGGTCATCTCGCCGCTGCTACGCCTGGTGAACTCGTTCGAGCCCCCGATCTGACACCCACGACAGGGTCAGGGAATCGCCCGGCCGGCGCCAGCGTCCATACTGGAAGACCGATGGCCAACGAACAGGATGAGTTCCTGCGAGCCACGATGGGTGCGGTGGACCTCGTGTACAACCTGTCCCGCCGACTGACCGATCGGCGCCAGGACGCCGAGGACCTGGTCCAGGACACGTTCCTCCAGGCGTTCCGGGCGTGGACGGATCACCGCCGCCCCAAGAAGGTGGAGCCGTGGCTCGCCACCATCTGTCTGAACCTGGCTCGGTCCCGCTACCGCAGCCGGGCTCGCCGTCCGTCGGAGGTCCCGTTCGAAGAGTGGATGGTTGAGGGTCGATCGAGCGCGGATCCCGAGTCACGTGCCGTCCAGGTGATCGAGCGCGAGCAGCTGTACCGGGCGATGCGCGAGCTGCCGGAAGAGCAGCGCGTGGCGATCACGCTGGTCGACCTGTCCGGGTTCTCCACGTATGAGGCCGCCGAGGCGATGGGGACGCCTCGGGGCACCGTCCTGTCCCGGCTCCACCGGGGCCGGCGCGCGCTCGCCCGGCTCCTCGGTGACCGGATCGAGGAGGTCATTCGATGATGCTCTGGGCGTGGCGGGGATTCCGGCGCCGGCCGCACGACCCCGAACGCAACGCCGCCGAGTACGTGACGGGCGAGCTGTCGAGGCGCGCGACCCGGTGGTTCGAAGCGCACCTGCTGCACTGCGAGGACTGCTGGCGCGAGGTGCTCCTGGGCCGGCTCGGACGGAGGGTGGCGGAGGAGGCCCGCGAGCAGGCTTCGGCGGGCCTTCGAGACCGCGTGCGGGCGGCCGTGCAGTTCACGAGCGAGGGCGGACCGGCAGGACCTTCGGAACCCTCGAGCTCATGAACGGCAGTCGGGACGCGAGAGCGAACGGCCGCGGTCCCGAGCCCAGGGCCGAGGCGAAACGCGGGCGGCGAGCGGCCGCGAAGGCCGAGCGGGAGCGGCGAGCACGGCGTGCGCGGGTGGCCACCCGTGTCCGTGTGACCGCGATCGCTCTCGTACTGGGCGCCGGCGGCGTAGCGCTGGCGCTCGGACTCGTCCGCGACCTACAGCCGTCCGGCGTGGCGTTCGCCGGCGACCTGCGGAGCGGCGGGAGGCTCGAGGAGCTCCGACTTCCGCAGCTCGAAGGTGATGGCGCCATCGAGTACGCCGCCTATGCCGATCGCCCTATGGTGATCAACTTCTTCGCCTCGTGGTGTCCGAACTGCATCGCGGAGATGCCCGAGTTCGAGCGCGTCCATGGGCTCCTCGGCGACCGAGTGGCGTTCCTCGGCGTCTCCCAGAGCGACGCTCGGGGGGCGAGCATCGATCTCGCGAGGGAGACCGGCATCACGTACGACACTGCGATCGACGAGCGGGGCGAGTTCTTCCGCGCCGTCGGTGGGGTCGGAATGCCGACCACGATCTTCGTCCGGCCCGGCGGCGAGATCGCCGACGTGTGGGTCGGCGCGCTCAACGCCGACACCCTCCAACGGCTCGTGGCGGACCACTTTGGCATCGTCGCCTGACCGAGGAGACGAACCGGGTAAGGTTGACTGACCGGCGAGCTCGGGGGAGACCGCGGTGGCCAGGGTGCTCGTCTTTGACGTGAACGAGACGTTGCTCGACCTGGCGGCCCTGCGAGACCCGTTCGCCCGGGCCTTCGGAGATGCCGCCCCGCTCGGCGAATGGTTCGCGCGGCTGCTCCATGCCTCGTTGGTGGCGACGCTGACGGACTCCTACGAGGACTTCGCATCGATCGGGCGAAGGGCGCTCGAGGCCGCTGCAGCTCGACGCGGCCTCGACCTGCCTGACGATGATCGCGACGCGATCCTGGGAACGATGCGCCGTCTTCCGGCGCATCCGGACGTGCCGGACGCGCTCGAGCGACTCTGTTCGGCCGGCTTCCCTTTGGCCACCCTCACGAATTCCTCGGGGGACCTCGCTCGGGCGCAGCTCGAACACGCCGGCCTCCTGGAGCTTTTCGACCGCGTGCTGTCCGTCGACGAGGTTCGGCGCTACAAGCCCGCCCCGGAGCCATACCTGATGGCGGCCGAGCGCCTCGGCGTACCGCCCTCGGAGATGCGGATGGTGGCGGCTCATGATTGGGACGTGTGGGGCGCGATACGGGCCGGATGCGCGGCAGCATACGTGGCAAGAACCGACGTGCCGTTCGCATTCGGGCGACCACCCGACCTGGCCGGCCCGGATCTCTCGGCCGTGGCCGACGCGATCCTCGCGGTCGACGAGCCGCCCGGCTGATGGCGTCGGGCGGCGCACACGAGGACCCGGGGTTCCCGGTCCTGCCCGCATCGACCATCCCGGCCGTCACCGCCGAGCAGATGCGCGAGGTCGACCGCATCATGGTCGAGGACCTCCACATCGAGCTGACCCAGATGATGGAGAACGCGGGCCGCAACCTCGCATCACTCGCGCTCCGTCGTTTCGGACCGCGCGCGGTCACGGTCCTGGCGGGGCCGGGCGGCAACGGCGGCGGGGGGCTTGTTGCGGCGCGGCACCTCGCGAATCACGCGGTCGACGTGAGCGTGGTGCTCTCCAGCTTGGATCAGATTGGCGAGGTGCCGCGCCATCAGCTCGACATCGTCGAACGGATGGGGGTCGCGGTGACCGAAGAGCCGCCGGAATCCGATCTCGTCCTCGATGCACTCCTCGGGTACAGCCTGCAGGGAGATCCGCGAGGTCGAGCGGCGGAACTCATCGGTTGGAGCCTCGACCAGCCCGCGCCGGTCTGTTCGCTGGACACGCCGAGCGGGCTCGACGTCACGACCGGCGAGCCACGCACGCCATGCGTGCGTGCGACCGCGACCCTCACGCTCGCGCTTCTCAAGGTCGGGCTCGCAAGGGCCCCTTCGTGCGTCGGCGAGCTCTACCTCGCCGACATCTCGGTCCCGCCCTTCGTTTACGAACGGATCGGGATCCACGTCCCTCCGGACCTGTTCGCCGCCGACGCGGTGATCCGCGTGCGTTGATCGGTGCGGACGGGAATTGTCCGTCCGATGACATTTGGGTCTCGACTCCTCGCCCCTCTCGGTTCCAACGCCACGAGGACGGATCGGAGTGGAAGGAGGAGGTCATGCAGGATCTGCTCGAAGTGCGTCCCGCGCCCGGTACCGACTACCGAGCGCGATCGCGGTTCCGTACGGTCGGGCTGACGCTGGGGTTCGTGGGCGTCGCGCTCGCCATGGCGACGCTTATCAATGGCATCGCGGCGGGCGTCCTGGCCGGTCGGAGCGGCGAGGAGGTAACCGTCGGAAGGTTGGCGGCATGGTCGTTTGGGCTGGCCACGACGGCGTTCGGCACCATCAAGTTCGGGATCGCGGTGATCCTCGTCGGGATCCTTGCCCAGCTGTGGATCCGGGTCGAGGCCGTGAAGTGGTCGCTTCCGGCGCTTCGGCGTGCGGCGGGCGCCGGGGAGACGATCGTCCCCGGGACGGTCGAGACCCCGTATGGGCGCGCCACGGTGTCCATCTCGGCCCCCAGGCCCTTGCTGATTCACCGGATGGCGCGGGCGCTCTGGGCGCCGATGCTCGCCATGGGCGCGATGGCCGTCCTGGCCGGATTCATCCTGTCCCTGGTCCAGACCTCGAACGTCGGGGCTGATGACGCGCTCGCCACGTCGCAGGAGGCGTGGGTCGCGGGGCTCCAGTTCCTCGGCGAAGGGTTCCTCCTCTCGGGGGTCTCGTTCCTGCTGGGGACGATCCTCGGCTCGCTCCGCAAGGGCGGCGGCGAGGTGCAGGAGTCGCTCGGCGTGGGTGTGAGGACGCTCGACATGCCGCTCACCGCGAAGCTGTTCGTCGGCCTGATGGCGCTCGGCCTCATGGTCGAGGTGTTCCAGTTCGTCGCGTACGCGGTCGTGGCAACGTTCGACGACGCTGGGACGATCGCTTCGTCGTTCGCGTGGCTCGGGCCGGTCCGCGAGGCTGGCCTCGGGGTCTTGCTGTCCGGGATCGTCCTGGCCCTCGCGACGATCGGGAAGGCGCTCGGGTTCCAGTTCTCGCGCATCGTCGAGATCGTCTCGACGGGAAGCTAACGGGAGGTGCAAAGCGAAATGGCAACCATCGGACACACAGGGTTCCGGTTCGACGTCACGAGGCGGGCCCTCGGCTTCAACCTGCCGCAGCGGATCGGCAGGCGCCTGTGGCTCCCCATGCTCGTCATGGCGCTCATGGCGTTCCCGGCGGGCGTCATCCTGGCGGCGATTCGTGCGAACGAGATCGCGACGGGCGGGTCGGCGGACACGATCGCCGCGCTCGGGCACTTCGTCCCCGCGGTGAACTTCCTGGGGTTCGCCTCGGTCTTCGCCGCAATCTCCTTCGCGATCGCGACGATCCTGGGAGAGTTCCGCTCGGGCGGCGGCAAGGTGCAGGAGGCCGCCGGTCGCAATGTGGAGACGCTGAGGATGCCGGGAACGGCGAAGCTCTTCCTCGGCTTCATGGCGATGGGGATGATGATCCTGCTTGGCGCGGTCGCGCTGCACGTCGTCGCCGGAACCGCGATCGCGGGCGGGAGCTCCTACGCACTGGGTAAGACGGAGCAATGGGCGATCTGGCTGGAGGGCATCCGCCGCTTCGGCATCGCCACGTACTTGCTCGGGATCGCGTTCGGCCTGTCGACGATCATCACCGTCCTCCGTTTCCAGGTCGTCCGGATCCGCGAGCTTCCCGAGGAGGTGAGGATCGCGGGCTGATGCGGCACGCCAGGGGGCCGTGCCGGACACGGTCTCGTTGAAGCGAGGGGGAGGTCGGGACCTCCCCCTCGCTGTCGTCCGGAGGACCGACGGTGCCGTATCGTACGCGGCATGAAGCTGCTGCCGTTTGCTCGCGGCGGGCCCGACGATATGGTTCGGGAGGCCGCGTGGCTCGCGCGCTGCGTCGGGCGTGGGGACTGGGCGCCCCTGGCGGAGACCGACATCGTGGAGCTCGGGAACCGCCTCCAACCGGTGGCGCTCGAGCCCGGTACGCCGCTGTTCACCCAGGGTGCGACCTCGGAGGCCGTGTGGATCGTCCGGGAGGGACGCGTCGAGCTCAGCAGGCGGGACGGACGGCGGCGGATGATCCTGCAGATCGTGCACGCAGGTGAAGTCGACGGCGACATCAGCCTCATCCTCGACATGCCGTTGCCGTACTCGGCCCGCGCGGTCGATCACGTGCAGGCCCTCCGCCTGTCCGCGCCGGACTTCGAATGGCTGATCGCCTCCCGGCCCGCCCTCGCCCGCAGGTGGCTGTCGAGCGTCGCCGGCCGGCTGATGCACGCGGAGCACCGGATCCTGCAGCTCGGCGGTCGCGACCTCCGAGCCCAGCTGTCGATGCTCCTCCTCGACGAACAGCACGAGGGATCGGTGGAGCTCCCCCAGGAATCCCTCGCCTCGCTGCTCGGCGTGCGCCGGCCGTCCCTGAACAAGGTGCTTCGGGATCTCGAGCGCGAGCGCCTCGTCCGCCTCTCCTACCGTCGGGTCGAGATCTCGGACCCGCCGGGTCTGGCCCGCGTCGCGGGCCGAAAGCCCGAGGCCTGACCCAGAGACTGTTCGCCTCCTGACGGTTCCGAATCGATCGGGGTGCCCCCGTCGTTCCTCGCTTCGGAAGCAGATGACG
>Ga0214472_10000945_pt1 | contig 34221 bp, 34 predicted proteins | sample RVTome_6_FD_207662 | JGI IMG/M metagenome (GOLD analysis project Ga0214472, IMG submission 207662) | Soil microbial communities from uranium-contaminated site in the Upper Colorado River Basin, Wyoming, United States - RVT140D175 | ecosystem: Environmental > Terrestrial > Soil > Contaminated >...
TTGGCGCTATCGCCGCATCTTCAGTCTGTTACATTCCGCCGGTCGTGGCGCTGCTGATCGGCGTTCTCATTGTCGGCGAGCAGATAGAAACACGTGATTATATCGCCACCATGCTCATTTTTACCGGAGTGTTTCTCCTTAAAAAACGGTGACGATTATTTTATGAATGTACCGTTATTGTATTCCTCAAAGGCGACTTTCAACTCTTCCTGAGTGTTCATCACGATAGGTCCATACCAGGCTACCGGCTCTTTAAGCGGTTTACCGGATACAAAGAGAAATCGGACAGCCTTGTCGGTGGTTGTTACCTGCACACTGTCTCCGGCGTGCTCAAACAGAACCACTGTCTCATGTTGACAGATACATCTGCGCTCCAGGTCGGTCCACCCATGACCTACCATTTCATAGGCATAGGCATCGCGACAGTCATCAAAATACCCTTCACCGTCCAGCACATAAATAAAAGCTGTGTGATCGGAGGGTAATGCATGAGCAAAAACCGTCTCCCGCGGCACAGTGATATCCAGCATCTGCGGCTCGATGATGATATTCTGAGCCGGCCCTTTTACGCCGTCGATCTCACCTGCTACCACTTTTATCTTTACTCCATTTGCCAGGGCAACCTCCGGGATGTCGGCTGCTTTGACCTCCTGGTATCGAGGTGCGATCATTTTATGGCTGGCCGGCAAATTGGCCCAGAACTGGAATCCCCACATGGTCCCGGTGGGGCTCTCCTTGGGCATCTCCTGGTGGATGATGCCACTGCCGGCGGTCATCCACTGCACATCCCCGGCGCCTATTACTCCTTTATTGCCCATACTGTCTCCATGCTCAACCTTACCCTCCAGAATATAGGTGACGGTCTCGATGCCACGGTGCGGATGCCAGGGAAACCCCGGCAGGTAATGATCCGGATTACTGCTGTGGAAGTCGTCCAGCATTAAAAAAGGGTCGAACTGGGGAACCTCGGAATAGCCGAAAGCACGCTTGAGGTGTACTCCGGCACCTTCGATGGTGGGATGGCTCTTGAAGATCTTGGCAATACGGCGAATGCGACGAATTGTCATGGGTGTTCCTCCGCGGTTATAGGTATTTTAAAAGTCAGGCAGTATCCAGTCTGACGGCCATCCGGGACTATAATCAACTTGAAATCAACCTTTATATGCTATTGCAAACAACTCCACACTGATCAGATCATGCACTAAATGCATGCCGAGGCGCTCAAAAAGCCGGGCCGAACCGTAGCGAACGTTCCAGAGAGTACGGTCGAGCTCGAAAGCCGCATGAATCTTGATACTTCCATCCTGTTGAGGAGCGACAATCGCCGGGAAATTGATTGACCGGGTAACGTCCTTGATAGTCAGGTCGCCGGTAACAATCCCACCGGGCGCCTCCGGAGACGCGTCACTTTGCGCCTGCCAGCCGGTCAGCGAGAACGAGGCGGTCGGAAAGCGCTGCACCGCAAAGAAATCATCGGACATCAGGTGGCTGAGCAGCATATCACGATAACCTGGATCCTGGAGATCGAGATTGCTGATGGAATGCATATCGAGCACGATGCTCCCCGCGGAAGGTCTGCCGGCGACAATAACCAGTTCCCCTTTGAGGATAGCAATTTGACCAAGGTGTCGGTTGTTGAGGTTACGGCCAATCCACTCAAACCGGCTATGTTCGACATCTATACGATAGGTACCATCCTCCGCCATTTCGAGAACAACCGTTTTCGCACTTGGCTCCACCGGTAACCCAGCGTCCCTCCAGGATGCAAGGCCGCCGGAAAGCATCGATACCCTGGTATATCCCGCCTGAAGTAACCTTTCACGAGCGACCTCGGCCGTCTTGGTTGTGCCGGTTGCGTCATAAACTATCAGCTCGGTATTTCGATTGGGGACGGATTCGGCGACCCGGTCAAGAAAAACCATTTCATAGATGCAGGCGTTTTGGGCACCAGCCATATGGCAGGCAGCATAATCCTCCGGGGTCATCACATCGATAACCACGGCACCTTCATCTACGCGCTGTTTCAGTTCATTGTTCTGTAGAATAAAATCCATGGCAATTGATCTCCATTTTTCCGGCCTTCGCCGGGCGGGTTTAAATGCACAACAGGCTTTAAGAGATTAAGGTAAGACATGTTTTTTCTGCGTAAACTTGCCCTATGATATTTTCCTTTGCCCGAACCTCTTGCTTTCGTGACGGAAGCTTCTCAATCAACACGGAGAACAACGGCAAAAGCGTCAAAGAACACCCACAATATATCCTGGTCACAAATATCCATTTGCTTCCGACTCTTTTCAGTAATAATGGCACACAGTTCAGTACCGTCGGGGAGTCGAACGACAATCTCGGCTGTAGTACGATTATTCCTGATCCGGCAGACTGTTCCCTGAAAGATGTTTTCAGCTGAGCATTTGGGGGCCTTCCGGTCCTTGCAAAGCTGGATCCAGGGGGCTTTTACTTCCGCAGTAATGAGCAATCCAGGCTGAAGACCGATACGTGCCAGGCTGTCGCTGGTAATGATCGAGGTGACGATGTTGCCGCTCACCGAAACCACTTCAACGATAGTTTGGATATCTCCTTTATAAATAGCATTGATTTTGCCGAAAAAAGAATTGCGGGCGCTGGTCTTACGGTGGTTTTCCCGGTCGGCAAAATATTTGGCCACATGGCTGATTTCAGTGTCTGAAAACTCCGCATAGGATGCAGCAAGGTTTGGGGTTGAATGGCCCAGAATCTTTTGCACAACCTGCAAAGGCATATTGCTCCGCATGAGTTCCACCGCCCGTGATTTCCGGATAGTCTCGGGTGTGCCCAATCCACGTAGAATTCCGATGGACACTGCCTGTTCGTAAAACTTTCGGCGAACATGGGCGGGATCGATCCGAAACATGGAACCACCCGGCCACCTCAATTCCCAGTCAGTGGTCATTACCTGGATATCGGCAGAAATTGCTCCGGGAATCTGCACCGCTCTGCTACTTAATTCCTTACCACTCTGCCTTTTACCGAAACGAACGATATTTTTGGCAAGGTCGAAATCATTGGCCGGATCAAGGCTGAGAACCTCGTTCAACCGGGCTCCGGTATATCTTATAAGAAGGAATATCAGGAGAATGCGATCCCGCGAATTCCTGTGATCCGGTCGTTTGGCGGATTCGGCCCACCGGCGAAAAGACTGCTCGAGGTCATAAAGCTGATTCGTATCCAGGCATCGTTCGGAATCCGGAACCGGCAAGAGCCGCCCATGGCCTAGTGGAAAAGATGTGTCTTTGGTATCAGGCATGAAATTCAATTGAGAGACGAAGTTGATAACAACAACTATCCGCGATATTTACCACACCAAGCCTCTTTTGCAAACAGCATCCCAAAAAACTTGACGGCACCGCAGAAGAACATTAAAAGAATTACTATCACGATTATTTTTATTGTCGTGTCACTGAGGATATCATATTTATCATATAATTGGTGATGCGGCATTATAATTGGTATAATTCGGTTAAAGGAAAAGTGAGGTGCCTGCGATGAGTAAAAGACTCAACGATGAGATTATTTCCCCACCTGGGACGGACTCTTCCCTGCAATCTGAAGCCCAAAATGTCACTGCAGACTCACGACGTCTTAAATTCGACCGGATAGAATTGGCCGGTGCTTTTGGCGATTTAGGCACGTTACTGCCTATAGTCGTCGCTATGATTTTCATCAACAAATTGAGCCCATCCTCTGTTTTCCTAACCTTTGGGCTTTTTTACCTGGTTTCCGGCTATTATTTTCGTTTACCGATACCCGTGCAACCTCTGAAAGCGGTAGGAGCTATAGCTATTGCCTACCCAGCTGTCATCACCGAATCGGTAATCGGTGCTTCAGGAATCATTTTCAGTGTCTTCCTTCTGGTATTCTCCCTGTCCGGCATGATCGATCGGCTTGCCAAGCTTTTTTCTCAAGCAGTTGTTCGAGGTATTCAACTGACCCTGGGCCTCATCTTCCTCAAAAAGGGTATAGAACTCATTGTCAATAAAGATATATTCATGTCGGGGCTGCAGGGAAAATTTTCTGAATATCCGGTTAATTTGATTATCGGTATCGTAGTCTTTGGCCTTGTTCTCCTCCTACTTGACAACAAAAGATTTCCAGCAGCTCTCGTGGCTCTTGCTGTTGGTATAGTTTCGGGAATTGCCTTGGGCGGTTCTTCCATGCTCACCCTTTCTTTCGGGCCTACGGATATGCATCTCATCAATCCGAGTATGGGAGATTATTGGACTGCCGCAATAATGTTGATTTTGCCGCAAATCCCTCTAACCATCGGCAATGCGTGCGTTGGAACTGCAGATACCTGTACCAGCCTTTTTACGGGTAATCCTCAACTTCGAAAAGCTAAGGCGGGGAAATTCGCCTTTTCAATGGGGCTGATGAATCTTCCGGCAGGATTATTAGGAGCAGTGCCCATGTGTCATGGCACAGGCGGATTGGCTGCGCATTTCCGTTTTGGAGCCAGGACCGGCGGAGCGCCGATTATGATTGGTGTTTTTTTTATAGTTATTGCCCTGGTGCTTGGAGAGCTTGGATTTTCCCTGCTGGCAATAATTCCCCAATCGGTTCTAGGTGTACTTCTGGTATTTGCAGGTTTGGAGCTCTGCCCGCTGCTCAGAAGCCTTAAGACAAACGAGGAATATTTTATCGCGCTGTTGATCGCCGGCATCGCGCTGGCCGTACCAAATATGGGATGGGCATTTGCTGTCGGCATCGGCACTGATATTTTTATACGAAAAATGAAGATCAAGATCTAGCAGGATCTTTTTGACTGTCACGATATTACGGACAAACACCAAACTGCTTTTGGATTACCTTGCTTCTATTTCACTCCATTTTCAGTCAAGCAACGATTCCCCATAGTCCCAGCAAGACAGATCATGCCCCGAAAGAGTCGATAGCTCCTCTTTTTCGGCTAAATAGACTGATCTGAAAAAATCAATATCCTCCTGCTTGACCGCAGACCATAAGTCTAAAAAATCACCAGTTACCCATTATTTTTTACGCTCATCACAAAAGCAATTCCCTTTTCAAGTGCGGAACTGCCGGGTCATTTTTGCAGAATTCTCAGCCAACTCTTTCAGCGACTTGGATGTGTCCAGAATTGAACCGACTGCCTGGTCAACCTCATGAATTGCCTCGGTAACCGAATCCGCCATTTTCGCCATGTCATCTGCATATACAGATGCTTTGGAGACTTTTTCGTTCGAATAACCAAGCTTTTCCGACGCATCTGCTAAAGAATTGCCGATTTCATTCACCGTTGCCGTCTGTTCTTCAACCGCACTTGCAATTGTCGATACCACATCGGTGTTGTTCGACACTATTTCTGTTGCCTCGATAATGCCTGCAATCGTCGTCTGGCTTACCTTCTGCACCTGATCAATCCGGGTCTGAATTTCTGTTGCCGCACCGGCAGTCTGGCGGGCCAGCTCTTTTATCTCATTGGCAACAACCGCAAATCCTTTCCCCGCCTCACCAGCCCGAGCCGCTTCTATTGTGGCATTGAGTGCCAGAAGGTTTACCTGACCGGAAATTTGAGCAATGGTCTCCGTGACCTTGCTTATATCGTTGGCCGCCTGGCCCAATTCCTGAACATTTTTTTCCAAAAGCTCCATTTTCTTTCTGGCATTCTCAGTGTTTACATGCGCTTTACTTGATGTTTCCGAGATCTCGTTGACTGTTTTCGAGAGTTCCTGAACCGCACTTGCAATGTCCTGAATACTGCCGGTCGATTCTTCCAGAATTGTAGAGATTTCCTGCATGTCGTGACTCATATAGCCGGCTGAACGAAAGACTTTCTGTGAAACGGTTTTTGTAGAGGATGTTTTATTTTGGATGGTTCCAATCAGAGAATGAATAGAAATGGCAGCACCGTTCATCCTGTCCACCGTACCTTGTAGGTTACGCATTATTCCCTGAAGTTTTTCTACAAAAGCATTAAAATATTTTGAAACTTTTCCTGTCTCGTCATCGGCATCGACCGGCAATCTCCGGGTAAGGTCGGCATCCCCTGAACTTATATTTTTAAGCCCTTTAGCTACATGCTGAACAGGTTTTCCAATAAGACCGGAAATAATCATTGCTCCTATGGCTGCCATAATAATCACGGCAACGACTATGGATATAAAGAGCATTGCTATCCCGCTGATTTTTTCGTCTGCTTTCTGTGAGATTTCTTTCAGGAGCGCTGTGCTGCTTTTCTGCCCGGTCTGATCCGTTTTCTGAATTTCTTCAATTACCATCTTGAAGTCGTTAAGCGAGGTATCTTTATAGTCGTTAAGGAAATAAAGGGTTAGAAAAGTCATAACAACACCAAAGGCAATCGTTGATGGGATAACAAAACCCGAGATTTTAAACCCAATGGATAAATCTTTTAAATATTGAATCATATTAGCATCCTGTGTTGTCCTGGTACTTTTCGTACCCTCTCCATTGTCGGAGACAAAAAGAAAAACCGCATTATCTCTATTTATCGGACAGATCTGCTGGAAATTTTAGAATAAACCAGAATTATTCCAAAATATTTATGAAATGGACAATATTCCGGATGGGAAAAAATGACGGAATCGACTGCTCACCCGCTCAGCATTCCTTCCCGTTTGATAAAGTCAATGATCTCCTCCAGCCCCTTACCGGTCTTCATATTGGCAAAGACAAAAGGCCGGTTGCCGCGCATCCGTTTGGTGTCGGTAGCCATGACCTCAAGGGAGGCACCGACTAGCGGAGCCAAATCGATTTTGTTAATAACTAAAAGATCGGATTTGGTGATCCCAGGCCCGCCTTTACGCGGAATTTTGTCACCGGCCGCCACATCGATTACATAAATGGCCAGATCGGCGAGTTCCGGGCTGAAAGTAGCGGAAAGATTGTCGCCGCCACTTTCGACGAGAATAAGCTGCAACTCGGGAAAACGGGTGACCAGCTCATCGATTGCGGCAAGGTTCATTGAAGCGTCTTCCCGGATGGCCGTGTGTGGGCAGCCGCCGGTCTCGACCCCGGTAATCCTGTCGGCTGCGAGTACCTTGCTACGAATAAGATACTCCTGGTCTTCCCGGGTGTAGATATCATTGGTAACAACCCCCAGTTCGTATCGTCCCGCCAACCGACGACAAAGAGCCTCGACGAGCGCTGTCTTACCGGAGCCTACCGGGCCGCCGACCCCGACGCGCAGGGGTGCATTTTGGGCCGAAATCATTTTTTCTCCCTCCAAACTCTCAAGTTAAAGAAGCTACCATTCATCTTTTCGTCATGATCTGTATAATCGAGTGTATTGAGTTTCATGAAAACAGCCGGCCAGGGCCAGCGCCGGACTCGAACTGCCGATCTCATCCTCTTTCAGGGTCATGCCATAGGCCACAGCCGGCAATATTTTATCCCCTAATGCGAGAAGAAGCCGTTGTCCTGCCGTCTGACCGAGGGGGATTATCTTCACTCCTGCAAGCACTTGATTTTCCAGCCATGCCCAGAGATATCCCATTGCCGCGACATGGACATCGATATCCCATTGCTGTGCAGCGTAGGCAAACCCTGCCAATTGACTGCGCGACAGCACCTTTTTCCATTCATTTTCCGGCAGCAGCGATACTCCGGCCAGCAACACCGCCATCGCCCGGCCGCGTTGTTTTTCCTCTTCCTGAAACTCATGGCTCTCGCGACAGGCCAGCAGGAGGTCGCAATATTTATCGAGCATCTCGAGTCTCTTGTCATAACAAGCATGATACATCAGCCGCAAGAGTGGGATATCGACCATACAAACCGCCCGCTGCATAACCTCACCGAGCCAGTCGCCAAGACTCCGGCTATCATGAACCCAACCGGCCTCAACAGCCCATTCCAACCCCTGTGAATAACTGAAAGAACCCGTGGGCAAAGTGGGGCTGACCAACTGCAGCAGGCGAATAAGAGCGGGATCATATACTTTCATTACCGTTTCCATGGCTATGACCGTCATGGCCTCCATGGCCTCCGTGATCTCCGTGATCTCCGTGATCTCCGTGAGCCCCATACGCTCCGTATTCCGGTTCAAACGGGCATTTTTCAAGCTCCACGTCGCCTCCCAGACCCTGCACCATCCGATCGAGAACATGATCATGGAGATATCGAGCATATTCCCTGCCGATTTCCAGTGCCACATGCCGATTGCCGAGATGGTAACAGATCCGGGCAAGGAGGAGAGGATCACCTGTCCTGACGGTTGAAACCATCTCCGGAGCCGCCAGCACCAGCACCGCATCCCCCTCCTCCGAGGTCAATACATCTCCGCCTCGTAAAACCGTGCCTCGCGGCATAAAGATCCCGGCTTCTTCGCCACTGTCCAGACGAACCCGCAGCCTGCTTTTTACCCGCTGCTCCCATGGCAGGCAGACCGTGCAGTACGTCTCTGTGGCCCCATTCTTTCTTTTCACAAGCGTGATCATAAGCTTCCTCAAAACAGGAAATAACGTTGCGCCATGGGCAGGACCTTCGCCGGTTCACATGTCAGCAGCATGCCATCGGCCCGCACCTCATAGGTTTGGGAGTCGACTTCTATTTTCGGTAGATAATCATTGAGAATCATGTCTTTTTTACCGATTGCCCGGCAATTCCGGCAAGTCCCGAGAAGAGACCGCAATCCCAGCTTTTCCGCCACTCCCCCGGCAATCGCCGCCTGGGACATAAAGGTCATGCTGGTCGCCGCCATGGCACCGCCGAAAGCCCCGAACATCGGCCGGTAATGAACCGGTTGTGGCGAAGGAATGGAGGCGTTGGCATCGCCCATTGCCGCCGTCACTATCATCCCGCCCTTGATAACCAGGCTGGGTTTCACCCCGAAGAGTGCCGGTTTCCAAAGAACGAGATCGGCCAGTTTGCCCACCTCGATCGAGCCGACCTCATGGCCGATGCCATGGCTGATGGCAGGATTGATCGTATATTTAGAGATATAACGTTTAATCCGAAAATTATCGTGGTCACCAGGGTCTGAGGCCAGGCTGCCGCGCTGCACCTTCATCTTATGTGCCGTTTGCCAGGTTCGGATAATCACCTCTCCCACCCTGCCCATGGCCTGAGAGTCGGAGGCGATCATCGAAAACGCACCGAGGTCATGAAGGATATCCTCGGCGGCAATAGTTTCCCGGCGGATTCGCGACTCGGCAAAAGCAACGTCCTCGGCTATTTTCGGATCAAGATGATGGCATACCATCAGCATATCGAGATGCTCATCGACGGTATTGACCGTATATGGTCTGGTCGGATTGGTCGAAGAGGGCAAAACGTTCGGGCTGCCGCAGGCCCGGATGATATCCGGCGCATGACCGCCACCGGCCCCTTCAGTATGGTAGGTGTGGATAGTCCGGTCCTTGAAGGCCGCCAAAGTGAGTTCGACAAAGCCCGATTCGTTGAGGGTGTCGGTATGAATGGCTACCTGGACATCCATCCGGTCGGCAACCGAGAGACAGTTGTCAATGGCAGCCGGGGTCGTCCCCCAGTCCTCATGAAGCTTCAAGCCCATGGCCCCTGCGCGGACCTGCTCTTCGAGAGGTTCGGGCAGACTGGCATTTCCTTTGCCCATAAAGCCGAGGTTCATCGGCAGGCCATCGGCTGCCTGAAGCATACGGTGGATATTCCACGGTCCCGGGGTGCAGGTGGTGGCATTGGTGCCGGTGGCAGGACCGGTGCCGCCGCCAAGCATTGTGGTTATACCGCTGTTCAAGGCCTCGTCCACTTGCTGCGGACAGATGAAATGGATATGGGAATCAATACCTCCGGCGGTAACAATCGAGCCTTCACCGGCAATTGCTTCGGTACCAGGACCGATGATGATATCCACCCCCGGCTGGACATCGGGATTACCGGCCTTGCCGATACCGCTGATCCGACCATTTTTGATGCCTATATCGGCCTTAATTATGCCCCAGTAGTCAATAATCAGGGCATTGGTGATCACTACATCGGCTGCCAGTGCAGACAGGCACTGACTCTGGCCCATACCATCGCGGATAACCTTGCCGCCGCCAAATTTTACTTCATCGCCATAGATGGTCCGGTCCGCCTCGACCTTCAACCACAGCTCGGTATCGGCGAGCCGTACCCGATCTCCGGTGGTCGGGCCGAACATCTCGGCATAGGCACTTCTCTTCATCGTCGCCATTATTTTCCCTCCAGAGAGCCCATGACCGCACCATTAAAGCCGTAGACCTGCCGGTTACCGGCATATGCCACCAGTTCGACCGTTCGCTGCTGTCCCGGCTCAAAGCGTACCGCGGTCCCGGCTGCAATATTCAGGCGAAAGCCCCTCGTCACTGCCCGATCAAATGCCAAGGCCAGATTGGTCTCATAAAAATGATAATGCGAACCGACCTGAATGGGCCGATCTCCATTGTTTGCAACCATCACCACGACAGTCTCACGGCCCGCATTGAGCTCGATTTCCCCTGCCATTGTTATAATCTCACCCGGAATCATACTCTTCTCCCTCTCTCTAAAACCACATTATCTGATCGGATCATGAACCGTCACCAGCTTGGTACCATCCGGAAAGGTAGCCTCTACCTGGACCTCGTCAACCATCTCCGCCACCCCTTCCATCACCTCGGCACGGGTTAAGACCGTGCGACCGAAAGCCATCAGCTCGGCCACGGTCCGACCATCACGGGCACCTTCCAGCAACGCTCCGCAGATATACGCCACCGCCTCCGGATAATTCAGCTTCAGCCCGCGCTGCTTGCGCCGTTCCGCCAGAAGGGCAGCAGTAAATAACAAAAGTTTATCCTTTTCCCTGGGTGTCAGTTCCATGTTCTTTGTTCTCCTCTTATTATGTAGACCAGATCCTTGGTGGACAGGCGTTGCGATCGATAAGATGCGGACGTAGCAATGTCCATAAATTCTGAAAAATATTCCGGGCTGCAGACGTCGATTCGCCGAGGTACCTCGCCACCAGCAAATCGCCCATGAGCGTCATACCGACGAGACAGTCGGCGGAGTTCGGCAGACAACCGCGCAGCTCCGGAACCAGCTCCTTACTCACCCCGCCGGCAACAAAGCAACCGGTGACCGGATAACCACGCAGACCGATGACGCTGTGCAAATCGTCTCTGCCCGCAACCTGCAGCCGATCGATAAAAAGGGGCCGCCCGTCACGGTAAATGGCTAGACGACTGTGCAGTATGCCGCTGACAAAGGCTTCGTTTTTAGTGGGCAAGCCAAGACAGAGAATCTCCCAGCCGATAAAATGAGCTGTCTTATCCAGCCGAACTTCAGTGACGATCCCGGCATCAGCCCCGGGAAAAATGATTGTTTCCTGCGGAAACCATTCGAGGATCCCGCCCTGCACCGACAGTTGTTGTCGCTGGATGGCCGGACGACCGCCGGAGCGATAGAATTTGGTTGCCCCGGGGGTGGTGACCAGTGCATGGGCGGACGGGCCGACAGCCAGTTCGAGCTTGAGGGAGTCACCTCCGACCAGGCCGCCAGGTGGATGGAGGATACATGTATGGCATACCCCTTCTTCGGGATAAAGCGGTCGCTGCACCCGAAGAGGCCCACAATGGCTGTTCTCGGCTAGTATCGTCCTGCCGCCTTTTTGCGCATAGGAAAGACGCAGCTCTGCCTGCCAACCTTCAGCCACCTCCATTTCCTTCAGCCCTGGGCTGTCGCTACAGCTCATACCGTTAAATATTCGCGGATGAGATGATCATCGAGCTTGTCGAGCTCCCCCCTGGCAACCAATCGTCCCCGGTCGAGAATGGCGAAACAGTCGCCTACCGCCCGGACAAACTTCAATTTCTGTTCGACCAGCAAAATCGTCATACCCAGCTCCTCCTGCAGCCGCCCGATAATCTCGCCGATTTCCATGACGATATTCGGCTGGATGCCTTCCGTCGGTTCGTCAAGCACCAGCAGTTTTGGTTCCAGCACAAGCGCCCGACCAATTGCGAGCTGCTGCTGTTGTCCGCCGGAAAGATCACCGCCCCGCCGTCCGAGCATCTCTTTCAATACCGGAAAGAGCTCGAAAACCAGTTCCGGTACTGTTTTTTTTCGCCCCTTTGCACAGCAGAGACCAATCTCCAGATTTTCTCGAACGGAGAGCAAGGGAAAGATCTGCCGCCCCTGAGGTACATAGCCGATACCGAGAATCGGCCGTTTTTCGACCGGCAGGCGGGTGATATCATGACCATCAAAGATAATGCGGCCTGAACCGGATGGCAACATGCCCATGATGCAGCTCAGCAAAGTGGTTTTACCCACGCCGTTTCGACCCATCAGGCAGGTACACCGCCCGGCCGGAATCTCGAGATCGATGTCCCAGAGGGTATGACTTTCCCCATAGGACTGATTGAGTTTTTCAACCTGCAGCATAATTATTCTCCAAGATAAACCTCGATCACCTTCTGATTGTTCTGCACCTGAGCCATCGTCCCCTCGGCCAGAATCGATCCCTGATGCAGGACCGAGACCTTGCGGGCGATGGATCTGATGAAATCCATATCATGCTCGACCACCACTACGGAATGACTGCCGGCAAGGTTTGTCAACAATTCCGCTGTTCGTTCCATTTCCTGCTGGGTCATCCCCGCCACCGGTTCGTCAATGAGCAGGAGCTTGGGATTTTGCATCAGGAGCATACCGATCTCCAGCCACTGCTTCTGCCCATGGGAGAGCGATCCGGCCTTCAAGCGATAATGTTCGGTAAGACCGATCAGGGACATTGTCTGTTCGATTATCCCCTGCTGCTCACTGCTGATTTTCGCTGTAAGAGTCGACCAGACTCTTTTATCACCGGCCATGGCCAACTCGAGGTTGCCGTGTACCGTGAGCTCTTCAAATACTGTCGGTTTCTGGAATTTCCTACCGATTCCTGCCGCGGCTATCTGTGGTTCGTCGAGTTTCAGAAGATTGATCTGTCCGCCAAACCAGGCCGAGCCTCTGTCAGGGCGGGTCTTGCCGGTGATGATATCCATCATGGTCGTTTTGCCGGCGCCGTTCGGGCCGATAATGCAGCGCAATTCCCCGTCGTCGATATAGAGGTTGAGGGAATCAATGGCCTTGAAGCCGTCAAAACTCACACTGATATCTTCAAGGTAGAGAATGACACCGTGACTCAAATCGAGGTCCGGCGGGATCTCGGGCATAAGAAAGGGAAAAACCTCATCTTTTTTGAGCAGGGACTGGATGCTCTCACGACTGATCATGGGCGTACCTCCTTTCTTTTCAATAATCCCAGGACGCCCCGCGGCAGGAACAAGGTCACCAGCACAAACAACAAACCGAGACCAAACAGCCAGGCATCCGGAAAAGCCGCGGTCAGATAGCTCTTCGCATAGTTGACCAGAATGGCTCCGGCAACTGCACCGTAGAGGGTCGAGCGACCACCCACCGCCACCCATATTACAATCTCAATCGAGTTCAGCGGAGAGAACTCGGTCGGATTTATGATGCCCACCTGGGGCACATAGAGCGCTCCGGCAATACCGGCCAGAGCTGCCGAAAAGGTGAATATCCAGAGTTTGATATTTTCCACGCGGTAACCGATGAACCTGAGCCGGGATTCCTGATCCCGTATAGCCGCGCATGCCTTGCCGAGGCGAGACCGGGTAATATACCTGCAGGCGATATAACCGGCAGCAAGAGCCAGAGCGGATGCCGCGAAAAGGCTTGCCCGGGTGGTGTCTGCCTGCAGGGAAAATCCCAGGATATCCTTAAAATCAGTCAGGCCGTTATTGCCGCCAAAACCCATTTCATTCCGGAAAAAGGCAAGCATCAGGGCAAAGGTCATCGCCTGGGTGATGATCGACAGGTAGACTCCGGTCACCCGCGAGCGAAAGGCAAACCGGCCAAAGACCAGGGCGAGGGCGGCAGGAGCGGCCACCACCATAAAAGCGGCAAACCAGAACCACTGAAAGCCCTGCCAGAACCACGGCAACTCCTGCCAGTTGAGAAAGACCATGAAATCGGGCAGCAGCGGATTACCGTAGACGCCCCGATCGCCTATCTGACGCATAAGGTACATGCCCATGGCATATCCGCCGAGAGCAAAAAAAGCGCCGTGGCCGAGGCTGAGGATGCCGAGATAGCCCCATACCAGATCGACGGATACCGCCAGCAGCGCAAAACAGAGATATTTTCCCCATAACGTCATACTGTAGGTAGGAATGTGCAGGATATTATTCTCCGGCAGCACCAGATTACAGGTGGGGACAATGACCGCGGCTCCAAGGAGCAGGAAGAGCAGTGCCAATCCCTGCCGGTCGTTCCGGATTATATGTATAAGTTGCGTCATTTTCTACTCCGCGGCCCTGCCCCGTTGCGGGAATAAACCCTGGGGACGTTTCTGAATAAAGAGGATTATAAAGACCAGGATGATGATCTTGGCCAACACCGCGCCGCTGTAAGGCTCCAGAAATTTATTGGCAACCCCGAGAGACAGCCCACCCAGCAGGGTCCCCCAAAGATTGCCGACCCCGCCGAAGACCACTACCAGAAAAGAATCGACGATATAGGCCTGTCCAAGGTTTGGTCCAACATTGGTGAGCTGGGATAAAGCCACCCCGGCAATGCCGGCGATACCCGAGCCAAGACCAAAGGTCATGGCATCGACCCGGGAAGCCCGCACCCCCATGGCTCGGGCCATGGCCCTGTTCTGGGAGACCGCCCGGACCTGCAGGCCAAGAGAACTTTTTTTCAGGAGGATAAAAAGCCCGGCAAAGACCACCATCGCAAAGACAAATATGGTCAGCCGGTTACTGGTCAACGACAGCACCGGATTAATCACTATCGATCCGCTCATCCATTCGGGCGTTGACACGCTGCGGTTCAAAGGCGAAAAGATTGATCGTACAGCCTGCTGAAGTATCAGGCTGATACCAAACGTTGCCAGCAGGGTTTCAAGCGGCCGTCCATATAAAAACCTGATCACCGACTTTTCAATGACGATACCGACCAAACCTGAGACACAGAATGCGGCAGGGACCGCCAGCGCCACCGCCAGCCCAATCGAATTCGGCATAAGCTGCTGCAGCACGTAGGCGGTATAAGCGCCGATCATGATCAATTCGCCGTGGGCCATGTTGATCACCCCAATCACTCCGAAAGTAATGGCCAGGCCTATAGCCGCAAGAACCAGCACAGAACCGAGACTGAGCCCGAAAAAGACGGTTTCAAGCCTGGCGTTCCAAGCGATCGTTGCTTCGATCGAGGCCAGGGTACGCCTGGCCTCATCCTGTACATCACCATCCTTTTCAAGATCGATAAGAGAGATGAGCTCGTTTCGTACCACCGGATTCAAATTGCCCTGCAAATTTGCTAAAGCATCGATGCGCACGGCGGTATCGGTGCTTTTGATTCCTGACAAGGCAAGTGCGGTGGCGAGAACATCTTTCACATCACCGTTTTCCTCCGATCCTTGCAACTCCTGTAAAACTTTAACTGTATCCGGCGTCAGATCGGCAAGCATTGCCTTCACCCCGGCCAGTCGCACTATCGGATCAGGATTCGTAAGGCTCAATCTTGCCAGCAGAGCTTTCAGATGCGAGCGCAGTTGATTGTTGATGGTAATCTTGCCGAGCTCTGCGGCCTTTACCACACCAAGCGATTTACCAGTCAATATGTTTGTTATATCAATGCCTTTTTTCCCGGGTATGGCGTAGACCATAACCTGGTCTCTTTTACTCAGAAAGAGATGACCATCAAGAAGCCCCCGAAGGATTTTTCCCGCCCGTGGGTCACCACTTGCACCTATCTTTTCAACGCCTATCGTTTTTTTTGCGAAACTTTTTTCAATCAGGAGCCCGAGACCTTCGGTAAGATCCGAATCGTCGGCCACCACAAATCCTGGGATCGGGAGCAATAATAGCAGCAGAATAGCTAATGGTAAAATCAATCGTTGGGAGGTCATAATTCAATTTTTCATCGTCGGTGATTTAAAAAGATTCTGAGATTACCTACAGGTTCCGGAGCCTCTTTGGCTTCGGAACCTGTCTGCAGTAAGGTACTAATTACTGCCTGAGCATTTATGAGTTACAACATTGTAGCTACCGCAGGACAACGGCTTACGCCAGTCGGAGATGAGATCTTTGGAACCCTCCAGGTAATCCGACCAGGCATCGCCCACTTCAAGGCCGGATGTCTGCCAGACGATCTCAAACTGGCCGTTCTCCTGAATTTCACCGATCAAAACCGGCTTGGTAATATGATGGTTCGGCATCATCGCCGAATAACCGCCGGAAAGATTCGGCACAGTGACGCCGATGATAGCATCCTGGACCGCAGTCGGATCAGTGGTACCGGCTTTTTCGACTGCTTTCACCCACATATTGAAACCAATATAATGGGCCTCCATCGGATCATTGGTAACCCGCTTATCGTTCTTGATATAGGTTTTCCAGGCTGAGATGAATTCAGTGTTAACCTCATTATCGACGCTCATGAAATAGTTCCATGCAGCAAGATGACCGACCAGTGGTTTGGTATCAATTCCGGAGAGTTCTTCCTCCCCCACGGAAAAGGCGATAACCGGGATCTTATCCGCTTTTATTCCCTGATTACCGAGTTCTTTATAAAACGGAACGTTGGCATCGCCGTTGATAGTTGAGACTACCGCAGTTTTCTTACCGGCCGAGCCGAACTTCTTGATCTCGGAAACGATCGACTGCCAGTCTGAATGGCCAAAAGGCGTATAGTTGATCATGATATCCTCAGCAGCCACACCCTTTGCCTTAAGGTAGGCTTCGAGAATTTTATTGGTAGTGCGCGGATAAACATAATCGGTACCGGCAAGAACCCACCGTTTAGTGCCGATTTCATTCATCAGATAATCAACTGCGGGAATCGCCTGCTGATTTGGCGCTGCGCCGGTATAAAAAACATTCACCGAAGACTCTTCACCCTCATACTGTACCGGATAAAACAACAGACTATTGAGTTCCTCAAATACTGGAAGCACCGATTTTCTGGACACCGAGGTCCAGCAACCAAATGTTGCAGCCACCTTCTCTTTGGCGATCAACTCACGTGCCTTCTCGGCAAAAAGTGGCCAGTTAGAGGCCGGATCGACCACTACCGGTTCCAGTTTTTTGCCAAGCAGACCGCCTTTCTTATTCTGCTCGTCAATAAGCATGAGCATGGTATCCTTGAGCGTCGTCTCGCTGATCGCCATGGTACCCGACAAGGAATGTAGAATTCCAACCTTAATGGTTTCTTCGGCGTGGATGACATTGGCCGACAATGTTCCGGCCAGCAGGCTGCATGCAAGCGAAACCGTAAAAAACTTACCCCTCATCATGTGACTCTCCTTTTCTTTTTCTCTGAAGTTAATTTCTGCCACCAGCCGGTGACTTCCTAAGGCAGGAAAAGAGCAAGGAGCATGCCATTTAAAGTTCACTGTCTTAACTGTCCGATATTTATAATTTAATTAAACATGAAACCATATCCCATCAGTATTGACTGATATCTGCTATCATTTTTTTACTACTTTTACGTAATATCTTACGAGTAATAATATCATTTTTGTACTGTAAATTCAAATTTGCATGAATGAGGTTGGATGATAGGAAGACGAACCATGGAGGTGTCTTGGTGAGGATCTCGTTCCAGGTATGTCCTCAATATCTGGTGATTACATATGGTGGGTAAAAGGCGCCTGCAGATTCTTGCTCTTTTGCATAAAAAGAGGGACCGCAACGATCCCCCTCTTCTGCTATCTGCCGTAGGTGACCATGAGTTCGGCCTTGCCCAGCATATGCTGGTGCAGGTTGAAACCGATCATCGCACCGGAGCTGTCGGCGGTCAGTGGCAGCTGGTCGACGTCAAGGGCCCAGACGATAAATCGATAGTGATGATTCGAATCACCGGCCGGCGGACAGGCTCCGCCATAACCGGGAGTGCCGAAATCGGTCCTGGCCTGGACCGTCTGTTGCGGCAGCAGACCTTTTTCGGGGTTGCCGCTGTTTTCCGGGAGGCTGTGCATATCCGAGGGAATATTAAAGACCAGCCAGTGCCACCAGCCGCTGCCGGTCGGGGCGTCGGGATCGTAGACAGTGACCGCAAAACTTCTGGTCCCCTCTGGTTCTCCCTGCCAGGAAAGCTGCGGCGAGAGGTTGTCGCCCGTGCAACCGAAACTGTTGAAGACATGCCGCCCAGGCATGGTACCGTTCGCCTGCAGGCTTGAGCTCGTCAGTTGAAAATCACCGGCCAAGGCGCTGGTTGCCCCAAATACCAAAGCACATGCAATGAGTGCCTTCCAGATGAGCTTGCCGTTTACCGGGGTTGGAAAATGTGTTCGCTGCATACTCCCTCCTGTTCAATAGTTGAATGAAAATGGAGACCATCTCTCCTTTCACCGCACTTTAGTCTACTGACAGATTCCTGCTGTGGTCTGCGGTCCATTTATTATCAATTCCGGATCTTTTGCAGGGAGCTGGGGGAAAAACCGTATTTCTTCTTAAAGATTTGGCTGAAGTGGGAAAAGTTGTCGAAACCCGCCTCGATGCAAATTTCGCCGACACGGAGATCATTGAGGTCCGAGCCTGCCAACAACATTTTGGCGTGCTCAAGCCGGCGGTTAGTGATCCAGCGGCGCGGGGAATCTTGAAAAGTCTCCCGGAATTCGCGTTTGAAAGCACTCAGGCTTCGGCCGGACAGCATGGCCAGTTCATGGATGGTAACCCTTTTGAGGACGTATCTCTCCATCAATGCCTGCAATTCTCTTTTCCTCGCTGAGTATTGGGCGTGCAGGAAGCCGAGAAAATCACCTTCGGGCTCGGCATCGACGATATGGAGCAGCAGTTCCTCGAACTTAAGGCGAAGCAGTTGGTGGCTGAGGCCGGATCGGTGGAGGAAAAACGGCAGCACCGAGTCGATACTGGCCTTTAGGAGCGGGGAGACGGGGATTGCGAATATTTGCTTTACCGCACCTGCGGACCGGCCATTGACAAGTCGGCTGTATCGCTCCAGAAATTGCTTGAGAAAAGAGTCGTCGATAAAGAACACCAGAGTTCGGTACTCGTCCTGTGAAGCGAGGATCTCCGAAAAAAGGTAACTGCCTTTGCGGGCGAAAAATGCCTGTCCCGCCTTGATGGAGAGATCGCCGTCCGCTGTATGGATGATCTTCTCCCCGCTCAACAGCACCACGAAAAGGTAGGAGGTGACGATGATCCGGTTGCGGTACTGATTCACACAGTGCCGGTATTCGACGTAGGAGAAATCGTCAACCCGGAGCAATGGATACTTCTCCTGTCCGGAGAAAAAGCGGGGGGTAATAAATTCAGTTGGCTCGGGCATGGAGTCCAGGGTTTCCTCTTCAGCGGCTAAATTGGGGTCGGCAATTCGATTGTTTAATAGCAGTAAAATATTTTAACAACAAAAAAATCTAGCCGTGACTGCCATGGCTTCCTCAAGCATTTTGCCATGATAGCGATGAGAGATGCCGGCCAGCAGCATTTCCTGAGTGAGAACAGATCCTTGACCGGTCAAAACGGCAAGGGCCGCAAGAGCCCGCTGTGACGATTTGATGTTTAAGCCTGCGAAGTCAATATCGATAACCTTCGCCCCGGTATCCGGCAGAACCAGTTCGCTCCCTTTGATAACCAAGGTTTCTTGTGTGAGGGAGCCGAACATAGCTTTTTTCCTGGCAATCCCCTCGGGAGCAAGACACAGAATGACAGATGGCTTATTAATCCCGGTATAGCCAACCGGTTTTCGATCAAGCACCACCTCGGACACGGAATGACCGCGCAGCACCGTGATCGGGTAATCGTTTTTCTGGGTAACGTGCAGGCCGCCGCTCATGCCGGCAAGGCAAAGAATTTCTCCTGCGGTATTGATATATTGCCCCGCTGCGCCAAGGAGCAGAACCTCACTCCGCTGGTCCATCGGCGGAGCCTCACAGCTTGCGGCAATTCGTGGTATCTCGCCAACAGGCTGACTTGCGGCTGCCAGTCTTTGATAGTGGGCGGAATATTCCTCTCGCTCATTTGCCGCAATCGGTCCACTGGTCCCGGTTGTCCTCTCCATCTCTTCTTCCAGTTGTGTAAGGGTGATGCGATTGCGTTTTAAATAGCGGCCGGGGCAGATTCCCCAGATATCCATCAGGGAGAAACCGGGATAGCGTATGGCCGCTGCTATCTGGTTGGACAAACCCTTGCTGCTTGCCATCGTTCGGTCCACATAAGGCGCTCCCGCCGCCTCGGCCACCCGGCAGATATCCAGTGGTTTTTCCAGTTGATTAAGAAAATTCGAGGTGGTTTTTGCGTCCATCGGCGTCGTGGCCGAGCACTGTCCCCCGGTCATGCCATAGTTGAAATTGTTCAGTATCAGCAGGGTGAGATCCATATTTCGTCTGCAGCTGCTGAGAACATGGGCACCCCCGATACCAAGCCCGCCGTCACCCATGATAACGATAACCGTCAGGTCCGGCCTCGCCATCTTCAGCCCGGCGGCATAGGTCAGGGCGCGACCATGCAGGCCGTGGAAGGCATGGGTGTTAAAGAAAGTGTCAAAAAGTCCTGCACAGCCTATATCGCTGACGATAGCGATCTTCTCGCCGGTCAGTTTCAGGGCCTGCAGCGCTCCGTCAAGCCCATGCACGACCTTCTCATGGGAACAGCCCGGACAAAATACCGGTGGCCGCCCTGTGTTTAAAAAAGTTGTCATGCTCCGACCTCTTTAACAATACTCCCTGGAGAAATAAGTTCGCCATTCATCTGCCCATAAAAACGGATCGGCACGGGACCCGCCAACCGCTCGATCTCCCTGACATACTGGCCATGATTCATCTCGATCATAACTATCTCTTTTTTACCTTCAATGACTCGCCGAAGAAGGTTTTGCGGAACCGGATAGAGGGTTTTCAGGATAAGCAAAGATACCTTACAGCCCTTCGCCCTGAGTTCAACCACTGCGGTTTGTGCCGCTCTGGAAGTCACTCCGTAGACGAGCAGCAGAATTTCGTCGCCATGTTGTTCATCAAGGTCAAAAAAGGTATAATCATCAACGGTGCCGTGAAGTTTTTCCTTCAGCCGCAGCACCCCTTGCTCGATGATTGCGGGATCGGTGGTTATATATCCCTCCGGTCCGTGGGTCGAGGAAGTCTGGCGTGACAAGCGGCTCCCACCCATTGGTAAAAAGGGAGGAACCAGCTCTCCGGAAAGCGGTTCGAATGGATGCCCTGAGTGATCGGCCGGACATAATGTACGCTGTATCACTGTCGGAACCACCAGTCCATCCAGATCGAAACTCTCCCTGGTCATGGCAATTTCCTTGTTGGAGGCGATAAAAACCGGGCAACGATATTGTTCCGCCAGGTTGAAGGCATGCATGGTGAGGAGGTAGCAATCCTTTACATCGACCGGAGCAAGGACAATTACCGGCAGTCCTCCGGTGTTGCCCCAGCGCAGAAACTGTATATCGCCGTCGGCGCCTTTAGTGGCCGAGCCGGTCGACGGTCCCAGCCTCTGGACATCGACGATGACAAGTGGAATCTCCCCACCGATGGCAAAGGAAATCTGCTCGCTATACAGACTGATACCGGGTCCCGATGTGGCTGTCATGGCTTTCATGCCGGCCATCGAAGCCCCGAGACAAAAACCGATCGAGGCAATCTCGTCTTCGCCCTGCATACAGACGCCCCCCAAGGGTGGCAGGAGCTGTAACATCTGATGATATATGGAAGTTGCCGGTGTTATGGGATACCCGGCAAAAAATCTGCACCCTGCAGCCATCGCCCCTCTGGCGATGGCTTCATTGCCTTCAAGAAAGGTAAGCGCCATTGTCTATCCTTGTTGATTCTCTTATCCGCTGCCAACACTGTGATACCGTTAATATTTTGCCCATTTGGCATCCACCCGTTCCTGGACTTTTTTGAGTAGGATTTTATCAAGAGATTTAAACCTGCCCTGGGTTTTAAAATAATCTGTAACGGGTAACCGGGTTTTTCCGATAAGGTTTTTCGATGCGCCGGTGAGCCTGAATTGACCGTTTTCAATCTCATACAGATCGAACAAGCCTGTTTGCACAGCGAGCTTGCCGATTTTTATGGTAAATCTGGTGTCAAAACTCCAGCCGGGGGGACACGGGGTATGCACATGGATATATTTCGGGCCGGGGAGTGTTGTGGCCTTTTTCACCTTGTCATAAAAATCCAGGGGATAGGCAGCAGAAGCTGTAGCAACGTAACCGATTCCGTGGGCTGCGATAATTGCAGGAACGTCTTTTTTCTCCTGCAGTTTTCCCTTGATAGGCGTTGTTGTGGTCAGAACTCCCTGGGGAGTTGTGCCGGATCTTTGCACCCCTGTATTCATATACGCTTCATTGTCATAGCAGATATAAATAATATCCTCCCCCCGTTCACATGCCCCCGAAAGTGCCTGGATGCCGATATCACCGGTGCCGCCGTCTCCTGCCCAGGCAACGACGTTGACATTTTCTTTTTTCAATGCCCTCATGGCGGCCCGAACTCCGGTTGCAGCCGCTCCGGTCGAGGCAAAGGTCACATTGACACACGGCAGCTTTGTAGAAGCAACGGGATAAAGCCCCTGAAGGACAGTGAGACAACTGGGAGGAACCACCAGGATGGTATTTTTACCGAGAGCCTTAAGGCCGATACGATAGACAATCGATAGCCCACAACCTGAACATGCGCGGTTTCCCTGATGAACAAATTCTTCTTCGGTCAGATTTAATATTGTTGTTTGATTTTCCATGATAGTGCTCTTTAGAGTTTTAGGCCGAGCCAGCGGGGCGTATCTTCAAAGGTATCCGGAGATGTGCAGGATTCGGTGAGTGCATCGAGAAGTTGCTGAGTTCTTATTTCTCTGCCGCCAAGCCCTAAGATATAATTATGGACCAGAGGTTTCTTGTCGCTCGAATACAGCGCCGCTTTGATATCGGCGTACAATGCACCCTGATTGCCATAGCTTAAAGCCTTCTCAAATACGATTACACATTTCTTGCTTTTGAGGGCAGCAACGATTGCCTTATCAGGGAATGGCCGGTACATCTGGACGCCCATGACCCCGATTTTCACATCCTTATCTCGCATGATATCGATAACATCTCTTAGCTGATAGGAAAGTGAGCCGATACACACGGCCACAAAGTCCGCGCCGTCACATCTGTATTCTTCTATCAGCGGATTTCCGCCCCGGCCAAATTCCTTTTCAAAGTCCTTATCAATTTCGACAAAGGTATCAAGCGCTGCCCGCAGATCTTCCTGCAGATTGTGGCGGATTTCGATATAGCCGGGAGCAATGACGCCTACCCCATCCGGTCTCACATCGGGAAGTGTGACCGTATTGAAATTTCCCGGATTTTCGGGGTCGAGAAAATGCTCGGGAGCAAAAGCCGGCAGGAAAGAATCCACCTGACTCTGCTCAGGCTGATCAAAAGGCATATAAGTGTGGGACAAAAGATAGCCATCGTAGCAGACCATGACCGGGATACTGACGGTCTGAGCCAGGCGGAAAGCCTTGATCACCGAATCGATTATCTGCTGATGGTCGTTGGCATAGATTTGTATCCAGCCGACATCTCTTTGAGAAATAGTATCCTGCTGATCATTCCATACCGTCCACGGAGCACCGATACCTCTGTTGGCGACACACATAACGATCGGCAGCCTGGCACCTACGGCCCAGTGCAATTGTTCCACCATATAGAGAAGTCCATTGGCGCTGGTAGCAGTAAAAGCCCTTGTCCCGGCGGTTGAAGCGGCTATACAGACGGCCATGGCACTATGTTCGCTCTCGACGGGAATATATTCCGCGTCCAGCTGTCCGGATTCGACAAATTCTGATAATTTTTCCGTGAGCGGCGTCTGAGGGGTAATGGGATATGCAGCAATAACCTGTGCCCGCGAAAGCCGGACGCCTGTCGCTGCAGCCACATTGCCCGATTCAATAATATGCATGGTATTATTTCTCCTCCACTGGATGGGTTGACTCGTCAACCATGGTGATTGCACCCGCAGGGCACTCCTCGGCACAGATACCGCAACCCTTGCAGTAGTCATAATTAATAACGGGCGGAATAGTCTTCGAGACGACGGAATCGGGACAATAGAGCCAGCAATGAAAACAGGCTTTTTTATTTTTTTTCGCCGGAATGCAGGCTGCAAGATCTATTACGGGCCGCAGCACGCGCCAAGAGCCTGTATTTCCGCCATCCCCGGGTCCGGGTGTACTACGTGAGATTTTGTCGCAAAATTTTCTGGTTGTCATTTATCTACCTTCTCTTTCAGCAATTTCAGTATTTTCATATGCAATTCTCGCTGCCTTGGCATTCTTCTCCGGTTTTTTCCCGATGAATTCTTCTTCAATTGCCTTAACGAGAACATCGATATCAACAAGTCCACTTGCCTTTGAAAAAGCGCCGATTATTCCGGAATTGACTATTCCAGGCGGCAATCCGGCCTGGACAGCATGTTTGGTAACATCGGAAACGGCCACCGTCATACCGTCGAATCTATATTCGGCAGCAGACCTGGGGGCATTCAGCACAACGAGGCCCTTTTCTTTTAACCCAGCGACAACATTGACTTCATCTAAAAGAGTATGATCCAGGACAACCACCATGTCCGGGGTCGTTATTGGTGAAAGATCATAAATCTTTTCCTTTGAAATTTTGAGTGAGGTAAAGACTGGTGCCCCTCTCCGTTCCGTACCAAATGTCGGAGCCATAACGACGCCTTTATACCCGGACACAAAGGCTGCGTTAGCCACAATCTTTGCCGCAGTTATTGCCCCCTGGCCTCCGCGTCCATGCCACCGTATTTCAATTATGTCTTTTTTCATTGTCCACCTGTATTGAGCTGTAAGGTCCTAAGCCGTTGTCAAAAATTAACATGGCCAAGAGAATGCTCGGAACGGTCTAAGGAGCCGTAACGAAATGGATGCAAATGGCCGGGTTATTTCGTAACGGCTCCTAAAGTACCTATTGATTAAACATCAAAACCAAGAGTATAGTTGGCCTCATATTAATAAATTAATCATTAAAATTCTGTGCTTTTTATTATAATCTTCTCTACAACTCTATTTCCCAGAGGCTACCGTGGACATCTCATTCAAAAAAACCGACACCTTGAAAGATCATCCCGAGGATTCGACCTTGGGTTTCGGAACTGTCTTTACAGATTACATGTTCAATATGGATTACACCCCCGAAGCAGGCTGGCATAATCCTCGTATTGAACCGTATGGCCCGATTGCCATGGATCCGTCCACCATGGTTCTCCATTATGGTCAGGCCATTTTCGAAGGTTTAAAGGCCTACAGAACCGCTTCGGGTGACATTCAACTTTTCAGACCACAGGATAATTTGAGCCGGCTCAATAAATCAGGCCGGAGGATGTGCATGCCCGAGCTGGATGAAGCGTTTATTCTTGAAGCACTTATAAAACTGCTCAAAATTGAAAAAAGCTGGGTTCCGGGTGCTTCGGGAACCTCACTCTACATTCGCCCTACTCTCATCGCAACCGACCCTTATATCGGCCTTCGAACTTCGAATACCTATAGATTCTTTATCATTCTATCACCTGTCGGCGCATATTACCCGGAAGGATTCAATCCTGTTAAAATCTGGGTGACGACAGAGTATGTCCGCGCAGTGAGAGGCGGGGTCGGGCAGGCTAAAACAGCCGGAAATTATGCTGCCAGCCTGTATGCTACAGAACTTGCACATCAGGACGGCTATACCCAGGTAATGTGGCTTGACGGCGTTGAGCTCAAGTATGTTGAAGAAGTCGGCTCAATGAACATCTTTTTCCTTATCGGTGACGAGCTGATTACCCCTGAGTTAAATAGAAGTATCCTGTCCGGAGTAACACGGGATTCGGTAATTAAACTTGCCAAATCCTGGAATATTAAAGTTGCTGAAAGAAAAATTAGTATCGATGAAATCTATGAGGCCCATGAAAAAGGGGCACTCAAAGAGATTTTCGGTTCCGGAACCGCCGCCGTCATCTCGCCTGTCGGCAACATGAAATATAACGGCAAAGAAATCACCATTAACAATGGCAATGTCGGGCCACTTTCTGCAAAACTCTTTAAAAGCTTGATGGACATCCAATACGGAAAAACAGCAGACACCTTCGACTGGATCATGCCTGTGCGATAAGCTATCCACCGTAAAAGCACAACGGGGGGATCTCTTTTTCAAGAGCTCCCCCCGTTATTTTTCCAGGTCTACAAAATTATCATTTCGTCTTTGGCATAAATCACCGCCAGCATCGTAGCCGGTTCTTTGCCATGACACGAAACAACGTGGGGCATGGTTGAATCATAATATATGGAATCGCCGGGGTTGAGGATTTCGGTTTTGTCCAGGAGCCTGACTTCAACTTCTCCATCCAATACAAAAAGAATTTCCTCACCAATATGCTGATTCGGTTCAACCTGTGTGGAATCAGTAGGAGTAAGTGTTACAAAAAAGGGCTCCATGTGCCTGTTTTTTTTCTGCTTGCCGAGAGACTGATAGCTGTATCCGCCGGACTTGCCGTCAGTTGAGTTGAAGCGGGAGACGGTCTTTCTGTCGCCACTCCTGACAATACAATAGGGCGCGTCGCCACTTTCTCCGAAAAAATCTCCTACCGAAATCCCGAAAACTTTTGCCAGGCTGACAAGATTTCCGAGAGGCGGAGAGACCATATGCCGCTCAATGCCGTTAATAGTTGCTTCAGCTATTCCGGATTGCTTGGAAACATCAGCTATTGACAGTCCTTTTGCTTTTCTCAGACTCCTGATCCTTTCTCCGATTTTCATGTCTTTACCTGGCATAGTGTATCTCCTTCGTTAGGACCTCGCTTAAACGTTGGGCCACAGTTCAGCCGATTGTTCCCTGAGCTTAATTTTCATTACCTTACCACTGGCGGTAAGTGGAAATTCCTTTAAAAAGTGGACAAATTTTGGTGTCTTGAACCAAGCTATCTTGCCGTGGCAGAAGTCGATTACGTCCTGTGGAGAAATATCGGCATCAGGGTAGGGGATGACAAATGCTCCCGGCTGTTCACCATACTTTTTGCTGGGTACGCCTACCACCTGAACATCTTGTATCCCATTCATATGATGAAGAAAATCCTCTATCTCCTTGGGATAAATATTTTCACCGCCCCGGATAATCATATCTTTGATTCGTCCGGTAATAGCAAAATAACCATCCTCGTCCATTATGCCGATGTCCCCGGAGTGAAGAAAACCATCTTTATCTATAGCTTCAGCGGAGGCCTCAGCCATTTTATAGTAGCCTTTCATAATATTATAGCCGCGGCAAACCACTTCACCATGGTGTCCGGGCGGGAGAATTTCTCCCGTCTTTGGATCAATGATTTTTACCTCAATGCCGGGCATAGCCTTGCCCACGGTCTCGCACTTCTTCTGTATGGACGGTTCATTGTACATGGTTTGGGTCATCCCCGGAGATGCCTCGGTAAGCCCGAAAACAATGGTTACCTCGTTCATGTGCATCTTGTCGATGCAGTCGTTCATGCTTTTCACCGGACAAGGAGAGCCGGCCATAATGCCGGTGCGCAAAGAAGAGAAATCGAATTTTTTGAAGAGCTTATGATCCATCATGGCGATGAACATCGTGGGTACACCATAAACCCCGGTGCATTTTTCCATCTCGATGGACATCATCACATCGACAGGGTCGTAGGTCTCCACAAACACCATCGTTGCACCGTGATTGACACAGGCCAGAACGCCCAGCACACAGCCAAAGCAGTGAAAGAGGGGTACAGGTATGCAGATGCGGTCAACATGACTGAAATTCTGCCCCGCACCAAGCCAGTACCCATTGTTGCCGATGTTGACGTGGGTGAGCATGACACCCTTCGGAAAACCCGTAGTTCCCGAAGTGTATTGCATATTAATGACATCATGGGGATCAAGGGAATCCTGACGTTCCTGGTATTCCCGATCATCGGTCGCTACCGCAAGCGACATTACCTCCGACATGGAATAGAGCCCCCTGTGTTTCTCGGGCCCGAGAAAAAAGACTCTTTTCAGACAAGGATAGGCGCTGGAGTGCAAGGCACCTCTCTGGTGGGTCTTCAATTCCGGAATCAGGCTGTACAGAATTTCCAGGTAATTTGCATCACGGAAGCCGTTGATAATAAAAATATTTTCACAATCTGACTGCTTTAAAACATAATCAATTTCCGCTGAGCGATAATTGGTATTAATAGTCAGCAAGATCGCGCCGATGCGGGCGGTGGCAAACTGAAGAGCAACCCAGTGCGGAACATTCGTCGCCCAGACAGCCACCTTTTGACCCTTTTGGATGCCCATGGCCATCAACCCCTTTGCCATGGTGTCAACCGTATCCGAAAACTCTTTCCAGGTCTGCTTGTACTCTCTTTCCACATACGCAACCGCAGTTTCATCGGGAAATTTGGCCACCGTTTCGGCAAGGATCCGACCGAGGGTGACCTCCCTGACTATCGCTTCTCTTGGCATAGTAGTCACCTGCTAAAGGGTAAATATTACGGCATATATTTTTGCATCACCATCAACAGCGCTCAGGCAGTGCGGCACCAGGGAATTGTAGTACATCGTGTCACCTTCTTTCAAGAGATAGGTTTCCTTGCCGTATACCAGCTCTACCTGGCCGGAGACGACCACGACAAATTCTTCACCTTCGTGAGAGGAATTGGTTCTGTCTTTTGTTGGTGATACTTTAATGAAAAACGGTTCCATGTGACGATCAGCCTTGCCGGCACCCAGGGAGTGGTAACGATAATGGCCCTGCGAATTCTCTTTATGCGGGGCAATGCCCTCTTCTCTGTCGGCTGATCTGGTAATAATGGGATCTCTGGCAATCTGGTCATCCAGAAAAGTTCCAACCCTTTGCCCAAGCGCGCGTGAAAGCTTCACCATGACTCCTATGGCAGGAATTACACGTCCACCTTCGAATTCTTTAATAAGAGCTGCAGGCAGGCAGGTTCTTTCCGAGAGGTCATCGACACTCATGGCAAGTTTTTCCCTATAGGTCTGGATCCTCTTGCCGATTTTTGCTGAATCGTTCATGCGTTTTACTCCCTGTGTCACACGTTATCGGTGGAAAAAATTTCACTCTCCAAAGCGCTCTCCCGTAACCTTTGGAATCTATTGTATCGCTTGTTATTTGTCTACAAATTTGGTTATTTTTTAGTACCTTAGAAATTCTTTTCTCGCCTTTTGAGAAGAATTTCGTGAAGGTACTTATCCCGACTTGTTTTACATCTATCGGGGTCAGTGAATGCAAATTAACCTCATCGGGAGTTATCATTGCCGACCCTGGAACTCGATAAAAACCGTAACCTTCACTACCAATTAATCCCGGGTGATGCAGACAGGCCGTATCTCGTCTTCCTGCATGAAGGTTTGGGATGCATCGACATGTGGCAGATCTTCCCGGAAACATTGTGCAAAAAAACTAACTGTCCTGGATTGGTATACGATAGGTTGGGCTATGGCAAATCTTCTCCTTTGGTCCGTTCGCGTACAGTTCACTATTTGCATGAGTACGCGCTCCAGGAACTGCCGCTGCTCCTCCAAAGTGTTATTCCGAGGAAGCCATTCATTTTGATCGGACATTCCGATGGCGGAAGTATCAGTCTGATTTATGCAGCGGAACGGCCTGCTTTCCGAATGGTTCAAACACTGGGATATCGAATATCTTTTGCCAAGTATTAAAGTGCCTATGCTGGTCCTTCATGGAGAGCACGATCAGTATGGACTGATAGACCAGGTCAAATCCATCGCCTCTAAAAGTTCCGGCTATACCCGATTGGAAATAGTCAAAAATTGTACGCATGTTCCGCACTTGGAAGCACAATCGGTTGTCCTTAGGCTTATGACTGACTTTATAGCGCAGAAAACCCAGGGCCGATAGAGCGACGTAGCCTTTCAAGCAGCTACTTGCCCCCAGGTTCTTTTCCTGTTATTTGACCTTTTACAAAGCATGCCCGGCAGGCAGGCATGCTTTCGCTTATTCAGGTCATCAGGGGTTTTCGGTTTTGTATGACTCGAAATCCCCGTCTTTATTGATCAGAATGACCACGGCACTTTTGATCGGATCACCTGAAGCGTTCATGTCCAGGGTCCCGGAAACACCTTCAAATCCCTTGATCGATGCAAGTTTATCTTTAATCATTGTCCGTTCTACCAGCAGATCCGGATTTAAACTCTCCACGGAACTAATTGCAGTCAGCAGCAGGTAGGCGGCATCATAGCCCAGGGCTGAGTAACCGGTAGGCAACTGGTTGGTCTTGGCCTGGTATTCATCTACAAAAGTCTTGGTTATCCCCTCTGCACCTATCGCACCGAAATGGGAGCTAAAATAGGATCCTTTACACAAATCGCCGCAATTAGCCATAAGGTCTGAAGACTCCCATGCGTCTCCGCCGAGAATCGGCTTTTTCCAACCTCCGGCTCTGATTTGACTAATCAGGGCGGGGATTTCACTGGCGTATTGAGGCAGAAACAGAACATCGGCATCGGAGGCGACTATTCTGCCCACATGACTGGACAGATCCTTCTCTTCGCTGGTCAAATAGTTTTCGAAGATAACGACCGAGCCCGCACCCTGCTTCTTTTCAAAAGAAATTTTGAAAAATTCAGCCAATCCCTTGGGATACGCGCTGGCGATGTTATACAGAACTGCGGCTTTTGTTGCCTTAAGATCGCTTATGGCAAATTTTGCCATGACCTCGCCCTGAAAATTATCAAGAAAACAGGCACGAAAAACAAAAGGCCTGTTTTCGGTTGTCTTCGGGTTGGTGGAGGTAGGGGATATCAACGGTGTCTTGAATGACTCACTGATACCACCGGCCGGAATGGCATTCCCGCTGGAGGTGGGACCGACAATACCCAAAACCTTATCCTGAGTAATCAGCTTAATTGTCGCGGAAACGGCTCCCTCGGGAGTGGATTCATTATCCGCATAGACATACTCCACTTTATAGCGGCCGGCACCAATCTGGAGTCCACCGGCCTTATTTATCTTATCCCGGATCAGTTCCGCTCCATCCCGGGAACTGATGCCTGTTGCTTCCTGGGATCCGGAAAGAGACAGGTTCAAACCAATCTTAACAACCTGTTCAGCCTGAGCGGTTGACAGAAAGCCTAAGAAGACCAAAAGGGCCAACCACACCATCCGGACTCGATTTTTCGAACTCATAGCATGACTCCATTTTAAATGTAAATACCATAACTTAGGTCAATAACGTTTATCTTTAACCTATCACCATCTCACACGCAAGCTACTTTATAATATTTAACAGTATCATAAAATCTGTTACGGTTCCAGCTGGAAGCCGCAGTTTACCAAGCTCTATGGTTATACGATGCCGATGCTCTCGGCTTTCCATTAGTTGCCGGCAGGTAAAAAAGAGTTTGTGCCGAGTCAGGGAAAGCAGGCTAATGTTGTCTTTGTTACGTTTGGTAGGCTGGTGCCGGTCATTGATTTGAAAAAACAACAGACCACAATGGAATTAATCGACACTCATTGCCACCTTGACCTGCAGGAATATTTCGAGCAGGTAGAGGTAGCATTGACCAGCGCAAGAGCTGCGGGAGTCGGCAAAATAATTCTGCCGGGGGTGACTCAGGCGGGGTGGAAACGGCTCATGGATCTCTGTAACAAAGGGCCGGCTCTGGGATTATTTGCCGCTCCGGGGCTGCATCCACTCTACCTTTCTCGGCACTATCCTCACCATTTGGAGGAACTGGAGGAGTTGGTTCAAAGAGGTGGACCGGTGGCTATCGGAGAAATCGGTCTTGATTACTATGTGGAAACCGTGGACCGCGCAGCCCAGCAGCAGCTGTTTGAACAACAGCTGAAAATAGCCACGGCTGCCCAACTGCCGGTGCTGCTGCATGTTCGTAAAGCCCATGACCAGGTGCTGGCTACCCTTAGAAGAAAACATTTTTCCCATGGCGGGATCGTTCACGCTTTCAACGGCAGTTTTCAGCAGGCCGGCCACTATATCAAGCTTGGTTTCGGCATCGGTATTTGTGGCACAATCACCTATGATCGAGCCAGAAGGATCAGGCAAGTTGCTTCACAACTCCCAAAAGAATCGCTCGTCCTGGAGACGGATGCCCCTGACATCCCGCCTGCGAAACACTGGGGGGAAAGCAATCATCCGCAATATCTTCCCGAGATACTGGACGCTCTTGCGGCTCTTCGTCAGGAGCCAAAAGAGATGACGGCAGACTATACCAGCGCCAACGCAAAGCGAATCCTTGGTCTCCCAGATACCACTGCTTGAAACCATTCACGAAAATAACGAGAATGCCGGATGTATCTTGCTCCTTCAGGCGTTTGTACTTAACATCTTTCCAAGAACGTGAAAGTTGTTTTTCCTAACTGTATCTAAGCGTTTTCTTATTTCCGAATTTTGCTGCAGTTTCATCAAATTCCAGCAAATACCGCCCCTGGCAGCAACATCCGGATATAAAGTTTTCTATCATACTGGAGGGTTGACCGCTATGACTACACAAACACTTGAAACAACAGCAAAGGCTATGGTGGCGAGAGGTAAGGGAATTTTAGCCGCCGATGAAAGTTTTCCAACCATTAAGAAACGATTTACTTCCATTAATCTGGAGTCTTCGGAAAAAACCAGAAGGGATTACCGTGACCTCCTGTTTACAGCGCCCGGCATTGAGAAATATATAAGCGGGGTTATTCTTTTTGACGAAACCCTGCGCCAGCAAAGCCTGTCAGGAAAGCCCTTCCCCGCACTTTTGTCCGAGCGGGGTATCATTCCCGGAATCAAAGTCGATATGGGACTCACGAACATTCCGGGGACACAGGAAGAGAAAGCTACCAGAGGACTGGATGGACTTGAGACACGGCTCGAGGAATATCGGCAGCTGGGCGCCAGGTTTGCCAAATGGCGCGCTGTCATCAGTATTGGAGACCATAAACCGACACCACTTTGTCTGAAAATTAACGCCCACTCCCTTGCCAGATATGCGGCCATATGCCAAGAGCAGGGCTTGGTTCCCATAGTCGAACCGGAAGTTTTAATAAACGGCGACCACGATCTTGATCGCTGCGAAAGAGTCATGGAACAAACGCTGCGCAAGGTATTCTCAGAACTTGCGGGGCACAAGGTGTTGCTTGAAGGTATGATTTTGAAACCAAGCATGGTGACTTCGGGAATTGACAATCCGGCTCAGGCCGATATAGCCACTGTCGCCAAGGCAACTATCCGTTGCTTTAAACGGTGTATTCCGGCGGCAGTGCCCGGTATTGCGTTTCTGTCCGGCGGGCAGAGTTCGGAAATGGCCACGGCGCACCTGAATGCCATGAACCATCTTGGCGGAGCCCCATGGGAACTGAGTTTTTCCTACGGCAGAGCGCTTCAGGAAAAAACTCTCCTTACCTGGCAGGGCAAGGATACCAACAGAGAGCTTGCCCAGAAAACTCTGCTGCACAGAGCCAAGTGCAATGGTGCCGCCCGTTTCGGCACCTATTCAAAAGAGATGGAAGGTGAATTGTAAAAATATCTCGACCTTTCCCGACCATTTTCACCCCGGCGGGTGCCGAAACACCGTCTGCCGGGGTGAGAAATAAAGCTCAATAAATTACCGGAGAAGACCATATCTTGAATTACTCTTCCATACGGGCAATATACTCTTCAGCAAGAGCAACTTCCTCTTTGCAACCGATAAAAATTGGTGCCCGGTCATCTTTTCCCTTTGGTATCCGGTCCAGGATAGGGCCGTGGCCGTCAGACGCTGCACCACCCGCCTGTTCAACCAAAAAAGCCATGGGGTTTAATTCAAATGACAGGCGGAGCTTACCGTTGGGGTGACCGTTCAGATGCGGGTACATGAACACCCCGGTCCCTTTAATCATCACCTGATTAATGTCGGGCACAAAGCCTCCGCTATAACGAAGCTTGCAACCACGCTTCTCCAACTCCCGGACATAACCCTCAACCGCAGGAGTAAAAAGATTTCGCAAACCTCCCGGAGAGTAGATATTTGCCTGGGGTTTTATTTGCAGGTCTTCCTTGACCAGAGTGTATTCCATCAGCTGGTTCATGGCAAACTCATGCACCCCCTCTCCGGTGCTGTAAACGAGGGTAGTGCGTGGACCATACAGGATATACATGGCAGCCACCTGCTTTCTTCCCGGCTGCATAAGATTACAACCCTCAAAGATGGAGACGATTGTACCGACAGCCAGATTTACGTCCACGAGCGATGAGCCATCCAACGGATCAAAGGC
>Ga0214472_10000947_pt1 | contig 34208 bp, 31 predicted proteins | sample RVTome_6_FD_207662 | JGI IMG/M metagenome (GOLD analysis project Ga0214472, IMG submission 207662) | Soil microbial communities from uranium-contaminated site in the Upper Colorado River Basin, Wyoming, United States - RVT140D175 | ecosystem: Environmental > Terrestrial > Soil > Contaminated >...
ACTCCAGTCGCCCAAGTTGCCACAAAGGTAGAATTCGAAGGCATGATCGCCAGGAGCATGGCGATGCGCATGGTGTTCCAACAAATTGTCGAGGCCACGGCGGTGGATGTGCCGGTGTTGATCACCGGCGAAACCGGCACCGGCAAGGATCTGGTTGCGGCGGCGATTCATAAACGTAGCAAGCGTAAGAGTGGTCCCTACCTGCCAGTTAACATGGGCGCCATCGCTGCCGATTTGATCGCAAGCGAGCTATTCGGCCACGAAAAAGGCGCCTATACCGGCGCCTTCGAAGCCCGGCCGGGATTCTTCGAGCAGGCGCAACATGGCACGCTCTTTTTAGATGAAATCACGACCATGGACGAGAAAACCCAAGTCAGTCTGTTGCGCGTGCTCGAGACTAAAACCCTGCGCCGGGTGCGCGGCGATAAGGATATTAAGGTCGATGTCCGGGTGATCGCCGCGAGCAATGAAAAAATCGAAGAGGCGGTTAAAGCCGGACGGTTTCGCGAGGATCTATATTACCGGCTCGACGTGTTCGGCATTCACCTGCCGCCGCTGCGCGAACGTTCCGGCGGTGTCTCGTTGTTGACCGACCATTTCACCTCGCTGTTCAATGCGCAGTACCACAAGCAAATCAGAGCCGTTGCGCCGGAGACTTACCGTTTATTGAGACAGTACAGCTGGCCGGGCAACGTCCGTGAATTGAAAAACGTGATTCAGCGCGCGGTGCTCATGGCGAAATCCGCCGAGTTGACGCCGGATTTATTGCCGGCGCGAATTCGCCAACCGGAAGATGCCGGGGCGGCGCGAGAGATCGCATCATCGCCCATCGAGCTAGGCATGAGTTTGGCCGATGTCGAAAAAGAATATATCAAAATGACGATCGCATCGGTGAGTGGAAATAAGTTGAAGGCCGCCGAGGTCTTGGACATTAGCCGCCGGGCGCTTTACAACAAGCTCAAACGTCATGGCCTAATGTAGTGTAAACGAAGTTTTCATTGTGTCGCCAGGCCAACCCTCCCGCTTTTCTGTTAAACTGTAATTTATTACCGCAGGAATAATGCCCTTGTGCAGCAAGTGCACAATCGCCCGACCGCGTATCAATGGTCTGTGCATTATTGGGTGCGTTGGTTCGGCCAAAGCCTCGCCCGACCGCGTATCCATAATCCAAGTCTTTGATTTCTAGTTCGAAATTAGATTGGCCCGCGATTTGCCACTACGCATAAGCATCGCCATCCAGCCCGAGCCATTAACCATTGCAACGACGACCGTGGCGCTTGGCGGATGCGACAACGTTCATGAGCGAAAGGTTCATCAAACACGGCCGGTCTGGGTCGACGGTGTCCGCTTTCGCCATTGGCGAGCTTAGGCCGACTTTGAGCCAAATCGCTCGTGCCCTTAACGCTTCTTTTAGAAAGAGCCGTGGAACAGAAAAAAGTTTTGCTGGTTAGTTCGGACCTAGAAGAGAAAGTCACCGACAGTTTGCGGCACGCCAACTGTTTCGTGATGAAGGCAAGAAGCGGTGAGGCCGCGTTGGCTTTCGCCAAGCATGTGGCAGTCGATGCCTTTGTCTTGTTATCGACAGGCGACGCCATGGGACGCACCGAAACAGCACTCAATCTGCGCGACATCCGCCCGTGCAGTGAAATCATTCTTGTGGCGCGGGACCATGCCACGCCGACCCAAGGCGAAGTGGCCGCCAAGGCCATTCCCAACACCCTAGTCTTGACCCTGCAAGAATTGCGCGATCACCTCGCGCCTTTGCCCATGTAAACAATCCCGAGGTCCTGTTTCTCTCCGGGATCCCTCGCCGATTCATGCCGGCAACGATCCGGTCGTGAAGAGTTGACAGAGTGGAGCGGGCAGCCAGTCAGAGTTTTCTCCTCGAAGCCCATCGATTTAGTGATGATCCACATCTGCGGCGATGCACGGTTTTCCATCGTGCAATTTAAGTCTAGCGATTCTGCCCGAACTGTGAAGCTTATTCACAGCAACCAGCACGGGCCTCTAACTGTTTTTGCCTGAACCAGCTAAGTCGTCGATAGCGAAAGCTTTTTACCATTGGAGTGTTTCTTGCTCAATCAACGCAATCAAGACGATTCCTTGGGGGAGCAAAACCATGACGAACCAAATACAATTTCACTCGATCTCCGATCTCGATACGGTGGCGCCGTTTCAATATTTTCGCCAGTACCGAGCCAAGGCGCAGCTCTTGCCTGAAGAGAAACTGCTGTTCGCGGTGCTCAACGACGCCATCGATTGTCTCGCTAAGTATCGCCCCGGCAAGAGTCGAAGAGCCCAGGCTTTATATCGCGAAGCGCGCAACTGGGTAATCAGCGATGCCGGCGACGAAGTCTTTTCGTTCAACCATATCTGCGAAACGCTGGCAATCGACCCAAGCTATCTGCGCCTCGGCCTGCTGCGCTGGCTTGACCATCCTGCAGCGGCAAGCACCCGCCTGCGAGTTTGGCGGACACCGATCCGTTATCGCCGTCGGGTCGGCAATTTCCAGCTCGCCAGTTAGCAAGTCGTCTATTGGCCTGGGAGTAGGATCTTTTTATTGAAGGAAACGCCACCGGGGCGATCGAAAAGATTTCGCTCTCGGGGCCATGGGTTTACTTTCGGCTGCCGACCGGAACTTGCACCATCGGCGCCCGCATCGGCGACAAATTCTTCTTGGTGCGCGATGTCCAAGTTCGCGACAACCGCCGGCAGACGCATATTTTCAACGATAGCTTATTTCGGACGATCATGGATCGAGCCCATGAAGGCGATAGTCATCCGCTGAGGAGATGAGCAGCGGGGCAATTGCACTACTATTTTGGGCCTGAGCGGATTTGAATGAATCAGGACATGGGCTCGTCATATATGCGGTATCGCCCCTTATGAGTGATTTTTTTAAAGCGACCCCATATAGACCGCCCCATGGTTGTGCATATCATGCACAACGCCTCATGGGTATTTCTAGTTCAAGGTCATTAACATCCGGTTCGCGAACACCAATAGAGCACTTCAACCACTTAGTGTGTACGCTTAGGGCGCTTTTTCATGTATTTTCTATCAAGACTGTGAAGGATATTTACACACCTTTAGACTGGGCCCCGGCACGATCTTACCGATTGGCTTCAAGCTGTTGAAAAGTCAATCGTTCTCACCACTGGTTTAGTTCTTGCTCTAACTTGCCTGACAAAGATTCTTGCACTGAGGCGTGAAAACTCGAAACAATAATTGCTAACCAAGAACAGAGGAAAAGAGGAGAAACGATTATGAAGGCTAAACATTTGTTCACAGCCACAGCGCTGTTGACCGCAGCGGTGTTCGGCGCCGGCGCGCCGGTCTGGTCCGCAGATTTTTATGCCGGAAAAACGATACGTGTGTCCGTTGGCTTCGCCGCCGGAGGCGGTTACGACACCTATGCTAGAGCGGTGGCGCGTCACATTGGGAAGCATATTCCGGGCAATCCTAGCTTCGTCGTAGACAACATGGACGGCGCCGGCAGTCTCATCGCCGCCAATTATACCTATAGTAAGGCACCGCGCGATGGGACCTTCATCGGCGTTTGGAACAGCGCGTTTGTGCTCTATCAAGCTCTCGGGGATCGAGCCGTCAGGTTGGACGGACGAAAGCTCAACTGGATTGGCGCGCCGATCAAGGGTTCGCCCGCCTGCAATATTATGGGTCACACCGGTTTAAAGAGCTTGGACGAGGTCGTCAAATCCGGCAGGGCTCTCAACATGGGCTCGACTCGTTCCGGTTCGACCTACAACGACTTACCGCTAATCTTGAACCAGACCATCGGCACGAAGTTCAAAGTGATCAACGGTTTTAAGGGTACATCCGTGATTACCGTTGCGATGCGTTCGAAGGAAGTCGACGGTGGCTGTTGGGGATGGGAATCGGCACGCGTGACCGCCCGAGCGATGCTCGACGCCCCTGGTGATCAAAAGTTAATACCGATCCTTGTGCATAGCAAGTGGGAAGATAAGGAGTTGAAGGGCGTTCCTTTAACGCGCGACTACATCAAAGCAAAAGCCGGCGAAGACGGTGTGAAGCTCTATAACACTTGGATCAATCAATACGAGTTCCAGCGACCGTGGGTCATGCCTCCGGACGTGCCTACAGATCGCGTTGAAATACTGCGCAAGGCCTTTAAGGCAACTTTCGAGGACCCTGAATTCTTAGCCGAGGCTAAAAAGACCAAACTCGAACTGGTCTACGTCGGTGCCGATGAAATCAATGGCTTGGTGAAAGAAATCCTCGAAATTTCGCCGAAGGCAAAAGCAGGTCTGCAGTTTCTCGTCAGCAAAGCGAAAAAGTAATTTACCGGGGTACCACCCCCAAGCGAGGTCGAACACGCTATGAAAAACAAATGGACCCTTATTATTAGTGTCGTTGGGATTGTCGGCTGGTCTCTGCTTGCCTGGTCAACTCCGGCTTTTAGCGCTGACTTTTACGAGGGCAAGAGCTTGCGGTTCATAGTCGGTTACGCGCCGGGGGGTGGCTACGACACCTACACCCGAGCCATTGCTCGGCATATCGGCAAATTCATTCCAGGAAAACCGAATTCCACCGTCGAAAACATGGAGGGCGCGGGTAGCCTGTTGTCCGCCAATTATCTTTACAACAAGGCTGACGCCGACGGCACGGTCATAGGAATATTCAACAGCGGCATGGTAACCCAACAGGCTTTGGGCTCCCGAGGAGTCCGTTTCGACGGGCGAAAATTCGGCTGGGTAGGCTCGCCGGTCAAGGGCTTCCCTGCTTGCATGATCATGGGATTCACGGGCTTGAAGACCCTCGATGATGTGATTAGGGCCAGCTCCAAGCTCAGGTTTGCCGGCACCCGATCGGGCGCCTCGGGAGTTGATCTGCCAAAGATCATGAATGCCCTCATGGGAACAAAAATTAAAGTCATCACCGGCTATAAAGGGACTTCGGCGACGCGCCTGGCGATGCAAAAGCGCGAAGCCGATGGCATCTGTTCCGGCTGGGAATCCATGCGTGTCACCGCCCGCTCCATGCTCGATGCAAAAGGCGATGACAAGCTCATGCCATTCATTATCCACGGCAAGATCGAGGATCCAGAAACCAAGGGTCTGCCGCAATTCACAGACGCCATCAAAGGCGAGGAAAACCTCAAGGGATTCCGGACCTGGGCCAATCAATACGATTTTCAGCGGCCCTTGGTGGTGCCGCCCAAGACTCCGAAGGAGCGCTTACAGATACTGCGCACGGCCATGCAAAGAACTTTGACCGATCGCGAATTTCTCGCTGAAGCCAAGAGCAGCAAGATGCTCATCGATAACGTCACCGGCGAAGAAGTCGAGCGCACGGTCGATGAAATCCTCTCGGTTCCACCGGCGATCAAGAAAAAACTTTCGTTTCTCGTGGAGGCGAAGAAGGCGCCCAAGTAATAGCTAGGCAACGCCGAAAGTCTACGGTCACGGAACCGGTGAACCTGACAATTTGACCCTAGCGGGGACCTATCAACTGTGCTAGAAGTGCCGATCAAACAGAGCGGGGTAACGTGAAATGAGCCACCCGTTCACGCTGCGCAGGGAATGAAACTCCTAGGAGAAGAGTATGCTGGAATATCTCCACGCGTTTAACCAGGGGCTGATCAACGTTCTTCCCTGGTTTACTCCCCACGGCACCGAAACTTTTATCTACATGATGATCGGCATGCTGGTCGGCTTTGCCGTCGGCATCTTACCCGGCCTCGGCGGCGCGACGACGTTGGCGTTGATGCTGCCGTTTATTTACAACATGGACCCCACCACGGCGTTTGCTTTCCTCCTGGGCTCCAATGCCGTGACCGCGACAACTGGCGATGTCACGTCGGTGCTGTTCGGGGTTCCCGGCGAAGGCATATGCGCGGCGACCATCGTCGACGGCCATCCCATGGCCAAGAACGGTGAGGCGGGGCGCGCTCTCGGTGCGGCGCTCATGAGTTCGCTGGTCGGCGCGGTTTTCGGCGCATTTATACTTGCTCTGGCAATTCCAATCGTCAGTCCTCTGGTGCTTTCTGTGGGTTCCGCTGAGTTCTTCATGCTTGCCGTGCTGGGCGTTACCTTCGTGGCGTCCCTCAGCGGCGAGAATATTCCCAAGGGACTAATTGCCGGTGGCTTGGGCCTGGTGCTCGCCATGGTCGGCCTCGACCCCATCGAGAGCGTGCCGCGCTTTACCCTCGAAGGCATTTTGGGTGAAAACAACGCGCTGTTCTTATGGGACGGAGTCTCACTCGTAGCCGTAACCGTGGGCCTCTTCGCGATTCCAGAAATCATCGACCTGGCCGTTCAGGGCACCAGCATCGCCGGTACCGACAAGCCCGCCAAGCTTGGCGGCGTCATGGAAGGGATCAAGGATACTTTTCGCCATTGGAAACTGGTGCTGCGCTGCAGCGCCATCGGCTCTTACATCGGTCTGATTCCGGGCATGGGCGGCGGCCCTGCCCAGTGGCTGGCATACGCCCATGCGGTGCAAACCTCCCCCGATAAGGAGCGTTTTGGCAAGGGCGATGTGCGCGGCGTGTTAGGCCCCGGCGCGGCGAATAATTCCAAAGAAGGCGGTGCGCTGATTCCGACCCTCGCCTTCGGCGTGCCTGGTAGCGTTTCCATGGCCATTCTGCTTGGCGCATTTATCATCCAAGGGATTGTCCCAGGTCCGGATCTGCTAAACCCGGCCAAGCACTTGACCCTGACCTTTTCGATGGTCTGGATCATCGTCATCACCAACGTCATCACCGTGTTGATCTGTCTGATGTTTCTTAACCAGCTTGCCAAAGTGACTTACGTAAAAGGCACCTACCTGATTCCACTGCTGCTTCTCTTGGTCTATCTCGGCGGCTTCGCCGTGAAAAACAGTTTTGGCGACATGATGTTGGTGCCGCTTTTCGGTGCCCTCGGCTGGTTCATGGTGAAATTCGATTGGCAGCGTCCGCCGCTACTGCTCGGCTTGGTGTTAGGCGGCATCGCTGAGAACAACCTGTTCATCGCCAGTCGCATCTATGGCTACAGTTGGCTGTGGCATCCGGGCGTTCTCGTGATCATAGCGATTATCCTGGTGGGAACGCTGTACCCCTATGTTCAAGCGCGCCTCCGACGCGCACGCGAGAATGCCGATCAATTAAAAACGCCGGATAAAATTGCCACTATGGTCAAAACGCTGCCGGTGCCGCCGGGCAACCGCATTGCGCGCGCCGGGTTTGCGCTGTTTATCGTTGGCATTTTAGGTTACGTGGTCTGGGAGTCGAAGTTCGGCTTCGGCGCCTGGGAGCCGCGCGCTGCGCTTTTTCCGTGGGTCGTCGGTCTACCCTGCTTCATGTTGGCGCTCTTTATTTTGCTCCAGGAAGCAATGCGGTCAACAAAGGAAGTCAAGGTCGAGCCATTTGCCGTCGAGAGCGCGCCTGAGGTCGAATTCATGGTCGAGCGCCAAAGAACGATTTCGATCACCGCCTGGATCGCGGGCTTTTTCGTGGCCATCTGGATACTTGGATTTGTCCCAGCCTCCGCCATCGCCACTTTCCTCTACTTGAAACTCGGCGCACGGGAAAATTGGGGCATGACTATGGCGATTACAGTCGGCTGTTGGCTGTTTTTCTTTGGCATGTTCGATTACGCCCTGCAGATGCCATTTCCGAAGGGCGAGCTATTTGAATGGTTCCCGAGCCTCAATATCGCCAGCAGCCTGCGGGCGCTAATTATTGGTTGATGGGTTCACGCTTGGGTGAATGCTTGAAAAACAGACGACGAGGAAAACTTTGGATCTAGGAAATTTTGATTCAGATATGTTTGGCTTCAAGATCCCGATGAGACCATCGGTACCGACCTTCGATCCGTTCATCCGTTATCACAGATTCAACCGTTCGAGCATCGACTTTACGGGGATCCTGCGGCCACAGCGAATTGCCGACAACTATTTCATCAAGCATGAGTTCATCAACGCCTTGCAGGCGAGATATCGCAAAGAAATAATCGCCGCCCCCTTCCCGATGCGCACCCTCGAACTCAAGACCGATGGCCCACTACAAGAGTCGTTGCGCCGCCGATCAGACCGTGCTAGGGCACTTAGCAACTAAGTCACGCAACCGCCACTACTGAAAGGAGCGATTCATGAAACAACAGTTTAAGTTTATCGGCTTGGCGCTGCTGTTAACACTCACGACCACCCAGAGGAGCGCAGCCCAGGAAAAATTCTACGATGGCAAATCAATAAAAATAGTCGTCGCCTTTACCTCCGGCGGTTTTTATGACCGCTGGTCAAGGCTGCTGGCGCGTTTCGTGCCGAAATATCTGCCGGGCAATCCTGAGATGGTCGTGCAAAACATGCCGGGCGCCGGCGGACTCATCGCCGCTAACTACATGTATAACGTCGCCAAGCCGGACGGCCTGTCCATCGGCATGATGTCTTACGGCATGTACCTGGACCAGCTCGTCGGGCGCAAGCAAGTGCAATACGACGCGCGCAAGTTCCATTGGATCGGCTCGCCAGAAAAAAGCGATGTGCTGCTCTACATGCGCAGCGACGCGCCGTACAAATCCATCGAAGATATTCGCAAGGCGAGCACGCCGCCCAAGTGCGGCTCCACGGGAACCGCCAGCACCGACTACATTCTGGCACGCCTGCTCGAGGACGCCCTCAAGCTAAAAATCACCAGTGTCACGGGTTATCCGGGGGGCAGCGAGATCGACTTGGCGGTGGAGAAAGGCGAAGTTCAGTGCCGCGGCATGACCGCCTCGCCGTATTTTGGCCGCGAGCCGTTTGTTTCCTGGCGCAAGAGAAACTTCGTCACTGTGCTGGTATACGGCGGCTTGAAGCGCGACCCGCGTATCCCCGATACTCCGACCATCTATGAAATCTTCGACAAAGATAAGACTCCCGAAGAGAGCCGGCGTGTCGCGGACGTGATCCTGCGCGGCGGCGATTTTGGCCGGCCCTGGGTCATGCCGCCGCAAACCCCGGCCGCAGCAGTCAAGTTAATGCGCGCGGCCTACGCCAAGGCGATGGCCGACCCGCAGCTTATCGACGAGGCCACCCGCGGCAAGATGGAAGTCGAGCCGGTTACCGGCGAGGAACTGCAAAAACTCGCCGACACCATGCTTGGCCAGCCGGCGGCAGTGGTCAAGCGGGTCAAAAAAGTTTTAGGTCAACCATAGAAGAGTCAAACAACCAAACCGGAGGAAATAACTATATGAACGGTCGAGCCATCAATGTCATGCTGAGTTTGTTACTTGTCGCCATCTTGCACGGCAGCGCCAGCGCTCAGAAGCCCTACTACGCAGGCAAGACCATTACCATCGTAGCGGGCACCAAAGCCGGCGACGCCGCAAAAAAGAAACTCGAGATCGACCCCAGCAGCAGTGACGAGCTGATACAGCTCTCCAAAGAGGTCACCAGCCAGTCGCCGGACATCATCGCTAAGATGAATGGTTTGCTGGGAAAATAGTCAGGCGCGGCGAGATCGCCCGGCCGTATCGCCAATTGGCCAATTCGTCCCGGGCAGGATTGCGCTGGGCGCGGTCGTGCCGCGCGAGAGGTACAAGGTCTGGAAACGGCATCGCTCGTTAAGGAGGACTGCCATGGCGACAAAAACTAGATCCTTGTCGGCTTTCACGGGCGTTATGCAACTAGTGCTGTTAACGATTCTGACGGCTTTCCCGGGACTCGCTTTAGCACAGACGCCGTTTTACCAAGGCAAAACTCTTACCATTATTCAGGGACGCGATCCCGGCGGCACCGGCGATATTCGCACCAGAACGGTGCTGCCGTTCCTGCAAAAGTATATTCCCGGCAATCCAACCATCGTCATGGAGTACATGCCTGGCGGCGGCAGCCGCAAGGCCGCCAATCATATTTTCAGCGTCGCGAAACCGGACGGCCTGACCATCGGCAACATGAGCTCCGGCATGGTTTCAGTTGCGGTGTTGAAGGAACCAGGCGTGCTATACGATCTCGACAAGTTCCTCTACTTGGGATCACCTTTCAGCAGCCATCACAGTATCTTCGTCACCCGCAAAGAGCTCGGTCTCGATACCCTGGAAAAGCTCCGCGCCGCCTCCGGAATTCGCATCGGCGGGCAGTCCGTCGGATTCTCGACCTACATTGAGGGACGCCTGTTCGCTTACGTTCTCGGTCTTAAGGCGCCCAGGGACATTACCGGATACGGCGGCGCCGAACTGGACCCGGCGCTGCTGCGCGGCGAAATCGATGCCCGCGCGACCAGCGCAGACACGGTGGCGCGACGCAATCCCGATTGGCTGAAAAAGCATGTGGTGGACTTTCACGCCATCATCGAAGTCCCCAAGGGCGATAAACACCAGGTTTTCGCGAAAGTGCCGGAGATCGAATCTCTGGCAACGTCGGAGTTGCAGCGCAAAGTCATAGTTCTGCAGCGCGCCTTTCGGGTCACCGGCCAGCCGTTCGTCGCGCCGCCGGGCCTACCGCGGGAGCAGGCGAAGATTCTCCAAGACGCCTTCCGAAAGACCTATCTCGACCCGGACTTTCAAAAAGAATACAAAAAACTAGCCCGCGACGATGCCACGCCGCTGCTGCCGGAGAATCACGAAAAAGTCATCGCCGAAATTCCCCGCGAGCCTGAGGTCATCGAGGTTTTCAAGAAACTCGTCGGCGCGGGTCCGCTGCCAATGCATTGATAGCGCAATTCGAGGAGGTCTTCATGCCGCGATATTTCTCATTAACGCAAACAATAGCTATTTGGATTTTAACCCTATTGTCCCCGCCGCTGATATCAAGCTATGCGCTCGCGCAGGCGGATTTTGCCAAAGGCCGGACCATCACCATCGTTCAAGGCCGCGGCCCGGGTGGCACCGGCGATCTGCGAGTCAGGGCGCTCGTGCCATTTCTCCAGAAATATATTCCGGGCAGCCCGACCATCGTCATGGAATATATGCCGGGAGGTGGTAGCCGCAAGGCGGCGAATCACCTGTTCAACTCGGTACGCGCCGATGGTTTTACGCTTGGCAACTTCAGCGCCGGAATGATTTCTCTGGCCGTGCTCGGTGAAAAAGGCATTCAGTACGACATCGACAAATTTAACTATCTAGGATCGGCTTACAGCACCTATCACTCGGTGTTCATCAGCTGGGGCAAGGCAGGTCTCGACAGCTTGGAAAAACTGCGAAGCGCTTCCGGAATCAGAGTCGGAGGACAATCCGTGGGTTTTTCCACTTACAATGAAGCTCGGCTTTACTGTTACATCCTCGGCTGCCGCGCACCGCGCTTTGTCACCGGTTTTTCCGGACCGGAGTTGGACCCGGCATTGGAACGTGGTGAAATCGATGCCCGCTCGACAGGTCCCGATAGCCTGATGCAGCGCAACAAGGAGTGGCTTGATAAAAAGCTGATCAACATTCATGCGATCATGGAAACTCCCAAGGGTGAAAAACATCCTCATCCTTTGTTCAATAAACTTCCCACGCTCGAGTCGCTGGCGACATCGGATCTGGGTAAAAAATTAATCGCCTTGCAGCGCGCCTTCCGCGTCGCGGGCTCGCCGTTTGTCTTGCCGCCGGGCACGCCAAAAGACCGCGTCCGCGCGCTGCAGGAGGGTTTTCGCAAGACCTTCCAGGATCCTGAATTCTTCAAGGAGTACAAGAAACTCACCGGCGACGAACCGAGCCCGCTTCTTCCGGAAAACCATGAAAAGGCCATCGCCGAGATTCCGCGTGAACCTGAAGTCATCGCAGTTTTCAAGAAACTCGTCGGCGCGGGTCCCTTACCGTGAACGGCAATTAACCCACCCAAGAAGGAGGTGTACGATGATGAAATTAATATCGAGGAGAATGTCGCTCGCAGCGCTGACTGCACTGATATTCTCGACTCCCTCGTTGGCGCTCGGCGACGACTACTATAAGGGTAAGACGCTGAAATTCGTTCAAGGACGAGGCCCCGGCGGCTCAGGGGATCTGCGCCTGCGGGCTATGGTTCCATTTCTGCAGAAGTACCTGCCGGGAAACCCGACCATCGTAAGCGAATACATGCCTGGCGGCGGAGGACGAAAGGCGGGGAACTTTATCTTCGAATCCGCCAAACCCGATGGACTGACCATCGGCAATACCGGCGGCGGCATGGTTGCAGCCGCGGTTCTCGGCGGCAAGGGCGTCAACTATGATCTCGACAAGCTGATCTTCCTTGGCTCGCCGTACAGCTCGACCCATTATATTTTTCTAACCCACTCAAGGTTAGGCCTGACCAACCTGGAAAAGCTCCGGGCAGCCACGGGAGTGCGCGTCGGCGCTCAGTCTGTGGGCCATACCATTTACAATATCGGCAGAGTCTTTGCCTGGATTTTACGGCTAAAGGACCCCAAATTCATTACGGGGTATTCTAGTCCGGAGCTAGACGTTGCGTTAATGAGCGGAGAACTTGACGCCTACGGTACGGCGGACGACAAGCTGACACGCAACTTCGAGTGGATCGAAAAGAAACTGATCAATAACCATGCGCTATTGGCGATTCCCAAGGGTCTTAAGAACCCAACCTATGGTCATTTACCCGATCTCGAAGACTTTGCCAAAACTGCGCTGGAGCGCAAAGTGATCACGCTGTTCCGCAACTTGCGCCTCACCGGATCGCCATTTTTCGCGCCACCAGGAACCCCGCCGGAAATTGTTGCGATGTTTTCTCAGGCGGTCAACAAGACTTTTAGCGATCCGGCTTTTCCGCAAGAATACAAGAAGCTCGTCGGCGACGACCCGTCACCCCTGACGCCGGAGGAGAATCAAAGAGCGATTAAAGAATTGCCGCGGGATGCTGAAACCATCGGCCTGTTTAACAAACTTGCCGGCGCCGACCCGCTGCCGCGGCGCTAGCCTGAGCGGCTGCGTTCACGGCTCGCTGTTTCGCAGCGGAATTTTGCAACCGACTCCAGCCGTTCAAGGTGTTTGAGCGGAAGCGACAGGCGCAGAGTCCTGGTCGAACCTGCGCCACTAATGGAAGGAATCTGACGATGAATAAAGGCAGACTTAAACTTCGGATGAAGATCCTGCTTGGCGTCGCCGCGCCGTTGTTGATCGTGCCGAACGTTTCCTACGCCAATGAGGACTACTATGCGGGCAAGACCGTAACGCTGGTTGCCACCACCGCGCCGGGCGGAACCGGCGACCTGCGCGTCAGAGGCGTGGCGCCGTTCTTGAAGAAACATCTGCCCGGACATCCCACCGTGGTGATCGAATACATGAGTGGTGGTGGTGGGCGGAAAGGAGCCAATCACCTTTACAACAACGTCAGGCCGGACGGTTTAACGATCGGTGCCGCCAGCGGCGGCGTGGTGGGTTTGGCGATTATGGGCGAAACTGGCGTCAAGTATGACCCAGACAAATTTATTTATCTCGGCACGGCGCACCATATCAATCACGCTGTCATTTATACCCGCGCGGATCTCGGCTTAGATTCATTGGAAAAACTCCGGGCGAAACCGGGCCTGCGCATCGGCGGCCAAGAGATTGGCCATGTATCGTATACAGGCGGGCGACTCTTGGCATATTTTCTAGACATGAAAGAACCCAAGTTCATCGTCGGCTATAGTTCCCGAGAAGTGGATATCGCGCTGATGAACAAGGAGTTGGACGCGCGCGCTAATAGTCCGACGTCAGCATTGCGCCGTAATCCGGAGTGGCTGGAAAAGGGTATCATGAATTGGCATGCGATCATGGCGGCGCCAAAAGACAAAAAGTTTCCCCGCCTCGAACATCTTCCTGAAATTGAAACCTTTGCGAAAAATGATCAGGAGAAGCGGCTTCTCAAGCTATGGCGCAATATGCGCGGTGTCGGGTCGCCGTATATCCTGCCGCCGGGAACGCCGAAGGAAATCGTGCAAACGCTCAAAACCGCGATGAACAAAATCTTCAACGACCCGGAGTTTGCGCCGTACTACGAAAAAATCACCGCCGAAGAGGTTTCGCCGCTATCCGCAGATGAGCTGACGCAACTCATCCACGAGATACCCCGGGACGCAGAGACTCTCGCGCTACTGAAACAATTTGCCGGTACGGGGACGCTGCCGCGGCGTTAGCCTTGCGGCACAGGACGGTTAAACGTTCGAGGTTTGTGAGTTGCGGTGGTGATAAGGAGCTACGAAATTGGATATCTCATTAATTGACGCCGCGGTGCAAGGCTTCTTTAATCTACTCCATTTCAAGGTCTTGCTTGCTCTGGTGGTCGGAGTCAGTATCGGCACCTTCACCGCGGTGGCGCCCCAGGGTCTCGGCATGCCGCTCGTCTATGCGATGGCGCTGCCGGTGGTGATCAAATGGGAACCGATCACCGGCATTGCCCTGCTCATCGGCGCGAGTTCCGTCAGCGCCATCTGCGCGGCCTATTTGCCCATCCTGTTTGGCATTCCCGGCGGCGGCGGTTCACAAGCGACCATTCTCGACGGTTATCCCATGGGCCAGCGCGGCGAAGCACGGCGCGCTTTGGGTGCTTCTTTCATGGCTGGCGGCATGGGCGCTCTGATCGGCACACTTACCCTGATCATAGCCATACCCCTGGCGAAACCGCTGATTTATCTCATGGGCTCGCCGGAGTTGTTCGTCGTCGTCCTCTGGGGTCTCAGCATGGTGGCGGTGCTTGCCGGAAACCGGCCGCTCAAGGGGCTGATCGCGGCTGCGTTCGGCTTACTATTGGCGACCCTGGGTCAACAGGAACAGAGCGGCATCATGCGCTACGTGTTCGACGAGCCCTATCTGCTCGACGGGCTTTCCATCAGCATCATCGCCTTAGGGATCTTCGGTATTCCGGCGGCCATGGATTTAGCCGTGAAAAAAGTCGGCGTCGAGCAACAACCCGCCCCCTTGACGGGAAGCCTCTTCGACGGCGTCAAGGATACCGTGCGCGAATGGTGGCTCGTGGTCCGTTGTAGTTTTCTCGGCGTCTGGGTCGGCATCGTGCCCGGCATCGGGTCATCGGTGGTTGACTGGCTTGCCTACGGCCATGCCGCACAAAGCGCCCGAGGCGGCAGCTCGACATTCGGCAAAGGCGATGTGCGCGGCGTCATCGCGCCGGAAAGCGCCAACGACTCCAAGGACGGTGGCGATCTCATCACCACGCTGCTCATGGGTTTTCCTCAAGGCGTCAGCACGGCGCTGTTCATCGTTGCGCTGTTGGCCTGGGGCTACCTCCCCGGTCCGGAAATGATCAAGAGGAACCCGGATGTCATCTACAGCGTCATCTGGGTTCAGGGGATTTCCGGCATTCTCGGAACGCTGGTCGGATTCGCGCTCTCAAACCAGCTCGCCAAGTTGGCTCAGGTGCGCTATTCGATCATGGTGCCGGTCATCTTTGTTTTCGTTCTCATGGGAGCCTTCGCCGTCACCCGGGACACCGCGGATCTGATCACGGTGGTGGTCTTCGGCGCATTCGGATATTTTATGCGCCGCTTTGGATTTCCCCGTCCGGCGATGATTCTCGGGCTGGTCCTGGGCAGTCTGATGGAACGCTATCTTTACCGCTCGATGATGAGCTATGGGTTTACCTGGCTCAGCCGCCCCGCAGTAATCGTGCTGTTAATTTTGGCGACTACCTCGTTCATTTTCGCTATCCGCGGCAAAATACGGAGCGCGGCTCACGTGACCTCCGCCGTCGGCGCTGCGATGAGAAAGGAGGACGCGCAAGATGACAGCTAATTTCACGCTGTTATTTTTGGCCATCTTTGTCGGCGCGACCTATTGGGGTTGGACATGGCCCTACATCGCCAAAATGATGCCGTTATATGTCGCGGCGATCCCCGGCGTGATTCTCACTCTGGTGCAACTCTACCGCGACGGCACCCAGTGGGAAAGCCAGGAGAAAAATCGCGCTAAAGGGATCGAAATGGACGAAGTCCATAATATCAAGCTAGACCGGCAAACCGAACTCTGGCGCACGCTGGCGTTTTTTGGCTGGTTCATCGGTGGTGCCGTAGGCGTCTGGCTCTTGGGCATCATCTACAGTTTACCGGCATTGGTGTTCTTCTACGCGCTTATCGACGGCAAAGAAAAATTGCACACGTCGCTGATCATGGCAATGGTCACTTACGGGTTGGTCTGGGGTCTGTTCGAATACACCCTGGAAATGCGCTGGCCGCCCGGGCTGTTGATCGGCTATTAGCTTATCGTGCTACCGACAGAGTCATCTTGGCAGTGCGCCATCACCGCTCAGCGGCAAGGGTCGTACTGACACTGCTACGGACAAGCAAAGATCTTGGCGAGGAGACAAGAATTCAAGACCAATTCGCGATCCGGCGCAAGGATATTGGCATGGCGGGATTGAGCCCAAAACAACGACCCCACGCAGCCGCATGCCACGCCAGTTGGATGACAACGATGACGGGCTGTGGCAGCAAGTGGTTCACGCGCCGGCGATATTTACCTTTCTCGATTTTGATGGCACTCTAGTCGAAATTGCCCCGACGCCGGCCGATGTATCATTGAGCGAGCCGCGCAAGCGTTGGCTCAACCAGCTAACTTCACTGCCCCAATGTTCGGTCGGAGTGGTCAGCGGGCGCACTATTGACGAGCTAAAACGGTTCATTGGCTTAGAGCAAATTTTCTATGTCGGCTGCCATGGCTTGGAGTGGGTGGCGCCCGATGGAACTCGCTCCATGGCGTCGACCAACCGGGTGTTGGTCGACGCCTTACGCTCGCTGCACGAGGCAATGCGCCGGGATCTGGCGCGCTTCGACGGCGTGGTCGTAGAAGACAAAGGCATTGCCCTGGCGCTCCACTACCGGCGCGCCCAGCCGCGTGTGGCCTTGGCGGCGCGCAAGGAATTTGTCCGGGCGGTCCATTGGTATCAGCAGCAAGGCGTTAAACTAGAACTCTTAGCCGGCAAAGAAGTCCTTGAAGCGAAGCCGGCAGGCACCACGAAAGGCGACGCCATCATGCAAATTCTCGGACGCTATGCTCCAGCGGCGTTGCCGATCTATGTCGGCGACGACATCACCGACGAGTCGGCGTTTTTTTCGATCGGGGAAAAAGGCTTGGCCATTCTCGTGGCGGAATCGCCGCGCGCGACAGCAGCCGCGCGGTTTCTTAAAGACCCAAGCGCGGTTTACGATTTTCTCCGCGGCTTGATCCGCGCCAGGGAACGGGGCGAATGGAATGGACATCATTAACCGGCACCTATCTGGCACTGACTCAACAGTTTAACGGGGGATTTTTTAATGGATTACGACACAGCCTTCAGACCTTATTTAGCCAAGCGCATCGAGCAAATCGAATCGGCGGATATCGTCGTCGGCATCCCGTGCTACAACAACGACGCGACCATCGTCAACGTCATGAAGCAAGTCAGCCACGGTCTGGCCAAACATTACAAGTCCGCCAGGTCGGTCATTTTGATCTCCGATGGCGGTTCGACCGACGACACCCGCGAAGTGGTGCGGGATGAAGAGATCATGCCGTGGCAGGAAAAGATCGTTTTCATCTACCGCGGCATCGGCGGCAAAGGAACCGCGTTCCGAGCGATTTTCGAAGCGGCGGATAAGTTAAACGCCAAGGCCTGTGCCGTGGTCGATGCCGATCTGCGCAGTATCACGCCCGATTGGATTCGCTACATGCTCGAGCCGGTGCTGGAAAAAGATTATGACTTCGTCGCGCCGACCTATTCACGCTACAAATGGGATGGCACGATTACCAACAACGTCGCCTATAATCTCACCCGGGCGCTTTACGGCAAACGGCTGCGCCAGCCCATCGGCGGCGACTTCGGCTTATCACGAAAAATTTTGCAGTCTTATCTGACGCAAAATGTCTGGGGCACGGAAGTGGCGCGCTTCGGCATCGACATCTGGATGACGACCCATGCCATCGCCCAGGGCTTGCGCGTCTGCCAGGCGAATCTCGGTGTGAAGGTGCACGATCCCAAGGATCCCGGGCTGTCCTTGGGTCCGATGTTCCGCCAAGTGGTCATGACCTTGTTCACTTTGATGGAACAACATCATTTGGTTTGGAAGGATATCCATGGCAGCGAGCCCGTGGAAACCTTCGGTTTGCCGGAAATGCTCGAGCCGGATCCGATCAAGATCAATCAAGAGCTGCTCATGCAAAACTTCAAGCTGGGCTTCCAGCACTTCGGCGCGCTGTGGAAGGAAATTCTCAGCCCATCCTGTTACGCCGCGGTGCAAAAATTGGCCGGCGCCGAGCGCAAGACTTTTTATCTGGACGTCACCTGCTGGGCGCATATTCTCTATGAAATCGCCGCGACCTTTCACCACTGGCCCAAGGACCGCGCCAAGCTGGTCGATTTGATGAGTCCGCTCTACGAAGCCCGGGTCGCATCCTTCATCAACGAGACCGCCGAGATGACCACTCCGGAATCGGAGCGGATTGTCGAGGCGCAGGCGGAGATCTTCGAAAAAGAGAAGCCATACCTGCTCCAGCATTGGGAAGCCAAAGAACAAGAGCCCAAGAGCAAAGGCGTATTGCAAAAAGTCTTCGGCGGCTGAACCAGATCCGGCAACGAGATGGCCACCAAACGCTGCAAAAATATCCTCATCCCGATCGTCAGCCTGTCCGAGGCGCAGGCCAATCTTGACTTGGCGATGCGCCTGCTTGGGCCGCAAGGCAAGATTGTCGCTTTAAGAGTGGTGCGGGTTCCTGATGACATGTCGCTCAGCGAAGGCGCGGGAGACGCGCTCGATTCGCGCGCAGCGTTGGACGAAATCAGCGATCTCATCACCGATAAGCGGGTCGAGTTTAAGCCTTTAGTGCGGGTTGCTCGTCGGCTCTCGGAAGGTATCGTCGAAAGCGTCGCCGCTGAGAGCGCCGATCTGTTGATCCTGCCGTGGAAAGGCAGCGCCAGCGACGACACTCTCTTGTTTGGCCGCACCATCGATCGGCTGGTCGAAGCGCCGCCTTGCAATGTAATAGTGGCCCGGGTCAGCCAACTGGAGAGCTGGAAAAAGATTCTGCTGCCCGTGCGTGGCGGTCCCTACGCCGAGTTCGCCCTGCAGATTGTCAATCAGCTCGCCTCCTCGCTGGGCGCGGAAATCACGGTACTCCACTGCGAAGGCCGTTTCGCTTCGCCGCAGTTCAATGAGCGGCTTTACGATACCTTCCTGCGGCGCATGCGGCTCCAACCCCAAGTCACGAGACTGCTCGCCGTGCAAGGGGACCCGCGGAAGACCATCTTGGAACAAGCTGCAACCCATGACGTCGTGATCGTCGGCGCCGGCGCGGTCACCGAACCTCAATCTTTTTTCCTTGGGCCCATGGTCGAGCAGATTGCCCTATCGATGGATAAACCGTTGATGGTGGTGAAAACGCCTGAGACTTTCGGGACCTGGAAGGAAACCCGACGCGTCGTCCAGCCGAAAAACTTATCCGACCAGGTCGACCAGTGGTTCGCCGAGAACACCTTTCACCGCGGCGAGTTTTCCGATTTGGCCAAGCTCGTTGATCTTAAGCGAAAACAGAATCTCACCATCAGCCTCGGCCTGCCCGCGCTCAATGAAGCGGAGACCGTCGGCAACATCATTCAAATCATCAAGAAAAGTCTTTTCGACGAGGTGCCGCTATTGGACGAAATCGTCCTGATCGATTCGGGCTCGGTGGATGACACCGTCAAGATCGCTGAGGGTCTTGGCATTCCCGTCGTCCTGCACCAAGAGGTTTTGCCCGGCGAGGGCGCCTATCGCGGCAAGGGCGAAGCGCTCTGGAAGAGTTTGCATGTGCTGAAGGGCGATCTCATCGCTTGGGTCGATACCGACATCAGGAACTTTTACCCCGGCTTCGTCTATGGCCTGTTGGGACCGCTGTTGCGTGAGCCCGAGATCCAGTATGTCAAGGGTTTCTATCGCCGGCCGATCAAGATGGAGGGCAAGCTGGTGTCCGAAGGCGGCGGCAGGGTCACCGAGCTGACGATCCGGCCGCTGCTGAATCTTTTCTATCCGGAGCTTTCAGGCATGATTCAGCCGCTCGCGGGAGAGTACGCCGGGCGGCGTTCGGTGCTGGAACAAGTGCCGTTTTTTACCGGTTACGGCGTCGAAACCGGATTACTGATCGATCTGTTTAACGAGTTCGGTCTCAAAGCGATTGCCCAAGTCGATCTCGAGGAACGGGTGCACCGCAATCAACCGTTGGTGTCGCTCAGCCAAATGTCCTTTGCCATCATCCAAGTGGTGATGCAGCGACTGCAACAGAAACGGCGCATCGAGATCATGGATGAGGTCAATCGTTCGATGAAGCTGATCAAACCGCAAAAAAAGAGCTTCGCTCTCGAGCTCAAACCGATCCAAGACCATGAGCGGCCGCCGATCATATCGATTCCAGCCTATCGGGCGAAGCAGGTAGAGTACGCGGAGTTGGAATGGTGGCCAAAGTAAGGAATCATTTCTTGGTCATCATTACCGATCTGGACGGCACCCTGCTCGACCAACGGACCTATAGCTACGAACCCAGCCTGCCCGCGGTTGTCAGGCTCCGCGAGTTGAACTATCCGCTGGTTCTTTGTTCGAGCAAGACCGCCGCTGAAATCATTGCCCTGCAGGGCGAGCTTGGGCTGAAAGACCCCTTCATTTGCGAAAGCGGCGGCGCTATTTATCTGCCCCAGAACTATTTTCCAGAACCGATTGCGGCGATGCGACCGCGCCGGCGCTTCGATGTCATTGAATTCGGCAAGCGAATTTTTTATTTGCGCCAAGCCTTGCAAGAAACCGCTAAAGATTGCGGCGCCACGGTTCAATCTTTTGGCACGATGACCTTTCAAGAAATCATGTTGCGCACCGGTTTAACCTTGGATCAGGCGATCCATGCCAGGCAGCGAGAATACGACGAGCCGTTTTTTATCGATGCCGGCGATGAGGCGAGATTTTTGACGGCGCTTCAGGAGCAAGGTCTGACCATCACTAAGGGAGATCGCTTTTATCACCTGACCGCCGGCCACGACAAAGGCGGGGCGGTCAGAGTATTGCTAGGTCACTATCGACGTCATTACCCATCCTTGCGCGCCATTGGCTTGGGCAACTCGGCCAACGATCTGGCGCTACTGCGGGAAGCAGACATCGCGGTGCTGGTGCGCAATCCCGATGGGCAATGGGACGCCGAGGTCACGACCCATCTGCCGAACGTGCAGCGCACCGACGGCATTGGGCCAGTTGGGTGGCGCGAGGCGATCGAAAATTTATTGGACTCTAGTGGGCTTTAGGCCGTGCCTCGTTTGCCAAGTGTCTTAATCAATTGAATTCGCGAACGGGGTTTGAACCCTGCTCGCGACCACAGGGGATGCTCGCCCCCTTTGGAAACCCCATTAATTTTGTACCCGCCTCAAGAGGCGGTGTTGTATGAGAATGAAAGTACCATGGGTCATGCTGTTTTTCGGTTTGCTCGTCTCTCAGGCGGCGGCCCAAACTCAACTGCGGTTCGTGAGCTGGCGCTCCGAAGCCCCCGCCGTCTGGGAACAGCTCATCGCCGGCTTTGAGGCCAGCCATCCACAGGTCAAGGTCGTTCGCGAAGTCGGCCCCCATTCGTCCACTGAGTTCCACGATCTGGTGACGCAAAAGCTGCGCAATCGGGATCCGCAGATGGACGTTTTTTTTATGGACGTCATTTGGCCCGGAGAATTCGCCGCAGCGGGTTGGGCCTTGCCGTTGGATGAGTTTTTTTCTACCAACCGGCAAAAAGAATTTCTCAGAGCGCCGATTGAAGCCAATCGCTATGACGGCCGGATTTTCGGCGTGCCGCTGTTCGTCGACGCGGGCATGCTCTATTTTCGCAAAGATCTGCTGGCGAAATACCAGCGCCCGCCGCCGCGCACTTGGCCCGAGCTGGTCGACTCCGCCAAGCTGATTTTGGCCCAAGAGCGCGATCCCTATCTCACCGGGTACTCGGCGCAGTTCAAACAATACGAGGGGCTGATCTGTAACATGATGGAATTCATCATGGGCAACGGCGCCGCGCTGTGGGACGAGCAACAGCTTAAAAGCGCCCTCGCCAGCGGCCAAGCCACGCAAGCGGTGCGCTTTGTCCGCGACCAAATCATTCGAACGATTTCCCATCGCGGCGTCCTGGCTTATCAAGAGCCCGAGTCGCTGGCGCTTTTCACTCAGGGCAAAGCGCTGTTTCACCGCAACTGGCCCTACGCCTGGGAGGTTGCCAACGATCCGCAACGATCCAAGGTCGCCGGTCGGGTCGGGGTGATGCCGCTGCCGTCCTTTCCCGGCCACAAAAGCGTCGCGACCCTGGGCGGCTGGCAGCTCGGCATCAGCCGCTTCTCGCGCCATCCGCGCTTGGCCTGGCAATTCGTCGATTACATGACCAGCCACGAGGCGCAAAAACAAATCGCCCTAGCCACCGGCCGCGGTCCGGCGCGGGCGGCTTTGTACCGCGACGCCGAAGTCTTGGCCAAGCACCCGCATTTTAGCGCGCGCTACGAGACCTTTGTGCTGGCCGAACCGCGGCCGCGCACACCCGTCTACCTGCCGCTTTCCAATATCATGCAGCGCTACTTCAGCTCGGCGATCGCCATCGCCGATTCCAACATCGATCAACTGGCCCGGGTGGCCAGCCGCGACATGGATCGGGTTTTGGATCTCTTGCGCGAAAGGCCGCGGCCGTGAACCGATCCCACGATCCAGTTTGGCGCTTTCTCGCGCCGAGTGTTTTGTTCGTCGCGACGTTTTCGCTTTATCCGATCATCGACTCCTTTCGCTTGAGCTTTTACCGGATGATTCTCACCTTGCCGTGGCTCGGCCAGAAGTTTGTCGGTTGGCAGAACTATCAAGATCTGCTCGGCGACCCGGTGGCGCTCCAGTCACTTCTGACATCGCTGACCTTCGTGGCGGTCACCACGCCCATCGAGGTCTTGCTTGGCCTGGCCATGGCTGTGGTCTTGAACGAGTCGTTTCGCGGCCGCGGCTGGCTGCGCGCCGTCATGCTGGTGCCGTGGGCGATTCCCACCGTGGTGGCATCGCAAATGTGGCGCTTTATTTTTAACGATCGCTACGGCTTGTTCAATTTCATCTGGTTCGGTGACGCCACCGATCGTTACTGGGCACCCCTGGCGGAGCCGGGCCTGGCGCTGCTATCGATCATGGTGGCGGATATCTGGAAGACCAGCTCTTTCGCGGCCTTGATCATACTCGCGGGGCTGCAAGCCATTCCACGCGAACTCTACGAAGCGGCCAGCATCGACGGCGCCGGCGCGTGGCAGAAGTTTCGCCATATTACTTTTCCACTGGTCAAGCCGGCCTTGCTTCTGGCCCTGCTGTTTCGCACCATCGACGCGCTCAAAGTCTTCGATCTGGTCTTCGTCATGACCCAGGGCGGCCCGGCGGACACCACCAACGTGCTGCAATTCTACGGTTACAAGAAAAGCTTCGCCGAAGGCATGATCGGCTATGGTTCGACCATCGCCGTGGCGGTATTTTCGCTCTCGCTGATCTTCTCGCTCGTCTATATCCGGCTGCTCGGCGCGCGTCTGCTGGGCCGGGAGAAGCCGGCATGAGAAAACTCATTTTCCTCGCCGGGGTACCGCTGATTGCCGGCTTTAGTTTGCTGCCTTTTCTTTGGTTCGTCATGACTTCGTGGAAGACCAACACCGAGATCAGCGCGATCCCGCCGGTGCTCTGGCCAAGTTTTCACTGGCAGCATTACCACGCTGCCCTGGCACAGCATGGGCTGCTCCGTTATATCGCCAACAGTGCCATCGTTGCCGGCGCCACCACGGTCATCAGCATCATGATTGCGTCGTTAGCGGCTTACGCGTTGGCCCGTTTCAGGCTGCGATGGGGCCGCTATTATTTGCTGTTGCTCTTGGCTTTGTCGATGTTTCCACAAATCGCCATCGCCGGACCGGTATGGCGCTTGCTGAGCGGACTGGGCTGGCTCAATAGCTACCATGGCATCGTCGCCGCGTATATTGCCCTTTCACTGCCGTTCGCCACTTGGGTGCTCACGACCTTCTTCAAGGAACTGCCCTACGACATCGAAGAAGCGGCGCTGATCGACGGCTGCAGCCGCTGGCAGGTGTTGCGCCTGGTGGTATTCCCGGTCGCCGCCCCCGGCGTCTTCACCGCCGCGATATTGGTTTTCATCCACGCGTGGAACGAATTTTTCTTCGCCTTGATCATTCTGACCTACCCGGCGGTGCAGACGCTACCGGTGGGCATCGCGCTGTTTCCCGGCGAATACACCATGCCCTGGGGCGAAATCGCCGCCGCTTCCACGATCGCAACGCTGCCCTTGGTGGCGCTGACGCTGATTTTTCAGCGCCGTATCGTGCAAGGCTTGTCGGCTGGGGCCGTGAAAGGATGAAGGACATTTTGGATTTTGGATTTTCGATTTTGGATTGGCGGAAACAACAGTTTCAGCTGCCTTTTCGATTTCGGCAGTTCTACTCCGCTAATCCAAAATCCAAAATCGAAAATCCAAAATAGCAAGATGGCTTCCCTCTCGATAGAAAAAGTTAGCAAGTCGTTCGATCGCAGCCCGGTTCTCGGCGAGATTTCGTTTAATGTCGCCGACGGCGAATTTTGCGTGCTGCTCGGGCCGTCGGGATGCGGCAAAACGACGCTCTTGCGCATTGTCGCGGGTCTCGAGAATGCGTCGAGTGGGGCGGTCCGGATCGGCGCCGAGACGGTGGAAAATCTGCCGCCGCGCGACCGCGACGTTGCCTTTGTGTTTCAAAATTACGCGCTCTATCCGCATATGACCGTGGCCGAGAATCTGGGCTTTTCGCTACGGCTTCGTGGCGTGGTTAAAGACCAGATACACTCCCGAGTCGCGGAGACCGCCCGGCTCCTGGAAATCGACCAGCTCCTGGGGCACAAGCCGCAGCAGTTGAGCGGCGGCCAACGCCAACGAGTGGCGCTCGGGCGGGCGATCGTGCGACGACCAAAAATCTTTCTCTTCGACGAGCCGCTCTCCAATCTCGACGCCACGTTAAGAACCAGCATGCGCGTGGAACTGGCCAAACTGCACGAGCGGTTGGGCGCGACCATGCTCTACGTGACTCACGACCAAGCCGAAGCGATGACACTGGGAGACACCATCGTCGTGCTCAACCAAGGCGCGATTCAGCAGCGCGGCACGCCGGCGGAGATCTATCACCGGCCCGCCAACACCTTCGTTGCCGGCTTCGTCGGCAACCCGCGCATGAACTTGATCGACGGCGTTGTCGACGCCGCCGGCGCGCACTTTACGAGCAACCAGCTGGTCATCGATCTCACGCGGATCGTCGGCGCCGAAGACGCAAGAACGTTTCGCGGCAAGAACCTCACTCTTGGCATTCGCCCTGAGCACCTTTTGCCCTGCGATACGGATCAGGCACTCGTTCACGGTATCGTCGATTTGATCGAAGATCTCGGCGCGGACCGATACGTCCACATCGAGGGTAGTGGGGTTCGTTTTATCTTGCGCTCGTCCGGCAAAGAGTCCTTTCGTAGGGGAGAGCGTTTGAGTCTGACGGCGAGCGCCGGCCATCTTCATTTATTTCACCAAGGCTCGCGGCAAAACCTCGCGCCAGCATCCTAGGCGGTTTTCTTTCCGGGGGAGATCAACGGCGACGATGGAATTTGACTTTCTCAGGCAACTGCTGATCGTGCTCTCGGCAACCCTTGCCATCGTCTATGTGTTCCAAAAGTTGCGTCTGCCGACCATCGTCGGATTTCTACTCGTCGGCCTAGTCATCGGACCCAATGGCGGGGCGCTGATCGCGGGCTTCACCCAAGTCGAAATATTAGCCGAAATCGGCGTGGCGTTGTTGCTGTTTACGATCGGAGTCGAGTTCTCCCTGGCGGCGCTCTTTTCGCTGCAACGGCGTGTGATCTGGGCTGGGCTGTTGCAGATCGTGGTCACCGTGATCGTCGTCGCCGCGCTGGCGCACCTGTTGGGCGCGCCAGCGCCGCAAGCGATCTTTTTCGGCTTTCTGATGGCGCTAAGCAGCACGGCGATCGTTTTGCGGGTTTACCATGAGCGGGGCGAGCTGCACTCCATTCACGGCCGGTCGGTGAGCGGCGTACTGCTGCTACAGGACCTGAGCATCGTGCCGATGATGCTGCTGGTGCCAGTCTTGGGCCGTTCGGAAGTTGCCTCCTTTTGGGACATTCTCTGGGCAAGCTTAAAGGCGGTTGTCGCCCTGTTCCTGATCGTCATCGTCGCACGCAAGCTTCTACCGCGCCTACTGCATCAGGTTGCGGTGCTTAAAAATCGCGAAGTATTCACCCTTGTGGTGCTTTGGATTTGTCTTGGCACGGCCTGGTTGACCGCTCAAACCGGCTTGTCCCTGGCGCTTGGCGCGTTGGTCGCCGGATTGGTGATCTCCGAATCCGAGATGAGCCATCAGATCGTTGCCGACGTGCTGCCGCTGCGTGATTGTTTCAGCGGGATATTCTTCATCTCCATCGGCATGTTGCTCGATCTCCAAGTGCTGCGGCAGGATTTTTTTACCGCGCTCGCGCAATTCCTGTCGATTCTGATCCTCAAGGGCGGCATCGCCTTTTTGGCATTTTGGGCGCTTTACCGGTCGGTGAGTCTGGCGACCATTTTGGGCTTCAGCTTGGCCCAGGTGGGCGAGTTCTCATTCGTCTTGGCCAAGACCGGCGTGCAGCACGACTTGCTCACCGGCAAAGACGAACAGCTGTTTCTCGCCAGTTCGATTCTCAGCATGATCGCCACGCCCTGGCTCATCCAGATCGGCCATCGCCTGGCCCGCGGCCCGGAGCGCAATAGCGCGCATTCCCAAGTCGATTCGGCGGGTGGCGAAGCGCAAGCGGACGAGTCGCCGGGCCAGGGCCATGTCATCGTGGTCGGCTACGGCGTCAACGGGAGAAATGTCGCGCGCGTGCTAAAAGAGGTCGGCATTCGCTACCGCATTCTTGAGCTCGACCCCGATCTGGTTCGCTCAGCCACCGCGGAGGGCGAAGCGGTCTTTTTCGGCGATGCCGTACAGCCGGAAATCTTGCGCCAAGCGGGCCTCGACAGCGCCCGGGTACTGGTGATCGCGATCTCGGATCCAAGCGCCACCGCACGGGTGGTTTCCCAGGCTCGGCGCCTACGCCCCAGTATCTATATCATCGTGCGCACCCGCTACGTCGCCGAGATCGAGCCTCTCTATCGCCTCGGCGCCAACGAAGTGATTCCGGAAGAGTTTGAAACCTCCATCGAAATCTTCGCACGCGTGCTCGACCGCTATCATATCCCGCGCAACCTGATCTCGCTGCAAGTGGAAATGATTCGCCAGGGACATTACGGCATGTTGCGCGGCCTGCGCTTGCGCGGCAAGCAACTCGATGAGCTCAATCGCTTTCTGGTTGGCATCACGGCCGATATTTATATGATCTTGGACGGCTCCCCTGGCCTCGGCAAAACCCTCGCCGAGATCGATTTGCAAAATACCAGCGGCGCCACGGTCATCGCCGTGGTGCGCGACGGCAAGTATTTTTATCGCTTTGACGTTGACTTTCGCTTGGCCGCCGGTGATATGCTCGTCCTCTTGGGCGCGCACAAAGCCCTGGATGACGCTAGTCAGATTTTGCAGCCGCCAGCGGACACGGACGCGCCGGAGTGAGGTCTGGAACCACCGCATGACCCTTCAACAAGCCATCGTTTTCGGCGTGCTGATCATCACGCTCGTCTTATTTGTCGCCGAGAAATGGCGCTACGATGTCGTCGCGTTTATGGCGTTGTTAGCGGTGACGCTTACGGGCATCGTGCCGTCCGATCAGGCCTTCACCGGCTTCGGCCATCCTGCGGTGATTACCGTCGCGGCGGTCTTGGTGCTGAGCCGGGCGCTGCAGCATTCCGGGGTCATCGATTTTTTGGCGGGGTGGACGGCCCGGGTTAGCAATGGCCCGTCGCTGCAGGTCGGCGCCTTCACGAGCCTGGTCGCCGTGCTCTCAGCGTTCGTCAATAATGTCGGTGCTCTCGCGCTGCTCCTGCCGGTCACCATGCGGACGGCGCGAAAAACCGGCCGCTCGCCGTCCCTGCTGCTGATGCCGCTGGCGTTCGCCTCACTGCTCGGCGGCATGACGACCTTGATCGGCACGCCGCCGAACATCATCATTGCCGCGTTTCGCGCCGAGAGCGCCGGCGAGCCGTTTCATATGTTCGACTTCACGCCGGTGGGCGCTGTCATCGCCGTGATCGGCATCGTCTATATGGCGCTGCTCGGCTGGCGCTTGGTGCCGCAGCGCAGCAGCATGCCTTCCCAGGAAGAATTATTTCATATCGCCGACTACATCACCGAACTGAAGGTGCCGCCAGATTCTAAAATCGTCGGCCGACCGCTGATGGAACTCGAATCTTTGATCGATTCGGACATCGCCGTGGTCGGCGTCGTGCGCGGCGAGTGGAAGCTGCCGGCGCCGTCGGCCTATGAGCCGATTCGCGCCGACGACATCGTGATCATCCAGGCCGACTCCGAGGGGTTGAAAGAGTTGATCAGCGCCGCCCAATTGGAATTGGCCGAAGAGAAAACCCATCGCGATCAAGTCTTAGGATCGGAACAAGTGATTCTTGCCGAAGCGATCGTCAAACCCGACTCGCAGATTGAAGGAAATACCACCACGACTCTGCAGCTACGCTGGCGCTACGGCATCAATCTGCTCGGCGTGGCGCGGCACGGCGAGCGCCTGACCAAGCGCTTGAAGGACATTTTTTTTGAAGCTGGAGACATCCTGCTGTTCCAGGGGAGCGAAACCGCGCTGCAACAGGCCCTGCCAATACTGGGCTGTCTGCCGCTAGCGGACCGCGGACTGCGCATTGCCCGGCCAAGCCGCCTACTTCTGGCGATCGCCATCTTCACCCTCGCCGTGACCGTCGTCGCGGTGGGTATGCTGACGGCGCCGGTGGCTTTTGTCGGCGCGGCCGGACTGATGATCGTCACCGGGCTGATTTCGATCAATCACGCCTATCAGGCCATCGACTGGCCGATTATTGTGTTGCTAGGCGCGATGATCCCGGTCGCCCAGGCTTTGGAATCCACCGGCGGGGCCGAGCTCATCGCGGTCAAATTATTTCACCTTGCGCACGGGATGCCGGCCCAGGCGCTGGTTTTAGCCGTGCTGGTCGCCACCATGTTTTTGTCCGACTTGGTTAACAACGCCGCGGCGGCGATTCTGATGGCGCCCATTGCGCTCCGCCTCGCCACTGAGGTCAATGCTTCGGCCGATCCGTTCCTGATGGCCGTGGCGATCGGCGCTTCCTGCGCCTTCCTAACCCCCATCGGCCACCAGTCCAACGCCTTGGTCATGGGTCCCGGTGGCTACCGCTTCGGCGACTATTGGCGCATGGGCTTACCACTGGAAGTCGCCATCGCGGCTATCGCCACGCCGCTCATTCTGTGGTATTGGCCGCTGGGAAGGTAATTCGCGCGAGAAAGCCATCGGCAGCCGAATGCGCAAAAATTAACAATAACCGCGCAGCAATAACTTCTGCGCCAAACTGAAATAGCGGAGAACGAACCATGGCCAGCAAAAAAACCTATCTGGTACCCGTGGATTTTTCCAAATCTGCGGAGCTCGCCCTCGATCATGCGATCCGGCTAGCGCGGCAAAACAAGGCGCCACTGATTCTGCTGCATGTCATTGACAATCAGTCCGTGATTATGGCGGCCCCCGAAGGGGTAACGCCGGCGCTTTACTTGGACTATGAAAAGATCGTTCGTGAAGAAGCGGAGACGCAGATGCGTAAATTGCTTAAAAAGAAAAAACTCGGGCCGAAAGATGGCCGCGCGCTTTTCGTTCGGCGCGGCGATCCCGCCCGAGCCATCGCCAACCAAGCGAAAAAACTCAAAGCGTCGATGATCGTCATGGGCAGTCATGGCCGCACGGGTCTAAAACGTTTGGTTTTGGGCAGTGTGGCCGAGCGCACGCTGCGCTACGCCGGCTGTCCGGTGCTGATCGTCAAAAAATAGTTTTCCAAGGAGTATTTTCATCGTGGACCTATCCAAACCGACAAAGGACCGGCTCCGGGTTGCCTCGCTGCAATATTTTATCCGTCCGGTGCAGACGTTTGAGCAGTTTCGCGACCAGGTCGATGCCTTGGTCGAAACCGCGGGAGATTACGACTGCGATCTGCTCGTGTTCCCGGAATATTTTACCGTGCAGCTGCTCACCCTGGGCAATGTCAAACGGCCGATCCGCGAACAGATTCGCGACTTAGCGAAGCAGGTGCCGGCGTTTATCGCCATGATGAGCGAGCTCGCCAAACGAAAACATATTTACGTTGTCGCCGGCAGTATTCCGGTTCTCGACGAGAACACCGGGAAATTGTTCAATACGTCATTTTTCTTCGGCCGCGGCGGCGATTATGGCGTGCAAGAAAAACTGCATATGACCCGCTTCGAAACCGAGGATTGGGGCGTAGCCTCCGGTTCCGGTCTCAAAATCTTCGAGACCGAGTTTGGCCGGATGGCGATCACGATCTGTTACGATGTTGAATTTCCGGAAATCGCCCGCGCCGCGGCGCGGGCCGGAGCGCATATTCTGTTAGTGCCGAGCTGTACCGACGACCGCCAGGGATTGTTGCGCGTGCGTTATTGCGCCCATGCGCGCGCCATCGAAAACCAGATGTACGTCGTGACTTCGCACACCGTGGGGTCGATACCCATGGTCCCGGCCGTGTCGCTCAATTATGGACAGGCGGCAATTCTCACGCCCAGCGATTTTGCCTTTTCGCGCGACGGGATCCTCGCCGAAGGCAATCCCAATCAGGAAATGATGGTGATCGGCGAGCTTAATCTACAAACCATTCTCGACACCAAAACGACCGGCACGGTCCTGCCTCTCTACGATAGCCGCAACACAACCGAGATACTGGCGACGTCGGAGACCATCTACCTATGACGCCGCCTCGACCAGGGAAAATCATCGTGCGCCAGACAACCCCCCAAGACTTTGACGGCATTGAACGGTTGAGCCGCGAAGTCTATACCGCCGCCGTGCCCTGGAGCAGTCTGCAGCTATCCACCCATCTCGAAGTGTTTCCCGAAGGTCAGTTCGTCGCCGTCGAAACCGACAGCGGCCGCGTCGTTGGCATGGCCGCGAGCTTGATCGTCCTGTGGAACGATTACGAGATCAGCATGGATTGGGAGGCTTTCACCGACCGGGGGATGTTCAGGAATCACGATCCGGCCCACGGGCGCACCCTCTATGGCGCCGAGGTGATGGTCAATCCTCAAATGCAGCGACGCGGCATTGGCCTGAAGCTGTATCAAGCGCGCCGCGAGATGGTCCGCTCCTTGGGACTCTTGCGCATCCGGGCCGGCGCCCGGCTGCGCGGTTATCATCGCTACGCCGCGCGCATGAGCGCGGAAGAGTACGTCCTGCGCGTCGTGCAAAAAAAACTTGCCGATGCCACGCTCAGTTTTCAATTGCGCGAGGGCTTCGAAGTCATCGGCGTCGTCGCCAATTACTTGCACCACGATCCGGAAAGCATGGGTTACGCGGCGCTGATCGAGTGGCTCAATGCCGAGGTGGCCAAGCCCGAGGACTATGCCGGTCGCGATCCGCGCTTCGCCCGGCCCGTCAAAAACGACCTCTCGCAGCTCTTGTAAAGCGTCCACCAGCGCGAGCAAATCCGCCGAAAGCCATTATGGAAATCCTCCTAAAATTCCTCGCCCAAGTAAAAACTTTTCTTGATGTGCCCCTGCTTCCCGTCGGCGACACGCGCTTCACCCTCTGGATGCTGGTCTATCTACTCGTGCTATTCGGTTTGCTGGTTTATCTTACCGGCAAACTGAGAAGCTGGATCACCGATCATCTGTTGGCCCGAACCCATGTCGAGCTCGGCCTGCGCCAAGCCGTGGGCTCCATCGTCCGCTACCTGCTCATCGCCATTGGCTTTGCCATCATCCTGCAAACTGCGGGCGTCGATCTCAGCGCATTGACGGTGTTAGCAGGCGGTTTGGGCATCGGCGTCGGCTTTGGCTTGCAGAATATCACCAACAACTTTATCAGCGGTCTGATCATTCTATTCGAAAGACCGATCAAAGTGGGCGATCGTATCGACGTCGGCGGCGTCACCGGCGATGTCGTCGACATTTCTCCGCGCGCCACCACGGTGGTGACCAATGACAACATCGCCGTGATCGTGCCGAACTCGGAATTTATCGCTTCCAAGGTGACCAATTGGAGTTACACCAACCGCGATGTGCGCCTCAACTTTCCGGTCGGCGTTTCCTACAAGTCGGAACCGGAACTCGTGCGCCGCTTACTGCTCGAAGTTGCCGCCGCCCATCCGGGCATTTTGCAAGAGCGCCGAGCCGATGTCCTGCTGCAGGAGTTCGGCGACAGCTCGCTCAACTTTGTTCTGCGTGTCTGGACCCGCGAATACGCCACCACGCCGGGAGTCCTGCGCAGCGAACTCAACTACGCCATTTGGAAGAAATTCAAGGAACATGACATCGAAATTCCATTTCCACAGCGCGATCTGCATATTCGCACTGGCGCTCTGGATCTCAACACCCTAACGGGTCGGGGCGGGCCGGCGGTTTGAGCCGCCTTGAACCAATCCGCAGACAAAAACCAATCATTGGGAAAGGATCTACCAAATGAGCAGCTACCTTGTGCCGATCGATTTCTCGAAGTATTCCAATATTGCCCTCGACTATGCGATCGCCCGCGCCCGGCGCAGAAAAGCCAAGCTGATCTTAGTCCATGTAATCGTGGAAAATTTTCTTGCGGCGGCCACGGCAGAAGACAGCGGTTCCGCGGAACTGATGGCCAAGGCGCAAGAATTCGCCAGAGAGAACGCTCGCAAAGTCATGCGAAGACTGGTCGAGCGCAAGGGATTAACCCCGAGGGAATACCGCGCGGTTTTTATCGAGCATCTGGATGCCGCCGGCGCCATTGCCGGACAAGCCCGCAAGTCTCGGGCCAGGATGATCATCATGGGCAGCCAAGGCCGAAGCGGATGGCAGCGATTCTTTTCCGGCAGTGTGGCGGAAGCGACCTTGCGAGCCACTCACCGGCCGCTGCTGATCGTCAAAAAGAGCAAGCTCGCCAAGCCGCCGGCGAAGGCCCTGCTGGTCCCCATCGATTTTTCCAAGGTCTCCGAGCGATCCATCAAATACGCCAGGGCAATCGCCAAGGCCGAGAAGGAAACCCTCGTGCTGCTGCACGTCGTCACCGACTCCGACCGTATGGTGCCATTTTATCTGCGGCAGAATTACCAACGGGCAGTTGTCAAAGAGCAGCAAGGGCGAATCAAGCAGCTGGCCCGGCGCCTGGGAATTGCGCCGCGCCAGTACCGCGGGATCGTGGTTCGAGGTCGTGACGCCGCCGTGGCGGTTGCCAAAGAAGCGAAAAAGTTGCGCGTGTCAATGATCGTCACAGGGAGTCATGGTCGCGCCGGTTTGAAACATCTGCTGCTTGGCAGTGTCGCGGAGAAAATTCTTCGCTACGCGTCTTGCCCAGTGCTGGTCTTGCAAAAATAACCGGTTCGGCCAATCGCAATTTGCTTGGTCGCTTATGCGGCACCTTCAACCGCGCAGCAAAAACTGAAGAGGCAACCATGCCCTACAAGCCTATTGAAGACTACGGCATCATCGGCGATCTCCATAGCATTGCCCTGGTCGGGGTCGACGGATCCATCGACTGGTGTTGCTTGCCCAACTTCGATTCGCCCAGTGTTTTCGGTGCTCTCTTGGACGAAAAGCAGGGCGGCTATTTTAAGATTGCCGCCCAAGCTCCTAACCATGCCAAGCAACTTTATTTGCCGGACACCAATGTGCTGATCACGCGTATTTTTAGCGACCAGGGGATCGCCGAGATAACCGATTTCATGCCCATCGAGCCGCGCACGCTCGAAGGCAAACGGCCCCATTGCCATCAAATCATTCGCCGCGTCCATACGGTTTCGGGCCAGATCGACTTTCGGCTCGAGTGTTTTCCAGCCCTCGATTACGCGCGCCAAAGCCATCAGGTACGGCACTACCCCCAGGGCGCGGCGCTTGTCAGCTCCTCGGCTTCGGTCGGATTGGTGTCGCGGGTGCCACTCTCGACCCAGGGTTCCGGCGTCGTTGCCGACTTCAGTCTCGGGAGCGGCAAAACGATGACTTTCTATTTGCGCCAAATGGATCAGGGCAGCGAAGCGAATCTGCTGATCCCCGAGGAATCCGGCTCGAGTCCTTTCGCCACACGGTCAACTTTTGGAAAGCTTGGCTGGCCGGTTGCACTTATAGCGGCAGATGGCGCGAGATGGTGAACCGTTCGGCACTGGGCTCAAGCTGCTGACCTATGCGCCGTCGGGCGCGATGGTGGCGGCGCCGAC
>Ga0214472_10000949_pt1 | contig 34179 bp, 30 predicted proteins | sample RVTome_6_FD_207662 | JGI IMG/M metagenome (GOLD analysis project Ga0214472, IMG submission 207662) | Soil microbial communities from uranium-contaminated site in the Upper Colorado River Basin, Wyoming, United States - RVT140D175 | ecosystem: Environmental > Terrestrial > Soil > Contaminated >...
TTGGGGGACGCGCCTCGCGGCTCGTTGGCGGCGGTGGCCGCAAGGAAGGCGGCGCCGTTCGATCGGGTGGCGATTCTTGGGGCGGGTGTGATGGCTCGTGCCGCAGCAGAGCGGCTGGACCACGCCGAGGTGACGATATTCGCCCGTCGGCCGAGCAATGTTGCAGGTCGGCAGAGCCTTGCCTGGGAGGGGGTTGCCGGGGCATTGGCTACCTACCCAGTTGTGATCTCGACGGTGCCGGGCAAGGTACCTCTTCTCAGCGACGAGGCACTCGCTGGTGCTTTTGCTTCCCGCACCGAGCCCCTGATGCTTATCGACTTGGCTATGCCGCCGGGGTTCATTCGGCCCGAGTCAGATGGTTCGATTCATTACTTGGGGGTGGACGAGGTGGCATCCTCTGTCGATGCCCGACCATCGGGGCAGTCCGAGGCAAGTGTTCTCGACGGAGCGGCCGCAGCTTGGCGCCGGCTCGCAGCCCCGGATCGGGTGGGCAAAGTGATCGCGCTGATGGTCGAGCAGGCAGACAAGGCGGTAAGCGAGGAGGTGGGGCGTTTCGCCAGCCGTTTGAAGAACGCCGAAGACCCCGATCAAGTCCTGCGACAGCTCGCCCACACTGTTGCCCGCCGGATTCTTCATTCTCCGATCTCATTCCTCAGCTCGAACGAACGAGGCGCTGGATCCTTGGACGTGTTGGCCGAAGCGTTTGGGATCGACGATGAGTGAGGTGAGGATCGCCACCCGACGATCGCCATTGGCGCTCGCCCAGGCTCATCTGGTGGCTGACCGGCTGCGGGCCGCCTACCCGGGGCTGGGAGTGAGTCTGGTTGAGGTGGTCACCACCGGCGACCGCGACCAGGAAGGCGCGATCGCCGAGCTGAGCGAGGTTGGAGCCTTTGTCCGCTCGGTGCAGCAGGAGGTCGTGGAGGGGAGGGCCGATCTGGCGGTCCATTCTCTGAAGGATCTTCCTGTCTGGGGGCCGGAAGAGTTGATACTGGCTGCCTTTCCCGAGCGCGGGTCACCATTTGACGTGTTGGTGGGGTCGACCCTCGACGGGCTGTCTGCGGGAGCTGTGGTCGGCACCGGAAGCCCGCGTCGGATGGAGCAGCTCATGGAGCTGAGGCCGGGTCTGCGGACCTTAGAACTGCGAGGCAATGTCGATACTCGGCTCAGCAAGGTGGCCGCTGGCGAGGTGGATGCCGCGGTCCTGGCCGAGGCTGCATTGGATCGTTTGGGTCGTTCTGGGCTGATTGCGCAACGGTTCGACGTGGCGCAGATGGTTCCAGCGCCAGGCCAGGGGGCGTTGGCTGTTGAAACACGTGCCGGGAGCCATTTCACAGAACTGGTCAGCGTCATCGATGACCATTGGCTCCGGATTTGCCTTTCCGCGGAGCGCCTGTTGCTGGCAGAGACCGGTGCTGGATGTCGGTCCGCACTGGGGGCCTACGCCACCCGCCAGTTCGAGAACATCAGGCTCGAGGCTTTCATCGCCGATGAGCGAGGCCGCCGCCGCGCCGTGGTCTCGGCTGAAACCCCCGAAGCCGTGGTGGCCGATGCGCGGAAGGAGCTTGGGCTGTGATCCGCGTCGCCATCACCACCGATCGCTTTCAAAGCGCGGCGCCCGACTTTCGACGCCTTGGACTCGAGCCTGTGAGGCTGCCTTGCATCCGGGTCGAGCCGTCCGAAACAGACGTGTTGGCCCAGGCTCGTGAGATGGCGTCCGTGGCCGACCTTCTTGTCATTACCTCGGTCCGCACCCTCGATCTCCTCTGGCCTGATGGTTCGATGCCTACGGTTGGGGTGGGCGCGGTGGGCGCGAGAACGGCCGCCGCCGTCGCGGCGCGGGGCGGACGAGTTGTGGTCCTGGGTCGATCAGGGCTTGCAGATCTAGCGGAGCACACGCCTGACCAGCTGGTTTCTTCGCGGGTCGTTTTTCCTCATGGAGCCGGGGCGGATGAGGTGTCTCTGGGAGTGCTCAGAGAGCGAGCCGCCGACCTCCACGAATTTGAGGTGTACCGCTCCGTTCCGGTAGCTCCCGGATCCGCACCTGTCGAAGCTGCAGCATTCGCCTCCCCCTCAGCGGTCGAGGGCTGGCATCTCTCGCGTGGCTTCGTCGACATTGTGTCCGGGGTGATCGGTCCGACGACATTGACGGCATTGGCCCGGTACCGACCGCCGGATGTCGTCGCCGCGCGGCCTTCTCATCGATCCTTGGCGCAGGCCATGGCGTCCTACTTGGAGGTGACAGTATGAGCAGCTTTCCGATCGTTCGTCCTCGCCGTCTGCGTATGCGGGGAGCGTTGCGACGGGCGGTGGCGGAGACCCGCCTTCACCCCGGCCAGTTCGTGCTTCCTGTCTTCGTCGTGCCGGGGGAGGGGTTGAGGAAGCCGATCGGATCGATGCCTGGGCATGCTCAGCTCTCGGTCGATCAGGTGGCCCTCCTCGCCAAGGAGGCAGAGGCGGCCGGGATCGGTGGCATGATCTTCTTTGGCATCCCTGATCATAAGGACGAGGTCGGTTCTTCGGCTTGGGATCCGAAAGGGCCGGTCCCACAGGCGATCCGGGCGGTAGCCTCTACCGCTCCTGAGCTGGTTCGGTGGGCAGATGTGTGCTTGTGCGAATACACAAGCCACGGGCACTGTGGGCCACTCCGGGGCGACATCGTTGACAACGATTCCGCCCTGCCCCTTCTGGCCCGAGCGGCGGTTGTCTACGCCGACTCCGGCGCAGACATTGTTGCGCCCTCGGACATGATGGACGGTCGGGTGGGAGCCATCCGCGCCGTCCTCGACGGGGATGGGCACACCGACACGGTGATCTGCTCCTACGCGGTCAAATACGCTTCGGGCTTCTACGGACCCTTCCGTGAGGCTGCCGAATCGGCACCGTCGTTCGGCGACCGTCGTACCCATCAGATGGACCCTCCCAACGCCCGCGAGGCGATCCGGGAGGCTCTCCTCGACGTAGCCGAAGGCGCCGACATGGTGATGGTGAAACCAGCCGGCCCCTACCTCGATATCGTCCATGCGGTGCGGGAGCGGGTTGACGTGCCAGTGGTCGCGTATCAGGTGTCAGGCGAGTTTTCCATGATCGAGGCTGCGGCAGCTCAGGGATGGATCGACAGAGAACGACTTATGCTGGAATCGCTCACCGGCATCGTCCGCGCCGGGGCCGGGATCGTCCTCACCTATTTCGCCATGGACGCCGCCCGGCTCCTCGAGGAGGTCAAGTGATCGCCAACACTCCTTCTTCCGACTTCTCAACGACCGTCGACGTCCGACTTGATTCCGAGGAGTGGTATCGCCGGGCGACTGAGGTGATGCCGGGTGGGGTCAACTCGCCTGCACGGGCTTTCCGGGCCGTGGGTGGCACCCCTCCTTTCATCGAGTCCGGCCTCGGTGCCCGGCTCCGCACGGTCGAGGGCGACGAGCTCATTGACTTCATAGCTTCTTGGGGCGCTTTGATCCTCGGCCATGCTCATCCCGAGGTGGTGGAGTCGATCGGGGAGGCCGTTCGCCGGGGCACATCATTCGGAGTGCCAACCACCTCCGAAGTCGAGCTGGCGGAGCTGATTTGCTCGCTCGTCGGGTCCATGGATGTGGTGCGGATGGTGAACTCCGGGACAGAGGCAACCGCGTCAGCGTTGAGATTGGCTCGGGCCGCCACCGGTCGCCCTGGCGTAGTCATGTTCGAAGGCTGTTATCACGGGCACAGCGACGCCTTCTTGGTCAGGGCCGGGTCGGGTCTCGCCACCTTCGGCGAGCCCTCCAGCCCCGGGGTGACTCCCGGCACCGTCTCTGACACCCGCGTAGCGCGTTACAACGATCTCGACTCTGTTTCCGCGCTCATGGAGGATGGTCAGGTGGCAGCGGTCATCGTGGAGCCGGTTGCCGGCAACATGGGTTGCATTCCCCCAGGCGCCGGGTTCCTCCAGGGGCTCCGGAGGCTCTGTGACACCAATGGTGCCCTGTTGATCTTCGACGAGGTCATGACCGGGTTTCGTGTTGCTCTGGGTGGCGCGCAGGATCGGTATGGTGTCACGCCCGATCTGACGGCTTTGGGAAAGGTGGTGGCGGGAGGGACACCGGCCGCCGCCTACGGGGGGCGAGCTGAGCTGATGCGCATGATCTCTCCCGACGGGCCGGTGTACCAGGCGGGCACCCTGGCCGGTAATCCGATCGTCACCTCGGCAGGGATTGCCACTCTGCGGTACTTGGTTGCTCATCCCGACCTGTACCCGCGTTTCGACGCGGCTGGAGAAGAGATGAGCAACCGGCTGGGAGCCGCCCTCCGACGGACGGGGATGCCCGGGGTGGTCAACCACGTGGGTGGGATGGTGGGCATCTTCCTCGGCGTCGACAAAGCATCGAACTGGGATGACGTCGCCAATCTCGATCAGACGTTGTTTAGGCGTTTCTTCCATGCCGCGTTGGCGCGGGGTGTCTTGCTCCCACCTTCCCCTTATGAGACATGGTTCCTCATGGAGGCACACCTCGATGAGACCCTCGATATGGCCTTGGATTCGTTGGCTGAGGCAATCGAGGAATCGGCCCGATGAGGCTTATCCGAGCACTCCAACGGGAGCCACTCGACCGGCCTCCCATCTGGTTCATGCGTCAGGCGGGTCGTTACCTGCCCGAATACCAAGAGCTGCGTCGTCGCTATACCTTCGACGAGGCGATGCGCAGCCCGAGGGTGGCAGCCGAGATCACGCTTCAACCGATCCGCCGTTTTCCACTCGACGCCGCCATCGTCTTCTCCGACATCATGACCCCGCTCACCGCAATGGGGGTTGAGGTCGACTTCGATCCTGGGCCCAAACTGGCTCGGATCAGCCTGGAGGAGGTAGCTGGGCTGAGGGACCTCGATCCGGTCAGGGTCGATTTCGTCGCCGAAACCGTCGCCACGGTGCGGGCATCGGTCGATCCCGAGGTGACCACGATTGGTTTTGCCGGCGGTCCCGTCACCCTCCTCGCGTATCTGCTCCAAGGGGGAGGCTCCAAACAGTTCACCAACCTGCGGCGGGCCCTCCACGGAGAAGACCCGACAGAAGGGCTGGCTGTTCTCGCCACCGCCATGCGGACCTACCTGGCCGCACAGATCGATGCCGGGGCCCAGGTCGTGCAGCTATTCGACAGCTGGGCCGGTCTCCTTTCGACAGACCAGTTTGAGCGTTGGGCTGCGCCGGCTGCCCGCCACGCACTGGCCGGTCTCGGCGTTCCCACGATCTATTTCGTCCCGGGGGCGGCTCATCTTCTCGAGAAGTTCCACCTTGTCGGGGCCACCGCTTATGGCGTCGACTGGCGGCTTCCTCTTGGAGAGTCCTGGCGGCGAGTCGGGGCGAGCCACCCCCTACAGGGCAACCTCGACCCGGCGCTGCTTCTCACCGATCCCGAAACGGTGCGGAGCGGGACCATCCGTGTTCTGGAAGAGGCGGCCGGCGGTTCGGGCCACATCTTCAACCTCGGCCATGGTGTCCTCCCCGATAGCCCGCTTGAGAACGTCGAGACGATGGTCGAGACCGTTGTCGGCTGGAAGGACCGGGTGGTCGCCACCACTTCGAGTGAAGGGCTGACTGTCAGATGACGGCTCCTGAGACCCTCGAAGGCTGGTTCGCTCTTCACGACCTACGGCGGATCGACCGCATCGCATGGAATCGGCTTCCCGCGGCAGAAAAGGAGAAGGCACTCGCCGAGGCTACTGACCTCCTCGCTTCTTTCGAGGCCGTGGAGGACGCCCCCGCCGGGCGTAGCATCACGTACAGCATGATCGGGCACAAGGCCGACCTGCTCATGCTCCATCTTCGACCCGGGGTCAGCGAGCTCCACCATCTGGAACGAGCTTTTGACCAGACGATCCTGGCGTCGTGCACCACCCGTCCCACCTCCTACCTGTCTGTGATCGAGATCAGCCGCCACGGCTCTCCCGAGGGGACCGCGGAGAACGTGCAAGACAGCCCCTACATGCAAGCTCGCCTCTACCCCGAGATCCCGGACCACAGCAGTTTTCTCTGCTTCTACCCGATGAGCAAGAAGCGGGAGGGGATCAACAACTGGTACTCCTTGACGGCCGCGGAGCGCGGTGAGCTGATGCGGGCGCACGGGCGAACCGGTCGCCACTACGCGGGCAGAGTTACCCAGATAGTCAGTGGTTCGATCGGACTCGATGACTGGGAATGGGGGGTAACCCTGTTCTCTGACGACCCACTCGTGTTCAAGAAGCTGATCTACGAGATGCGGTTCGACGAGGTGAGCGCCCGCTATGCCGACTTCGGCTCGTTCTACGTTGGTCAGCGCCTGCTCACTCAGGATCTCTCGAGGTGGCTCGGTGAGTGAGCAGGGTCGTTTAACAGTCCTTCTGGTCGGTTTCGGTGGCCCGGAGGACGTCGACGAGGTCGCTGCATTCGTGACGAGCGTCCTGGGCCGGACGCCACCCGATCATGTCATACCGGCGGCCGTGACCCGCTATGAGGCCATCGGTGGCGGCTCCCCGCTTCCCGCCACCACCCGGCGTCAAGCCACACTCGTCGGCGACGAGCTCAGGCGGCGAGGGTACGAGGCTACGGTGCACGTCGGCATGTTGCATGCCCGACCCACCATCGAGGAGGCGGCGGCTCGGATCGTCGCTGACGGCGTCGAAGACGTCGTCGTGCTCAGCCTCGCCCCCTATCGGTGCGAGGTGTCGACCGATGCCTACGAATCGGCAGTGGAACGCGCATTGAATCACCGTGGCCCAAGGATGCATGCCGGACCCGACTGGAATCTGGCTCCAGGTTACGTGGACGCGCTGGCCGACATGCTGAAAGACGCTCTCGACCATGCGCCCGCCGGTATTCCCGTGATCTTCAGCGCCCACAGCCTGCCCGAGCGGATGATCGACCAAGGGGATCCATACGCAGAACAGCTGAGCGAGACTTGCGCTGAGGTGGCCCGCCGTCTCGGGCTCGATGAGTGGTATCTGGCGTATCAGAGTGTGAGTGCGGCCGCCCGGGAACCCTGGCTCGGGCCGTCCGTGGAACAGGTGATGGATCGGCTCGCTACCGAAGGCGCCACCTCGGTGATGGTCGATCCCATCGGGTTCATCTCCGACCACGTCGAGACCTTGTACGACAACGACATCGAACATAGGGCCCATGCCCGGGAGTTGGGTCTCGAGTTCCACCGCTGCCGTTGTCTGAACGAGCACCCCCGGCTGATCACGGCTCTCGCTGATCTGGCCCTCGCCACGGCCAACCTCGGTTGAACAAGCCGATGACCGCCCAAGTTGTCGTAGTCGGAGGAGGGATCTCCGGTCTGGCGGCCGCCCACCGTCTCCAGAAAGCCGGAGCGAAGGTGCTCGTTGTCGAGGAGTCGCCCCGTTTAGGAGGCAAGATCCTGACCGAGCATGTCGACGGGTTCCTGGTCGAGGCCGGACCCGACAGTTTCGTTGCCGCCAAAGGCGCCGTGCTGAGCCTCGCCGACGAGCTGGGCCTGACTACTCGCGTGATTTCGAGCCGATCCCAAGCCCGGGGTTCGTTCGTCTGGTGGCAAGGCAGGCTCCACCCCCTACCAGACGGTCTGTTGCTCATGGCGCCGTCGCGGCTGGGACCGCTGTTCAGGTCGTCGCTGCTGTCCTGGAAAGGGAAACTCCGGGTTCTGGCCGACCTGGTGCTTCCCAGCGCTCGACATGATGGAGACCAGAGCCTCGAGTCGTTTGTGGTTCGCCGCCTGGGGCGTGAGGTTCTCGAGCGGATCGCCGAGCCGCTCATTGCGGGCATCCATGCCGCCGAGCCGGCCACGATGAGTCTCAGGGCAAGCTTCCCTCGCTTCTTGGAGATGGAGGGCCGGCATCGCAGCCTGATCCTCGCCGCCAGGTCGGCCGCATCCATGCCGGCGGCGGGGAACGGGTTGAGCTATTTCGCCAGCTTTGAGAATGGGATGGGCGAGCTGGCGGCTGCGCTGGTCGAGAAGCTCGTCGACGCCGATCTCAGGACAGGGGTCGCCGTGACCCGGCTCACCGACGTTGCTGGCGGCGGTTACCGGCTCAGCTTGAGCGACGGGACCGAAGTGTTGGCTCAGGGTGTGGTGCTGGCCACCCCCGCTCGTGTGACCGCAGGGCTCCTGGCGGACATAGCCCCGGAAGCCGGCAGAGCTCTGGCCGGCATACATCAGATATCGACCTCGACTGTGACACTGGGATTCCGGACAAGGGACATACCCCCATTGTCCGGGTCCGGGTTTGTCGTCCCGTCGGTGGCACGTCGGCGGATCATGGGAGTGTCCTATCTCTCCCAGAAATGGGAGGGTCGGGTCCCAAACCCGCAGTTCGCTCTTATGCGAGGATTCGTCGGAGGACCGGCCGGTCAGGAACTGGCGCGAGGTGACCCCGAACGACTGCAAGCCGTTGTGCAAGACGAGCTCGAGGTCTTGGTCGGCATCAGCGCCCGACCGATCCTGGCGAGAATTCATACATGGGAGGGCGGCCTTCATCAGTACACCATCGGCCACGTCGAACGTGTGGAAAGAGCGGAGTCTGCCCTCGTCTCAAGTCCCGGCTTGGCCCTAGCCGGAGCCGCATTTCATGGGATCGGCCTCAACGAATGCATCGATTCGGGTCGGAGGGCGGCAGACACCGTGCTCTCATCAACTTCCCCGGGCCCTGTACCCACTTTGGTTCGGGTCCACTCGGACAGGGAAGCCGATTAACCCGGCCCAGCGCCTCCAGCCCCGGCGCACCACCGCCGAGCGGTCTATCCGCAAGCTGCTGCGTGTCGGCGACCTGGTCGACAAGAACGCCATCATGGGTGCTCGTAGGTCGACGACCACAGCCATCGTCCTATCCGGCGTCCGCTGCACAATCACCTACCTGCTGATCCCCATCCTGACGCCCTTCACTGGCATGCTCGACATGATTGGCGCCCCCCTCAGCATCGCCCTCTCGTCAGTCGCCATCGTTATGGGCTTCTCCGGCGTCCGTCGCTTCTGGCTTGCCGACCATCGTGCCCGTTGGGCCTACACCAACTTCATCGGTGTGGTGCTGGTCCTACTCACTGTCGGAATCGTCTTCGACATATCGACAATCATGGGATCACCTGGTCATGCCGGTTAATGCTCGCCCGATGTCGATCCTGCCGGCACGGTCTCGCCGGCGCAACCGTCCTACGACGGATAGAGAATCGACCTCGATGATCCGAGGGGTCGTTCCGACATGGCGGCGTGCCAGTCGTGGACCATCGTCTCGGGGGCTGAGCACCTGCTCTCTCGCCCGTTGCTTCCATGACACTCTCGACCACACTCCCCAGGCCGACGGCTGTCAATCGGGGCTGACACATTGCGTCAGCCGCCGCCTTCTGGGGCGCCGCTCGCCAGTCGTTTCGCAACGCTTCGGGCCGGACCAGCGGACGGCCCGCGAGCCCGAGCCGAACGACCGCTGGCAGACCCCTGGCAGCGGCGACGATTCGGTGACTGGAGATGACACGCCTTGACTGGTTGGGACCAAGGCGCTTGGACTGGCAGTCATGGGTGGTCAGGGGTTCGAATCCCCTCAGCTCCACTCCCATCCTCTGGTGACGGACCGTTTCTCGGGTCTTTGTGGTTCTGGGACGTGGGCCCGCGTCCTGATTCGGCCAAATCCATCCGAGCTGACGCGGGTCATCGGAAGAACCCGGGCCAGCATTCGTGGCCATCGATTGGCGCCAAGTGTCGCCAAGTCGACATTTTGTCGTTGAACGTCGGGCTCGAAGGGTTAATCAGGACGGCCGCGCCGGTGAAGACGGTTTAATCCATCGAGCGAAGGGATCCGCGCGCCACAACCGAAGGCGAGACGCGAACCCCACATGAGAACCAGTGAAATGACCGCACCCGACGGGCCCGGAATCGAACCGCGCTGGACTGGGGCCGCCAAAGACGCGGTCGGCACATCTCGCTCCGCGGCAAGTCACGTCTGGTACACCGTGTCACAGGGGGTCGTCGACGAGGTCTACTGGCCGACACTCGATCGACCCCAGATTCGTGACATCCAACTCTTGGTGACCGATGGGGAGACCTTTTTTCACGACGAGCGTCGCGACCTCGAGACCCAGACGGAGAAGATCGATCCCGACGCGTTGGCCGTCCGCATCACCAACACCGATCCCGAGGGTCGCTATCGCGTCGTCAAGGAGATCGTGGCCGATCCCGACCAATCGGCCCTCCTCATCCGGGTCCGCATCGAGGCCGAGGAGGCCTGGAGAGAGAGACTGCGCGTCTTCGTGCTGTGTGCCCCTCATCTCGAGATCGGTGGCTGGGGGAACAGCGGGCGGGTCGAGGCCGTCGGTGACCGCACAGTGCTCACCGCGAACAAAGGGAATACCTGGCTGGCGCTCGGTGCTTCGGTTCCGTTGCTCCGGGCTTCGGTCGGCTACGTCGGAGTCAACGACGGGTGGCAGGATCTGGCCCGACATCTCGACATGACCTGGGAGTTCGATGCCGCCAACCAGGGCAACATCGCGCTGACCGGCGAGCTGGCCTTGGCGTCCGATTCGGCCTTCACGATCGCCATCACGTTCTCGGATCGCCGGCATGGCGCCATCACCGCCCTCCTCCAGGCGCTGGGGCACTCGTTCGAAGACCTGCGTGACAAGTTCATCCAGCAGTGGGAGGCAGCCAGTGCGGTCATGCTTCCCCTCGAGAAGGCATCTCGCGATGACGGGGCCCTCTACCGCACCAGCCGCTCACTCCTGCTCGCCCATGAAGACAAGCTCTACCCAGGAGCCCTTATCGCCTCCCTGTCGATTCCGTGGGGCGAGACCAAGGGTGACCATGAGCTGGGGGGCTACCACTTGGTGTGGACCCGGGACATGGTCAACTCCGCCACCGGGCTTCTCGCCGCAGGCAACACCGACGTCCCTATGCACGCTCTCATCTACCTTGCCGCGTCCCAACTGCCCGACGGTGGCTTCCACCAGAACTTCTGGGTCACCGGCGATCCGTACTGGACAGGGGTGCAGCTCGACGAGGTGGCGTTCCCGATCCTTTTGGCATGGCGCCTGCACCGAGCCGGCGCCCTCGACGACTTCGACCCCTTCGATATGGTGCTCCGAGCCGCCGGCTACCTGGTCCGTCATGGTCCCGCAACGCCGCAGGAACGCTGGGAAGAGTTGGGGGGATACTCACCGTCGACGCTTGCCTCCAACATCGCAGCCCTCACCTGTGCTGCAACGATGTGTCGAGAACGCGGCGACGTCGACACCGCCGCGTTCCTCCAGAGCTACGCCGACTTTCTCGAATGCCACATCGAGCCGTGGACGGTCACCACCGAAGGGACCGTGCTCCCCGACATCCCCCGTCACTTCATCCGGATCAACCCGGGGGACCAGGAAACCGGCGAAGACCCGAATAGGGCGGTCGTTCGCATCGCCAATCGCCCGGACGGCGCCCAACGCGAGTTCTCTGCCAAGGACATCATCGACGCCGGCTTCCTCGAGCTGGTGCGCTACGGAATCCGCCGTCCCGACGATCCTCTCGTCGAGGACTCACTGCGAGTCGTGGACGCCACCATCAAGACCGAGCTGGACGAAGGGCCCGTCTGGTACCGCTACAGCAACGACGGCTACGGTCAACGCGACGACGGAGGCCCGTTCCAGGGGTGGGGTGTCGGCAGGCCCTGGCCGCTGCTCACCGGCGAACGCGGCCACTACGAGCTCGCCGCAGGCCGCAACCCGACGGCATACATCGAAGCATTGGAATCGTTCGCCCACGGCGTCGGTCTTCTGCCGGAACAGGTTTGGGATGCCGACGAGCTGTCCGACCATTTCCTTCACAGAGGGCGTCCAACCGGCGCTGCAATGCCACTCATGTGGGCCCACGCCGAGTACATCAAGCTGCTCCGCAGTGTCGTCGACGGACAGGTCTTCGACGTGATCCCAGAGCTCCGCAACCGCTACTGGGAGCGCAACGAGTGCAAGCCTCTGGAGGTGTGGAAACCCAACCGACAGCCGCGATCGGTCGGCCGAGGTTGGCTGCTCCGCATCCAGGCCCCAGAGCCGTTCGACTTGGTTTGGACCAGCGACGAGTGGGAGAACGTTACCGAGACCCCCTCGACAACGACCCGACTCGGGATCGACTACATCGACATTCCGATCTCCGACTCGCAGGCCGACCCGATTCGATTCACCTTCCGCTGGGCCAGCGCCGGCTGGGAAGGGCGCGACTACGCGGTGGATGTCGCCTGACGACAGATAACGAGAGGACCACAGATGATCAGAAGGAACGAAGAGCCAATACCGGCCATCTGGTTGATCGTCCAGCCACCTGACAGAGGAGAGCAATGACCACGGAACTCGCCGAGCCGCGCCTCGTCGTCCATACCGAATCCACCGGTGTCGACCACCTGGAGGGAGCTGAGCGCGATGCGGTCAACGCGGTGAGATTCCTCGCCGCCGACATGGTGGAGCGTGCCGCCTCGGGACACCCCGGAACCCCGATGGCGCTGGCACCGCTCGGCTACCGCCTCTACACGAAGTGGCTCCGTCATGATCCCGCCAAACCCGACTGGTTTGACCGTGACCGCGTTGTGCTCTCGATCGGGCACGCCTCGGCCCTTCTCTACGCGTCCCTTCATCTGGCCGGTTACGACCTGTCCCTCGACGATCTCCGATCGTTTCGGCAATGGGGGTCCCGAACGCCCGGTCATCCCGAACGGGGGGAGACCCCCGGAATCGACATGAGCACCGGCCCCCTCGGTCAGGGCGTCGCCAACGGCGTCGGGTTCGCCCTCGCCGAGAGAATGCTGGCCGCCCGTTACAACCGCTCCGGGCACACCGTGGTCGACCATCGCACCTGGGTGATCGCCGGCGACGGCGACATGATGGAAGGCATCAGTAGCGAGGCAGCCTCGCTGGCAGGCCGCCTTGGCCTCGGCAAGCTCATCATGTTCTACGACTCCAACCGGATCTCACTCGAAGGAGCCACCGACGTAGAAACCTCCGAGGATGTGGCCGCTCGCTTCCGCGCCCACGGATGGCACGTGCCGGCACCCGTCGGCTGCGTCAACGATGTCGATGCGCTCGACCAGGCAATCACCGCGGCCATCGACGATGTCGACAGACCAAGCCTCATCGTGGTGCACTCGAACATCGGCTACGGGACACCAAAGCAAGACACCGCAGCTGCGCACGGAAACCCGCTCGGCCTCGAGTCCCTCGCCGCGGGCCGCTCTACCCTCGGGTGGAATCATGGTCCCTTCGAGGTCCCAGAGGCTGTCTATGCCCATTGGGCGAGTCTGGTGACCCAACGTGGGGCGGCGAAGCCGCTGTGGGATGAGGCGGTGGACAACTACCGAGAGGCGCATCCTGAGCTCGCTGCGGACTTGGTCCGCGTCATCTCCGGGCGGCTACCCGACGGGTGGGAGGATGCCCTGCCGGTGTGGAACTTCGGTGATTCGGTGTCGGGTCGGGACGCCGGCGGCGTCGCCCTCAATGCCCTGGCGTCGGTGATCCCGGAGCTGGTAGGAGGCTCGGCGGATGTGTCGCCGTCCACCAAGACCCACATCGCCGACTCGGGTGATGTCAACTGCGGCGATTGGACCGGGTCCAACATCCACTTTGGAGTCCGCGAGCACGCCATGGGCGCCGTCTGCAACGCCATCGCGGCCCACGGAGGCCTTCGACCGTTCTGTTCGACATTCTTCGTGTTCTCCGACTACCTGCGCCCAGCCGTGCGCATGTCGGCTTTGATGCAGTTGCCGGTTGTGTGGGTCATGACCCACGACTCGATCGGGGTGGGAGAGGATGGCCCCACCCACCAACCCATTGAGCACCTGGCGGCGTTCCGGGCGATGCCCGGGCTCGTCGTGTCGCGACCGGGCGATGCCAACGAGACCTCACAGGCGTGGGCTGAAGCACTGCGCCGGTCCGGTCCCACCATCATCGTGCTCTCCAGGCAAGCCATGCCCGTGATCCCTGCCGATCGGATCAATGTCGCGGCGACAGTGGTCCGGGACGGGCACGATGCGATCATCATCGGAACCGGAACCGAGGTAGCGGTCGCTGTCGAGGCGGCGACGCTGCTTCAGGGTGACGGGGTCAGCGCCAGGGTCGTGTCTTTGCCGTCATGGGAGCGATTCAGGGTCCTTGACGAGGATCGGAGAGTGGGGGTGGTGTCGCCCGACCTCCCCACCGTCGCCGTCGAAGCCGGGTCCAGCCAGGGCTGGCTGGAGTTCGCCGATGCGGTGGTGGGTCTCGACCGCTTCGGCGCCTCGGCACCCGCCGAGGTTGTTTACCGCCAGCTCGGCCTGACCGCGGAAGCAGTCGCCGACCGAGTGCGTCACCTGCTCGATGGAGGTGCGCGATGACCCTCACCATCGCTGTTGGCCACGACCACGCCGGGCAGCCCTTGCGGGCAGTGGCCCTGGCCGCGATCGAAGCCGCCGGGCACGTTGCGCTCCCGGTCACCGCCGACTCCACCGAGCCCACCGATTACCCGGCGGTCGCCCTTGCCGTGGGGGAAGCGATCGCCACCGGGAGGGCGCAGCGTGGCATCCTCATCTGCGGGAGCGGCGCCGGTGTCACAGTCGCCGCCAATATCCACCCTCAGGTCCGGGCAGCCCTCGCCCATGAGGAGTACACGGCGCGTCAGATGGTCGAGCATGACGACGTCAACGTCCTCGCCTTAGGCGCGAGGGTCATCGGCGCCGCACTCGCCGCCGGAGTGATCAGAGCGTTCGCCGGGGCCTCCTTTTCCGGGGAGGAACGCCATGCGCGCCGCCTGGCTCAGGTTCTGGAGCAGCGTCGCCGTCTCCACCAAAACGCACTGGGGGAGCTTGCAGCAGCCGGACAGAGCGTGTGGCTCGACTCGATCAGCCGGGGTCTGATCGAAGACGGGACTCTCGCCCGTTACATCTCCGAGCTCTATGTCACCGGTGTCACCTCGAACCCATCGATCCTCAAACAGGCAATCGGCGCGGGCGAGGGCTACGACGACCGGATTCTGGCACTGCTCGCCGGTGGCATCACTGACGCGGAAGAGATCGCGTTCGAGCTGGCGTTGGGCGACCTCACGCGGGCGGCCGACCTGCTCCTCCCGATCCATCACGCAACCGGCGGCACCGACGGATTCGTGTCCATCGAGGTCAGCCCGACCCTGGTTGACGACGCGGCCGGAACAGTCGACGCAGGAACCCGGCTCTTTGCGCAGGCGGAACGGCCCAATGTCATGATCAAAGTGCCAGGCAGCACCGCCGGTCTGAAGGCTGCCGAGGAGTTGCTCGCGGCCGGCGTGCCGGTCAACGTCACACTCTTGTTCTCTCCGGACCACTACGCCGCCACTGCGGACGCCTACCTGGCGGCGATGGAGAGAAGGCTCGACGGTGGGCTGTCACCTCGAGTGGCCTCGGTCGCCTCGGTTTTTGTGAGCCGCTGGGACGCAGCCGTCGACGCGGATCTGCCGGAAGAAGAGCAGGGCAGATTGGGGCTGGCGTTGATGCAAGAGATCTTCGCCACCTACGAGGACGTTCTCGCGACTCCACGGTTCGCCCGACTTCGCAACGCAGGTGCCTCCCCGCAACGGGTGCTGTGGGCGAGCACCGGCACCAAGAATCCTGCTCTTCCCGACACGTACTACCTGGGACGGCTGGCCGCCCCCGGCACCGTCGACACCGTCCCCGAGCAGACGCTCCTGGCCTACGCCGACCATGGTGTCACCTGTGACCTGATGAAACCTGACCACGGTGAGGCCCGCCGCTGTATCGACGCGGTCCGGGCCGCCGGTGTGGATATCGAGGGTTTGGCCGGTCGCCTCCAGTCCGACGGAGCGGCGGCCTTCAGCACCGCGTGGGCGGAGTTGCTCGACTCGATCCGTATCCGAACACACTGAAACGAAGGAGACCACTCCCAATGGAACTCGGCATGATCGGCCTCGGCCGGATGGGCGCCAGCATCGTACGGCGCCTGCTCCGAGACGGCCACCACCCCATCGTGTATGACGTCAGCACCCAAGCAGTGACCGAATTGGTCGCAGAAGGCGCCGAAGGCGCTGCCAGCCTCGAGGACCTGGCAGCAAGACTCACCCGACCGCGAGCCGTTTGGGTGATGGTCCCGGCGGGGGCCGTCGGCAGGGTGATCGATGATGTCGTCGCCCACCTCGATGCCGGAGACATCATCATCGATGGCGGCAATTCGTTCTATCAGGATGATCTCGAGAGATCAGCCGAGCTGTCCGAACAGGGCATTCGTCTTCTGGATGTGGGCACCAGCGGCGGCGTGTTCGGGTTGGAGCGCGGTTTCTGCCTGATGATCGGCGGTGACACCGATGCCGTGGAACGCCTGAATCCAATTTTCCGCACCCTGGCACCCGGAGTGGACAGCGCCGGGCGCACTCCGGGCCGAACCGGGGAGCCGGTGCCCGCCGAGCATGGATACCTCCACTGCGGGCCGAGCGGCGCCGGTCACTTCGTGAAGATGATCCACAATGGCATCGAGTACGGGGTGATGGCCGCCTATGCCGAAGGCCTCAATATCCTCAAACACGCCGACGTGGGACTCATCGACCGCGAGCCCGATGCCGAGACCGCTCCACTGCGCGACCCACACAACTACGCGTATCGACTGAACATACCTGAGGTGGCAGAGGTGTGGAGGCGGGGAAGTGTCATCGCTTCGTGGCTGCTGGACCTCACTGCGGCCGCTCTTCACGACAGCCCCGAGCTCGAAGGGTTCGCTGGTCGTGTGTCGGACTCCGGAGAGGGACGTTGGACGGTGTCGAGTGCGGTGGATGAGGGGGTACCTGCTCCGGTGTTGTCGGCTGCGCTGTTCGGCCGCTTCGATTCTCGGGGCCGCGACGACTTCGCCAATCAGGTGCTGTCGGCCATGCGGCACCAGTTCGGCGGCCACGACGAGAGAGGCGAGTCGGAATGACTGCCACATACGCCGACGCGCTGATCCTGTTCGGGATCAGTGGCGACCTCGCGCGCACAAAGCTGTTTGCGGCGCTCTACGACCTGACCGCTCAGGGGGATCTCGATATGCCGGTGATTGGAGTGGCCTCCAGCGATTGGGACGACCACACTCTCCACCTCCGTGCCCGCGAGGCTCTGGAGGCGGGAGGGGAAAGCATCGACGATGAGATCTTCGCCCGGCTGGTGGCCAACCTCTGCTACGTCGCCGGTGATTACCGAGACGCCGCCACCTACAAGGAGCTCGCGAATCGGGTCGCAGGAGCAGAGTGCGCCGTTGCCTACCTGGCCATTCCTCCCGAACTGTTCGACGACGTAGTTGAAGGACTGGGATCAGTCGGCCTCAACCGCAATGGCCGGGTGGTGCTCGAGAAACCGTTCGGACGCGATACCGAGTCGGCGGCAGCATTGAACGAGATCATCCATCGGGCATTCCCGGAGGAGAGGGTGTATCGCATCGACCATTTCCTCGGTAAAGACGCGGTGCAGAACCTGATGATCTTCCGGTTCTCCAACACGGTCCTGGAGCCGGTGTGGAACCGCCACTACATACGCGGCGTCCAGATCACAATGGCCGAGGATTTTGGTGTCGAGGGTCGCGGCTCCTTCTACGACACCGTGGGAACACTGCGCGACGTGGTCCAGAACCACCTGTTGCAGGTCCTGGCGCTGCTCGCCATGGAGCCCCCGGTGTCAGAGCACCCCGATGCTCTGCGTGACGAGCGGGTGAAGGTCTTGAGAGCCGTCAGATCCTTCGCCTCCGACAACCTGATCCGCGGACAATACCTGGGCTATCGCGACGAGCCCGGCGTCGCCACCGATTCGGACACCGAGACGTTCGCCGCGGTTCGTCTCGAAGTGGATTCGTGGCGGTGGGCCGGCGTGCCGTGGATCATCAGAGCGGGCAAAGGACTGGCGTCGACAGTGACCGAGGCCGTGGTCGAATTCGCTCGACCGCCGCGGCCCCTCTTCGCCGACGCCGCATGCGAGCCCGGCGCCAACCGGCTGACCTTCCGCACCAAACCGGACGAGGAGATCAGACTGTCGATGCAGGCCAAAACCCCCGGAACGGCCTTGGTGAGCGGCCCAATCGAACTGCACCTTCAGCACGATCGGGTTCCAGGACGAGATGCTTACGATCGGCTCATCGGCGACGCCTTGCGCGGCGACCCGGGTCTCTTCGCCCGCCAAGACGGTGTGATGGAAGAATGGCGGATAGTGGATCGTGTGCTCACCGACCGCTCGCCGTCGATTCCGTACCGGCGCGGAAGCTGGGGCCCCACCGAAGCAGATGCACTGCTCGGCTCCGATTGGACCTGGGCTACCCGATGAATACGACGCCCGTCCGACACGAAGTGGTCTTGGTTCGCCACGGTCAAACCGAATGGAGCGCCGCGGGGAGACACACCGGCCGTTCCGACGTTCCCCTGACTGAGCTCGGTCGACGGCAAGCCGAAGCCCTGGGTGCCATGCTGGACGGAGCCGACTTCGCTCGAGTGCTTTCCAGTCCCCTTACCCGGGCGTGGGAGACGATGGAGCGAGCCGGATACTCGAGTGGGACGGCCACGGATGACCTGATGGAATGGGACTACGGGATCTACGAGGGCCGACGCACCGTCGATATCCGGGAGGAGATCCCTGATTGGTCGGTGTGGGTCGATCCCATCGTCGGGGGGGAGTCTGTCGACGAGGTTGGAGAGCGGGCCGACCGGGTGATCGCGGATGTCCTGGAGGCAGACGGCCCGATCGCGATGTTCGGGCATGGGCATGCCCTTCGCATCCTGGCCGCCCGCTGGATGGGGCTGCCCGCAGTGGTCGGTGCCAACCTCCGGCTCGACACGGCAACGGTTTCCACCCTCGGGTGGGAGCGGGAGAATCGTGTCATCCGGCACTGGAATGAGGTTTGCCATCTGCGGTCGATGGATCCTGTGCCCTGATGGAGATCACGAGGGCCTGTTCTGACCGGCCGAGACGGCAACAAACGTTCTGGGAGGTCCCGTGGCGGAGGAGCCGCCGGTACCGCGTCTCCGCGGGTCGCGTCCCAACAGGGCCCCGTGGCCCTGATCGCCAGGTCGATCTGCCCTTGGAGAAGACATGACACCGATTACTGCGACCGCCGAGTGGGAAGCGCTCCAACTTCTCGGTCCACGAGGAAGCAGGCTCGACCTGCGCCACGCCTTCGCCGAGGACCCGGCCCGCGCCGAGCGGCTCACGTTCGCCGCCGGTGATCTGCTGGTCGACCTCTCCAAGCACCTGGTCACCGACGAGGTCATCACTGCGCTGCTGGCCGTCTCCCGTCGTGCCGGGCTTCCCGACCGGATCGCCGCGCTGTTCACCGGGGACCACATCAACGTCACCGAGGATCGGGCAGTGCTGCATCCGGCTTTGCGGGCTGCCCCAGGCGACGAGTTCTCCGTTGACGGCTTCGACGTGGCCCACGACGTCAGCGAGGTCCTCGAACGGATGACGGATTTTGCCGGCCGGGTCCGCAGTGGCGCATGGCATGGGCACACCGGTCGCCGAATCAACCATGTTGTCAACATCGGAATCGGCGGATCGGACCTGGGACCGGCCATGGCATTCAGAGCACTTCGTCCCTACGTATCCCCCGACATCGACGCTCACTTCGTATCGAACATCGACCCGGCCGACCTCCACTCGGTGCTCGAGGTGGTCGACCCCGAAACCACTCTCTTTGTCGTCGCCTCGAAGACCTTCACCACCCTCGAGACCCTCACCAACGCTCGCTCGGCCCGGGCCTGGCTGGTCGATCGACTGGGCGACGACGTGGCAGTGGCGCGCCATTTCGTCGCCGTCTCCACCAACAGCGAGGCAGTCGCCGCCTTCGGCATCGACACCGCCAACATGTTCGGGTTCTGGGATTGGGTCGGGGGCCGATACTCGATGGATTCGGCGATCGGGCTCAGTCTCATGATCGCAATCGGACCCGACGCCTTCGGCGAGATGCTGTCCGGATTCCGGACCATCGACCGCCATTTCCGCACGACACCGTTCGAGCGCAACGTGCCGGTGTTGCTCGGCCTGATCGGCGTCTGGTACCGCAATCTGTTGGGCTACCCCACCTACGCAGTCCTCCCCTACAGCCAGGACCTCAACCGGTTCCCCGCCTACCTCCAGCAGCTCGATATGGAATCGAACGGTAAGAGGGTCCGGCTAGACGGGTCACCGGTGGACATGGACACCGGGCCGATCGTGTGGGGGGAGCCGGGCACCAACGGCCAGCATGCCTTCTACCAGATGCTCCACCAGGGCACCACTGTCGTTCCCGCCGACCTGATCGGGTTCGTCGAGCCGTCAGCAGATGTTGGCGGTCAACACGACTTGTTGTTGGGAAACATGTTCGCCCAGGCCGAGGCGCTGGCGTTCGGCAAAACTCCGGACGAGGTGGCGGCCACCGGGGTCGACGCTGGTCTCGTGGCGCATAGGACTTTTCCGGGCAACCGTCCCACCTCGGTGATAATGGCCCCCCGGCTCACCCCCTCTGTCCTCGGTCAGCTCGTCGCCCTGTACGAACACAAGGTTTTCACCCAGGGAGTCATCTGGGGAATCAACTCGTTCGACCAGTGGGGGGTTGAGCTCGGCAAGGAGCTCGCCACGACCATCATCAGCGAGCTGACCTCGGCGACCCCACCCGATCTCGCACACGACTCTTCGACCAACGCCCTGATCCGCCGTTACCGAACGGAACGGGGGCGACCGTGACCATCCAACTCGGAGTGGACATTGGGGGCACTGGAATCAAGGCCGCGCCGGTCGACCTCGAACGAGGGGCGCTGGTCGGCGATCGACAATACGTCGCCACCCCTCACCCTGCCACCCCCGCCGCGGTGGCCATCACAGTCGCCGAGCTCGTTCATGGCGTCGGTACCGACGGTCCGGTCGGGCTGGGGTTCCCCGGAGTCGTCAAGCATGGCGTCACCGCGACCGCCGCCAACCTTCATCCCGAGTGGATCGGCACGAACGCCGAGAAGCTGTTCTCGCACCATCTGGGAGGGCGGCCGGTGGCCGTGATCAACGATGCCGACGCCGCCGGACTCGCCGAGATGGGTTTCGGCGCCGGTGCGAGTCAACCCGGTGTGGCGGTGATGGTCACCCTCGGAACCGGTATCGGCACCGCCGTGTTCGTTGACGGAACGCTGGTGCCGAACACAGAGTACGGTCACCTCTTCGTCGGCGGCACCCAAGCCGAGGAGCTCGCGTCAACCAGAGCCAAGGAGCACGCCAACCAGAGCTGGAAACAGTGGTCCACGCATCTCCTGGGCTTCCTCAAAGAGCTCGAGCGGCTCATCTGGCCGGACCTGTTCATCATTGGAGGCGGGATCAGTGTCGAGTTCCGTCGGTTCTGCGAGCGCCTACAAACCTCGGCGCCCGTGGTGGCTGCCACCCTCGGCAACGATGCCGGAATCGTCGGCGCCGCCATCGCTGTAAGAGAAACTGCGGTGTGGAGGCCGAGCGACCGCATCGACGAGGAGGTCAACCACCCGTGACGGCATCGACCTTTGTGACCGATGCGGGCATCCAGGTCCCCGCAGTGACCGCCGAGCAGATGCGCGAGGTGGATCGTGTCGCCACCGAAGAGGTGGGCCCCAACCTCTATCAGATGATGGAAAACGCCGGGCGCAGCCTGGCTTTGACCGTTCTCGACACGATGGGCGGCGTCTGGGCTCTGAAACCCGTCGTCGTCTTGGCAGGCACGGGCGGCAACGGCGGGGGCGGAATCTGCGCTGCCCGTCACCTCGCCAACCGTGGTGTCGACGTCACAGTGGTGCTGTCTGACTCGAAGGGGCTGAGACCGGTCTCCGAGGAGCAGCTCAGCACATATCGAGGCACGGGTGGGCGCGTGGCGTCGCTGGACGAGCTGGACGGACGCGAGGCCGGGGTCGTGGTCGATGCGATCATCGGCTACAGCCTGGGAGGAGCTCCCCGGGGTGCGCCCCGAGAGATGATCGACTGGAGCGTCGCGCAGGCCGGACCGGTGATCTCCCTGGATGTGCCGTCAGGTATCGACGCGACCAGCGGGAAAGCGCCTGGCACCCACGTGCTGGCGTCCGCAACCCTGACCCTGGCGCTGCCCAAGACAGGACTGGATGTCGCCGCCGCCGGAGTCGTGTTCTTGGCGGATATCGGCATCCCCCGTGAGGTGTACCGCCGGGCTGGGATCGACGTCCCCGTTCACATCTTCCGTGCGCGGTACCGCGTGTCGGTGCGGCCACAATGAGAAGCTCTTCGACGAAATCCCGGGTCCGGGCCAGCTATTCGCGGTGGATACAGCGGTCGCCTACGCGTCGCTCAGTCAACCAATTCCCTCGTGCCCGTGAGGAGGCCCCGACAACGCCAAGTGCTGCGGTACGAACATTGGAGTTTCGATGAGCTACGTAAAGTTGACATCAACGCGAGAACAGGACGACACGAGGAGCGCGCCATGAACCCGACCGGAATGGTGAGGACGCTTGTCACGGCCAGCATCACGGTCCTCATCATCGGATCGATCGATGCCGGCATCAGTAATGAGTGGGATCTGTTGACACTGTTCCTCATCGGCCTAGCTCTCAGCGTGGCACTGTTCGCCCGTGTCGAATCCCGACGTCCCGCTATACCCATTCGGCGCGATCTCGTGGCATGGCTCCGCGACCGGGCATCGGTCTCAGGAGAGTCACTCACAGCCGTGACAGACCGAGCGATCGCGACCTTCGCAGATCGGTACGGAGTCGTGTCCGAAGTCGAGGACACGCGTCAATGAGCGCAACCGGTATTCTCGACGGCACCCCGGTCGAGCCCGGCTCTGTTGGCGGCAAGGGGTTTGCCCTCAACCAACTGATCGGGATGGGGGTGACGGTCCCGCCGACCGGGTCTATCACTACCTACGGCTATCGCTGGTTTGTGCGGGACTCGGGCCTGCAGCGCTTCATCGACGACCTTCGTAGCGAGGGTCTTCCCGATCAGGCGGATCTCGACCACGCGGCCGAGCGCGTCGACAAGGCCTTTCTCGAGGCGGCGATGCCCGATGCCCTGGCAACGGAGATCCGCGACCTGGCGGCTGCTATCGGAGAGGGCGCGCCCCTCGCAGTTCGATCATCGGCTACCGCAGAAGACATGGCCGCGGCCTCCTTCGCCGGCCAGTACCGGTCGTATCTCGAAATCGGTGACAGCGACGCCCTCCTACGCGCGGTGAGACTGGTGTGGGCGTCACTCTGGTTACCGGCGCCGCGAACCTATCGAGCTCATGCCGGAGTGCCCGAAGATGACCTCGCGATGTCGGTCGTCGTGATGCGCCTTGTCGACGCCCAACGCGCCGGGGTCGTGTTCACGGTCGACCCGACCGGTTCGGGGCGTGATCTTCGGATCGAAGCCGTTGAGGGTCTGGCCGATCAACTCGTCTCCGGCGATGTGACCCCGGAGGCCTACGTGTTGCCTCGCTCCGCAGCGCATCGCCCTCCGGTGGATCAAGTCCTCGACGAGGCGATCGAAGCGGCTCTAGACCTGGAATCTCGATTCGGCGACCCGCAGGATGTCGAGTGGGCCCACGATGGTGAACGGTTGTACATCGTGCAGACGCGACCCATCACGACCATCTCCGCAAGAGGAAACGACGACGGGTTCGACACCCGCATCGGACCGGATGACTCTTTCACGACGGCCGGTATCGCCGAATCGCTTCCCGGCGTACTCCCCCCTCTCCAATGGACGACCGCGGTGGCGTTGCTGGAGAACGGCTTCCGCCAGCTGTTCGATCGGATGAAGGCACTGCCTCCGATCGCCGATCGGCGACCCTTCCTCGCTCGCATCCGGGGTCGCGCTGTTCTCAGCCTCGACCTCATGAAGGCAGCCGCTGCCGAGGTTCCCGGCGGATCCGCCGAAGAGATCGAAAGGCAATATTTCGGCCGGGTGATCAGCGAGCGGTTGGACCCCCCGCCGGAGGCTGCCACCCGTGGGCCGTTCAAGGGATTGCGATCCATGTTCACCGGTTTCCGAGAGATCAACGCCCGGCGCAGCTTCCGCTTCGAAGCCCACGCCTCCATCGACGCCACCCAGCGGCTCCTCCACAACCCGCCGGACTGCAACCTCGTCACCACCGAGCAACTGCTGGCGTACCGGCATCGCGCGCTCGATCTGGCGGGCCGCCTCATGTCCGCCGAGATCGCGGTGGCCGCTGCTGCAGCGGCGGCGTACCGCGGTGTGGAGCTCTTTCTCGAGCCCCACGTCGGTGATGAGGCAGCCGGCCTCGCCCAACAGCTGACTGCGGGTGGAATCGATCCGTGTGGAGCCCAAGTTGCCCTACGCACATGCGATCTGGCCGATCATGCGCTGAAGGACGATGATCTCGCCAAGTCGATAGTTGGACTCGCTGCCCGCGATCCATCGGTCCTCGCCAAGTTCGAAGTGAGCTCGCCGGGAGCACTATTCTTGGCCGAATTCGAAGGGGAGCTCGGGCGTTCTGGGTCGGCATCTGTATTCGCCGGTGAGACCTGGGCCGAGTCCCCCGATCTTGCCTGGCAGCTCATCAGTCAGGCGGTCCAGGTGGCCCGGTCCGGGCGACCGGCCATGGTCGATCCCAATGCGCGCTATGTGCTCCTCGAAGAGATCGGATCCCGCTTTGCGACCTCGTGGAAATGGCGGATGCAACGTGTCATGACCGCCCAAATCGTCGATGTGCGACGGCGTCTTCTTCGCCGCCTCGTGGCTGACGCCGTCGAGTTCCTCCACCTCCGCGAGAAGACGAAGTCGGCCGTCCTTGCCCTGGGCGGCGAGGTCCGGAGAGTGCACCTTGCTCTGGGGCAGCGCCTCCACGCCTTGGGCGTCCTGGAAACCCCCCGGGACGTCGACCTCCTCGCTGCACAGGAGCTCGAGCCGGTCTTCAACGGAAGTGGTTGGCCCAGCCGATGGGAGATCGAGAGGCGGCGCGATGTTCTCCAACACTTCTCCGAGGACGACTCCCTACCTCAGGTCTTTGTTGGTGACCCGAGCCGACGTCTTGGCGACTCCTCGATCCCGTCCGGTGACACCTTCACGGGATGGGGAGCGAGTGCGGGCGTCTACGAAGGCAACGCCCGCATCATTGCAAAGGCCACGGAGCCGATCGAGCCTGGCGACATCCTTGTGGCCAGGACCACCGATCCGGCGTGGACCCCGCTCTTCCTCACCGCCGGGGCCATCGTGGTCGAGGAGGGAGGGCCGCTTTCACACGCTGCGATCATCGCTCGTGAGCTGGGCCTTCCTGCTGTGCTCAATGTCCCTGGCCTTCTCAGCCGACTCGCCTCTCACAAAACTGTGCGGCTTCGTGTCGACGGCGATGAAGGCACCGTCGTGATTCTCGACACCGAATCCGACGTGGAACCGAACAAACTGGTTGAGGTGGCAGGGTGATCGGCCGCGTACCCAAGCACGTCACACTTGGCGACCAGGTGGATCCGGGCGGTCTTTTCGTCTTCATCCCCGGCGCCCTGGCCAGCGGGTTCCTCATCTCAGTCGGGCTCTTAGTCGGCGACGCCGTGCGCAAGCTGAGAGGCAGCGCCGGGATTGACCGGCGTGTCCGACACACAGGGGCCGCTGTGGCCGACGAGATCCGTGCCGGAGCGGGCGCCGCTCGACGCACCGGAGCGGGTCTCAGGCCGCGGGCTGTCTACGGGTCTGTGAGCGGCGTGTCCTTTGCCCTCGTTGTCCTCGTTCTGCCGGGTGCGACGTGGAATTTCTTGAACCCCGGCGGCTACATTCAGAATGTCGGATGGATCTGGGCGATCAGCATGCTCCTCGCGCTCGGATTCGCGATTCTCGGCGTACAGACGCTCCGTCTCGCTCCGGAGTGGCTGCCCTGGATCATCGCAGCGTTGGGGGTGGGACTCGCTCTACGGTTCGCTCTTGGCAACGAGCCTGCAGGCAACAGGACCGTACTGGTTGTGTTTGGCCTGGTAGTGGCGATAGTCGGTCCGGCCGCGACTTGGCGCTTGCGTAAGCGTTCCGATCGCATCGACGTGCCACCATCGGCGCGGCCGATTCTCACCCGTACACCCCTCAGTCGCCTTGGATGACACCGCACCGATCGTGCCGAGACATCAGGTCAACGGCGTCGGCGTGGGGAACGGAGGAATCGGAGAAATGAGCTTCGAGGTCATCCATCGCGGGCTTCCCGACGACGCTCCTTGGTTCTTCCGCGTTGCCTTGCGTAGCCGAGCCTTCTTGGTGGTCGCCGCCGTGATCACCGTGATTCTCTCCGTGGTCGCGGCGAGCGGCCCGGAGTGGCTGCTTGCATTCGACCAGCCGATTTCGGACTGGGTCCGGGGAGGAGAAGAGGAGCTCTGGCTCGCAAGGCTCATAACCCAACTCGGCTCGCCGACTCTCGCGGTTGCGCTCGGTGGAGTTGCCGTTGCAGCTTTGTGGCGTCGGTGCCGTGCCTCCGCCCTCACGCTTGCTGCCCTGATCGCGGCGGCACTCTCGGCCGATGTCGTGCTCAAGATCGTCGTCGATCGAGTCCGGCCCCCCAACCCGGCGGTGGATACGGGCCTGGGCTCCTTTCCCAGCGGCCACGTCATTCATGCCGTGGTGATCTTCGGCCTTGTTCCGTTCCTACTGTGGGTGCTGACGCGCAGGCGAGCGTTGCTGCGGGCCGGTTTCGCCGTATTCGCTGTTGTCGTGTTGTCCGTAGCCGTGAGTCGAGTGCGTCTTGGTGCGCACTGGCCATCGGACGTGATCAGCAGCGTCTTCATCGGTAGCTCGCTGCTGCTCGGGGCGGAACGGTTGCTCACGTCGCCATGGGCCATCGATCGATGTGCGCTGCTCGGTCATCATCCACCCGGTCCGGCGGGGTTCGATTGAGATCGGTCGGAGGGGGGACCAGACCAACGGCGCCGCCCCATGGCCTCAGGATCATTGGATCGATGTCACGATCACACGCAAGAATTTGTCAATCAGTCGACCGTTTGCAGGACAGTGGCTTTGGTGAATGGGTTTGATTGAGCCAATCGAGCACGAAGTGAGCAGAAGACTATGGATATCGCAGTCAATCTCGTGGAGTCGTATCTTCGTCTCAACGGCTATCTGACGATTACCGAAGTCGATATCCCGCACCTTGCCGTCGGCGGGAAATACGAGTCGATCACCGATGTCGATGTGTTGGCTGTGCGCTACCCGGGCGACCTCTACGCAATCGACGTGGACGACCAGCCGGATACCCGACTTCTCCTCATCGACGACCCCAGCCTTCTTCTCGCCGATCGGATGATCGATGTCATAGTCGGCGAGGTCAAGCAAGGACCTGCCAAGCTGAATCCGGCTATTACCCGCCACGAGGTCTTGCACCACATACTCGGGCGCCTCGAGTGGATCTACGAGAATGGTGTCGCCACAACTGTGGAAGATCTCCAATCGTCCGGCCGTTCAGAGTCGCCTGGTAGATCGGGAGCCGTGATACGCACACGCCTCGTCGCTTTCGGTGGTTTTCAAGGAGAACCGTCGCTCAACACAATCCCCCTGGGACATGTATTGGGTCAGGTCGTTTCCTTCTTCGAGCGTTTTGAAGAGGTGCTCCGACCTGGCCAATTCAGTGCGCCCGCTCCCGCCCTACTCCATCTCTTGGTCAAATGCGGTTACACGATCTCCGATCGTCCCAGGGGCGTCTCCTGACACCCCAGGATCCCCCCACCACCGGGGTCGCCCGAAAGACAGGACACCGAATCACTGCTACAAGTGAGGAGCATCAAGTCACTCCATCATTGCGAACCCTGTCGACTTCAAGTGCGACGCGCATCGTTGTTCCGCGCGATCGTGCAAGCGCGGTCGGACCGGTCGTATCCGTGACCTACTCGAGGGCTTCGGGCTTGGACCTCGGGGTAGGGGTGGCCTGGGAGTGAGCAACACTCCGATCGCCGACCACGCACTGCTTTCTGACTGTCACTCGGCCGCGCTTGTTGACAGGGGCGGCTCGGTCGAGTGGTGGTGTGCCCCTCGCTTCGACAGCCCATCCGTATTCGGCCGGATACTCGACAAGGGGGCGGGTCACTTCTCGGTCGGGGTGTCCGGAGGACTGGAGACGGAGCGCCGGTATCTGGATGGCACCTTGACTCTGGAGACAACGATTCGAAGCGAAGGTGGTGAGCTGGTTCTGGTGGATGCTCTTGCCATGGCCTATGGGGTGAGGGGCCACGACCTGGGCAAAAGGTCTCCACACCGGCTGCTGAGAAGCGCAAGGTGCTCGGCGGGCCAAGTGGATTTGGAGATCGAGTTCGTTCCCCGCTCCGAGTACGGGCTGACCATCCCCGCCCTGAGCCATGTCGAAGGCGGGATCGTGGCCGAGGGCGGGCCCGTTGCTCTGGTTCTCTCGACAACGGTGAGTCTCGATATAGCACCCGGGAGCGCTACCGGGACGATCTCTCTGGAAGCAGGCGAGGAGGTTTGGTTTGCCGTCGAGTACGGGTCGAGCTGGGAAGCCCTGCCCGAAGTCATCTCGGCGGACCGAATCGGGGTCATGCTCGAGGACACCAACGAGGCCTGGCGATCCTGGAACGGCGATCACCAAAGGTATGAAGGAGCCTTCGCACACGAGGTCGACTTGAGTGGCCGAGTTCTCCAGGGTCTCACCTTCGTTCCGACCGGGGCGATCGTCGCTGCTCCGACCACCTCGCTTCCGGAGACGATCGGCGGACATCGCAATTGGGATTACCGGTACTCATGGGTGCGTGACGCCAGCTTCACACTCAACGCTCTCTGGGTTGCCGCCTGCCCGGACGAGGAGCGGGACTACTTCAACTTCCTCACGACCGCAGCCAGCTCCGTCATTCATCGCGATCAGCTCCAGATCATGTTCGGAATAGGAGGCGAGAGAGATCTCACGGAGCGAGAGCTCAGCTGGCTGGAGGGCTGGAGCGACAGCCGCCCGGTCAGGGTGGGGAACGGCGCTTGGGACCAGCGCCAGAACGACGTGTACGGAGAGGTTCTCGCCGCCGCCCACTTGCTGCGAGATCGGCTCCAATGGGATGACGCAGGTCTGCGGCTGCTGTTGACCACGTTGGCCGATCTCGCCGCCAAGGTCTGGACCGAGCCGGACCAGGGGATCTGGGAGATGCGTGACGCACCTCGCCATCATCTCTACTCGAAGCTGATGTGCTGGGTCGCCCTGGACCGTGCCATTGACATGGCCGACCAGCTAGGGGCGGAGGATCACCTGATGATATGGGATTCGGCCCGTGGCGAGATCCGGGAGGCGATTCTCACCCAAGGCTGGAACGAGGCTGCAGGCGCTTTCACACAGTCCTTCGGCTCGACGGCTCTCGACGCCTCCGCCCTCATTCTTCCGATCGTCGGATTCCTACCTGGCACCGATCCACTAGTCCTCGGCACGATCGACGCCATAGAGCGAGGCTTGATGGACGGGTCCGGTTTGGTCCTTCGTTACCGGACTGCCGACGGGTTGGAGGGCGAAGAAGGGGGTTTCCTCCTTTGCACGTTCTGGCTGGCTCAGGCCTTTGCCCTAGCGGGCAGGGTGGAGAGGGCCCGGGAGGTGTGCGCCCATGCGGTGAGCTTTGCCAATGATCTAGGTCTGTTGTCTGAGGAAGTGGATCTGGAAACCGGTGACCTGATCGGGAACTTCCCCCAGGCGTTCAGCCATGTCGGTCTGATCAACACGGCCTGGGCGATCGATCACGCCGAGCGAGCTCCATGACCAGTCGGTCCCAACCGGTCTGGACGAGCTCATCGTCGAATCCTGTTCCATCATGAGGACGGCGGTGACGGGGGGCGGGAACGGAGTCTCGCCGGTAACGGTCATGCCGCCCATCCCTTCGGATGCGGCTTGGGGTGGTGGTGATTCGGTTCGGGTGGTCCACCAGGCGCCGAAGCCGATGACGACGCTGGTGATGACCAGGGCGACGAGGATCCAGAACCGGATTGGGTGGCCATCGAGTCGGGTGTCGGCCCAGTCGAAGCGACCTGGCGTCGGTTCAGGATTCGGGATGGGCCGGTCAGTCACTACGCGGCTCTTCGGCTGTCTCGCTGCTGCTGCTGGTGGTGGTGTGGGTCGGTTTCGAATGCCTGGTGGCGGCCGGTGATCGGTTCGCCCCGTAGCAGGCGCCCCCCGAAGGAGTTGGCGAGCACGGCGGTGACCGAGGTGATCATGGCCACCATTGCCCACACCGGGGACACCAGCCCGGTGATGGCGGCGGGCACGCCGATGCCGTTGAAGCTGAACGCCAAAAGTAGGTTCTGTTTGGTTTTGCGATAGGAGGAGACCCCGACCTGGTGGGCGTCCATGACCGCTACCAGTCGCTCACTCATGATGACGATCTCGGCGGATTCGATGGCGATGTCGGTGCCGGCTCCGATCGCTATCCCGATGTCAGCTTGGGTGAGGGCGGGGGCGTCGTTGATGCCATCGCCGACCATTATCACCCGCTTTCCTTCCTGCTGCAGCTCGCGGATCTTGGCGGCCTTGTCTTCGGGCAACACCTCGGCGATAACTTGGTCGATCCCGACCTCACCGGCGACCACCGCAGCGGTGCGGCGGTTGTCGCCGGTGATCATGATCGGGGTGATCCCTGCCTCTTTGATGCGCCGGACCGCGTCGGCGGCGTCGTCTTTGATCGTGTCGGCAATGCCGATCAGGCCCAGCAGCCGCCGGTCCTGTGCGACTGCGATCACGGTCTGGCCCTTCTCTTCGAGCCGTTCCAAATCCAACTCCAGGGGGGAGAGGTCGATGCCCTGGTTGTGGAGCCACCCGGGTTTGCCAACCAGGATTCGGCTGCCCCCAGAGGTGGCCTCGACCCCGTGGCCGGTATGGGAGGTGAACTCCTCGGTGAGGGGAATGTCGATGCCCCGGTGGTCAGCGGCCTCTTCGACGGCTCGGGCCAGGGGATGTTCACTGTTGACCTCTGCCACCGCTGCCCAGCGCAGGACGTCGTCCTCGTCGGTCCCGTCGGTGGTGATGACGGCGTGGACGGCGGGTTCACCGCGGGTGATGGTGCCGGTCTTGTCCAACACGATGGTTTTGATCTCTCCCATTAGCTGGAAGGCTTCGCCGGAGCGCATCAGGATGCCCCGCTCGGCCGCCTCTCCGCCGCCGCGGATGGTGGCGAGCGGTGTGGCCATCCCGAGAGCACAGGGGTAACCCATCACCAGGGCGGCCAGACCGGCGAGGAGTGCCCGGTTCCAGTCCGGTCCGTCCCCAAAAACGGTTGGGAGGACGGTCCATCCGAGGAAACCGGCGGCGGCGAACACCAGCACTCCCGTCACGAAGTAGCGCAAAACGACGTCGACCAGCTGGAGCACCCCGGGCCGGAGGCTGCGGGCCTCCTCGATGGAGCGGGCCACCTGGGACAGGAACGACTCCTCACCAACCGTGGTCACCTCGACCACCAGAGTGCCGGTCTGGTTGATCGACCCGCCGATCACGACGTCGCCTGCCACCTTCTCGGATGGGATCGGCTCCCCGGTGACCAACGCTTCGTTGACCGCCGACACCCCGTCGGTGATGGTGCCGTCAACCGGGATCGACTCCCCGGGACGGACCCGCACCCGGTCACCGAGTACCACCTCGTCGATCAGGATTTCGACCTCTTCGCCGTCGCGGATCACCCGGGCGGTGTCAGGTTGGAGCGACATCAGGCGGCGGACCGCCTGTGAGGCGCGGGTGCGGACCGCCAGCGAGGCGTAATGAGACAGGATGTGATAGGTGGTCACCAGGGTGGAGGCGGCGAAGAAGTCCCCAGTCGGGAAGTCGTCGAGCACGAAGATCCCCAAGAAGCCGCCGGCCAGACCGGCAAAGGCGGCGAACTCCAACAGCACATGCTGGTTGAAGATCCCCCGTCGCAGCGACGCCCACGCCATCTTCTTGATGAACCAGCCGGTGGTGAACATGGTGTCGAGTGCCAACGCCAACAGGATCCACGGCATCAACGGGATCCGGACCAGGTCGAGCCACTGGCCGACCGCCATCACGGCCAGGCTGGTGATCGTGAACCCGCTGGCGACGATGAGCCGGCCCCGCTCCCGGCGGAGCTCTTCGGCGTCGTCTTCGAATGTGCGGACCTTCTCGGGGTCGCGGTAGGTGTAGCCGATCTGCTCGAGAGTGCGGCGCAGCTGGTCGGGAGTCACCTTGTCCGGGTCGTAGCGGACCAGCCCTTCCTCATGGGCGAGTGACACTCCGACTTCATCTACCCCGTCGAGACGAGTGAAGGCCTTGCTGATCGTCGAGGTGCAGAACGAACACGACATCCCGCCGATACTCATCCGGAAGGACGCCTGACCCGCCGGACCTGGCCGCTCATCCTGTGGTGAGGGATCCTGTTCAGCCACGCCGCACCCCGGTCGTCCTAACTGTGCTCATCGGCCCCGACCGGTTCGAAGCCGCTGGCCCGGATCTGGGTGTGGATGTCATCGTCGCTGACCCGTTCCGGGTCAAACCGCACCTGCACAACCGCGTGGTCGTAGTCGGCGTCGGCCTTGATCACACCCTCCAGTCTGGCCAGCGACCTGCCCAGATTGTCCGCACATCCCGAACAGTGAAACCCCCGGATCTGATACTGCTTGGTCGTTGTCGTTGTCATCTCGTCACTCACCTTTTGGTCCTGTTGGACGGTGGATTGGTGCGCGCTTGTTATGCTCGGGATGTTCCAGGATGTGGCACACACAGGGGTCGCCGGCTGGAATGTCGGGGTGAGCTCGGGCCCGTCTCCGCAGCCGCCGCAACTCGTCGGCCAGCCGCTCCAGCTCCCCGATCCGCTGCTCGACGCTCTCCGCTTGACGGTCGAGCAAGTCCCGGACGTATGCACAGGGAGCCTCACCCCGGTCCCGCAACCCCAAGATCTCCCGGATGTCATCCAATGCCAAACCGAGGGACCGGGCCAGGGCGACGAAGCGGAGCCGATCAGCATCCGCCGGGCTATAGGTTCGGTATCCGGCAGCGGTGCGCCCCGGCTGGGGAAGCACCCCCACCGACTCGTAGAAACGTATGGTCGGCGGATCCACCCCGACCTGCAAGCCAAGCTCGCCGATCCGCATCAGCCCATCTTCGATCATCATCAATTCCTCGGTGCTCGAGTCGGGCAGCGGCGCTGTCCATGCACGCCACCGTACACCTTCAAGTAGCTTGAAGGTCAAGGGGAGAGGCGGAAAAGGTCGCATCACCGACCATGTAATTGGCGCTGGTTCGGGTCGAAGGGACAATCAGGCGCGCGTGTATTGGAACCCGGAGGGGCCTCCTCGTCGGGAGCATCGGCAATTGGTTTGCCTAAGGCCGAGCGGGAAGTATCGATCGAGGACACTTGGGTGTGGCGGTTGTGGCGCTCGGAGTGATTGATGTGTGGGTGGAGGAAGCAGCTCTTATGGTCTGAGGATGCTGATTGGGTTGCTTCTTATCGGGTGCCGCTGCGGTCCTGCTGTGGCTGGGAGCGGGGTAGTTTGTGGAACGTGCTGCGGTGGCGGGCCGCCGTCTGGGGACGGTCGTGTTGGACGGTGGGCTTGCTGCTGGCGGGGGCAGAGCCGGAGCAGCTGATCACGGCGGTCGTCGCGGCGTTGCGAGGCCGGGGGTGGGATCGCGGCTGGGCAGCACGACGCGCCATCGTCGGACAGGATGGTGCCGATGGGACCCGGCATGACCGACGAGGTCCTCGACGGCGTCGACCTTACCGCGATGACGGCGCTCGTCACCGGTGCATCATCTGGGCTGGGCGTGGAGATCGCCAGGGCGCTCGCTGCTCACGGTGCCCCTGTTTGTGCTCACAGTGCGCGACCTCGGTAAGGGTGAGCGGGTCTGATGAGCGGTTGTAGATCGTCACTGGTCGGACCACGTCATGTTGGACGGTGCTCACCATCCGTTGCCGCGGTGTCTTACCCGGTGGGAGGGTTGGTGTCATGATCGACACGCTCCGTGATTGCGAAGCCCCACGCTCGGGCCTCGTCGAGGAGGGCGAGGGCGGATACGGTCTTGTCCAGGGTTCTCACCCCTGTTGGGATCGCACCTTGGGCCAGGAGAATGGCGATGAGTGCGGCGTGCCCACCGGTGATCCTCTCCATGGCTGAGAACCCGGTCTCGGGGTCGTGACGGTCGACGAGATCAAGGGTCACCGCAATCCCTGTGCCGTTCTTGTCGCCGGTAGCCCGAGCCCGTATCACACAGAGGTCGTCGACCTGGTCGGCGTGGATCTGCGGCTCGAGGAGGGCGTGGTAGAGGTCACGGGGCCTCACCCACCCTCCGTCTATCACCAGGGGCTCCTCCGAGAACAGCCCCAGATCTCGGAATGCCCGGAAACGTTCGAAGTGGCCTGGATA
>Ga0214472_10000950_pt1 | contig 34136 bp, 29 predicted proteins | sample RVTome_6_FD_207662 | JGI IMG/M metagenome (GOLD analysis project Ga0214472, IMG submission 207662) | Soil microbial communities from uranium-contaminated site in the Upper Colorado River Basin, Wyoming, United States - RVT140D175 | ecosystem: Environmental > Terrestrial > Soil > Contaminated >...
GCCAGCGCTCCGGCATCCGCCGCGCGCTGCGCCTCGCCCTTGGCCGTATATCCCATACCCACGTCGACGGCGATCGCCGCGAACCCGAAGAGCGCGATGAGCACGACGGCCACGAGGACGAGGGTGCCGCCCCGCTCGTCGCCCAGGACCTGGAAGCCCACCGGTCGTCTCGACTCGTGCTTGCTCATCTCGTCGTCTCCGTTGATCCGGTCACGATTCCCTCCACGCTAGTTCCCCTGCCTCTGTAGCTCCGGGAAGTAGTCCCGGATGTGCCCGTCCCAGTCCCAGGTCGGCGGCGGTCCGGTTGGCAGCGGCGGAACCGGGTCGGTGGGGCTCACGATGTGCGGCGTCACGAGCACGAGGAGCTCGGTGCGCTCCTGGCGCTCACTCGTCTGCTTGAAGAAGGTCCCGAGGATGGGCAGGTCCCCGAGGATGGGGATCTTGGTGACAGCCTCCTCGACGCTGCTGTCCAGCAATCCACCGATCGCGAGCGTCTGCCCCGGGACCAGCTCGACGTCGGTATCCACGCGTCGAGTCCGTAGGCTCGGAATCAGGAAGCCCGCGATGGACAGGCCGTTGGCGAAATCGAGGGACGACACCTCGGGCGTCACTCGCAAGCGGATGTTGCCGGCGTTCGTAACCGTCGGAACGAAGTTCAGCCGCACGCCGAACTCCTTCCACGTGATCGTGATCGCTTGCGTGTTCCCACCCTGGATGCTCGGGAAGGGGAACTCACCGCCGGCCAGGAAGGACGCGGGCTCGCTCTCGCGCGTGATCAGGTTCGGCTCGGCGAGGCTCCGGAAGTCGCCGGTGCTCTTGAGCAGTCGGATGATTGCGTCCAGCCTCGAGTTGTCCCCCGCGACGAGCAGGTTGACGAAGCCCTCGGACAGCGTCTCGATCACGTGGAAGTCGTCCTCGTCCCACGCGTCCTCGATGTGATAGGGATTGGTGACGCGGATCAGCTGGCCACCAATCTCCCTGAGCGAGGACCGCGTGACCTCCGCGAACTCGACGTGCAGCAGGATCTGCTCGGGGGCCGGCACCTGGATGTTGTTGATGACCTGGGCGCCCGTCGCGCTCGCGAGCTCGAGAGCGCTCCGCACGACGGATGCGTCACGCACGGTTCCGCTGATCACGATCGCCGTCCCCGTCGACGACGCCTGGAGATCGACGCCGGGAAAAAGCGCACGAAGCTGCCGCTCCAGCGATGCGAGGTCGGCGGTCACCTCTACCGTGTAGAGCTGGCTCGTCTCGTTGCGGCCCCAAAGGATCAGGCTCGTGCTCCCTACCGAGATCGCGTTCAGGACGAGTTGGCGCGGGGGGATCACCACCGCCTCGAGCACCTCGGGGTCGGCGACCGAGACGCGCAGCAGCGTGTCCGGCACCGTGATGATCGCGGACGACCCTCGCTGGACCGCGATGACCGTGTCGGCGGCCGTCTGGATCTGCTGTGCCGCCCCGGCGGCCGGATACAGAAGAATGGCTGCCAAGGCCACAGAGAGAGGGAGCCCGCGCACACCTCCCGGCGGGATCCTCTGGACGCGTTCCCGTGCGATGCTCATCCGCTCACCTTTCAGTAGGAGACCAGGGTCCGCACGCCGCCCCGGAAGATTTCAACGACGCTGGGTGGGGGCTCGGGAGTCGGCGCAGCGCCGCGTCGAGCCACGACCGGGCGCCTCGGTCCCGACAGCAGCCCGGAAACCCGTGATCCCGACGTGTCCGTGCTATCCACGTCCAGAGTGTTCCGCAGGGCCATCTGGATGCGCCCCTGCGAAGCCGCGAGCACGAGTCGCTCTGCATTTTCGGGGGTCACGAGCAGAGTGATGACGGTGACCGTCATGGGCGTGCCGTCCTCGTCGCGTTGGATCTCCTGACCGGCGGCGACGGCACGCACGTTCTGGAGGATCACGCGGCTGGCGGTGTCCGACGAGCCGGGCGGAGTGAGCGTCACGAGCACGTCGACTCGCGTGCTCGGGAGCACGAAGCCGGCGACCCCGATGACGTCGTCCACACGCACGCTCACGGCGCGCATACCGGACGGGATGGTGATGGGAAGTCCACCCCCGCTGCCGAGCTCGGCGAGCTTGGAGCTCAGGAGCGGCTCGTTCGCGCGCACCGACGTGATGACTCCGCGGCCCACCACGTCGCCGGCGCTCGCCGCGTAACCTTCGGGCACGGCCTCGGACGGCCAGGACACCAGGAGCACGTCGTCCTCCTGGACGATCGCGCCTACGTCGAGGTCTCGGGCGGCGATCGCCACCGAGTTCGCCTCGCCCTCTGGCTCCGCCGCCACCAGCGTCACCGGTCGCTCCTCGAGGTACCGAAGGGCCGAGTAGCCGGCGAGGAGGCCGCTGAAGATTGCCAGCGTCAGGCTGATGAGGATCTTCCTACGCTTCATGACGTCCTCCGCTCACTCGTTTCTCATGACGAATTGGGTGCTCAACACGAGGTCTTCGCTGCCGGTCAGCCAGTCGAGGAACCTTCCCGCGAAGACGAGGCTGTAGGGGTAGTCGATCTGCACGGTCGCGGGTGTGCCGCGGAGGTCTCCGAAGCCGTCGATCGCGATGGTCGCCTCGTCCGGATCGAGATTGCCGTTGGTGAGTCCGTCGCGAATCGCCTGCAGGACGTCGTCCTCGGTGGTCGTGGGATTGTCCACGACGGCCATGCGAGCGCCCTGCCGGGCCTGGTAGGTAATGACCTCGTAGGCGCTCCAGGCGCGGGCGAAGTCCACCATGCCGAGGATGAGCAGGAGCAGAAGCGGAGCCACCAGCGCGAACTCGACGAGCGCCTGCCCGCTTCTGCTGTCGCCCGCGGAGCCGCGTCGTGCTCGAGCGATGCCCGCCCGCCCCCGCGCCCTCGTGTGGCTCATCGGGTCAGCAGCTGGGAGGGGAGGGCGAACCACGTCGCGAGCGAGCCGACCGCGATCGCGACCCCATAGGGGATCGTGAGCGCGCCCGGCGACTCGATATCGTGCGGTGTGCCCTTTCGGCCCAGGGTCGTCAGGTGCAGCGACAGGTGCCAGGCGCGGGCGAGCGTCCTCAGCAGATGCCCGCGCCGGAGGGCGAGGGCGAGCGCGAGGACTCCTCCGGTGATGCCGATGACGAGGAGCGCGCTCACGAGCCTCGCCGGCCCGAGGAACGCTCCGGTGACGACGAGGAGCTTGGCGTCGCCACCGCCGAGGGCCCCGAGCGCGAACAGTGTCATGCCGACCACGAGCGCGATAGCGCCGCCGACGACGGAAGCCAAGGCGACCACCGGTCCCGCGAGGAGCGCCCATAGAACGGGCGCCGCGACCATGCCCGCGACCGTGAGCACATTTGGAATGCGCCTCGTCCGCAGGTCGGTCACCCCCGCGAGCACCATGATCAGCACGAACGGGAGGCTGATCGTGAGCGAGTTCGTGGTCATTGTCGATACACAACCGGTAGGAGAAGTACGCGCCGAAGGGCGCGGACCGAGCGCCGGGGCCCGGGCGGACCCCGGCAGACCAGAGATCAGTTTAGCTGCTGCTGCTCCGGGCCCACACCATCGAGCTCGTCGACGATCGCGTTGAACACGTCGCCGAGCTCATTCGACATGGCGGTGAGCAGCAGGACCAGCGCGACCGACACCAGCCCGATGATCAGGGCGTACTCGGTCAGGCCCTGGCCGCTCTCGTCCGACCATAGCGCTTTGAAGAACTGAAACATCTCGTCCCCCTGGCCGTTTTGGCCTGGTGAGAAGTGGCTGGGGATCGGCGAGTCCGATTCCCACACCGTCGGGTCGTCGCATCCGTCTTGCTGAGCCATGCAGCCCTCTCGGAGCACGCGGCGACGCAGCCTACGGGGTATAGCGCTTGGCAGACCGCGTGCCAGCGGCGCCAGATTCTCGCAAGTTGTTGCGGGCGAGTCGTTTAGCTGCTGGCAGCCGGGCCGCGACGGTGCGTACTCGTAACGCGCCGTTACAGCGGGCGACGCTCAGATCGTTACAGCGCCGGCTCGGGCGTCAGCACTCGGCGGAGCGCATGCTCCGCGGACGGCGAATGAGAAGCTGGCCCGCTGTGGGCACCGCCCGGGGCCGGTGGCGTCTGCCCGCAATGCGCAGGCGAGGAAGGAGGAGGCGCCCCTGTGGGGATCGTCGCGCTGATGGGTGTGGCGGCCCCGGGGCCGTGGCTGGCTCCTGCGCCACCCGGCTCAGTTCAGCGTCAGATCCCACCGCGCGGCCATGCGATCGAGTCGCGGCCGGGAGATGCCCAGGATACGCGCCGCTTCGCTCTTGTTCCCGCCGGTGTCCGCCAGCACCCGCTGCACGTGCCCTCGCTCGATGGCGGACAAACTCCGGTCGCCGGGCATCGACCGAGGCTCGGCCGCGTCGCCCGCGAAGGAGATGTCGCTGAGCCGGATCGTCGAGCTTCTGCAAAGAACGACCGCTCGCGACAGCGTATTCTCGAGCTCGCGCACATTGCCAGGCCAGTCATGGGCGATCAGCGCCGCCAGCGCCTCGCGCGCAATGCCGCAGGGCGCTCTTCCGCGCTCGTCGCCCGCCTTGCACAGGAAGTGACCAACCAGGAGGGGGATGTCCGATCGCCTCTCCCGCAGGGGCGGGATCTCGATCTCCACGACGCGTAGGCGGAAGAAGAGATCCTCCCGGAACTTCTCCTCGGCCACGAGCCGCGAGAGATCGCGGTTCGTCGACGCGATCACGCGGGCTCGCGTCCTGTGGACGCGCTCGCTGCCGACCGGATAGAACTCCCTCTCCTGCAGCACGCGGAGGAGCTTCGCCTGGAGAGTGAGGCTCGTGTCGCCGATCTCATCGAGCAAGATCGTGCCGGACCCGGCGAGCTCGAAGAGCCCCTTGCGGTCGGCGGTGGCGCCTGTGAACGCGCCCTTCACGTGACCGAACAGCTCGGACTCGAGGAGCGTCTCGGTGAGCGCCGCACAGTTGACCCCGACGAACCGCTCGTCTCGACCGGGCGAGTTCCTGTGGATCGACTTCGCAACGAGCTCCTTGCCGGTTCCCGTCTCACCGATCAGGAGCACCGGCGCGGTGCCGTTCGAGAGCGCACCGATGGTCTTGTAGATCTCGACCGTCTTGGGGTGCCGCCCAACGATGTCCTCGCCCGGCGAGAGGGGCAGCTCGGGGTCGCCGGGCTTCAGCACTTCCTTCCGACCGGCGCGCTCGGCGATGCAACGGCCCATGACCTCGTCGACGTGGTCCAGATCCAGCGGCTTGAGCAGGAAGTCGAACGCACCGTCCCGAATGGCGTCGATCGCCGCCTGCATCGACGCGTATCCGGTCAGCAGGATCACGTCGGTGGCCGGCGAGCTGGCCTTCAGTCGGCGGAGGAGGTCGAAGCCGTCCATGCCGGGCATCTTCACGTCGCTGAGAACGATGTCCGGCGAGGCGACGGAGAAGCGGCTCAGCGCCTCCTCGCCGTTGCTCGCGGCGGTTACGCGGTGCCCCAGGGACGCGATGTGGCGCTGCAAGGTGACGCGATGCGCCTCGTCGTCGTCGACGATCAGGATACCCACGGAGTCGTGCTGTTCGTGCACTGGCTGGTGCTCCACTCTGAGCGCCCGCCCCCCCCCGGGGTCGCGTGTCTGATGAAGTGTTGAACGATATTCGAGTCCCACTGGAAAGGGCAAGTCCTGTCGTCTGGACGTCATGTTGCACGTCCACCACACCGTGTGTCACGATGTCATCACCCGGTCAGCCCGATCCAAGGCGCGTCGAGGGGATTGCCGCGCGCCCGCTGGAGTCACGGCGCAGACCCCGGGTCTCTCCCGAGGGGCCCCCAAGTTGCATCGGGCATCTACAGGCACTCCCCCTTACTCAGCTAGGCCCCTCACAACCGGAGGGCGGGCTTGTCGCTTCGAGCCAGGACGCTTCTTCTCTTTCTCGGCTTCGTCCTCGTGCCCCTCGGCGCGGTGGGCGTGGTGGCCTCCGTCGGTACGCGATTGGCTGTCGAGGCAACGGTCGCGAGGGCCCTGGAAGCGTCCTCCGTGGGGGCCCAGGCCCAGGACGGGCGTGGCACCGCGACAGCGGAGCTGGAAGCACGGTTGGCGGAGTCGACCGAGGCCATCCTGGCGCCCCTCGACAGGCTCATGGTGGCGTACGTCGCCCTCATGTTGCTGGTCGCGGCGCTCGCGACGCTCGGCTTCCGCATGGTCAGTCACAGGATCTTCCGGTCCTTGGATGACTTCCGGGGCGCGGTGGAGCAGATCGCGCAGGGCGACTTCGCGCCCTGGCTCCCACTCCCGGGCAAGGACGAGGTCGGCTGGCTTTCCTTGTCGCTCGGACGCATGGCCGAGAGACTCGGCCAGATGATGCGGAGCATCGAGCAGAGCGCTCGGCTGACTGTCGTGGGAGAGATGGCGACCCACATGGCGCACGAGGTTCGCAACCCTCTCTCGTCGATCAAGATGAACCTGCAGATCCTCGAGCGAAGCGTCAGCGCCGGACTGGTTCCGGCGGATGCACGGGTGAGCATCGATACGAGCCTGTCGGAGATCGCCAGGCTCGAGTCGGTCGTCACCCGAATGCTGGAGTTCGGCTCGCCCGAGCAGCGTTCGCGGAGCCGCTGCCGTCTGCACGCCGTCATCACGGAGGCGGCGAACCTGCTGCGTACCGCGCTCGACGAGAAGCAGATTGCGCTGCGTCTCGAGCTCGACGCCGAGTCCGACTGGATCTGGGCGGATCGCGGTCGGGTGAAAGGTGCCGTCATCAACCTGCTCGTGAACGCTCGGGATGCGATGCCCAAGGGCGGGGAGATCCTGGTCGAGACCCAGCTCTTCCTGGGCGACGGGGGCCGCCAGATGGTGGCCGTGGCCGTGAGCGACTGGGGTCCGGGCGTGCCCACGGCCCTGCAGGACGAGATTTTCCACCCCTTCTTCACCACCAAGACGGACGGCTGTGGGATCGGGCTTCCAGCCGCGCTGAGGACGCTGCGGGACCACGGCGGCGACCTGTACCTCAGCCAGCGACCCGACGGAGGCGCCGGCGCCTGCTTCGTCGCGCTCTTCCCGCTTGCCCTTCCCAACAGTGCCAGCGAGTCCGCCGCGGGCCATGTCGACGCCACGGAATCACCCCACGGGCGAGGCTGGCGAAAGCCGGCCGGGGACACGCTGCGTTGGATGCGGATCTCTCACGACTCGACGCGCACGCTGGACGAGGAGCCCGCCTCCCCGGATGTCCACTGAGCAACCGCGGTCCGGGCCGTTCTCGATCACGAAGACCCGGATCCACTGGCTGCAGTAGTCGGCGAATAAGTAGTGCCCATGCAGCGCATGGTATACGCTGCCGCTGTCAGGGCTCTGCGCCGGTCATCGGCCCGTACGTCGGCCGCCCCCGCTCCCCGCGCTCGAGCCCCTCCTCGAGCGGGCCGCCGGGCGCGAGCGAGCGCTCCCGGCCGTCGACCCGCTGGCGCCGCCAACCGACTCGCGCAAATTGATACGTCCGAGGCCAGCCGCCCCCCCTTCGTTCACGGGCGACGGGTAGGAGCCTTCAGGCGTCCAGCCGACTCGGTGTGGACCCATGCGCCGAAAGGGAGTGGCGGTATGCCCTCGTCTTCACAAACACCCTTGGTCCTCAAGACGGACAAGGTCGTCAGGGCGGTCGTCAGGGAGCCCGTTCGCACGGCCAGCGAGGTGTTCATTGCGGTGGGTGGAGGCCTCTGGCTGGTCGGGGCCGTCGAGCTCCTGCTGCTCTGGTTGCCGATGGACCCGGGCAATATCGCTTGGAGATTCGGGACCGTGTCCAGGACGATCGAGGCTCTCCCGCCCGCGGCGGTCGGGGCGGCGCTCCTGACCTTCGGCCTGCTCCGGCATCCGAACGCTCGTGGAGCCGCCTCGATGGCGCTGTCGGTCGTGTTCGGGTTGCTCGCGGCCGTCTTCGTCGGCCTCGGCGTGCTCTACTTGTCCGCCGTGCCCACTGCGTTCGCGCAGGCTTCGGGCACGACGGTGCAGCCGCTTCGGGGAGCGGTGGTGCGGACGTTGTTCACGGTTGTGGTCGCCGTGGCGACGAGCGGCGCGGTGGCGGTCGTGCTCTGGCGGGGCGTCGGCCGGCGGGAGGAGTCGGGTGGCAGTACGCCGCCGAAGCTGCGGATGCCTCGACGGCCGATCGCCCCGGCGCGGGCCGCCGAACGAGAGCGATCGGAGTCCCGAGCAGAACCGGGTGCCGAGCGTGCCGGAAAGGCGGAATGGGCTGAAGGGAACAGAGAGGGCGACGAGCGGGAAGAATCGACGGGGACGCAGGACGGCGAGGAGCCCGGGACGCCGGAGACGCTGGAGGCGTGGACGGAGCCGCAGCTGCCGGACGACGGGGACGAGTCGAGGGAAGGCGACGGTCGCAACGGGCGACGTGTAGATTGAGAGTCGATCGAGAGAGCAACTCACGGGTTCGCCTTGCTTGACCCTCCCCCTTCCGCGGCTTCTTACTCCCCCGGCCCGAGCGCCGAGGGCCAGTCGCCGTCGAGCCCCAGGATCCTGATCGTCGCGCCACAGCCGTTCTATACGGATCGCGGGACACCGATCGCGACCCGCTACCTGATCGACGCGTTGCTCGAGCTGGGTTACGAGGTGGACGTGTTGACGTATCCGTTCGGGCACCCTCTGGAGACCTCGGACGTCGGCCTGACGCGCATCCGCAACCCGCTGGGGCTTCGCGGCGTGCCGATCGGCTTCTCGTGGCGCAAGCTCTGGCTCGATCTCTTCTTCTTCTCCGCCATCGCACGTCACCTGGCGACGAAGAGGTACGCATGCGTCAGCGCCGTGGAGGAGTCCGCCTTCATAGCCGCGCTCGTGGCGCCCCGCTTCGGCGTGCCGGTGCTCTACGACATGCAGAGCAGCCTCGCCGAGCAACTCTGTCAATTCAGGCCTTTCCGGAGCGGCCTGGCGCGGCGGTTCCTGCACAGCTGCGAGCGGTGGCTCCTCGGGCATGTGGACCTCACGATGACCAGCGCGGGGCTCGCCGAGCGCGTCAGGAGGGCGTCGCCCGAAGCGTCGGTGCACGAATGGCAGTACCCGGGGCTCACGGAGGCGGCCGATCCGGCCGACGTCGAACGGCTGCGCGAGAAGCTGGACCTGACCGGAACCCGCGTCCTGCTCTACGCCGGCAACTTCGCCGAGTACCAGGGCCTGGGAGAGTTGGTCAGCGCCATGCCTTCCGTCCTCGCTCGGGTGCCGGATGCCGTCCTGGTTCTGGTGGGGGCGGACAGCGACGACGATCTCGAGACGACGCGTAGGCTGACCGGGTCGTTGCCGTCCGAGGCCGTGCGGATGCTCCGACGACAGCCGCGCCAGTCGATGCCGCGATACCTCGCTCTGGCGGACGTGCTCGTCTCGCCTCGTCAATTCGGGGAGAACCTTCCGCTCAAGGTCCTCGACTACCTGGCGGCCGGCCGCGCGATTGTGGCCACCGACATTCCCGCCCATCGCACGATGTTGGACCACGACCGCGCGGTGCTGGTGGCGCCGGACGTCCCGTCGCTTGCCGCAGGACTCACCGAGATCCTGCAGGACGAGCGGCGGCGACTGAGGCTCGCCGAGCGCGCCCGGGAGTTCGCCGAGGAGCGTTTCGGCTGGCTCACCTACGTGCACTCCGTGGGCGAAGCCTACGCGAAGCTCTGCGGCGGCGATGACGACAGCCGCTGAGCGCCTCTCAGTGATCATACCCGCGAGGAACGAGGCCGACCGCATCGGCCGGACCGTTCGGGCGGTTCTGGTGGCGATCGACCAGATCGACGCGGAGGCGGAGGTCATCGTCGTCGACGACGGCTCACGGGACGCTACGGGTCCGGAGGCATCCCGGGCGGGTGCCCGCGTCGTCCGGCGAGACGGAGCGGGCAATCCAGGCGCCGCCCGGAATCATGGAGCCGAGGAGGCGACCGGCGCGGTCCTGGTGTTCCTCGATGCCGACTGCGTGCCCGCTCCCGGTTGGCTCGCGACTCTGGTCGCCGCGCACGAGGCCGGCGCTCGCTGTGTGGGCGGTTCCCTGGCCCTCGCCCCGGACCTCCCGTGGACGGCACGCTGGGACTACTACTTCAGCAGCTACCACCTGCACCCGGACCGACCCGGGGGACCCGTGGCGAACCATACACCGGCCAATCTCAGCGTCATGAGAGACGCCTTCGACGCGACCTCGGGCTTCACCGAGTCGCACCCCGTGGCCGACGGTCACGAGGAGTTGATGCTGCAGGGCGCGCTGCGCCGAAGCGGCTCCGTCTGCCACTTCGAGCCGGCGGCGGTGGTGTACCATCACAATCGCCCCGGTCTGGGAAACCTTCTGCGTCGCACGTATCGGTGGGCGTACAGCTCGATCCAGGCCAAGGCCGAGAGCGGGGCCGGGCGGTGGAGCTGGTTGTATCGGCATCCGTGGCTCCTGGTGGTCGCCGCGCCGCTGATCGCCCCCTTGCAGGCCCTCTACATCGCCCACTGCTGGATGCGCGCGGGAAGGCTCGAGCCGCTCGCGGCTTTTCCCGTGCTGCTCCTCGCCCGCTTCGTGTACGCCGGGGGCACGATGATCGGCGGATGGCGGTGGCTAACGTCGTCCCCGCGGGTTCACCGGGCGCCCGGCCGTTCGGCACCATGAGCTCGGAGGAGACGCGGCGAGACGGGACTCGCCTCAGCGCCGTGATCTGTACGCGCGGCCGGCCCGACTTGGTGGCGCGAGCCCTCGGTTCCTTGACGGGTCAGGACGTGCACGAGGTGGTCGTGGTCGACAACGCTCCCGAAGACGACGCGACGTGCCGATTGGTTCGGGAGCGCTTTCCGGGTGTGCGGTACGCGGTGGAGTCTTCGCGTGGCCTGGATTTCGCGCGCAACCGCGCGCTCCGTGAGGCGACGGGTGAGGTCGTGGCGTATCTCGACGACGATGCGGTCGCAGCCCCTGGGTGGGCGAGTACGCTGCGTTCCGTATTTGCCTCGGATCCGCGCGTGGGCGCCTGTACGGTCCGGGTCGAGGCTCTGGCGATCGAGACCCCGGGGCAGCGTCTCTTCGAGGAGAACGGCGGATATGCACGGGGCCTGGAGCGCATCCGGCTGCCCGACGACGCGGATCGGCCCCTGCACGGGCACGCTGCTCCGCTCATCGCCTGGGCCGTGAGCGTGGGCAGCGGCTGTAGCTTCGCCCTGCGTCGCGGGCTCGTGCTTGATCTCGGTGGCTTCGACGAGGCGCTCGATCTCGGGTGGGAGCTACCCGGTGGAGGCGATCACGACATGCTTTGGAGGGTGCTTCAGGCAGGCTACCACGTCGTGTACGAGCCTGAGGCACTCGCCCATCACGAGCACCGGAAAGAGGAGTCCGCCGTGTACGCGCAGCTCGCCGGCCACCAGCGCGGTCTGGTGGCCTTCTTGACCAAGTCCGTCGTAACGGCGCGCGGGAGGCGGCGCCTGAGCGTATTGACGTTCCTTCTCTGGCGGTTACTGAAGCCCGGCGTACGCCTGGTGAGGCGCGCAGCGCGGCGGGACCCACTCCCGGCGGCCGCGTTGCTGCGGATGTGGGTGAATGCAATCATGGGTCCCGCCGCATACCTGAGCGCGCGCCGGACCGCTCGCCTCAGGGCTGCGGAGGCGCACCTGTGAGCAAGACGTCGGGTAGCCGGCGGAAGGGGCCGCTGGCAGCCGCCCGCAACTTGTGGCGGTACCGCGACCTCGTCGGCCGGATGACGGCCCGCAACCTGAAGGTCAAGTACAAGCGGTCGGTGCTCGGATTCTTCTGGACGCTGGTGAATCCGTTGATGACGGTCACGATCCTCGTCGGGATCTTCTCGTACGTCGTGAGGGTCGAGATCGAAGCGTACTGGGCGTTCCTGATCAGTGGGTACTTCGTCTGGAATTTCCTCGGCCAGACGCTCAGCTCCGCCACATACGTGCTCAGGGAGTACGGCCAGCTGAGTCGGGCCGTGTCGTTCCCGAAGGAGGCGCCGATTCTGGCCGCCGCGCTGTCGAGGCTGGTCGAATTCACCATCGAGATGGTCCTCGTGCTCGTCATCGTCGCCGTCTTTCGGCACGGCGACCTGCCAGCGTCGTTCGCTTGGATCCCACTGCTCGTCGTCATCCAGGTGCTCATCGGGCTAGGCTTGGCCCTTCCCGTCGCGACGCTCGCCGCCTTCTATCACGACGTCGAGCACGCCATCCCCATCCTGTTGACGACGTTGTTCTATCTGTCCCCCGTGTTCTATTCGGCGGATCTCGTTCCCGAGAGCGTTCGCGCCCTCTACATGCTGAACCCGCTTGCGGGGCTGCTCACGCTGTTCCAGAGCGTGATCCACGAAGGCCAGGCTCCGCCTCCCGGACTACTCCTCGAAGTCGGGGTCTTCTCCGTGATGCTTCTCGCTCTCGGATATACGGTATTCAACCGGTTCGAGCCGCTCATAGCAGAGGTCATCTGACGTGGATCGGGACATCGCGATCCGCTGCCGCGGCGTCACGAAGCGGTTCCACTACTACGAGCACCGAACGTCGACGCTGCGCGAGCTCTTCATTCGGTCCGTGCTCCGTCGCCCGATCACGGTGAAGGCGCCTCTGTTCACGCTGAGCGAGTTCGACCTGACGGTCCGGACCGGCGAATCGGTCGGACTGATCGGTCCGAACGGATCTGGCAAGAGCACCCTCTTGCGGCTCATCGCGGGCATCTATCATCCGACGGAAGGGACGGTGGAGACCCAGGGACGGGTGGCCGCCGTCATCGAGCTCGGCGCCGGGTTCCACGACGACCTCACCGGCGCGGAGAACGTCGGCTTCTACGGATCCGTGATGGGACTCACCCGCAGGGATCTCGAAGATCGCTTCGACGACATCGTGGAGTTCTCCGGGATTGGCCCGTTCATCGACGTGCCGCTGAAGTACTATTCGTCCGGTATGCGGGCCCGCCTCGCGTTCGCGGTGAGCGTCTGTCTCGAGCCTGACATCCTGCTGATCGACGAGGTGCTTGCGGTCGGCGACGAGGAATTCCGCGAACGTTGCCTCGCTCGGCTTTCGGAATTGCGCGCGCGCGGAACGACCCTGCTGGTCGTGTCCCACGAGCTGGAGAACCTGACCGATCTCTGCTCGAGGGCGGTCTGGATCGACGGTGGAACGAGCCGCGCCGAGGGAGCCACTCGGGAGGTAGCCGATGCCTACAGAGCCAGCGCCGGCTGATTGGTCCGGCGGCCCGTCGTGAGCGACTCCACGTCCATCAGCGTGGTGATCTGTACCAAGGACCGGCCCGAGCTTCTCGACGGCTGCCTGGAGGCGCTGCGTCGGCTGCGATATCCGAGCTACGAGATCGTCGTCGTGGACAACGGCTCGAGGGACGACACGACGCGGCTCGTCGCGGAGCGGCACGGTGCGCGGCCGCTGCGGGAAGACCGAGTGGGGCTGGACAACGCCCGCAATCGCGGAGCTGAGGAAGCCGCGCACGAGGTCGTGGCGTACGTCGACGACGACGTCCGAGTGGACGCGGAGTGGTTGTCGGCGCTGGGCCGGGCGTTCGAGGATCCGACGGTGGACGCGGTGACCGGCCTCGTGCTCCCCCTGGAGCTGGAGACGCCGGCGCAGCGGCTCTTCGAAGCATATGGCGACGGCATGAGCAAGGGCCTGGAGGCCGTCACCTTTAGGGGCGCCGACCTGTCGGCCGAGGCCCTGATCGCCGTCCAGCACGTCGGGGTCGGGGCGAACATGGCGGTCCGCAAGGGTGCGCTGACGGACGTGGGCGGCTTCGACCCGTCCCTGGATCTCGGCACACCCGCGGGGGGCGCCGGCGACCTGGACCTGTTCCACCGACTACTCGCGGCCGGAAAGACCATCCGCTACGAGCCGTCGGCGGTGGCGCGCCATAAGCATCGGAGGGAGATGGGCGACCTGAGGAGGCAGCTCTACGACAACGGCCGCTCCTTCGGGGTCTACCTGATCAAGCTGCTACGCGACCGAACCGTCCCGAGGACCGCGGTCGCCCACTACGTGGTCACCACGTGGCTGCCGTGGTTGGTCGGGCGGCTCGTCCCGAGCCTCCTCGGACGCCATCCCCTGCCGCCCCGCCTGATCTGGGCGGAGGTGAGGGGCGCACTCGTTGCCCCCTTCGCGTTCGCGTCGACGTACCACCGGTCCCGGGTACTCGGCGGCACGCCCCCGCTCCGATAGCTCGGGTCAGCTTCCTTGGCGCGCTCGGACCTCGATCCCACCCTCCCCAACCGAGCCGAATGCCGCGAAGTGCGGGCGGGTGGACAGGATCGGCCCCCAAACCGTGAGCTCCAGGCTGTCGGCCTCGTCCCCTCCAGCGTCGACGCCGCGAAACTCGTAGCGGTACCCGCTCTGGCCGTTCACCCTCGCGGGCCCCCAGAGCGTGACCCGTCCCGGACCGAGGCTCACGCCCGCCGCCTGGTCGGACGCCACCTCGAAGCCCGCCGTCCGGTAGCGGAACATCGCTCTGGCGGCCCCCCGGTCTCCTCCGGTGGCGAAGTAGCTGAACGCAGCCCAACGGCCGATTGGTTCGCGCTCCGATTCGCCGGTGCCGAAGGGATGGAGGAAGCCTGTGCCGGAGGATGTCGGGAGGCTCTCGTCCAGGCGGCCCCTGACCACGACGTTGTCCCAGGTCACCCCGTAGGGGCCCTCGGCGAGGGCCCAGTTCCCCAGGTACAGACCGACACGCGCCGCCCCGAGCTCGTCCCGCATGCGCCAAGATCCGCCCTCGGCGGGAACCCAGGCGCCGATCGCCAGGCCGGTCCGTTCCGGGTCGGCCTGCGTGCATTCTCCGGTCCAGATCGAGTTCTCGGTTCCGGCGGCGGCGTTGTTGATCGCCACGGTGGTCGGACACGCGGAGCCGGCCTCGCTCTCGTCATCGTCCCAGGCGCGGGACGCGTGCGCCCGCACCCAAGCTTCGACCGACCCGCCCTCGTACCGGAGCCGCAGGTCGAACGTCTCGTACGCTTCGCTCGAGCCCTCCGCCTCGTGCCGTTGCACGTCCATCTGATGGAGCCCGTAGGGTCCCTGGTTGTCGTTGAATCCCGAGAACTGGTAGGCGCGAAGACCGTGCCGGTGGTCGAGCGTACCCTCGGAGTCGAACGCGGCTAGGCTCGAGTAGGCCCGAAGGGAGACCCGGCTGGAGCCCTCCAGAACGGCTTGGAAGAGCGCGCCTGTGTCGGTTCCGTCCGGGGGCCAACCCATGTCCCCCGTGTACTCGATGCCGGAAAGGTCCAGTCCGTGGATCTCGACCTGGAGCGCGCTGTTCCGCGTGTCCCAGACGACGGGGTAGACGACCGAGGCGATCCCCCCCCACGGCGAGTCGTCGGTCGTCTCCAGGCGACCGGGCCCGAACTCGAACACGGCCTCGCCGGCCTCGACGGAGGACGACGGATAGGTCTCGCTGGAGAGGCTGTCGGGCACCGCACGCGAGCAGGCGGAGAGTACCGCGAGCCCGGCAGCGAGCGCCGTCACCACGCCACGCCCGCGAGCCCACGCGCCGTAGTCCGCGCGGGAGCGCGGAGCGGTTCGCTCCATCATGATTCCAGCTCCGGCCGGACCCTTGCGAGCCGTGGCTCGACGCCTGCGGACGCCGGCTCCCCGATCGACGCGATCCGTCGGACGTGTCTCCGCGCGGCCAGGTAGGCGAACGGACTCCGGATCGCCCCACGGAGCTCCGCCAGCACCAGTCGGCGAGGAAGGCCGTGCGGCCGTACCAGTCGCTTCAAGATCCATCCCCAGAGCCACTCCACGAGAGCGAACCGCAGGATGGCCAGACGGCCGACCGTGCCGTTGCGAGCGCACGTCAGCAGATACGATCCGAATCCCGTCCCGTTCGCGTAGAGCTGCCGCTGCAGTCCAAGCAGCGTGCGCCTGTGGATGTGCCAGACGAGGGCCGCCGGCTCGTAGACCATCGTGTGTCCGTTTGCGACGAGCCGGTGACACATCTCCAGATCTCCGCCGCTGCCGGTCGGTGTCCCGACGTCCAGCGCGGGATCGAAGGCTCGCTCCCCCTCGAACACGCTACGTCGGTAGGCCATGTTCGTTCCCACGGCGAAGGAGCTGGCCCAGAGAAGATCGCGCGCCGTCGCGCGGGACCTCCTGATCGTTCGCCGCTCCAGGCTCTGGGTCATGCCTCCGAGGTCGAACTCGAAGAGAATCTGGGCGCGCGTCTCCAGCTCCTGGGCCACGACCATGCCGCTGACCGCCGAGACCTCGGGGTGGTCGAAGGCGCTCGCGAGGGCCCGCAACCACCCTCGGTCGGGTCTGGCGTCGTCGTCCACGAAGGCCACGATCTCCCCCCGGCTCTCCTTCAGGCCCCGATTCCTGGCCCAGTCCAGCCCCGGCCGATCTTCCCTGGCGTAGCGCACCTCCAGCCGGGACGTCAGCCGGCGGGTGGCGTCGTCCGAGGGGGCGTTGTCGACGACCAGCACCTCGAAATCGGGATAATCGAGTGCCCGGACCGACGTGAGGCATTCCTGGAGGAGCTCGGCCCGGTCGCGCGTGCAGACCACGACGGTGCACTTCGGGGCGTCCTCGTCCGTCCACCGGGGCTCGATTCCACTGATCAGAAGCCGGCTCACGATTCGCGAGGCGAGCTGCCGGTCGATTTCCTCGCGTATCCGTTCCGGGGAGACGTCGACTCGTCGATGCCCGTCGCCGAGCCGCACCCATCCGACGGGCCTGCCGCGAAATCGAACGAGAAGCCTGGCGCGGTCGTACTCCTCCGTTCCCGCGAGAGGCCGAATGGGCCGACCGAGCTCGACCTCGCCGACTTTGATCGCCATCGACTAGATCACCGGTCCATGGGTCGAGCGGGGCTCTACGAGCGCGGCCTCGCGGAGGGCCAGGACGCGCAGGAGCTCCCAAGGAAACCGCTCGGCGAGGATCGGCCTCAGGTGCGCGCCTTTGAGCGGCTCGGCCACCGCAGCGGGCTCAATCCTTCCCACGTCGTGCTCACCGTACCGTAAGTAAACGCTGCGTGGACGGGAGGCGTCGAGCAGGCGCTCGGCCACATCCAGTCCTTCTGCTAGGTCGAGCACGAGCTCGTCCTCGCCCGTCGATGGAGATGCCGCGGGGCTCCGCTCCAGGTACGCGGAGAGCGCGGCTTCCGATCCGAGCTCATCCGCCACCCCACGGCAGCGCCAGTATCCGAAGAGCGCACCGAAGGCCTTCCGCCACCGGTGTCGCATCTTTAGAAGCTCCAGGACCGGAAGGGAAGCCCGGGCCATGGCGGCCAGGATCCGCCCGAGGGCCGGCCTGCGGAAGACGAGGTACCGCAGCTGCGGCCTCGGGGCCTCCTCGGACTCGAGCATGTCCCAGAACAAGCCGCGTCGGAGTCGGGGATGCTTCCGTCCGATCGCCACGTTGGTTCTCCCTTCCTGCCGCGCCCGGCGGAAGGAGCCGTCGAGCGTCATAGTCTCGTGCTCATGGTGCAGCGCCGCCGCCCCGGGCTCGAAGTGGATCTCTATGCCAGCTTCGATGATGCGTACGCCGAACTCGTAGTCCTCGCCTCCGGCCCCGGGGATGGATCCGTCGAATCCTCCAACCTTCCGAAAGACCTCGGGGCCGATCGAGAGATTGCCGCTGACCAGGTCGATGTACGTGAACCGGTGGCCGGGCTTCGACATCTCGTAGAAATGGGACTGCCACCAGCTTCGCGCCTGCATGCGAAAGAACGCCGACCGTCCGCGCAGGCTCGGCGGATAGGGGCCCATGACCACCCTGCCCGGCGATTCGGCATGGGCTCGCACGTGTGCCTCCACCAGCTGCGGAGCGGGCTCGATGTCGTCGTCCATGAAGAGGAGCAGGGAGCCTGTTGCAGCCTCGGCTCCGGCATTGCGGGCCGCACCCGCGCCGAGCCCGTCGAGAACGACCAACTTCCAGTCCAGGGGCGTGGTGCGGCGCTCAAGCGTGCTCGTCGTAGTATCCGTGCAGCCGTCCGCCACGACGATCAGCTCCATGTCTTGCAGCTCGAAGCGCTGACGCTCGAATGCGGAGATCGTGCGGAGGAGGGATTCCACTCGATTGTGAGTGGGAATGATCACGCTTATGCGAGGCCCCGCGCTCATGATGTCACGCCCAGTCTCCGAAGCCTGCGGCGTGACCTCAGGTAGGCCAGGGGCCCGAGGAAGCAACCCCATAGCTGCTCGAGCTGGACGTCGAGCGGCGGACTATCCGGCTCGCGGCGCAGCGCTGCGATGATGTCCGGAAGCTGCTTGTGCCTGAACCAGCGAGCCGCCATGACGACCACACTCGGTTCCCTCTCGAGAAGGAGAAGCCTCGTCCACGCTGCATAGACCCCGACTCCGTAGCCTCGCAGGACATGACGCAGCTCGGGCCAGCTTCGCCGGTGACGGTGCCAGGCGAGCGCGGCTGGATCGTATACGATGTCGTAGCCGGCCCTCAGGATTCGCGTGAAGAGCTCATAGTCCTCGCCACAGCGGGCGGGTGTGCCGACGCCCAGGGCCTCGTCGAAGGCACCCACGACCTCGATGATGTCACCACGGAGCGCCATATTCGCCGAGACGCCGATCGGGGCGACATGCAGTGCGTAGTGCGTCGCCGCCGAGAAAGTCTGCCGATGGAAACCTCGTCCGTGGGGGCTGTACGTCTCGAACTCCTCCTGAGCGGGGGTCTCGAGTTCGAGTGGCATGACGAGCCCGGTTACCGCGAGCACCCTCGGATCGCGGAAGTTGCGCACCAGGCCGCGCAGCCAACCCGGATCCGGGACCGCATCGTCGTCGATGAACGCGACGACTTCGTTTCGGGCCTCCCGGAGACCGCGGTTGCGGGCCGCGCTGGAGCCCGGCACGTCCTCGCGCACGTAGCGGACCCCGTCTCCGTACCCGCTCACCACCCGGACCGTCGCGTCCGTCTGCGGCCGGTTGTCGACCACGATCACCTCCTGGCCGTCGTCCGGCAGGGCCATGAGACCATTGAGGCAACGCGTAAGATCTTCCGGCCGCTCGCGGGTGATCACGACGACGCTGGCCCTGGGACGGCCGGGATACGCGTCCTCGGGCTCCCACGCCACGAACTCCTGCACCACGCGCTTCCAGATGGGCCATTGATCGGTGCCTGAGATCCGATCGCAGACCTCCGCCGCTGAGACCCGGCCGCCGACCACGGGAACGCGGAGCTGACCCACAGGTCGTCCCCCGTACCGGAGCAGTACGAGCATCGTGTCGTACCCCTCGAGTCCCTCGGTGTCGAGAGTCGGCTCCTTCAACTCCATCTGTACGATCTTGGTGGCCACTCAGACCTCCGATCGATGGCAGGAGGCTGCCGAACCGTGGACGTCTGCCGTGCGCCGGGCGATCGAGGGTGAAGAGCGAAGAGCCGGCATGGAGGGCGACGAGGGGGGGGCGGGCGACGAGGGGGGGCGGGCGACGTTTGCAGCCTATGTGATAATTGCCATGGGTCTGGGAAAAGCCAAGGTTCATAGGCCCGGCACGGAGTGCGTCACGCCGGGTGTGCGATTTCCGCGGCCGAGATTTCCCCTGCGACGCGGCGAGACTCTTCCTCGTCCGGCACCTCGTGCTGCATCGGTGGCTCCACCGGAGTGCAGATAAGTGTCTGCGCGAACGCTTCGTGGGCTCTGTGGTCCACCCGGAATCCAGCTGTCTCGACGAGCGACACCAGGCAACTCGGGGTGAAGCCCCAGAAGAAGTTTCCGTACCCCTGGGCCGGGTCGAATGGCGTGTCGATCCCGATCTTCGTGGAAGCGCCCGGACGGGGACGGCCCCAGATCCTACGGTCCTTGTCCGGAAGGTACGGGTAGTAGATGGCGGCGTTCCGCAGCGAGCGCACCTCGGGAATCGAAGCCGTGCGGAGTATCAACGTCTTCCTGCAGATGCGTCGAAGCGCGACGAGGAGGTCGAACGGGCTGGGGTGGTGATACAGGACCCCGGCGCAGAAGACCACGTCCATCACGCCGATCCGCTCGAGCGTGGAAGGTGACGATACGTCTCCCAAGATGAACTCGACCCGTTCGCCGCGTTCCGCGTGCTTCGCCTCGAACTCGGGTGTGGGCCCGAACACGTCCACGGCTTTGACCTGCGTCGCTCCAGCCTCCGCAGCTATGAAGGAATACTCGCCGTTGACGCCCCACATGCAGCCGATGTCGGCGAAGCTGTGGCTCGGTGCATGCTGTCGGATGTACTCCGGGATGCGGGCGTAGTCGCCGACCGTGATTCCGCGCCAGTTCATCCACCGCCGGATCCATTCGTGCAGGAAGTCGTTCCTGAGGATCGCCAGCTTGAGCCTGTACCACATAGAGCCACCTCGCTTGGGTCTTCAGCCTTCCCTGGAACTACAATGGTCGTTCGCTGCTTTGCAGGTCCAGGGTGTAGAGCGAGCCCCGCCGCGGCGGGCGCCGGGTTGATCGCCGACGCCTACCGAGCCAGCGTGGGCTGATTGCCTTTCGTCCCCTCGAAGTGCGCCCCCACGATCGAACCCGCGAACGCGAGCTCCTCGCGGTGCGCCGCGTTGTCAACGGCCGGACGGCATTTCCTTCAGTCTTTCGCGGGGGCCGGCGCGGGAAGGGTCTCTTTGAGGAAGTCGCCCCTGCTGAAGTACTTCTCGAGCCACACGTAGGCCACGATGTAAAAGTAGCGACTGCCCATTTCACTGATCTTGAGCTTGGCGAGGCCGCGGCGCCGGTTGCGCCAGGTGATGGGGATGGTGGTCCACGAATACCCGCGGACAATGGCCTTGAGGGGAAGCTCGACGGTGAGGTTGAAGTGCGGCGAGAGGAACGGACGACAGCCGTCCAAAGTGGTCATCCGATAAGCCTTGAAGGCGTTCGTCGTGTCGTTGAGCGGAACCCTGAACAGGAGTCGCACGAACGTATTGGCGATCCGGTTGAGGGCCCACTTGATGAAGGGGTAGTCGATGACTCCCCCACCCTTGATGAAACGGCTCCCGAAGACGCAGTCCCACCCTTCGTTGAGCATCTGCCAGTACCTCACGACGTCGCGGCAATCGTCCGACTCGTCCGCCATCGTGATGATCACCGCGTCTCCTCTCGCGGCGTCGATGCCCTTGGCGACCGCATGCCCGAAACCATGGGCTCCTTCGTTTCGGACCGGGTGAAGCGGCTCGATCCTCGCCCGCAGATCGGTCAGCTTTGCCCAGGTGTCGTCCGAGCTACCGTCGTCGACGACGACGATCTCGTGGGGCACGCGGTGCAGGTCCAGCTCGAGATGGAGATGGGCTACCGTGGCTTCGACGTTCTCGGCTTCATCGCGCGCGGGGATGACTACGCTCAGCAGGGTCAACGGCGCAGACGCCGGGAAGGCCGGCTCTTTCCCGATGGTCCCAGCCGGCGTCATCAGGTCAGCCCTCGATCCGGTCGAGCCAATCCGGATTCGCGTCAGCGTGGCCAGCGATATCATCCAACGTCTGCTCGATTCCAATACTGGGACGCCATTCCCAAGCGTCTCCGGCCAGCGTGCAGTCCAAGACGATCCATGGGAGGTCGAACGGACGCGGCTCGGGGTCTGCTCCGACCTTCCGAGGCCCGAATCGATTCTCGCACCATGCGGAGAGGTTTCTCAACGACATGCTGTTTGAAACGCCTCCTCCCACGTTGACCACCGGGGGCTGATGGGTGTCTTGCGTCACCAGCTGCTTGCGGATGAGGGACGTGAGGTCTGCGACGTGCAGGCAATCGCGCACCTGGTGGCCGGCCCCGTCGAATCCAATGTATTTCAACGGTCGCCGAGCTCGCCATGAATGGATCCAGAATGAGAAGATCCCCTGATCGGCGCGACCGAATTGGCCGGCCCCGGCCACAACGCCGCAACGGTTGACCCATACGGGCAGGTCGAATGCGGAGCGGTACTCGAGCGCGAGCGTTTCGCTGGCCAGCTTGGTCGCCCCGTAGAGGGAGATGGGTGGCCGCGTGGTGAAGGCCTCGGCGACGCCGGAGCGACTCAACCCGGGTGGAAGCTGCTGGTTGTCGGATGGAACGAAAGCGCCGTCGACGACCTCCGTGTGGACTGCGCCCAGTGCCTCGATACCGTAGACGCGGCTCGTGCTGATCAGAAGGAAGCCCGAGCCGTGGCTCTTGCAGTGCTCCAGCAGGTTGACCGTGCCCAGCAGGTTGTGCTCGACCAGCTGACGGCTGCTCGACCTTCCGTCCACACCCGCCATGACGGATGGTATCGCGGCCGCATCGATGATCCAATCCACCGCGCCGATCCCTTGCAAGTCGCTGGCCTGGCGAATGTCGCCGTGCAGGACCTCGACCCCGCGGCGTCGCAAGGGACCGCTGTTCAGCCACGACCCAGCGCGTGCGAAGTTGTCCAGTCCAACGATGCGCAGGCCCCCAGCGGGGGGCTGGTCCAGCAGACGGGTCGCGAGCGAGCTTCCGACGAAGCCGCAGACACCGGAGATCAAGATCTTCATGAAGGACAGTCGGTGAGGGCTCTGTTCTCGTCCTCCGCGATCGCGGAGGGAGGGGCCATCTCGAGGGGCAACGCAATCATACCGCTCGCGCGGCCCCTCCGTTAGCGTGGGATAGGCGTGGACGCAGCCTGATCCAGGGTCGATAGAACGAGCGGCACGAGTATCCCGAATGTCTGCTTCCCGTGTTGGAAACGCGCCGATTCACTGACTATCCGCTCGTCGCAGCCACGATATCGCCCCAGATGTTCTTCCTGTCGATCCGGGTGTGCATCCGATGAGATTGGTGCTCGTAACAGGGTCCGCCGGATTGGTAGGATCCGAGTCCGTGAGGTTCTTCTGCGACCGCGGCTTCGTGGCCGTCGGAATCGACAATGACATGCGGAGGGCGTTCTTCGGAGACGGCTCCTCGACCCGGTGGAATCGCGATCGTCTCCTGGAGGAATACCCTGATCGCTACGTGCATTACGATCTGGACGTGAGGGATCGAGAGGCGACAGGCCGAGTCTTCGAAAAGTATGGACGAGATATCGAGTTGGTCATCCATGCGGCGGCCCAGCCATCTCATGATTGGGCCGCGCGGGATCCCCACACCGACTTCTCGGTGAACGCGACCGGTACGCTCGTCATGCTGGAGCACGCCCGCCAGCACTGCCCCGACGCGGTGTTCATCTTCTGCTCGACGAACAAGGTGTACGGCGACAACCCCAATCGCTTGCCCCTCGTCGAGCACCCATTGCGGTGGGAAGTCGAGGAAGATCACCGCTTCTTCGGGGGAATCGACGAAACCATGAGCGTCGATCAATGCAAGCATTCGCTCTTCGGTGCGTCGAAGCTCGCCGCCGATGTCCTGGTGCAGGAATACGGGCGCTACTTCGGCATGAAGTCGGCGGTCTTCAGGGGCGGGTGCCTGACCGGACCGAACCACGCGGGCGCCGAACTGCACGGGTTTCTGTCGTACCTCGTCAGATGTGCCGTTACCCACACGCCTTACAGTGTCTTCGGCTACAAGGGCAAGCAGGTCCGCGACAACATCCACAGTCACGACCTCGTCAATGCCTTCGACCACTTCTTCCAGGCTCCGCGAGTGGGCGAAGTGTACAACATCGGCGGCGGCCGGTTCAGCAATTGCTCGATGCTCGAGGCGATCGCTCTGTGCGACGAGCTCACGGGAAGTCCCCTACAATGGCGCTACGACGAATCGAATCGCATTGGTGACCACGTCTGGTGGATCAGCGACAACCAGAAGTTTCAAGACCACTTTCCGGGATGGAAGCTCACCTTCTCCGTACGGGACATTGTGAGTCAGATCCTCGCTCAGGATTCCAGTCGATGGACTCGGTGAGGCCGCAGGCCCCTCGACAATCCGCCGACCGCGGGGCTGGGGCGTTCGTATGGGGCGTGTGGCTTCTGATGTTGCTCGCATGCGGGGCGAGCCTGGTGCTCTACACGCGCGATCTCCCCCTGACGGAAGACTGGCTGCTGGTGAGCATGCTGACCGGCAACGAGCCAAGTGTGCTCCAATCGCTCTGGGCACAGAACAACGAGCACCGGATCCCCTTGCCGAAGCTGATCCTCCTCGGGCTCCTCGAAGTGACGGGGGGTGACTTCCGAGTGGGCATGGTGCTCAACGTGGTTCTGTTGGGTGCGGCTGCCGCTGGCTTGATCCACCTGGCGCGCTCGATTCGCGGCGGTGTGACGAGGTACGCAGACGCGTTCTTTCCCGTCGGCCTCCTGCACGTCGGCCATTGGGAGAATCTCTTCTGGAGCTGGGAGGTGACCCAGGTCGTCCCGGTCGTTCTCCTCATCGCGGTGATCTATCAAGTCGTTCGCACTCCGGAGCTTTCCACTCGGGGCGCCGCGGGAAGCGCTGCCGTGAGCGTGATCGCCCTGCCGCTCTGCGGCGGAATCGGTGTGCTATTCGCTCCCTTCTGGGCGGCCTGGGTGGGATACTGTGGAGTGCGGCTGTCGAGGCGGCCCGATCCTGGTCCCCGACGAGCTGGAGTGGCGGCGACGCTGCTCGTTTCTGCAGCCACGGCCCTGGTTCTGGTCGGCGTCTACTTCGTCGGGTATGAGCGCCCCCCGTGGGTTCCGACGAACCCGGGGTTGGTCGCATCACTGGTCGCGGCAGCTCACTTCGTCGCGCTGGGGTTGGGGCCCGTAGCCCGCAGCTCCTGGGTGCTCTCCATCGCTGCCGCCGCACTCCTCTTCATTCCCACGATCGCCCTGGTCGTGAAGGCCCCTCTCCGGACGCGCGGGACGGAGTTGCACCGCGCGCTGGGATTTCTCCTCGTCGCGCTGGGATTGGCCACATTCGTCCTCGCGATGGGATGGGGCAGGGCCGGCGTCGTCGCGATCGACCGAACGTGGCCGATCCGCTATGCGTTGTTCGCGGTTCCGGTCTACGTGGCCGCGTTCCTCGCCTGGGAGCTCTATGGGGACGCCAAGTCACGCCGGATCGCCCAGAACGGCATGGCGGCCGTCATGCTGCTCCTGATTCCGCTGAACTCCCAGCACGGAATCTGGTGGCGAGACTGGTATCTGGGGGAGGCGGAAAGAGTCACGGCCGCCTTGCGAGAAGGTGCCTGGGCTGCCGACCTCGCGCGGGATCACGGGTCGTTCCTCCACCATGCGATGGATCCGGGCGCCCTCGAGGACCTGATGCTGATGTTGATGGCGGCCGAAATGGGTCCGTGGCCGCAACTTCGAGACGCCCCGTCTCCTCGGGCGAGTTCGGCCGGGGTCAGTGCAGCTTCGACGAATGAGCTGGTCGCGCAGGAAATTCGTTACCAGCGAGCGAGCGCCTCGGAGGTCGTGCTGGTCTGGGGCATCGACGGATGGGACACGTTACCCGGGTACCGGCGCCCCCCCGGCACCTACCTGCAGGACAACGTCATGTACACGCCGATGACCAGGGTGGATGAGATCTTCGTCAGCACGGTCCCGGCGCCGCCCGGGACGACGATCGACTACGGCTTCCTGACGACGAGGGACGGCAGCGGATCGGCGACGTCCATCTGGGACGGCGACTACTCGTCGGTGGCGAGCGGGAGTGGAGCTGTCTTCGAGCGCGTCAGCGCGCCGAACGTCGACTCCGGCGCCGCGGTGTCACCGGCGGAGTCCCGGACGCTTGTCGATCGCGAGTTCCACTATCGTCTGCCAGGAGCCGGAGTGGTGGTGCTGATCTGGGGTGTCGACGGGTGGCGGTCCGTACCCGCCGCCCTCGATCGGGGCGAGGGCACCGTTCTCGAGAACGGTCTGATGAATACGCCCATGCGCCGAGTCGGCGACCGGTTCAGCGCGACTGTCCCTGTGCCTTCAGGCGCCTACCTCGAGTATGGGTTCCTGATCACCGACCGTACCGGAGTCTTCGACCTGGTGCGCCCGCTGTGGGACTCGCATGAAGACAATCCCCATGGGGTGATCGACGATCGGGTGATCAACGTCGGCGCCTCGGTCACGCTACCCAACGAAGTAGCCGAGGCTCTGGCGCTTTGGCGCCAATGGACGGGGTGGCTCCTGCTACTGCTCGGGTTCTGGACGGCGTTCTATCTCATCCTCGGCCGGGCGCCACCTCGACAGGCCCCCTGAGCCTCAGGGAGTCGGTCCCGTCCGAGCTCGGCTCGCCCCCTCCCGCTTCCTCGAGGATCGAGATCGTCGAGGCGCCAGCTCCGATTCGATGCCTTCGAACATCCAGATCCACACGTGCGTATCGAGGACGACCGGACCTATCGGAGCTCGTGTCTTAGCTCTCGGCATCGCAGTCGACACTCAACGGAGCCACGATGTCGCCGCAGATCGTGATCGACCCCGCTGGGTGACCGAAGAACGGCGCCTTTCCCTCCTCGAACGCAACGGTTCCAGGCTCGCCGGCAGCGAGGCAACGGACCCGGGCTTATCCGCGCGCGACCGCCACGCCCGCTTGGCGCGGCTTCCCGGGCACCGTTTACTGTCCTCAGCGCCCAACCCAGACGCCTTTGTACCAGGTCGTCCAGCACCACCTTATAGCTGTGCCGGAGTTATCCACGGATCGCGGCCAATTCCAGGCGACCTCGAGGTCCGCCGCCCCGTGAGGCCATGCCACCGCCACCCACGAACGCGTTGACGATCTTCAGCCTGGCCGCGGGCGAAGGGCACCAGAATTGTGCACCCCCTAGTCGTCCAGCGCGAACGTGTAGTAGACGTTGCCCGCGGCGACGCCCACGTACTGGCGGCCGTCGATCATGTAGGTCATGGGCCCCGAGTGCACGCGCGAGCCGAGGTTCTTGTACCACAGCTCCTCGCCGGTCCTCGCGTCGAGCGCGAAGAAGTAGCCGTCGACCGTGCCGCTGAAGACGACGTCTCCGGCGGTCGTGAGGACGCCGGCCGTCGAGCGCGGCTGTACCGGATACTCCCAGGCGACCACGCCGGACTCAGTGAGGATCGCGCGCAACGCGCTGTGGTAGGTGTCCTGTGGCTCCGGGGTCTGCCCGCCGCCTCCGGTGAAGCGCTCTCCGGCAACGTACTCGTCGTCGCGCTTGAAGAAGGTGGTCTCCCCGTCGTACGCCATGACGTACGTGAGATTCGTCGAGGGGCTGTAGCTCGGCGACCACCAGTTGGAGCCTCCTCCGATCGACGGTGACACGGTCACACCCTCGACGGTGGGAGACGTGCCCGGAACGCGTACCGGACGCCCGTTCTCGTCGAGGCGCTCCGCCCACGTCTGTCGGGCGTAAGGGCGGCCGGTGAGGAAGCGTCCCGTCTCGCGATCGAGCACGTAGAACCACGCGTTGCGGTTCGGGAAGAGCATGAGCTTGCGTTGCTCGCCGGCGAACTCGGTATCGGCCAGCAGCGGGATCTGCGTGGCGTCCCAGTCGTGCACGTCGTGCGGCGTGAACTGGAAGTACCAGGCGAGCTCACCCGTCTCGGCATGGAGCGCCACGATGGCGCTCGAGTAGAGGTTGTCTCCCAGGCGCACGTCACCGTTCCAGTCGGGTCCGGGGTTGCCGGTTCCCCAGTAGATGAGGTCCAGCTCGGGATCGTAGGAGCCTGTCATCCACGTGCCGGCGCCGCCGGTCATCCAGGAGTCGCCCGCCCACGTGGCGTTGTCGGGATGCTCGGGTCCAGGGATCGTCCAAAAGCGCCATACGCGCTCACCTGTCTCGGCGTCGTACGCGTCCACGAAGCCACGGATGCCGAACTCCCCTCCCGCGATTCCCGTGACGACCTTGTCGCCGACCACGAGGGGCGCGGCCGTCTTGCTGTAGCCCAGCTCGGCCGGCGCGACCTCCGTGTCCCAGAGCAGCGTGCCCGTGCGCGCGTCGATCGCGACCAGGTGCGCGTCGAGCGTGCTCATGAAGAGCCGGTCCCCCAGGATCGCCACGCCGCGGTTGTTGCGCCCGCAGCAGTAGTTGAGCTCGTCACCGAGGGGGTAGTCGTAGCGCCAGTACTGCGCGCCTGTCGTGGCGTCGAGCGCGATCACGTTGCTGGGCGCCTCGGTCACGAACATGACGCCGTCGACCACGAGCGGCGTCGTCTCGGCACGGTCGAGAGCCGTCAGCTGAAAAGTCCACTGCATCTCGAGCTCGCCCGCGTTCTCCACGTCGATCTGATCCAGGCGGCTGTAGCGCTGGCTGTAGTAGTTGCCGGAGTAGTGGAGCCAGTTCTGCGGCTCGGCGTCGGAATCGACGAGACGCTCGGCCGTCACGGGGCTGAACGAGGGCGTGGCCGCGTTGAGCCGTGTCTCGGGATTGAGCGAGCCGGGGACCACCCGCTGCTGCGCCCACGCCGGCGTCGCGAGCACCAGCAGCGCGACCATCGCAAACCCTTTCATCGTCTCGACTCCTGTTTTCTGGAGATGGCGCGGCCGCCGGTGGGCTACCGCTCCGCTCGCGTCAGTCCGTAGAGATACGCGACCAAGTCTTCCAGCTCGCCTTCGGTGAGGCGGCCGGCATAGGACGGCATCGCGGAGGTCTCGAGGCGCTCGTACGAGGCCAGATCGCGCTTCTGGAGGGACCACATGCGGCCTTCGGCGTCGAGGATGCGGACGGAGTAGGTGCCCTCACCCATGCGGCGCCCCTCGACGCGCGTGCCGTCGGCGTGCGTGACGCGCATGCGCCACCAGTCGGGTTGTACGCGCTCGTCGGGCTCGGTGAGGTCGGACAGCAGCTCGTCCGGCGAGCGTCGGCTGCCGATGGTGGAGAGGTCGGGCCCGTCCATGGCACCGGAGCCGTCGATCATGTGGCAGCTCGCGCAGTCCGCGCCGGCGTAAGCCGAGGCTCCCATGGCCGGATCACCGGTAACGTCCACGCGCACGCCCCCCGTGAGCGACCTGAGATAGGCGACGATCTGCCACACGGTCTGATCGGTGGCGTCGCCGCCGAGTCCGAGCATCTCCGTGTTCGGTACGCCGTCGCGCACGACGACGAACAGGCCACCGTCGGTGTTCGCCCTCCGGAAGCCGCTCGTCAGGTCAGGTCCGCGCTCGCCGCCCGTGCCGCCGATGCCGTGGCAGCGTGAGCAGTGGCGATCGAACTGACGCTCGCCGCTGCCGACGTCGTTCGCGGTCGTATAGACGTTCGTGCCTTCCTGCGCGGCCACGTGGGAGCCGAGCGCGAGGAGGGCCACGAGGAGACCCGACAGGACGTGCGACGGACCGCGGCTGGGCATTCGGAATCCCCTCCTGGCGTGCGAGGACCGCATGGCTGCCTGCGTATAATGAGGGATCGGCAGATCCGCCGCACCTGGTGCCCGAAGTCACCGTACCACGTCCGAGCCGCATGGCATCCCCGGGTTCCTCGTAGAGCGGCGGGTCGGGCCGGCGCAACCAACCGCACCGCATGGGGCCGGATGCATCTCTTAAGCTCTTAGTTGACAGCCGCGGGCCGGCACCGTACTCTCCTCCCAAATCCTTAGTTGTTCGGAGGTGGGATGGGGGAGAAGGAGATCCGCTTCACGCCGCGCGAGCTCGACATCATGGGCGTCCTCTGGGCGCGCGGACCGTCGACCGTCGCCGAGGTGCAAGCCGCGCTCGAGGACGAGCTGGCCTACAACACCGTGCTGACCATGCTCCGCATCCTGGAGGGCAAGGGGCACGTGTCCCGCAGTCCCGAGGGGCGGGCGCACCGCTACAAGGCGGAGGTCGAGCGGGACGCGGCCGGCGAGAGCGCGCTCGAGCGGGTGACCGAGCGCCTCTTCGGCGGCTCGCCCGAGAAGCTCCTCGTCCATCTCGTCGACTCCGAACTCGACCCCGACGAGCTCCGCCGGATGCGGGACCTCCTGGACCGGCGACTCCGTGAGATGGAGGACGAAGAATGATCGCCTACGGGATGCTGTACACGGCCGCCGTCGGGATCCCCATCGCGCTGGCCGCGGTGGCGATCTCCGCCGTCCTCCGCCGGCACGGAAGGCCCGAGCGGTTCGTTTGGCTCGGCGCGCTCGTGACGGCGTTCGTGCTGCCGGTCGTCGCGCTCCTCGACCCGTTCGGCGGCCAGGCCGCCGCACCGCCGCTTCCCGAGACCGGCGTGATCGGCCTTCCGGCCGTCCTGGTGGTTCCATCCGAGGGCTCGGCGCTCGAGCTCGGGGAGCTGCTCATGGCTGCTTGGCTGCTGGCGTCGGGCGTGCTCGCGGTGCGCTGGGCGGTGGCTGCGATCCGACTCGCCCGGTCGTCCCGGGCGTGGCGACCCGGCACGCTGGACGGCGTGCCCGTGTGGAGGACCGAGAAGCTTGGGCCTGCCGTCGCGGGAACGTTCCGCACGAGAGTGCTCGTTCCGGGCTGGCTCGACACCCTACCTGCCAGTCAGCGCTCGCTCATCCTGCTCCACGAGCAGGAGCATATCCGCGCGCGGGACCCCGTCCTGATCGCGCTGTCCCGCATGATGCGGATCCTCGTGCCCTGGAATCCGGTTGTATGGTTCCTCTCCGCTCGGCTGGTGCGCGCCGTCGAGCTCGACTGCGACCGGCGGGTCCTCGCACGGAGCGCCGACGTCGCCACGTACGGCCGCACCCTGCTGACCGTCTCGGAGCGGCGCCCCGGACGGCTCGTGGCTGTCGCCGCGTTCGCGGAGTCCGAGGCCCCCTTGAGGAGCAGGATCCTCGCGATGACCACGCCGTCGAGGACGATCTCCGTCGTGGCGCTGCTCACGTCGATGGTGCTCGGCGTGGTACTCATGATCGGTGCGCTCGAGATCCCGGTTCCGGCGGTCAGCATCCAGATCGGAGCGCAGCCGGCCGACGGTGCGCAGCCGGGCGACGACGCGCCGCGGGTTGAGGCGGAGGCCGACGCGAGCGAGGAGCTGCGGCGCTCACAGGACGGGTCGGCCGAGGCCTCCCCGCCGCCTGCGACTCAGGAGCGCGAGCGCGACGCCGACGCCGAGCCTCCGTCGGTCGAGGAGACGATCAGCGGGCTCAGGGGGGAGGCGGCCACGCGCTCGGACGAGCTCACCCGGCGACCGCCGCCTCCGGGGAGTGGCGGCTACGGCCAGCCCAGGTTCACCCCTTACACCTTGGCGCCTCGAATCTTGAACGTCGATGCTGTCCAGCGGGCGATGGTCCGGGAATACCCGGCGCTCCTACGGGACGCCGGTATCGGCGGCACGGTGAGAGTGTGGTTCTTCATCGACGAGGAGGGTCGGGTCGGGGACAGGCGCATCGAGCAGTCCTCGGGGCATCAGGCGCTCGATGACGTGGCGCTCGCCGTGGCGGAGGTCTATAGGTTCTCGGCCGCGATGAATCGCGACGCCAGGGTTCCCGTCTGGGTGGTCTTCCCCATCACGTTCCAAGTGAGGTAGCCGGCCACGCCGATCAGCTAGTTTTCCGCCTCCGGAGCCACCCGCGTCGGCGTCGCCCGCCCCGACACGATCGTCTGCGCGCCGCGCGCGATGGCGCGTACGGTGTTCGTCAGGTGGGCGAGGTCGAGCGTCTCGACCTCGTCGCTCACCTGGTGGTAGTCGGGGTCGACGTCGATGGGCGTGGTCGAGATGGAGTGCGCCGGCACGCCGAGCCTGGCGAGTGTCGCGTTGTCGGAGCGGTAGAAGAGACCGTAGGTCGGATACGGATCCGGATAGAAGCTGTACTCCGTCCCCTCGGCGGCCTCCTGGAGGATCCGCCCGAACGACGAGCGCTCGAAGCCTGTGATCCACGCGGTGTTGGGGCCCTCTACGGCCGGCTTGCCGATCATCTCTATATTGAACATCGCGACGATGCGGTCCGGATCGAGCTGTCGCGAAAAGTAGCGCGATCCGTAGCCACCGCCCTCCTCCGCCGTGAACGCGGCGAAGAGGAGCGTCCGCTCCGGGGTCCCCTGTCCGGCGAAGTACCGCGCCAACGCGACGACCGCCGCGGTGCCCGATGCGTTGTCGTTCGCGCCGTTCGCGATCGAGTCGCCCTGGAAGGGCCGCTGGATCCCGATGTGGTCGTAGTGCGCGGAGAAGAGCACGTACTCGTCGCTCCGCCGGCCCGGTATGCTCCCGACCACGTTGGCGAGCGGCTCCTCGACCACGTTCGCGACCGCCGACACCTGATACGCGGCGTCGGCGTCGGCGTTCACCAGCGCGATGACCACGCTCGCGCCCACGGTATCCGACAGGGTGCGAACGGAGCGCCGATAGATCTGCACGAACTGCCGGAAGACCTCGTTGTGCGCCTCGTCGACCAGGACGAGCGCGTCGAACCCCGCGTTGCTCACGCTGTTGATGGTCGCGAACGGCTCGTCGTCCGGCCCGATGACGATCACCGGCACGTCGCCGGTGGACCACGAGATCGACTCGACACCCGGCCGGAAGGCGAACTGGTTGGGGAAGAGGTCACGACCATCGATACGGACGCGCCCGTCCCTGGGCGTCATGGTCCGCGCGCTGAAGCGCTGAATGTGGCCGTCCGTCCCCTCGGGGCTCTCCAGCCCGATGGCGGCGAGCTCGGCCGCGAGGAAGTCGGCCGCCCGGAGCGCGTCTTCGCTGAAAGCCTCGCGTCCGCGCATGGAGTCGTCGGCCAGCGCCCGCACGATGCGCTCGACGTACGCCTGCTCGATCTCCGGCGTCTGCCGGGGCGAGGACGCGGAGGCCGGAGCGCACGCCGACAGGAGCGCCGCAGAGAGAATCGCGACAACGCCCGGGTCGAGGGAACGAGCGCGACGACTCGGCTCTTGGATCATTGCGATGCTCCGGGTGAACGCGCGGCGAAGGCGGGCGAGCGAGGTCCGACAGTGCGTCGCGGGGGGAGTCTAATCAAGCCGTCGCGCGATCCACACGGCGCGGTACGCCGCGGTGCCGACGGTGCCCACCGCGACCAGCGCGAGGAGCGCGATCAGGAGCGTTCCCTCCTCCCAGCCGGCCGCCGCGCTCACGGCCGGGTCGAGAACGCCGCCGAGACCGATCGTGAGCAGACGCTCGGCGCGCTGCATGATCCCGACCTTGCAGACGACGCCCACGCTCTCGCCGCGCGCACGCGCGTAGCTCACGAGGAGCGAGCCCCCCAGACCGGCCACGACGACCACGAGCGCGGGCGTCGACGCCTGGTAGTAGACCGCGAGGCCCACGAACGCGCCCACTTCGGCGAAGCGGTCGAGTGTCGAGTCGAGGAACGCACCTCGAGGGCCGGCAATGCCGAGCGCGCGCGCGATGCGGCCGTCGAGCACGTCTGCGATTCCACCCAGCAGCACCGCCCATCCACCGAGCACGAGGTGGCCCATCGCGAACGCCACCCCCGCGGCCACGCCGAGCGCCACGCCCAGGAGGTTGAACGCGGTGGGAGAGAGCCGCGCCGCGACCGCGATGCGCTCGACGGGGCGCACGAACCAATAGAACCAGCTCCGCACGAAGCCGCCGAGCACGAAGCTGCCACGCTCGGCCAGGTCGAGGTGGTCGCGCTTGCGCGCGCCCGTGACGGCGTAGACCGGCATCGAAGCCAGCGCCACGGCCAGGATCGCGAAGAAGACGACGAGGTCCGTCCTCACGGGCCGGCCTCCCGATGCGTCTCGCGTGCTTCTCGGTTCCGCGCGGACTCCCCCGCCGGTCGTGAAAGGAGCACGCGAATCGCCCGCGGCCAGAGAAAGACGATCGGCAGCTTACGCTCCAGAGACGTGAGCTCGATGGCGCGCCCGGTGTGTCGCTCGACTTTGCGCACGATGTAGGGGAGCCAGTTGGCGAAGGTGATCATGTGCTTGAACCAGCGGGCGGTCGCTCGCGCCTTCGAGCGCGCGAAGTGCCGACGCCACCTGCGCCGCTCGGGCGAGGACGAAGGTCGCGCGAGCCGATACCGCGCCTGCGCGCTGGCGGCCGGCGACGAGGGCTCACGCTCGAGGACGCCGTCGGCGACGCCCTGCTCGAGCACGGCGGGAAACGCGGAGCGGAAGTGGTCGGCCTGCGCCTCGAAGATCGTGTCGGCACGGTCTTTGGCCTCCGGCCGAAGCTCTCCCCGGTAGCAGACCTCGAGCAGGCGTCGGCCGAGCCCCTCGGCGTCGAACGGGCCCTCCAGGTACGGGGCCATCCACGTCAGGACGCGGCTGCGAGCGCCGGCGAGGCGGCCCGCGACCCACGCGGTGTCCTCGGCCCCCGCGGACCAGACGGCCTCGACCCGCTGGACCATGCGGCCCAGGACGAAGTGGTCGGGAGGCTCGGGACCGAGGGCACGCGCGAAGTGCTCGCGAGACGTGATCTGGCACTTGGCGATGCCCTCGCGTCCCTGACCCGGAGCGAACGCGATCACGTTGGGCGGCAGGACATGCGTCATCGTCGTCATGACCCACACGGGACGGGGCAGCTCGCCGGCCGTGCGCAACGCCGCGTAGAAGCGCCGGTAGTCGTCGACGATCACGACGAGGTCGTAGGCGCTGTG